>Ga0129311_1000137_pt1 | contig 68914 bp, 61 predicted proteins | sample Go1ome_FD_94435 | JGI IMG/M metagenome (GOLD analysis project Ga0129311, IMG submission 94435) | Western lowland gorrila individual fecal microbial communities from Wisconsin, USA - Go1022B metagenome | ecosystem: Host-associated > Mammals > Digestive system > Large intestine > Fecal | place... | reverse complement strand
CGAGCATTATTTTCATCTTTTTTAACACTTTTTTCAGCTTTATTCTATGCCGTCTACGGGGTGCTATAAAACAACCCATAAACGAGCCATTGTATACGCAAGTAATTGAAAATTATATAATTATTAAATTTTTAACGAAGTATTGAATGTAAAAAACTTTTCGTTAAAAAGCCGCTGGCGCATCTACCTTTTATAATGATCCCCAAATATTGGACACGTACTTATATTCCTGTCTTTGACACTTAGATATTGATGAGCATATGATATTTCAAGTCCCCAGACCGCTGTAATGGCGATTTGAGGATTACTATTATTTTCCGACTTTGTAGTAGATAAGACTTTGTGTAGCTCTCGAAGTGGAGTACGAGCACATCTTCGGACAGAGGATTCTCTCCGAATACGGCTCCTTACGGGGAGCGGTTACAACCAAGAAATCAAACGGAGTTTAATCACCAAGATGACGTTTTACATCCATCCGTTCGTGGAGAATACGGACGATAAGAATATCCCCATCGGAGAGCGGAGTATAGAAAATGAGATGGTGACCGGCCCTGAATCCGTACAGGTTCTCTGCGATGTCACAATATGACTTTGCAAGACGAAAAGTGCTGGAGACGATCTTCCTGCAGGAGGATACGAGCATATTGTAATACTCATCTGCCTGTTTTTCCGACCAAGTCCGATATGTGTAGTTCCAGATAGAGGTCAAGTCCTCGACCGCCTTGCTGCCGAAGCGAATTTTAGCCATTGTGAGCAGCGGTCTTGAGATTTCTCAGATGTGTAACCGGATCAAAATCCGCTACAATACCGCTGTCAAGGCCTTCCTGAATGGCCTTCTTCAATGCCAAGACCCGACTCTCGTTATCTTCAAGAAGGCGCAATCCAGCACGAATTACCTCACTGGCATTGTTATAACGCCCCTGAGCAATCTGGGTCTTGATAAAATCATCAAAATACGAACCGAGTGCTACTGATGTATTTTTCATTTTCTTTCCCGTTTGTTTTTGCAAAGTTACCAAAATTTGGTAACTGAACAATATTTTCAAAGAAAAATCTCCCATAGCTCTAAGTTTCTTTCTTGTCCACTGCCATCCAAATTTGAACACTGATTGCCATCGAAAATTGATCAGTTGAAAACCATTTGCAAGGGCCCCGCGGCGAGCGGGAAGGGACGTCGGAGCGCTCTGCGCGACGAAATCCCGAACGCTTCCACAAATTCACTTTGGCAAGGATAATATCGGAGACTCGATTTCCGTGTTTTCAAGTCGCAAAATCGGGACTTTTTCCAAGTTTTTAATGGATAAAATCGGGATTTTTGCGGCGAAAAACTCAAAATGAGCCTATAAATGTGAATCGTGCAGGATAATTCTTTATCTTTGCGAAATCGAATCACATAGGTATGTCAATACGAGACTTCGGACAACAAGCTATCGTGTCTTGATAAGAAATGCTAAAGAGTATAAGATATGAATTCAGATAATAAAACTAAACTGCTGCAACTACTCCAGCAGTACAAAGAATTGGAAATATCTAATCAGATAGATTACGGCAAATTCTATCTTTACTCGATTATTACCCATTCCACTGCTATCGAAGGCAGCACAGTGACAGAAGTTGAGGCCCAGCTTTTGTTTGACGAGGGCATTACCGCAAAGGGTAAACCTATGGTTGAACAGTTGATGAACCTCGACTTAAAAAACGCTTATGAATACGGAATAGAGTGGATAAAGCGTCACGAAGACATCACTGTGGATTCTCTAATTGTGCTTGCTTCCAAAGTTATGGCAAGAACAGGCTCGGAATACAATTCCTTAGGTGGCTCTTTCGATGCTTCAAAAGGAGAACTGCGAAAACTTAATGTTACAGCAGGAGCAGGAGGTCGATCTTATCTAAACTGGATGAAAGTGCCTCAGAAATTGGAAGCATTCTGCAATGAACTTAATGCCAGACGTAAAGCGCTTGACTCCAGTAATATTGCAGCGGTTTATGAATTAAGCTTCTGGGCTCATTATGAACTCGTAACCATTCATCCTTGGGCTGATGGCAACGGCAGAACTTGTCGCTTGCTGATGAACCTTTTGCAAATGGAATATGATGTGCTGCCGACAAAGGTTCTAAAGGAAGATAAAGGTGAATATATTCAGGCTTTAATTGACACAAGAGAGCAAGAAAATATACAAATCTTTGTTGATTGTATGACGGCGCTGCACTGCGCTCACTTGAGGCATGACATCGAACAATATGAGAGATCAGTGGAAGTGGCCGATAAAAGTGATATAACTAAGAAAATGGTCGATAAACGGTCGATAAAGCCATCTCTTGCAGAGAAATTGGCCGATATTTTATTATTTATGGCCGATAAAAGTGAAGTCAAGACAGAATCTATTGTCAATGCTTTCGGATTCACCGAAACAACGGCCAAGCGGTATCTGCGCCAATTGACAGAATTCGGATATCTGGAGGCTCACGGAGGTAACAAAAACAGAACCTATAAAATCAAAAATATAGGTTCAAAATGAACCTATAAATTCTCTCAGCCTGCAGGAATTGGCGATTGTAAAAACCATCGAAGCCAACGACACCATCACACTCGACCAGATTGCTGTCGTATTAGGCAAATCCAGAAGCACGGTCAAAAGAATCGTGAATTCTTTAAAAGAGAAAGGACTTCTTGACCGTGAGGGGGGGGCGCGAAAGACCGGACGATGGATTCAGAAAACTCTTTAATAGTCACATTATCCAGCTCCATCAATGCTCTACAACGTTCTACTAAGGGCATGATCTCAAGGTGTACGAAACTTCTGTACACCTTCAGTCGGCGCCCCTAGCAGAAGTGCTTCTACGCCACTCAGACTCAAAAGGTGTTTTTCGGCTTCGGGCTTCCGCCAATGTCCGGTGGATCGTGGCTTTAGCCGTATGGAAGAGAAAAAGCCACCGGAGTAATCCGGTGGCCGTACCTGACGCCCGTGTGAGGTTTACCAAACAATCACGCAAATATAGCGTCAAGGTCTCTCGATATATTCTGAAGTCCGTTACGGATACGATCCTCCTGGGCCTTCCTCGGTTTTGTTCCGTGAGCATAAGCCCAAAGCTGCTTTTGCGAAATACCCGTAACCTTTTCAAGAGTCGCGAGCGAAAACCAGCCTTTGCTGAGATAAAATTCCATAAGGCTCAACGCGTCAACAGTGTAAGTAATAGTGAATTCATCATCCAAGAACTCCGGATATTTGAAACCTTCCTCTTTAGCCGTAGCCTTATAGATTTCCATCTGCTGAAGCATATCAGCCTTGGCCTCTTCAATGGTATCTCCCATTCCGGAGAAAATTTCGTTCTTGCAATAGACAGAGTATGTTCCGTCCGATGCCCTCTCAATGATTGCTGAAATCTGTTTCATCTGTTTCTGTGTTTTTTGTGTGGGCTTTATTTAAGCCCCATCTCCTTGCTAATCTTGTTTACAATACCCGTCCCCATTTCTTTGGATCCGTGGTAAGGAACAGGGTAAGTTCTGGATCCTTTCTTGTAGATTACGTGGCTGCCTGTTTTCCTCAAGTATGTCCAGCCGTTCCGCTCTACCAATCTATGAAATTCATCTGACTTCATATTGCGTGTTGTTTGGTACCGCAAAGATAGCAATATTTCCATCATCTGCAAAATTATTTAATAGACTTTTTGCTATTATTTTCATTTTGTGCCGGCGGTTAAAATACGACTGCAGGGCGATGGCCACGTTCGCTCGCGACAAAGTTCGCCTTCAAACGGAAAAATATCTGGATATATTTACAGACTCGCGGACTTCCGCCAATTCACTTTGGCAGGGAGGACAGTGTAGAGCGCACTCTGTTAAGGGTGGCTTGCCAAAGTGAGACTTTTTACGCTTCACTTTGGCAGGGAGGTGCCATTCTACACACTTCTGGGGCACAGTCGCTGCCAAAATGAATTTGACGAGCTAATCTCAATGGCTTCCCGTCCGGTGAGAAGAGGCTTTGGCCGGATGGAAAAGAATTTATTTCCCCAGGTCGGGTGTTTTTCGGGGTTGCTTCGTCTTTAAAGAAGAACTGAAACAAATAACAAAAAATACTACATTCATGAACACAAAAACACCCATTCACAGCCAGGAGCGCTATGAAGCTCCGGATCTCACACTTCTTTCCATCGAGACGGAAGGCATCATTTGCCAGAGTAGTGGCAGCATTTATGACAGAACGACTGGTCTTCGAGACATCTCCGGAGATGACGTTACAGACCTTTCTGATAGTTGGACCTGGTAAAAGCGAGCGATATGAAAACCATTTTAAAAACTACATCACTTTTAGTCGCTACCGCACTGGGGCTCGTAGCGTGTAATCACGAAAGCCTTACGCCGGAAGGCGAAGGCACAATTGGCAGATCAGACATCGTGCGTTTCGGGGCGCAGGCCCAGCTCGAGTCCGGCACGAAGGCTACCCTTACCACTGAAGATGAAGCTATGTTCAAATCGGCGTGGGAAGGTAGCGACAGGATTGGCATAGAATACAGGAGCGAAAAAGGTTCGGGAACGGTAGAGGCTCTATGGAAAGGTAGTGCCTTCGAAACGCAGATCGCCGGAGAGGAAGGTAATTGGTCATATTCAGCGGTTTATCCGGCGCCATCCGTCGAGACGCACTCTACCCCATTCGGCACTAACCGTTACCAGAAAGGCAATTCTTATAATAGTCAATACGACCTTATGAAGGGAAGTGCTACGGCCGATGGCGCCGCCCCGGGGAAGACTTCTGATGGAAAGGACATCGTATTTAATATGGATAGACAGGCCGGTATCGTTTATTTCCATCTTAAGACGACGGCGCCTGAAGTAAAAGACGAAAAAGTAATATCGGCGACTCTATCCGTCGAGGACGGATTCATAGCCTGCGACGAAGTAAAGGTCAACAATTACGCCGATGGGTATGACACTCCCGCTGCCAAGTACAACTGGATTAACATTTTCTTCGAGGAAGGTACTGCACCGACAGTTGAGGATTTCAAGATGTGGTTCAATGTACTCCCGACCTCGTTCTCGAGGATGACGCTTCACGTGGAGACGGAGAACCACATCCTGGATATGAGATATGACAAGAAAGGAGAGTTCGCGGCGGGCAGATTATACAAGACCGTAAAAGAAGTGCCTGCCGGAAAGTGGGGCCAGAAAATCATCATAAATGGGCGCACCCTGATTATGAACGATGGTAAAGAAGACGTAAGTAAATATTACTACGAAAACATCATCTTCGAAAATGGAAAAGAAGTACCTTTCTCCGGGATAAAAGCTTCCGAAATGAACCGCGACTTCTTCGAATTCAAAGACGGAAAGGCTTATTTTGCCGGCATAAGCGCCACTTACAAAGTGCAGTACTTCCCTGCATATAACTACGTGTGGCTGTCTAATAGCGAATTGACCTTCCCTGACTGCATCTACATCCTGGGAAGCGGCAAATGGTCTGCTCCTGTTTACGATGACGACCACACTCCGCTTTGGGGAGACGTAGCCTATAATCGTGAAGCCCCTTATTTCGTAGTGGCTCCGAAGATAGCGGAGAATACCTACAAGGCTACGATGAGTATGTCTACATCGACCAAAGGCTGGCGAGTTCTTCTCGAGTTCTATAGCGACTTGAACTGGGGAAAGAATGACGTCAAGCCAGTGAAAATCACCGGCAGCGCAGCGTCACGATTCACCCTTATCGAAGAAAAAGGGCAGATCTGTTTCTGCGGCGTGGATGAGAAAGAAGATCCGTTCGTAAAAGGCAATTATCAACTCATCATCACTTCGACGGATGGCATCTCGATAGATGTCACTAAAATCGACTAAAAAAAGGAGCGCTGCGGCGCTCTTTATTTTTACCTATACAACTTTTTGCAAAAAATTCTTATATTCGCAGAATCAACACTAATATAATTTTTTATGAAACACACAATCAAACTAATCACCGCACTGAGCGCAATCATGCTTGGTGTCCTACTTGTCGTACCATCGTGTAAGAAAGATGATTCCGCTCCCGCTCCTGCCTATCAGAAAGACTGGGTAATTACGACAGATGGCACGAAAGTCTGCTACGCATTCAGAGAGGATGGTGTTCTTCTATTTGGTCCACAGATCGACGAAGCCACTCTCCAGATGCTGCAATCAATCTCTGCAGAAACGGACAAGATCTCACAGGAAGACAAAGACTTCCTAATGAGCCTTAAAGCAGGAGATTATGTCTGTGCCACAGGTACTTACGTAGCTTTACCGAATAGTAACGACACAGAAGGCGCTCTTGTCTGCATGATTATGAAACAGACTATTCAAATGAAATACAAGATGATGTCCGACACCGCCATAGAGCTTACCTTAGTGGGAGATGAGGAGAGTGACAAAAATATGACAGCTGTGGGAGTCGCACAAGACATTAACATAAGAGTCGTTACAGACAATCTAGCTAATATCATATTCCAATAATAGTATTAAGTAATCATTTAAAACCCGGGAGCCATTCAAGACTTCCGGGTTTCTTTTATTATACCGCGCCACTACCCCATCATCATCAAAATGACGAGCTGGGCAGAGATGACTCTTAGAAAGATTCCGGCAGGATAAACCGTAGCGTAAGATACTGAAGGCTCATCGTCCTCGACGGTGCTGAGCGCGTAATTAAGCGCGATAGGATTGGCCATAGCACCGCAAATCATTCCTATGTTAGATGCGTAGGAAACACCGCAGAATTTAGTGGAGATGATGCCGATTAGAAGCACCGGAACCATCGCAAACAGTACGCCGACCACTATCCAGAGCAAGCCCTCCGGCTGAAAGACGGTCTCAAAAAAGCCCGGACCCGCACTCAAGCCCAGACCGGCCAAGTAGATCGTGAGTCCCAGTTGGCGAAGCATCATATTGGCACTCATAGTGGTATATGTAGCGACGTGGAATCGCGAGCCGAACGCTCCCATCAAGATACCGATGATGATAGGGCCGCCCGCAAGACCCAGCTTGACAGGCACGCTCATTCCCGGGATGGAAAGCGGAATGGCACCGACGACAAGGCCGATGATAACGCCCACGAAAATCGCGAAAAGGTTAGGATTGCGAAGCTCTTTCTCCTGATTGCCAAGCACTGCCGCCACGCTGTCGATAGCCTTTTCCTGCCCCACGATGGTGAGCTTGTCACCTGTCTGAAGACGAAGGTTGCTCGACGGCAAGATGTCGATACCGGCGCGATTCACACGAGTAATGTTGATACTGTAGGCGTTACGAAGATGCAAATCGCCCAGCTTGGCCCCGTTAATCTTCGATTTGGTCACCAAGACATGACGGGACACGAGTGAGCCGTCAATGTGGTTCCAGTCAATGTCCTTCTTATTCCAGTCTTTCTTAACCTTCTCTCCGAAAAGTTTTTCCACCTGGTCAACCTCACTTTCCTTAGACATCACCAACACGTGCTCGCCCTTTTCCAAGACTGTGTCTCCGTTAGGAATAATGACTATGCCCTCGTTAGCGTCGTCTTCATTAGCTCCGGTAAATTTCCACACTCTGGACACCACCAGATGGGGATGAACCCCTCGCATTATGGTCTTTATATTCTTTCCGCAAATCGCCGGATTAGTCACGCGCAATTCCGTCACGAAAGTAGGATTCTCGTGCACCTGCTTTGACGACTCCCCGCCCTTACAGAACATTGAGCGAAGTATTACGATGGATAGAATCACGCCTATGATACCGAAAGGATAAGCCACGGCGCAGGCCATAGCCATCTGATTCGACACGTCGGTAGCCTCGGGATGAATCTCGAGAAGGGACTGCTGAGCGGCACCGAGCATAGGGGTATTCGTAGCGGCACCTGTCAAAAGGCCGACGGACACCGGCAGGGTAATCTTAGTCACGAGACTCGCCACGACCGCCATCAGAGTGCCTATCACCAGCACGCCGAGAGACAGCAGATTCAGCTTTATTCCGCCCTTCTTAAGAGATGGGAAGAAGCTGGGACCTACCTGCAGGCCAAGCACATAGATAAACAGCACCAAACCGAAGTTCTGTGCCAGTGCGAGCATCGCAGGATTAATGTTGAGCCCCAGATGTCCGGCCAATATGCCCGCGAAAAACACGAACGTTATACCCAGGGAGACGCCCTTGATCTTGATTTTACTGAGGAGAAGACCTACCGCACATATCAGCGATAGCACCACGATAGCCTGAACGAATGACTGCTCTACGAAAAGATCTGTAAACCACTTCATACCTTAGGAATGTAATCTTCTACGAATATCCGACTTTATATTCAGATTACCAAAAATATAAACCTATCTACGCAGAAAAGGGATGTCCAAATCTCTCTGGTCATCCCTTTTCTAACTTTTTCGAGAAGATTAGTAGCGATCTTCTGAAGAAACGGTTAATTTCTTACGACCGTGACGGCGACGTGCGTTAAGAACTCTACGTCCATTAGCAGAAGCCATACGCTCACGGAAACCGTGCTTATTAACCCTCTTGCGATTTGATGGTTGGAATGTCCTTTTCATATCTTATTCTTTTTTATATTTGCACTTTTGGGAGGGCAAAGATACTATTTTCTTATCTCAATTACAAATTTTTCGGCAAAATAATCGTCAGAAAGCCAATTCGAAATAGGCCAAGCCGTTATCTGCGATGCTGAAAGCCCGAATTTGCGACAAAGTTCGGAGATTTCTTCCAACACATCTCCTCCTTTCAGATACAAGATGCTCTTTTTATATTTTCCCTTCACCCACGGATAAAAGTTCACTAATGAAGTCACCGCGCGAGACACTACATAATCGTACTCCCCTTCGAGGCTTTCTGCGCGAGCATTCACGCAAGTTACGTTCTTAAGGCCCAACCCATCCGAGACGCTCTGCGCCACCTTCACCTTCTTTCCTATGGAATCACATAGAGTAAACCGACACGAAGGCATAATCATAGCCAGCGGAACTCCCGGAAAACCTCCACCCGTTCCTACATCCAGAATGTCAAGTCCTTCCGTCGACTCACCTCGCGAAATCAAATACTCGAAAATCGAGAAGGAATGCAGAAAGTGATGCTCGAAGACGCTGTCTATATCCTTTCTGGAAATCACGTTGATTTTAGCATTCCATTCTTCGTAAAGTTCACAAGCTCGTGCGAAATCTTCTCTCCTATACTTCTTCTGATTCATCTTTCATATTTTCTATCAAATCCTTAGCCCTACGAATACGAGTGCGTACCGTATTCAGCCCTAGGCCCAGCTCCTCGGCTATCTCCTTATACTGAAGCCCTTCTACAAGACGCTTGCGAGCTACTTCCTTATACAGAGGAGGAAGCGCGTCTATACATCTTCGCGTATGCGAATCGTCCTCGTCGCGTATAATCGATTCGAGCGGGGTGTCTATCTGGTCTATGACGGAATCCATCACGGAATCTGCCGTAGACGACTCGTCCAGCGACACTATCTCCTTGTTTATGCGCTTTTCCCTCTCGAGTATGTCCAGAGTGGTGTTTCTGGCTATGGTAGTGAGCCAAGTCGAAAATGAACTCTTCGACGGGTCGTATGTATTTATCTGACGGAAAGCCTTTTCGAAACTCCGCGAACAGATATCGTCCGAGAGGAACTCGTCGTAAATGTGCATAGAAGAGGTAAGATAACCCTTGAGCGCATCGATATATGCGTCCCAAAGAGCCGTGAACGCCATTCCGTCTCCTATTATCGCCCTTCTTATCAGCTCGTCAATGGGCTTCAAGCCAGTCTTTTCCATAATTACACTCGACAGTCAGCGGAACCGACAACTTCACCACACCCTCCATCTTCTCCACTAACAGATTTTTAACTTGTTCTATCTCATCCACAGGCACTTCCAGCACCAATTCATCGTGAATCTGAAGCACCATCCGAGAACGGAGCTCCCTCCGATGCAACTCCTTCTGCACCTCTATCATAGCCAATTTAATCACATCGGCCGCAGTGCCCTGAATCGGCGCATTGATGGCATTTCGTTCAGAGACCGCACGGACATTTCCGTTACGCGAATTCACGTCCGGAACATAGCGTCTGCGTCCGAACAGCGTCTGCACATAACCATTCTTCCGTGCATTTTCCAGCACCCCGTCCAGAAAGACCCTGATGCTCGGGAAGGATGCGAAATAATCGTCTATCAACTTGGCCGCTGCAGTGCGGGATATCTTCAGTCTCTGGGCCAATCCGAACGCACTGATTCCGTACATTATACCGAAATTGGCAGTCTTCGCCATCCTTCTCTGCTCGGGAGTTACGGCATCGAGCGAAGTGGAGAAAATCTTGGCAGCCATAGACTTATGCACGTCTTCCCCGTCGCGGAAAGCCTGCAGCATATGCTCATCGCCGCAGAAATGTGCCATTATGCGAAGCTCTATCTGCGAGTAGTCGGCAGACATAACCACGCACCCCTCCGGAGCCACGAAGGCGCGGCGAATCTGCTGCCCCTCTTCCGTGCGGATAGGTATGTTCTGCAGGTTAGGGTTAGAGCTACTCAATCGGCCCGTAGCCGTAAGTGCTTGATTAAAGGTAGTATGCACGCGACCGTCGCGCTCCGAGATATACCCCGGCAGCGGCTCTATGTAGGTCGAAAGCAGTTTCCTGGTGCCGCGATAGTCTAATATGTCCTCTATCACAGGACTCCTGTCCGACAGCGCCGAGAGGGTCTCCTCGTCGGTAGGCCAGCTCCCCTTGTTAGTACGCTTCCTCTTCGGGTCTATCTTCAACTGCTCGAAGAGCAACTCTCCCAACTGCTTGGGCGAGGCCACGTTAAGCGTCGGATTACCGGCCAATTCCCTGACTCGGGACTCGCATTCGTTCATCCTCTTGCGAAGTGAGTCGGCGAAGTCCCTAAGCACCGAAACGTCTATGCGAACTCCGTTTCGCTCCATCTCGAAAAGCACTCTCGTCAGAGGCTCCTCTATGGTGTCATAAACGGATTTCATAGAATCGAGAGCCTCGTAAACCATAGGAGCGACCTTCCATATCGCGCTCACCTCGTCGTATTTCTCCTCTTCTGTGACAGACTCTTCGGGAGCATCGTCGAAAAGGCTGAGAGTCACCGCCTTACTTTCGTCGTGAGCATTTATGTCCACGCCTATGAATTCCTTAACGATATTATCCAGATGGTGATTCCTCTCTGGATTAAGCACATAATGAAGCAATTCCACATCCATAAGACGTCCATTAAGCCTTATTCCCTCCTCGAGTAAAACTTTCATCTGAGACTTTATAGAATAACCTCTTTTCTCTATGGAAGCATCTTCGAAAACGTCCTTAGCCTCAAATATCTTACACTTGCACACTTGGCCTTCCACGCACAGCATCAGCGAGTTCCCTTCGCGGACAAATGCCAGTGCTCCACGCTCCCTTGCAAGACGCATCACCTCGCCTGCGGGCTTTTCCACATAATCGAGGCTCTCCGCCTGACGGGTCGGAGCCTGTGCGCTGAAGATGTCGCCTCCTTCATTGATCTTCCAGATGGAGGATATCGTTTTCGAGAGCGAGCGCAGTTCGTAAAACTCTATCAGCGAGATTATCTGCGAATCCAGCTCCTTGCTTAATGCCAATTCGGCCAATTCCACCTCCAGCGGCACGTCTATCTTGATGGTGACCAGTTCCTTACTGAGCCCGATATGGTCCTGCGCTGCCCGAAAGGCCTCTTGCTGCTTGGCTGTCAGGTCATTAAGATGGGCATAAATGCCTTCGAGCGTGTCATACTTGGCCAGAAGACGCGAAGCGCCCACGGGGCCCACGCCCTGCACTCCAGGCACATTGTCGGCAGAATCACCGCATATTGCGAGCATATCTATGACCTGCGAAGGACTGGATATGCCGTACTTCTCGCAGACTTGGCTTTCGCCGAGGATCTCATTATCCGCACCGCCCTTTCCGGGCTTGTACTGAAAAATGTGGGAAGAGATGAGCTGGCCGTAGTCCTTGTCCGGGGTGACCATATAGACGTCCATAGCGCTTGCGAAGCGCTTGGCCACCGTTCCTATCACGTCGTCGGCTTCGAAGTCGGGGACCATCAGCACCGGGATGTCAAGCGAGCGCACTATCCGGGTCAGGGGTTCGAGCGCATCTATCACGAGCTGAGGCGTCGCGGAGCGATTGGCCTTATAATCAGGGAAAAGACGGTTTCTGAATGTCCCTCCCGGCGGGTCGAAGGACACTGCTATGTGCGTGGGCTGCTCCCTATGGATGAGTTCGAGCAGGTATTTGGTAAAGCCAAATATGATGGAGGTGTCCTCCCCCTTGCTATTTACCATAGGGCGGCCTAAAAACGCATAGTACATCTTGAATACCAGCGCGTGTCCGTCTATTAAAAAAAGTTTCATCTCTTTGATTTAAAATAGTCTGTCACGATTTTAGAGCATTCGTCGCCGAGCACTCCTGACGTCACTTCAGTCTTCGGATGAAGAAGCGATGGGGTGAAGAGGCTATAGCCGCGCTTGGGGTCTGCCGCGCCGTAGACTATGCGCCCTATCTGGGCCCAACAAAGGGCTGCGGCGCACATGGGGCAAGGCTCCACCGTAACATATAAAGTACAGTCGTTAAGATACTTGCCTCCCATAGCCTGGGTCGCGGAAGTGAGCGCTATCATCTCCGCGTGGGCCGTGGGGTCCTTTAGCCTTTCGGTCATATTATGGCCCTTACCGATTATCCGGCCGCGACAGACGATCACCGCCCCGATAGGGACCTCGTCTTCCGAAGCGGCCTCACTCGCCTGAGCGAGAGCCATCTGCATATACCTCTTATCGTCTTCCATCTATTCCATCAGCTTGCGATATTTGAATCGCTTCGGCTCGACATTGCCAAGTCGCTGTTTCTTATTCTCCTCGTATTCGGAGTAGCTACCTTCGAAGAAGTAAACCTGTGAATCGCCTTCGAATGCCAATATGTGCGTGGCGATTCTGTCGAGGAACCATCTGTCATGGCTGACTACCACTGCACATCCGGCAAATCCGTCGAGACCTTCCTCGAGCGCACGTATAGTATTTACATCCACGTCGTTAGTAGGCTCATCGAGCAAGAGCACGTTTCCTTCGTCCTTAAGGGTGAGGGCGAGGTGCAGACGATTTCTCTCACCGCCGGAAAGCACTCCGCAGAGCTTTTCCTGGTCAGCGCCGGAGAAGTTGAATCGGCTCACCCACGAGCGGGCGTTCACATCCTTATTACCGAGCCTTATCCACTCGGAGTTGTCGGCTATCGTTTCGAACACCGTCTTGTCCGGGTCTATGCTCTTATGCTGCTGATCCACATAGGCTATCTTCACCGTATCGCCCACGTCTATAGAGCCGGCGTCTGGAGTGTCAAGTCCCATAATGAGCCTGAAGAGCGTAGTCTTACCTGCACCGTTCGGGCCTATCACACCCACGATACCTGCAGGAGGGAGTACGAAATCGAGATTTTCGAAAAGGAGCTTGTCGCCATAAGACTTGCTGACATTATGGAACTCGATGACCTTATTACCCAAGTGCGGTCCGTTAGGGATATAGATTTCCAGATTATTTTCCTTTTCCTTGACGTCGGCCGAAGCGAGCTTCTCATAAGCGCCCAAACGGGCTTTCTGCTTAGCCTGACGAGCCTTAGGGGCCATCTTAACCCATTCAAGCTCTCGTTCGAGGGTCTTTCTGCGCTTGCTTTCCTGTTTTTCTTCCATAGCCAAGCGCTTGCTCTTCTGGTCGAGCCAGCTCGAATAGTTACCCTTCCACGGAATGCCTTCGCCTCTGTCCAATTCCAAAATCCATCCTGCCACATTGTCGAGGAAGTATCTGTCGTGGGTCACGGCGATTACCGTACCCTTATACTGCTGCAAATGCGCTTCAAGCCACTGGATACTCTCGGTATCGAGGTGGTTCGTAGGCTCGTCGAGCAAGAGCACGTCCGGTTCGCGAAGAAGCAGTCGACATAGAGCCACTCGGCGACGTTCGCCTCCCGACAAATTCTTAATCAACGCATCCGATGGCGGACACTGAAGGGCATCCATGGCCCTTTCGAGCTTGGATTCTATCTCCCAGCCCTGGCAATGCTCTATCTTTTCCGTCAATTCTCCCTGCCTTTCTATCAATTCTGCCATCTGTTCGTCCGAGAGCGGCTCGCAGAATTTCATACTTATCTCGTTATACTCTTCGAGCATATCGACCACTTCCTGCACGCCTTCCTTAACCACTTCGATGACCGTCTTTTCAGGATCCATCTGCGGTTCCTGCTCGAGATAGCCTACGGAGTAGCCCGGAGCCCATACGACCTCTCCCTTATAGGATTTTTCCACTCCTGCTATAATCTTGAGCAAAGTGGATTTACCGGAGCCGTTAAGACCGATGATGCCGATCTTAGCTCCATAGAAAAAAGATAGATAGATGTCTTTCAGAATGACCTTGTTATTATGAGGAAGCACTTTCCCCACGCCATTCATCGAAAATATTATTTTTTCGTCTGCCATTTAGTTAAACGACGCAAGATATTAATTCAAGAGGTTAGTGAGACAGCTTGCGTATTACCCGTCACACTTCTCGCCAAACTGCACTAAGATACGGAAAAATTCTCGAGACAAAAAATCTTTTACCATACGGATAAATAATCGCGAAAAATAAGTATTTTTGTGCGCATTATGCAAAATAGATATACCCACCTTCTTTTCGACATTGACGGTACTTTGGTCGACACGGAAAAGACCGGCGTAGAATCGCTTCGAAAGACCGTTAAAACACTGATGAATAATGAAATGACTTACGACGAGGGCTACCGATTTTTCGGCATTCCCAGTCACCGGGTACCCGGCATTTTAGGCTACTCCCATGCCGAGGAATTCATAAAGAATTGGCAGTCAAACTTTATGGAACTCAGCTACTATATGACGCTGTTTCCGGGGGTGTCGGATTTGCTCCACGAACTGAAGAAGCAGGGATTCAAAATGGGTGTGGTAACCTCACGCTCGCGCTTCGAATTGGACTTCGACAAGAACTTCACGCAGGTTAAGGATTGCTTCGACATAGAAATCACCGCCGACGTCACCACGAAGCATAAACCGGACCCAGATCCGGCATGGGCATATATGAAGATGGCTGGGGAGATGGAGGGTCGCACGATTAGCGCAGACGAGTGCCTCTTCCTCGGAGACACCATCTACGATTACCGCTGCGGACACGATGCCGGATGCGATTTCGCACTGGCTGACTGGAGAAGTCGCGGGCTGCAGGACATTCCGGCCGAGCTCAGATTCACATCGGCCGACGAGCTTCGAGAATTGCTTATGCCAATTCCTCCTCGAGACGCTTAAGGCGTTTCTTGATGAACCAATCGTGCGTCTTCAGCGGACGGAGTTCCTCCATAGGAGGGAACTCTATCTCTTCTGCGGGAAATTTGCGCTCGTAACCTGCCGCTTCCAAGGCCGCACAGGCATCGGAGTAGCCACGTCTGAAAAGTTCCGGGATGTTCGAGATGTCATAGACACTGCATCCGTCGGTATTCAGCTCGATATAGATATCGGCCAATTTCGAATCCGCCATAATGTTCGACATAAACATCATACTGTACGCGCGAGTGGCGGTGTAGAGAAGATTGTCCTTATAGGCCTCCGGTTCCATACGGCGAACGCTGAAAGCCATTACCTTTTTACACATATTCCTGATGGCCGGAATCGGAAGGTTCTGGAACACGCCTCCGTCGATGTAATGGACTCCGTTTATTACCATAGGCTTGAACACTATGGGTATGGAACAGGAGGCCACCAGACGGGGCGCTATCTTGCCCTTGGAGAACACTTTAGGCTTTCCGTGGTCCATATCGGAAGCTACTATATAGGTAGGTATGGGAAGGTCTTCGATGTTAGTATATGGCATCTTCTCCTCGATAATCTCCAGTAGCGGAGTGGAGTCGAAAAGACCGCCCGTAGGCTTGGAAGGAGTGACGATGTCCTTAAAGAAGTTCATCTTCAAGAACATATCTATCATCTCCTTAGGCTTGAAGCCGGCGGAATAGAACGCGGCGACCATAGACCCGGCGCTCGTTCCCGATACCACGTCCGGCTTTATTCCGAACTCATTAAGTGCTTGGATGGCTCCGCAGTGTGCAGCACCTTTCGCGCCGCCTCCACTGAACGCTATGCCTAATTCATACTTTTTCGATGACATATCTGTTATCTTCCCGAAATATTGGGACTCCCAAATACAAAGTTAAAAAAACAATTCTGCATTTTTCTTATATTTACACACACTTTTAAAGCATTCGGGAATCCATGTACACAGAAGAAAGATTGAGGCAGATAGCGTCTGCCTTTCAGATTAGGGAGAGCATTGACTCCATTAAGCCGCTGGGAGAAGGCTTGATAAACGACACCTTCAAGATAGACACGAAGGGGAAAAACTATGTGCTCCAGCACATTAACACGAACATCTTTCCGGATGTAGAACTCTTGCAGCATAATATAGAGGCCGTGACCGGCCACATAAGAAAGAAACTGCTGGAAAGGGGCGAAAGCGAAATCGACAGAAAGGTTCTGGAATTCATAAAGTGCAGCGACGGCTCAGGAAAAACCTACCATAGGGACGAAGACGGGCAGTGCTGGAGGGTGTCCGTATTTATCGAGGATAGCATTACGCATTCCAGCGTGACTCCGGAGTATTCTCGATGCGCCGGCAGAGCCTTCGGAGAGTTCGAAGCTATGCTGGTAGACCTGAAGGAGCCCATAGGCGAGGTAATCCCGAACTTTCACTGTATGCCGCTTCGTCTGGAGCAGCTCCGTCAGGCGGTGAAGGCCGACCCTGTAGGAAGACTAAGGGAATGTAGGGAGATGGTCGAATTGGCCGAAAAATATGCAGACGAGATGTGCAAGGCAGAAAGGCTGCACGCGCAGGGACTGCTTCCGAAGCGCATCTGCCACTGCGACACTAAGGTGAGCAATGTGCTTTTCGACCGCGACGGGGACGTGCTCTGCGTAATCGATCTGGACACGGTGATGCCTTCGTTCGTCTTCTCGGATTTCGGAGACTTTATGCGCACTGCGGCCAATCCTGTCCCGGAGGACAGCCCTGAATACGACAAGATCGATTTCAATATGGACATTTACCGGGCCTTTACCGAAGGATACCTATCCACGGCCAAGGAGTTTTTGCTCCCCGTCGAAATCGAGAACCTGCCATACGCCGCCAGACTCTTCGCCTTTATGCAAAGCGTAAGATTCCTGTGCGACTATATAAATGGAGACATCTACTATAAGACATCTTATCCCGAGCACAACTACGTGAGAGCCCGAAATCAGATGGAACTTTTCCTCAGCGCCACCGAGAAAGAAGAAGAAATGAAAAAAATTACTTACAATTTGTAAGCAGAAAACAAAAATATTACTATATTGCACTACTATTTAAAATTTAGTAGTGTATGAAAAAGTTAGTTTTTTCCGCCATCGCGGTTGTCGCAGTGTTGTCATCGGCCTGCGACAAGACTCCAAAAGCCATTTTGGAAGCATCTACAGAAAGCATTGAGGCAAGTTGGGAAGAGCAAGATCTTTCTCTAACAGTAACTTGCAATAATGCTTGGACTATCGCACCGGTTAACGAATGTAACTGGGTAAGTGTTTCTCCTGAAGAAGGGGAAGGTGATGCAGAATTAGTGTTCTCATTTAAGGAGAATACCGAAAAAGAAGAGCGAAATATCGAATTTAAGCTCACTTCAGCGGGTATTGAGAAGACTATCACCGTAAAACAAAAGATTTACGAAGTCCCTGGCGAAGCTATTAATTTGTCTGAAAACGGCACGGCAAACTGCTATATTGTAAAGCCTGGAAGCACTTCCGCTTTCAATTGTAAAGTTAAAGGCAATTCAACCGAAGAAATCGGTAAAGTCGAAGGAGTACAACTGGTATGGCAAGACGAGAAGGGGCTTGTAAAAACCCTAAAATATGCGCCGGCCAGCGAGCAGATAGTAGTAGAATGTAGCGAAATCGCCGGAAACGCACTTGTAGCAGCCGTCGATTCAGAAGGCAACATACTTTGGAGCTGGCATCTGTGGATAACCGACTATGACCCTGCTGCGACTCTCTACACTACGGAGGCAAACGCATCAGGTACTCAATGGAGCTTTATGGACAGAAATTTGGGAACTACGACTATGGAGAAGGGCACATTCCGCAAGAATGCAGGCTTGATATATCAGTGGGGTCGAAAAGATCCGTTCCCTGCTGCGATCAGCTACACCGTCCAAAATGAAGATTACTCTTACCAAGTAGATGGTGAGCCTACACTATATGACATATCGAACAACGAACTTCCAAAAATCAGCAGCAAGGCCAGCTACGAAGGTAGCATCGCACTTGGCATAGCCCATCCTGACGTATTCTACAAGGTAGGAAGCCGAGACACAGGAAATGTAGACGAATATGGCGAACCTATTTACGAGAAAGTGCCTCGCACTGCCGACTGGTCAGACACATCGGACGACGATGCGTGGGGCGGAGTTTCTATGAAGAAAAGCGTATACGACCCTTGTCCTGTAGGATACAAGGTTCCCGTCTGCGATGCAGATGGCAACACCCCTTATGCTTGGATGATTTATAAGGAGATGGTATGGGATAGCGAATACAAGGGTGCTACGCAGAACGGACAATGGTTCCCTACCATAGGAACTCGCGTATATGCTTCCGGAGGGCTTGACTATACGGAGTCTTATCCTTACTCGGGAATGTGGATAGGAACCGCAGGAAAGGCTTCCTCAAATCTCGAGGAATACCCTACCCTGTACGGTCAATATATGTTTATAATAAAAGGCAAGAGAACCTATAAAGTCAACAAGGATTGTCGCGCACAGGGCCTTAGCCTACGTTGCGTAGCTGAATAGGTCGTTACATTCCTGCCTTTTCCAGAAAGGCGCGGGTGCGACGGCAGTATTCGGCCGGATGGTCTACACTAGCGAAGACGTGAATGGAACCTGGAGCGAGCCAGTACTCTTTGTATCCTTCCGTCTTCGCTTCGTAACAAGGCATCATCATCCAAGTAGGCACGAAATCGTCGGAATCACCGTGTATGAAAAGCATAGGCTTCTTGCATTTGGCCAATTGCTTGAGCGACGAAGCTTCGCGGAATCCCCATCCGAAGCGCATTCTGCACACCAAATCGGCTCCGTATAATACCGGGAAGGCCGGAAGACCGAATTGCTCCTTAAGCTGGTCCTTGAACATTTCCCATACAGAGCTATAGCCGGCATCTTCTATGAATGCCTTTACATAATCCGGAGTAGGCTCGCCACTTACCATCATAGTAGTGGCTGCTCCCATAGAAAATCCGTGGATGACCTGCTCGCTGTCGTCGAACAACTCGTGGGCGATAGGAATCCATTTGAGAACGTCTTCCCTATCCTTCCATCCCATCTGTATGGCGGCGCCGTCGCTCTGTCCGTGAGCGTGAAGGCCCGGAAGGAAGACATTATAACCTAACGAATCCTTATACATCCTGGCTATAACGCTCATATTGAGAGGATTGTTCTGGTATCCGTGAATTATTATGGCTGTCTTCGGCGTCTTGACATCGGCGAATGCGTACATAGCGTGAAGCTTACGTCCGTCAGGAAAGACTACGAAAGTGTCGCGAAGGGCGCCCTTGTTATAGAGGGAATCCCACCAATTCACGATTCCAGGACACCTGCTTTCCATCTTCGCACGTTCGTGCTCCATATCGAAGCCCCTATCGGCAGGCTGGAGAGCGAATTTTACCATATATGCTCCACCACCGAAAGTGACGGCCAGAAACAATGCCAGGACCACGCCTACGATTATCAAAGTAACCTTAACAGATTTTTTCATAATAACTAAAAATTTTTCTCCAAAGACAAAGGTATAAATTATTTTCCTTAAATTTGAGAGATGATTAAACTCTGCACACAAGTAAATCCGGAAGGATTCGAAAAACGCCTGAGATTGGAAGATGACATCACCCTATTGGGAAGCTGTTTCGTAGACAACATCTCCGCAAAGCTCCGCGATGCCTCATTCCACGTGCACGCCAATCCCTTCGGAACTCTCTATAACCCCGCATCCATCGCGAACGCAGTAAGGCTGCTTGACTCCCAAGACGTCTTCACCCCAGAAGATTGCGTGCAGATGGGCGCAGGAAGCGAAAAAATCTGCTCGTTCCATCATCACACCTCCTTCGCGAGGGAAAGCGCGGAGGAATTCTTGGCCCATGCCAATCAAGCGCTCCTGCAGGCGCGGGAGGATTGGCATAAAAGCCGCTGGGTCATCATCACCCTGGGAACGGCCTTCGTCTGGACTCACGACGGCGCCGTAGTGGCGAATTGCCTTAAGCGCCCGGCTAAGGAGTTCGAGCACAGGCTATTGAGCCTAGACGAAATATGCTCCTGCATTAGAAGCATAAGCGAAGGCCACGACGACAAGGAGTTTCTGTTCACGGTGAGCCCGATTAGGCACATGTCACTCGGCGCGCACGCTAATACTCTCAGCAAGAGCCTGCTGCACATAGCGCTCGAGCAGTGCGAAGTGCCATATTTTCCGGCCTACGAGATAGTGTTGGACGAGCTGCGCGACTATCGATTCTATGCGGAAGACCTCGTGCACCCAAGTCCTACGGCCGTGGAAATAATATGGGAGAGATTCCTGGACAGCCTCACGCTTCCTCAGGAAAGGGCCCAAATAGAAAGAAACGAAAAAGAAAGCAAAGCCTCGAAACATGTCAGACGAACTTAATTTAGTGCGAGACCTTGCCGTCATTCTCATCTCGGCGGGAGTGTTCACCATTATATCAAGGGCTCTCAAACAACCTTTGATTCTAGGATATATCGTGGCCGGATTCCTTATCGGGCCCAGCATAGGGTTTTTCCCTGGCATCTCGAGTATGGAGAGCGTCCACCAGTGGTCCGAAATCGGTATCATCTTTATGATGTTCGGTTTAGGACTGGAATTCAGCTTTAAGAAACTGCTCAAGTCCGGCAGCGCGGCCATCATCACATCTGCCTGCAAGCTGCTGGGAATGTTTACCATAGGATTCGTAATCGGACAGGCCCTCGGGTGGACTAAGATGGAAAGCATATTCCTGGGGGGAATGCTGCCTATGTCCTCCACTATGGTAGTGGCCAAATCGTACGACGATATGGGTCTGAAAGGAAAGCCTTTCGCCGGAATAGTGTTCGGCACGCTGATAATCGAGGACATCATAGGAATAGTGCTGATGGTGCTGTTTTCCACTATCGCGGTATCGGCCAAGTTCAGCGGCGGCGAGCTGTTCGGAGCGCTGGGCAAATTGGCATTCTTCCTCGTGCTGTGGTTCCTAATCGGCATCTATGTCATCCCGACCCTTCTTAAGAAGGCCAAGAGGTTCCTTAACGACGAGATTCTGCTCATCGTGAGCATCGGACTATGTTTCGGGATGGTGGCATTGGCCGAAAAAATGGGATTCTCATCGGCGCTGGGAGCCTTCATTATGGGGTCGATATTGGCCGAAACCATAGAAAGCGAGCACATCGAAAGGCTGGTGACCCCGATCAAGGACCTGTTCGGCGCGGTGTTCTTCGTGTCCGTGGGTATGATGGTATCGCCGCAGGTAGTCACGCAGAACTGGGTGGCCATACTGGTACTGGTGGTGGTTTTGCTGGTGTTCGACAGTCTGTTCGTGTCAGGAGGCGTGCTGCTGGCAGGACGTGGCCTTAGAAATGCCGTCCATACCGGATTCAGTCTGGCGCAGCTCGGAGAATTCGGATTCATCATCGCAAGTCTTGGCGTAAGTCTGGGCGCAGTCAGCGAGTACATCTACCCTGTGATAGTCGCCGTCTTCGTGATTAGCAACCTGATAGCGCCGTTTTTCATAAAAGCGAGCGAGCCTGCCTACCAGCTCTTGTGCAAGAGATTGCCCGGACCGCTTCTGGCCAAGCTCGACGAGGACCAGAGCCAAAGCCCGAATAGCACGAATGCGGAAAAAAGCGAGTGGAAGAAACTGCTCAAATCGTACATCCTTCGCATAATGCTCTACGGAGTGGTACTGACTGCCATAAACTTGGCCTCAGGAGCTTTTCTCAGTCCGCTTGTGGGAAATATCTTCCCGAACGCGAGCGACGTACTCAAATCGCTGATAATAACCATTATAACGATAGCCGCGATGGCACCTTTCCTCTATGGAATGGGTATCAGCAGCGGTTCCATAAACTCTTCCGCCCACAAGCTGATACAGGCCAAGTCTTCCAACAGATGGCCTATCCTGGCGCTGACTATGGTGCGTACCGGACTAGTAGTGGGAATAGTGATTTCGGTAATAGCGGGGCACTTCAAACTGGCCGGTTGGACAGCCGTGCTCATTATAATAGGAGGAGTAGCATTCATCTTATTAGCCAGGGGCTATATGAAGAAGAGCTTTACGCTGGAGAAGACCTTCTTCGATAACCTTAACGGGAAGGAGAACGAGGCGAAAAAGAAGGCCGGCGTGCGTGATTCCGTTCAGAAAAAGCTTACCGGATACGACGTGCATCTGGAGCAGTTCGAGGTGCCTTCCGATTCTTCACTAATAGGTAAGAGATTGAAAGACATACCTATCCGCGCACTAAGCGGAGCGAACATAATAGAGATTCACAGGGGAAGCCGAAGCATAATCATTCCGAGCGGCGACCAGGTCATCTACCCTTACGACAAGCTATTGGCCGTGGGAAGCAGCCAGCAGATAGAAAGCCTTAAGGAGATATTCCGCGAGGCTCCGGTCACGGAGCACACTAACGACCAGTTCAAGGTCACTTGCATCACCATAGACAAGGACTCGCAGCTATACGGAAAGACCCTTCGCAGCGCTTCGCTACGAGACTATAAATGTATGGTAATAAGCGTTCTAAGAGACGAAACGTTCATCACCAATCCTAAACCGGACTTTCACTTCGAATTAGGAGACAAGGTATGGCTTGCAGGTGAGAAAAGCGCCTGCGAGTGGATAAGATAAGCTCTACTTGGATACGTAGAATTTCATAAAGTCATCTATGTAGAGAAAGCGTACTCCCACTCTTTCGCTTCCTCCGTCCCTTTCCGGCCTATCTCCTATCATAAGACAATCCTTAGGCTCTGCGCCGAGTATCTTGAGCGTCTTTTTGAACACCGTCGGTGCAGGCTTATAGCCTCCGATGGACGGAGCGTCTATGAGCTCGTCGAATAGAGAGGCATCGAGTCCCAGTGCATCGAGTTTTTCTCTGATGCACCCGTAATCGGAAAGTATGGCCATTCTGTCGCCCTTAACCTTGAATCCTTCCAGGCATTGCTTGATACCCGGTCTCAAAGGGAAGTGCCTGCGGATTTCATCCACCATAGTAGGCATATACCACGACTCATACCACGCGCGCACAGATTCTATGCTCTTTCCGCTACGGCTCGCCATCTTTTCGAAAAGGGTCTCGTAGGTAATGTTACCTGTGTCGATTCCGCTTATCTCCCTTCGCGACGAGCGCTCCATGGCCAGCATGGAAATCGGGCGCTTCGATTGAAGAGAGCGGAGTATCATTCTTATCTTCAAACCCTTCTTATTATAGAGGGTACCATCCAAATCAAATATATATGTCATAAACAAAATCTATTTCCAACCGCCTCCCAGAGCCTTATATAACTGTACGACAGCGAGATTCTCTTTAGTAATGGCCTCGCTGAACTCTATCTGGGACGACAAATACTTACGCTGGGCATCCAACACGTCGATATACGCGATGACACCGTTAATATATTGGCTGTTGGCCAATGTCACATACTTAGTAGCGGCATCTTCCATCTCCGCCTTTACCTGCGAGTTAGAACGGGCCGACTGGTACACGATAGTGGCATCGTGTACTTCCCTGAATGCCTGAATCACGCTCTTCTCATACTGAAGTCGAGTCTGCTCGTAAACCGAAACCGCTGCCTTCATCGAACCCTTCAGCTTTCCGAAATCGATGATGGGAGCGACCAGATTGGCCCCGGCGAACCAGAATGGCGACTGCAGAAAATTCTGAAGTTCGCTGTTTTCCAATCCCACGCCCAAGTTTATCACGAAGGACGGGTATCTCTGGGCGATGGCGATTCCCACGCGGGCTTCTGCTGCTCTAAGCTTGTTCGCAGCGACCATAAGGTCCGGACGGCACATAAGCACGTCTGAGGAAACGCGCGACGGCACGGTCGTCTCGGAGTATATGTCAGAAGCGGAAGTCTCTCTTTTTATCTCTTTCGGATATGAGCCCGTAATGAAGCACAACTCACTTTCCTTCAGGGCTATCTGCTTCTGCAAATCCGGGATCATAGCCTGCGACGAGGCGAGTTCCACGAGAGCCTGCTGATAAGGAATCTCCGAAGTGAGACCTCCTTCCGCACGAAGCTTGGCCTGGTTTACGGACTCGCGTCTGGTAGCGAGGGTGTTAGACACGATCTGCAGCTTTCTGTCCAGTCCTATCAACTCGTAATAAGCCGATGCCACACTGGCTACGATACTCATCCTGACTGCTTTCTGAGACTCTTCCGCTGCCAGATAATCCGCCATCTTTTCCCTTCCGGCCCACATCAGGCGTCCCCAAAAGTCCACTTCCCACTGAAGCAGAGCCTTGGTTCCGAATTCAGGACTGTCCGTCTTGGTAGAATTGCCTCCGTAATTACTGTGATCATTCTGTCCATAGCCCTTCGCAGAGATGGACGGGAACTGATCGGACTTCTGCATCCTGTATCTGTAGCGCAGTTCGTTAAGCCTTTCCGCCGCTATCAGGACATCCTTGTTATAAACCAGAGCGGTATCTATAAGTCTCTGTAATTCAGGGTCCGTAAAAACCTCTCTCCACCCCGGGTCCTCGAAAAATCTCTCACCTTCGTCCAGCACGACTGCCTGCGGGGCATCTTTCAGGTCCGGCTTCGGACAATACTTAGCCGTCGAGCAAGAGTTCAATGTCAGGGTCGAAGCCAAAAGCACTATCGCTATCGATTTCAATGAGTGGTTTCCACCCATCTTGGAGCGCATCTGACGCATATGCGATCTCAATTTATAGATTACCACAAAGAAGAACGGCACGAAAACGATACCTGCCGTAATACCTGCTATCATACCGAAGAACACGCCCGTACCTATATTCTGACGGCTCTCGCATCCCGGACCGCTGGCGAACACCAGAGGAAGCATACCGAGGATAAAGGCCAATGAAGTCATCACGATCGGCCTGAATCGGAGCTTGGCAGCAGTTACGGCCGCTTCGACCTCGTCCTTTCCTGCCTCGACCTCCTCTTTCGCGAACTCGACTATCAGGATGGCATTCTTCGCCACCAGACCCACGAGCATCACAAGGCCTATCTGGAAATAGATATTGCTCTCCATACCCAGCACTGCGACGCCCAGATATGCGCCGAAAATAGCTATAGGCAGAGACAATATGACGGCTATCGGAATAGACCAACTCTCGTACTGCGCTGCCAGGAAGAGGAATACGAACAGCAGGGCCAATGCCAATACCAATCCGGTCTTGCCACTTTCCTTCTTCTCCTGGTAGGACATTCCGCTCCATTCCACGCCTATGTTGTCAGGCAAATGCTCATTTGCGATTTCCTGAAGTATGGCCAGAGCCTCGCCGGAGCTGACTCCGTTAGCAGCCTCACCGCTTATGGTGGCGGAGTTGTACATATTGAACTTCTTAATGGTACCCGGACCCGTAGTGTAATGGGTGGTACCCAGTGCGTTCACCGGAATCATGGTGCCACCCGAGCTCTTCAGGAAGAAGAGATTTAGGTTGTCGGTGTGGGCACGATACGGAGCGTCGGCCTGAATGTAAACACGATAGATACGGTTATACATATTAAAGTCGTTCACGTATATGGCACCCGTAAAGGCCTTCAAGGTCGAGAATACATCTGCCATCGACAGACCCAGGAGCTGAATCTTGTCGCGGTCGGCGTCGAAATAAAGCTGAGGGATGTCAGCCTGCATTCCGGAAGAAAGACCGGTAAGTTCCTTTCGCTTGGAAGCATAATACAGGAGCGTATCCGAAGCATTCTGAAGGTCCTCGTAAGTCGCATCGCCACGAGCCTCCAGCACCATAGAGAAGCCTCCGGACGTTCCCAATCCCGGTATGACAGGAGGAGTGCTTATGTATACCCTACTCTCGGGATAGCGAGAAAGGGAATCCCTCACCATAGCTATGGTCTTCGTCATATCGGTCTGCTTGCGTTGATTCCACGGTTTGAGAATTACCGTTAGGGTGCTGCTCGACTGAGTGGTTCCCACACGCGGGCTGGAGCCCGTTACATTTAGCACGTATTCTACGTCGTGCTGGCGCAGAAGAAACTCCATAGCCCTGTCGTTCACTTCCCTGGTACGCTCGAGAGTGGCTCCAGTAGGGAGTTCGAGCTCGACCGTGAAATAGCCCTGGTCTTCCTTAGGAATGAAACTGCTCGGAATCAATCGTCCCATCACGAAGATGCCGACTATGGCCACGCCGAACATCGCGAACATTCGCTTGGAATTGTTCACGGCGAGTCGCACCATCTTGGTATAGAACGATGAACCTGAGTCCATCCACGAATTTATCTTTCTAAATATGAAATTCTTAGGTCTCTGTTCGGAGTGAGGCTTGAGGAACTTCGAACACATCACAGGGCTCAAGGTAAGAGCTACGATGGTCGATATGATGACCGACACTGCGATGGTTACCGTAAACTGACGGAAGAGCTGTCCCGTAATGCCTGACAAGAAACTTACAGGCACGAAAACGGCACAAAGCACGAGGGACATAGCCACAAGCGCGCCGCCGATTTCACTCATAGCCTTCTTCGTGGCTTCGTAAGGCGACAACATCTCCGTCGTCATTATACGTTCCACGTTTTCCACCACGACTATGGCGTCGTCGACCACGATTCCTATGGCCAGGATAAGTCCGAGAAGAGTCATCATATTCAGGGAGAAACCGAACACGAGCATGACTCCGAAAGTACCTATCAGGGATATAGGGACCGCTATCGCAGGAACTAAAGTGGACCTCACGTTCTGCAATGACAGGAACACCACCAAGATCACCAGTATAAGCGCCTCGAACAAGGTTCTATACACGTGATGAATGGATTCCGAAATGTATGTTGTGGCATCGAAAGGAATGTTATAGGACATTCCCTCAGGGAAACTGTCGCTAATCTCCTTCATCTCCGCCCTGACATTCTCCGCCACTTCCATGGCATTTGCGCCAGGAAGCATATAGATGTTGACCACCGCGGCATTACGTCCGTTAATTCCACTCTCCGTGTTATATGACTGTGCCTCGAGCGAGACACGAGCCACATCCCTTAGGCGAATGATGGAACCGTCGCTTCCCGTACGAACTACGATATTCTCGAATTCCTCTACGGAAGACAATCGTCCAGGTGCCGTGATAGGGATGGTCACGTCCACGTCGACTATAGGTTGCTGACCCAGCACGCCGGCTGCCGCCTCACGGTTCTGGTCCTTCAGCGCATTTTGCAAGTCCTTCACCGTAATGCCCATGCTCGCCATCTTATCCGGCTGCACCCATATCTGCATGGCATAATAACGTCCGCCGACATTTGAGACGCCACCCACTCCGGACACACGGCGAAGCCTGTCCTGAATGTTCAAGGTCGTATAGTTACTCAAATAAACCTCGTCGAATTTCGGGTCGTCGGACATAATGGTTATGGTCATCAGCTTGCTGGACGACTCCTTCTCCACTGAAATACCATTCTGCACGACCTCGGCCGGAAGTCTGGATTCGGCCAATTTGACCCTGTTCTGGACTTCTACCGCCGCCAAATCCGGATCGGTCGAGATGTCGAAAGTCAATTTCGCCGAATACCAACCGTTATTCGAGTTGCTTGACTCCATATAGAGCATTCCAGGAGTACCGTTAAGACTCTGCTCGATAGGCGTAGCCACAGCCTGTGACACAGTCTGCGAGTTAGCTCCCGGATAGGAAGTGGAAATGCTGACTACAGGAGGGACTATCTTAGGATACTGGTCTACCGGAAGCAGAGTCAGCCCTATGAATCCCACAAGTACGATTATGATAGATATAACCGTCGAAAAGACGGGCCTGTCTATAAAAAAGTCTGATTTCATAAGCGACTATTTACCATACTCATAAGGAATAGCCTCCACTCTATTTCCGTGAGAGAGCTTATGCTGTCCTTCCACTACGATAATCTCGTTTGGCCTCAAGCCACGCTCCACCACCGTCATGTTCTCCACTTCCGGGCCTGTCTGGATGAAACGCTTTTCCACAGTAGAATCGGCCTTCACCACGAAGATGAACGAGCCGCTTTTCTCTATGGTAATGGCTTTCGTAGGCACTGCCACGGCATTTTCGCGCACGTCGAGCAGCACTCGCACGTTAGTGAATTGGCCAGGAAGAAGTTCCCGCTCCGGATTCGGCATCTCTGCTCGCACGGAGAAGGTGCCCGACTTGGCATCCACGAGAGGGTCCGCGAAATCCACGAGACCCTTATATTTGTACTGGGATTTATCTGCCAATGTAATAGTCACATACGGATTCCAGTGACGGTTCGTATCCTTCTGTCCGAGGTTCACGTTCCTGGCCTTGGACTTCTGATAGTCGAGGTCGGTCATCTTGAATTCCACGGACACGGTGTCGCTCTTTACGACATTGGCCAGAAGAGACTGCGAACCGGGTCCCACCAAAGTTCCGATATCCACGTGTCTTTCAGTGATGTAACCACTTATAGGAGAACGAACCGTGGTATAACTCAAGGCGAGACGCGCTTCTGTAAGGTTAGCTTCGCTCACATGCACGTCGGCCTTTGCGCTTTCATAGGCTGCGATGGCGTTATCGAGATCCAGCTGACTTGCCGCCTTCTGCTCGAAGAGCGGACGGATTCGGGCCAAGTCGCGCTCCGCCTTAAGGGCTATCGCCTTGTTCTTGGTTACCAATGCCTCTGCCCTGTCGACCTGCGCCTTATACTGTTTCGGGTCGATGATGAAAAGGACTTGGTCCTTTTCCACGCGAGTTCCCTCTTCGAACATCATCTTCTCGAGATAGCCTTCCACGCGGGCTCTGACCTCCACGAACTGCTGAGCTCGGATCTTTCCCGGAAACTCTCCGTAGATCTCCACGTTACGGGTGCGTACCACATCCACGCCCACTACCGGCAAGACTTCCTCTACCGGCTTCGGCTTCAAGAAGATAAGTGGAATGGCGACTGCCACTGCCACCACGACTAACGACAATACGATCTTTTTTGTGCTTAACTTTCGCATAGCCTATATATAAAAATACACTACTAACTAAAATCGCGAGTTACGGCGCGATAAGCCGCGCTGCAACTAACTGCGTATGCCACCGAACTGCTCGGTGAGAATCTTGCTGACTTCCTCGACACGAGCATTGAGCTCCTCGTCAGTAGTAGCCTCGCAGATGAATCTCAAATATGGCTCCGTGTTCGAAGGACGGATATTGAACCACCAAGTAGGATACTCGAGACGGAATCCGTCGAAATCCATAAACTTCTGAGGCTCTCCAAGAGTCTTTCTAAAGTGCTCGCACACTGCTGCCATAGCACCTGCCTTGTCTTCGAGACGGAAATTAATCTCTCCGGAGTTCTGGTATTTGGCGATCTTTCCGATCTGCTCGCTGAAGGTGATTCCCTTCTTCTTGAGAGCGGAAACGATGCGAAGGACTATCAATGAAGAAAGAAGTCCGCTGTCCGAATAGAAGAAATCCTTAAAGTAATAGTGTCCGGCGAGTTCTCCTCCCCAGAGTCCGTCTATGTCACGAAGCTTAGGTGCTGCATATGCGCGTCCCACTCGCCAAGTGTGTACGTCGGCGCCATACTGCGTAAGGAACTCCGCCACTGCCTTCGAGCTACGGATTTCCTGAAGCACTACAGGGTTCTTCGCTCCCCTTTCGTCGCAGAAGTAAAGTGCCATCATGGCGATGATGAGGTCAGGAGCCACGAAGTTACCCTTCTCGTCCACGAACATCACGCGATCTGCATCGCCGTCATAAATCACACCGATATCGGCCTTCTTCTCTCTAACTTTCCGCTTAAGAGGCTCTACATTCTTAGCCACCAGCGGGTTAGGCTCGTGATTAGGGAATCTGCCGTCCATCTCGTCGAAAAGGTAAACCGGCTCGTCTCCGAACACTTCCTTAGCGAAGAGATTAGCCATACCGTTAGAAAGGTCGAACACTATGTTAAGATTAGAGTAATCGCCCTTGAACTTGAGCATAAAGTCGAGATAATCCTTATGGATGTCCATAGGATGAACCTCACCCTTCTTCTGGGCTACAGGTGTAGGACGCTCCTCGTCTATCCACGCCTTAATTCGGCCAAGTCCGCTGTCGAAGCCTACCGGCAGAGCCTGCTCGCGCGAAACCTTCATACCGTTATATTTAGCGGCATTATGCGAAGCGGTAATCTGCACGGATGCGTTGAAGCCATAATTGGCCGTGGCGAAATAGACCATCGGCGTAGACGTGAGTCCCAAATCGTAGACGTCCGCACCGGCACTGGTAATACCCTCGAGCAGCGCGTCGTGAATCTCAGGGGAAGACACTCTGCAGTCTCTTCCCACTGCTATTTTCTTAGTGTTAAGCAGTTCAGGCAGGAAATAGCCTACCTTGAACGCTGTAGTCTTATCAAAATCTTCTCCGTAAATACCACGGATATCATAAGCGTGAAATGCTCCCATAATAATGTTATTTGATTATTGTTTTATATTGTGTCCTTACTTTTCCCTTCGAGATGTTAGTCAATTTGCCCTGAAGCATCTTACGGCGTATCTGCGGCACCAAGTCTATGAACAGGCCACCGTCGAGATGGCTCATCTCGTGCTGCACCATACGCGCGTCGAACTTGTCGAACTCCTCGACCTTCCTTTCCAAATTCTCGTCATAATACTCCACCTTTATGGCCTTAGGACGGGTCACGTCGTAGTATATGTTAGGTACGCTGAGGCACCCTTCCGAGTAATCGCATTTCTGGTCTGACTCTTCCAAAATGACAGGATTAATCATAACCCTCTTGAAATCCTTAAGGTAAGGCATATCCTCCACCATACCGGTACCATCCACTATTAGCACGCGCGATGCGACTCCTATCTGAGGCGCGGCAAGTCCGCATCCGTCCGCTACCGCAAGCGTGTCCCACAAATCCTGCACCAAGGCATCTATCGCCTCCTTATCGTTCAAATCCACGTCCTGACAAGTCTTACGCAAGACTTCGGAACCATATAAATAAATCGGTCTTATCATTTCTTTTTATCCAAGTAGCTCTGCAGTATTATGGCAGCGCTGATTTTATCTACTTCCTTTTTATCTCTTCGACGCGAAGATTTCATACCGCCATCTATCATGGCGCGGTGCGCGAGAACGGACGTAAATCTCTCATCCTCAAGAGTAATGGGTACTTCCGGGAAGGCCTTCTGAAGAGTCTTGATGAAACTGTCCACTTCGGATGCAGCCTGGGCAGGCGCGCCGCTGAGGTTCAGCGGATATCCTACCACAAATCTGACGATACTCTCCCCTTTATCTTCGTATTTTTTAAGATAATCTATTATCTTTGCAGATGGCAGTGTATCTAAGGCAGATGCGAATATCTGAAGCGGATCGCTGACAGCAAGTCCTGTCCGCGCGCTTCCGAAATCTATGCCTATGATCCTGTCCATACTTCGTGCAAAGTTAAGAAATTATGAAGAGTAAAAAAAATAAGCAGAAACTATATAGACTTTCCTTACTGGAAGATGCGACACACGAGAAAATATACTCCATAAAGTTCAGCAAATCGAAGTTTTTCGGCTTGCTGGTTCTCTTCGTGAGCGTCATAATAGGAGGGCTATATTGTCTACTGGTATTCACTCCCCTGCATTATAGCATTCCGGGCTATCCTAATGCCAATTTCCGTAGCCAAGCCATCTCGAACGCCATAAAGATAGACTCGCTCGAGAGCGCCATGATTCGCTGGGAGCTCTATGCGGAAAACCTCAACAGAACGCTTGCCGGAGAACAGACCCTTAGTCTGGACGAAGTCATAAAGAACTCTCATAGGGTACCTTACCTCGAAGGCAAGAATGCCCAATACCTAAAGCAACAGGATTCGATACTTCGGGCTCGAGTGAAGTCGGAAGAGCAATACGGCCTGTCTTCGGGCGTCAAGCGTGACCTCCCTATCGAAGGCGTACACTTCTTTACCCCGCTTGTAGGCGTGGTGACGAATGGATTCGACATGGCCACCCATCCTGCCGTAGACATAGCGGCTCCGGCTAACAGCGTGGTAAAGGCAGCTCTGGACGGCACCGTGATCTACTCCGGATGGAGTAACGAATATGGTTACACCATAACGCTGCAGCACAGCGGAAACATCATATCGGTTTACAAGCATAACCGCAGTCTCCTAAAGAAACAGGGCGACATAGTAACTGCCGGCACCCCTATCGCTTATGTAGGAAACACCGGCTCCACCTCGTCCGGAGACCACCTCCATTTCGAATTATGGTATAAGGGGACAGCAGTCGACCCCACACTTTACATATCTTTCTAATGGGAAAAAGAAAAATCGCCATTTTGGGTTCCACAGGTTCCATAGGAACTCAGGCCCTGGATGTCATCAGACAACATAGAGACCTTTTCGAGGTCGAGCTCATCAGCGCTAACAGAAACATAGATCTCCTGACGCAGCAGGCTCTCGAATTCGATGCCGGCAGCGCGGTCATCTGCGACGAATCCTGCTACCCGGCGCTTAACGAAAACCTGAGACATAGCGATTGTAAGGTTTTCGCCGGAATAGACAGCCTCTGCTCTCTGGTATCTGCCGCCGACGTAGACATCGTGGTAGGCGCGATGGTAGGATTCAGCGGCCTCAGGCCGACATTGGCAGCACTTCGAGCCGGAAAGATAGTGGCATTGGCGAATAAGGAGACTCTCGTGGCTGCAGGAAACATCGTCACACGGACGATGCGTGAGCACAAGGGCTTGATTCTTCCGGTAGACAGCGAGCATTCCGCTATCTTCCAATGCCTTTTGGGTGCGCAGGGTAATGCCCTGACGCGAATTCACCTTACCGCTTCGGGAGGTCCTTTCCGCACTTGGGACAGGGATAGAATCAGCAAGGCTACGGCGAAGGACGCCCTCAAGCATCCTAACTGGGATATGGGAGCGAAGGTTACCATAGATTCGGCCACCATGATGAACAAGGGGTTCGAGATGATCGAGGCTTGCCATCTTTTCGACGTGGACCCTTCTATGATTAATATAGTGGTGCACCCCGAATCCATCATCCACTCCATGGTAGAGTTCGAGGACGGCGCGGTAATCGCACAGATGGGCTGCCCGGACATGCGCGAGCCGATAGGATTGGCCCTGAGTTTCCCGGACAGGCTGAGCGTGGGGAACAAGAAGCTGGATTTCGCGAGTCTGGCTTCGCTTCACTTCGAGGCTCCGGACGAGTCGAGATTCCCGAACCTGGGATTGGCCCGAAGCGCATTCAGAAGGGGCGGAAACATCCCTTGCGTGCTGAATGCCGCTAACGAGGTGGCCGTGAAGGCTTTCCTGGAGGGGCAAATAAGCTTTTACGGAATTAGCGATCTTATCGAGCATTGCCTCAATGGTGCATCTTTTGTAGCAGAACCTTCGCTCGAAGATATTTTCGAGACGCACGAGCAGACGATCAGAATCGCTCAAGAATTGATTTGAAATGATAGTTTTATTTAAGATACTTCAGGTTATTTTAGCCTTGTCGCTACTTATTATAGTCCACGAGGCCGGTCACTTCCTTTTCGCCAAACTCTTCCACATCAGGGTGGAAAAGTTCTATCTCTTTTTCGACGTCGGCGGAAAGGCCCTGCTGAAATTCAAGAAGGGAGAGACGGAGTTCGGTATCGGTTGGCTTCCTTTCGGAGGATACTGTAAGATTTCCGGAATGATCGACGAGTCCATGGACTTGGAAAGTATGAAAAAGGAGCCGCAGGAGTGGGAGTTCAGATGTCATCCTGCTTGGCAGAGACTGCTGGTGATGGCAGGCGGAGTGCTCTTCAATTTCATATTTGCGATATTGGCATTCAGCATAATAAGCGGCATCTGGGGCAGCGCATACATCCCTAACCGGCAGGCACAGATCTACCCTAACGAGCTCGCGCGCGATATGGGCTTTCGCTCGGGCGACCATATCATAAGCATAGACGATTACGAACCAAGCGACTTCTCTTCCTTACAAGCAGACCTCATAAGGCGCGAAGGCCACAAGGTGCAGGTGCTTCGCGGCACTGACACGGTAAATGTGTATATGGATCAGGCGCGCACGGCGGAGATCTTGAATTCGCCGATGATGTTCGACCTCGCACTGCCGTTCATAGTGGATTCGGTGTCAGCGCCGGAGAACGCGAAGGAATTGGCCCGAGGAGACAGAATCTTGTCCATCGACGGGCAGAGCACTGAGTTCTTCCAGGACGCACAGCCGGTCTTGAAGGCTTGCGCAGGGCGCACTGCCGAGGCGCAGATTCTAAGGGACGGGCAGGTCGTGACGGCACCTATCCAGGTGGACAGCGCCGGAAGGATTGGTATATATCTTAAGGCTCCGAACGTGGAGCGCAGGCATTATAATGCGCTGGAGAGCGTGGGGCAGGGAGTCAAGCGGACCGGAAGCACGATTACCGGCTATGTGCAGGATTTGAAGCTAGTGGCCAAGCCGTCTACCGGGGCGTACAAGTCAGTGGGCAGTTTCATAGCCATAGGCCAAGTGTTCCCGAGCAAGTGGGATTGGTTCCAGTTCCTTAACATCGTCGCACTGCTTTCCATTATGCTGGGCGTGATGAACTTGATTCCTATTCCGGGTCTGGACGGAGGACATATCCTATTCACGCTCTACGAGATGGTGAGCGGAAGGAAGCCTTCGGAGAAGTTCCTGATGGTGATGCAGATAATAGGTATGTTCCTGCTGTTTATGCTTATGTTCCTGGCTTTCGGTAACGATATTTCACGTTTAATAAGATAGATATGAGACGATTTTCCATTATTTTATGCGCAGTGTGCTGCCTTCTGGCTTCGTGTAAGAACAGCGGAGGGAAACTGATGCCTTCGATTAGCGGAAAGGCCGGAGAGGTGCTCGTGGTCATAGAGAACGCGGACTGGAATGCGGAACTGGGAGAGGAGGTAAGGTCGGTGCTGGAAGACGAGTATCCGTATCTTCCTCTTATAGAGCCTCTTTATTCGCTTATTCACGTCTCTCACGGTGGATTCGTCGAGATGTTCCAAGTGCATCGTAACATCATATTCTTCGACATTAATCCTCAGGTTCAGAAAACCGGTCTCACGCTCGTGCGCGACAAATGGTCGGCCCCGCAGACCATCATAAACATAGCCGCCTATACCGCGAAAGATGCAAAAGCCATCTTCGAGGAGAACAAAGACTTGATAATAAGAACTCTGGAGCAGGCAGAGAGGGACAGAGTGGTTCGCAACACCTACCTCTACGAAAACCGCGACATACACAGCCAAGTGTCAGAGGTGTTCGGTGGCTCGATTCACGCACCTTCCGGATATCAGCTGCGCAAGCTTTCGCGCAACTTCGCGTGGATAGAATACGACACCAGAAACTACACCCAGGGCATTTTCATCTACAGCTACCCTGTTGAGGGGAACGACCTGCAGTGCGAGAACATCATCCGCAAGCGCGACCAGATTCTTAAGGCCAATGTTCCCGGCCCTGACGAGGGTACCTATATGCAGACGGCCGCCTTCTGGAAGCCTACCACCGAATATATCAAGTACCGCGGACGAGAATTTGCCCAGACTCACGGCCAATGGGAAGTGGACAAGGCCTTTATGGGAGGACCTTTCGTGAGCCATAGTTTCTACTCGAAAGACGGCACTGAAGTAATCGTACTCGAGGCTTGGGTGTTCGCGCCGAAAAGCAACAAGAGAGGAATCTTCCGACAAGTGGAATCGGTTCTCTATTCTTGGGATTGGAAAAAAGATGAATAATTTTGCATAATAAAAAAATTTCCTTATATTTGCAGTCCTTTTGGTCGGTTCGTATAACGGCTAGTACTCAAGATTTTCATTCTTGCAATAGGAGTTCGATTCTCCTACCGACTACGAAAAATAAAAAAGTAATAATATGGCAAACACAGCTTCAGCAGAGAAAGCAGCTCGTCAGGGCGAGAGGCGCAGATTGCATAACAAGTATTATGCAAAGACTACGAGAAACGCGATACGCGATATTCGTAACACTACAGATAAAAGTGCAGCAGAGGCTGCAGCTCCTGCAGTTTTCGCTAAAATCGACAAGCTTGCTAAAATCGGCGTAATTCACAAGAATAAGGCCGCTAACCTTAAGAGTGGTATTCAGGTTTACATTAACAAACTTGGTAAATAATTCTCTTAGAGTTTAAGTTATAAACCCCGACCAAATGGCCGGGGTTTAACTTTTATATGTAGAGACTATTACTTTCCGAAATATCTCTTCAACAGACCCTGGAAGCCTGCGCCGTGGCGAGCCTCATCCTTAGCCATCTCGTGAACGGTGTCGTGAATGGCATCGTAGCCGAGTTTCTTAGCGCGAGTAGCGATGGCGAGCTTTCCCTCGCAAGCACCACACTCAGCCTCCGCACGTTTCTCGAGGTTAGTCTTGGTGTCCCAAACCACCTCACCGAGAAGCTCTGCGAACTTAGCGGCGTGCTCTGCCTCCTCGAAAGCATAGCGCTTGAATGCCTCTGCTATCTCAGGATAACCTTCGCGCTCTGCCTGACGGCTCATAGCGAGGTACATACCCACTTCGGTACACTCACCATTAAAATGGTCGTGAAGGCCCTGCATTATCTCCTCATCCTCTACTCTACCATCTCCCAAGTGATGCTCGCAAGCCCACTGGAGTCCACCTTCAGATTTAACCTCTACGAATTTGTCAGATTTCGCGTGACACTGCGGACACTCTGCAGGAGGGTTCTCGCCTTCGTAAACATATCCGCAAACCAAACATCTAAATTTCTTTTTCATATACTTTTTCATTTTAAGCCTTGTCTCCAAGGCGGTTAGTAATTTATAATAATTCTAAATTACAAAGTTATGAATTATTCTATATTTAACAACATCGCGGCGCGAATTTTTTCACTTTTTTCGCGATTTTGTATCATTTCCAGTATGGCCAATCCGAACTCCACCGCGTAACCCGCGCTTCGACCGGTAACTACTCGCCCGGTGCGGACGGCACTCTTACGCACGAACTTTCCTCCACGCTCTAGAATTCCCTCTTCGAATCCGTCGAAACAAGTCATCGTCAGACCTTCGAGCGAACCGAGCTTCGAGAGCACCAGTCCAGGAGACGCACATATAGCGGCCAATCCTCCCCCACATTCGTAGTGACGACGCATCTCCCCGATTAAAGGCTCACATTCCGAAAGAGTCTTCGCCCCAGGCATACCGCCCGGAAAGATCATAACATCCCTTTCGCTAAGGGAGCGTTCTTCAAATTCACAATCGGAAAGGCATTTGTCGGCACATACTGCCACGTTATGGGAAGAGCGTACCACGAGTTCACCTGTCACGCTGATCAAATCGACCTTTACTCCGGCTCTGCGAAGTACGTCGCTTACTGCCAAAGCCTCGATATCCTCGAAGCCATCGGCTAAAAATATGTTTACTCCACGCATAATCTATTCTTCGTCTTCGAGATATTCCATAAGATTGTCCAGGACACGCCTTTCCTTTTTAGTAGGGCGTCCCGTTCCCCTGTCCCTTTTCAGGAAAAAGGTCTCCACAGGAGCGTGCATCTTCTCCAACTCGCTCTCGGGCGTAAGATTTTCGGCATACTGAGGAACCAAAGCGGCACCCACCCGCATCTCAAGCGGCTGGATGACTCTGTACGAAAATAGCGACGGGCCTTTTCGGATTTCTATAATCTCGCCTTCCTTTATGGGACGGGCAGGCTTACAGTTAACCCCGGCCACCTTTACCTTTCCTCCATTACAAGCCTCGGTAGCCTCACTTCGGGTCTTGAAGACCCTTATAGCCCAAAGATACTTGTCGATGCGCATTACTTCTGTCTACAGAAAATCTGGATAGGACAGCCTGTCAGCGAGAAATTCTCGCGTAACTGGTTCTCCAAAAATCTCTTATATGGTTCCTTTATGTACTGAGGAAGATTACAGAAGAAGGCAAAGCTCGGAAAGCGCGTAGGAAGCTGAGTCACATACTTGATCTTTATGTACTTTCCCTTCGTGCTTGGCGGCGGCGTCTCTTCTATGATAGGGAGAAGTGCCTCGTTAAGACGAGCCGTAGGAATCTTACGAGAGTAGTTGTCGTAAACCATGGTGACGGCATCGAGCACATCCTGGATGCGCTGCATCTTCACCACGGAAGTGAATATGATAGGCACGTCCGTAAAAGGAGCTATCCTCTCGCGGAGGGACTTCTCGTAGTTCTTCAAGGTGTTGTTATCCTTAATGAAAAGGTCCCACTTGTTTACCACCAGGACGACACCCTTACGGTTCTTGACGATGAGGTTGAATATGTTCATATCCTGGGCTTCCATACCGGTAGTGGCATCTATCATAAGGATGCACACGTCCGAATGCTCGATGGCCCTAATGGAGCGCATCACGGAATAAAACTCCAAGTCTTCGTGAACCTTAGTCTTACGACGTATTCCGGCGGTATCCACGAGCATAAATTCGTGGCCGAATTTGTTATAGTAGGTCTCTATGGAATCTCTGGTAGTACCGGCAATAGGGGTTACGATATTTCTATCCGCTCCCAGCAGTGCGTTGGTGATGGAAGATTTGCCTACGTTAGGCTTGCCTACTATCGCTATGCGAGGGAGTCCGGCGTAAGGGTCTACGTTCTCCTCTTCTTCTACCGGAAGCACGCGGCATATCTCGTCGAGAAGGTCGCCCGTTCCCGAACCGTTCGCCGCAGAAATAGTCCATATCTCCCCAAGTCCCAATGAATAGAACTGATAGGCATCGAACATCTTGTCGCCGCTGTCTACTTTATTGACGCAAAGGACCACCGGTTTCTTACTACGCCTAAGCACGTCGGCTATTTCGGAATCGTAGTCGGTGACACCTGTAGAGGCCTCCACCATAAAGAGCACTACGTCGGCCTCGTTAATGGCTATCTGCACCTGCTCGCGTATGGCACTCTCGAAAATATCCTCGGAATTCGTGGTGTATCCTCCGGTATCTACTACGGAGAACTCACGTCCGCACCATTCACAGCGGCCATAGTGACGATCTCTGGTGACACCTGAAACGTCGTCGACAATCGCCTGTCTCATTCCGACCAAGCGATTAAACAGTGTGGATTTGCCCACATTAGGACGGCCCACTATAGCTACTAAACTCATATTACTTTATTTATCTTTTTCAAAAAGAGCACATTCGCGGCACGCTTCAGAGTAATTTCCGTCGCACTTCTTATTATGAAGAGCGGCGTCTTCGTCCTTAAAGCAGCGAATGCCCATCTGACGCATCTGCTCGTTCGAGCCCACGTCGAATTTAGGAAATTCCCCGTCTTTCTTGAACATAAAGACGCACATCCCGGCTACGCCGAGAACCAAAATTACTGCTGCCGCTATGAATGTCTCCATAATTATCTCTCAAATACAGGACTGATGGACTCGTAGTTATACACCTTATGTATGATGGATGCAAACAGGGGTGCCAATGAAACAATCCTTATCTTCTCATCACTGATCAATTCCAAGTGTGGAATGGTGTCGCTGATGTATACTTCCTTAAGTTTGGATGCGTGGATGCGACTTACCGCCTCTCCACTGAGCACTCCGTGCGTAGCACAAGCCCTTACACTGTTAGCGCCCATCTCCATAAGCACGTCCGCTGCCTTGCAAAGCGTGCCTGCGGTGTCTATCATATCGTCTATGATTACGATGTCGCGTCCCTCGACTTCACCGATGGCGGTAATGCTCGAGACGACATTGGCCTTAGCCCTGGTCTTATGGCAGATGATGGTAGGAACGCCGAGCGAACGGGCGTAGTTGTTAGCTTTCTTCGCACCTCCCATATCAGGAGCGGCGATGGACAAATTCTCGAGCTTGAGGTCCTTTATGATAGGCAGGAAGACGCCCATGCTGTAGACGTGGTCTACCGGAATGTCGAAGAATCCCTGGATCTGCTCAGCGTGCAATTCGCAGGTCATCACCCTGTCGGCACCTGCCGCGCGAAGGAGATTGGCCACGAGCTTGGCGCCAATCGCTACACGAGGACGGTCCTTGCGGTCCTGGCGGGCCCATCCGAAATATGGGATGACGGCGACTACCGAATCGGCCGAAGCGCGCTTGGCAGCATCGATGGCGAGCAGGAGCTCCATAAGGTTATCTGCCGGCGGAACCGTGGACTGTACGATATATACGCTGGCTCCTCGAACGCTCTCCTCGAACTGTGGTTGAAACTCTCCGTCACTGAACTGAGTAACACTAAGTGCGCCGAGTTTCTGTACCGGCTCGTCGCTATTACGTATCACATTCAACTCCTCGATTACCCTGCGTGCGAAATCGTCTGACGCCCTGCAGGCAAATAATTCCATCCTATGGCTGTGTAACATAACTTATAAAGTTTTCAAAATATTTTCAATGTAGGTAAGAATCTCGTCCCTTCCCTTCTTCGCTTGGGACGAACTTAAAAACATCTCTGGGAGCTGCTCCCACTCTTCACTCAAAATGGCACAATCGCGCTCGACCTGAGCCTTCAGGACATTCGGGCCTATCTTATCCGTCTTCGTGAATATGATGGAAAAAGGCACTCCATGCTCGCCCAGTTCCCTTATGAAGTCGAGATCTATCTTCCCTATATCGTGACGCGAGTCGATGAGTACGAAAAGGCATATAAGTTCCTCGCTATTATTAATATAATCGGAAATTACCGCCTTAAGTTCATCGCGTCCCTCACGGTTCAGCTTAGCATAGCCATAGCCCGGAAGGTCCACCAGATACCAACTGTCGTTTATCAGAAAATGGTTTACGAGCTTAGTCTTTCCGGGAGTGGCAGAGGTCATGGCCAGCTTGGCATTGTCGCACAGCATATTAATCAGACTGGACTTGCCCACGTTACTCCTGCCGATAAAAGCGAATTCAGGAAGACGTCTTGAGGGCCTCTGATTAACTCTTGTGCTGCTGCCAGCGAATGTCGCTCCGGTGATTTTCATACTTTTTTACAACCGCGGCAAATATAATGAAAAAGTATGGATTTTCCGCTTATGATTTCGGATATAATATGGTAAAGCAAGCGCCTCCGAGTCGGAAGCTCCGAGAATAGATAATGCTCGCTCCGCACCTTTCCAAAATGCTCCTACAGATGGAAAGTCCCAGTCCGCTGCCGCTGCTCTTAGTGGTGAACTTAGGCGTAAAGAGCTTATCTATATTCTCTTCGGACACGCCCGGGCCGTTGTCCTCTATCACGATTTCGTAGAAGTCCGGACTCGAGCCGTTGCGAAGCGACACTGCCACGCGTCCGTCTTCCCTGTCCTCGCAAGCCTGAACCGCATTATTAAGCAAGTTCACGAACACGCGTATCAACTGAGGACGCGGAGCGCTTACCACGACGTCTGGAAGTCCCAGATACTCGAATTCCACGCCCGGTCGATTGTCATATAGGGCCACCTCTTCCCTGAGCATATCGTCGAGAGCCACGTCTACCGGGTCCTCCGAATATAGTTTCGCGAAGTCCGAGAACTGATTGGCCGTCTCCGTGAGCACGTGGATATGGTCGAGCAGCACGCCGGCCATAACGTCGAACTTTTCCTGCCATGCAGGATCGCCCGCGGCCTTCAGACGCTGAACTCTCTGGATTTGAAGCTGCATCGGGGTCAGCGGATTCTTGATTTCGTGCGCTACATTTCGGGCCATCTCGCTCCACGCCTTATCCCTTTCGGCTTGGGCCAATACCTTCGCGTTTCCACGCAAGTCGTCGACCATTCGGTTATAGGAGTTCACGATGTCCATAATCTCGTCGTCGTTATTATAGCCCAAGTTTTCCAGCTTTTCGAGCTTTCCGGAGCGCATGGTACGGCTCATCACCGACAATGGCATAAATGTCTTGTCGACGAAATAGGATACCGAGAAGGACGATATGATGAGCAAGATGAGGAATACCACTATGACGTTAAAGGCGTGCATAAGGGCATCGAGCTGGAAGTCGCGTCCATTGTCCGTATAAGGAGATGAGATGTAAGCGATTACATCTCCATTAGCCCCCACTATCGGGGCATATAGCATATAGATTACTCTCTTTCCGACTCGCTCCTTATATATGTAATAGCCTTCGTTCTCATAGTGGAGCTGATAATAAGGTTCTTCCCGCATACGATAGCCCAGGATATGCCTTTCGTGCAATTCCGGAGCAGTGGACAGAGCTGTCTTTCCGTCTACGCGATAAAGGACTATGTCAGAACCCGTATTGTCACCCACACGCCTCAAAAGGTCCAGTACGTCTCTGGAATTGAGCTCTCCCGCGGATGTGATGCTACGAAGTCCGCTCTGCAACTGGAATCGTATGGAGTTCACCTTATCCGACATCATCTTGTTAGAAAGGGACATATTACGGTCATATACGAACGACACGCTGACTATGGCCAGAAGCGACATGGTTATAAGCAGGGAGGCCACCATCAAGATGTTTATATGCCTCTTGAAATAGTTCTTTTCGAAAAGCAGCGGCCGGCGTTTCTTATGCGAGAACGGCAGCATTATGAAACAAAACAGCAGGGAGAGAAATACGAAGAATATGACTTTGGTCCCTGGAGACAAGAATGCTCTGGAAATGACGATGAATTCATCTTCGTCGACAGGCACTACGAAATTCAAGTAGCCCTTTTTCCGGAACGAAAACTCCCCCTTTCGATTGAACTCATCCCTATAATCTGCGGTGAGCTTGGTAGGATAAGGGAAACTACCTCGCAGATACTGTCTGTCACCTCCCTTATACATAGCATAGGAATAGATGGATGGGATGTCCCCGCTTATTCTCGGGTCCAGAAGCATACTCAGCGAGTGCTTGTATGGGTATTTCGGTTCAAGCACTATATAGATCACTTCAAAGCCCTTTTCTCCGTGGTAATAGTTGAAAGCTGCAATATAGCGACTACGCTGGTCGTAAAGCGGTGCGTATTTGAAACGCGACCCGGATTCTATCTGCACTCCGTCTTCGATATTCAAGGAACGCCCACTCTTGCCCACTACCACATCCACATCGTAGACGTTCATAAACTTGGACATATAGCGGTCCCTCATCCTTTCCTTGGCCTTGGCCAATTGTTCCTCGCTATCTCCCGCCGCCGAGATGAGCTCGTCGCGCGAAATCTGTCTTTCGATCCTGCGAAGATGGGCCTCGAACCCATAGTCGCGACCATTCGAGATGGATTCAGCCCACGAGGCTACCATTATCTTCTCTCGCTGATATCCTATATAAGAAGTGAATCCTATGCAGAATAGTCCCACGAACGCCGAATAAATCAGGATACCACGACTGCTGAAAAGCGACATTCGCCTATGGAAGAGCCTTAACCATACGGGCTGGAGCAAATCCAGAAGTTCGGCGATGGAGAAAAATAGGACGAAGAGGGTGACATAGACCACTATCGTATTATAGTCGGTCGCCCAAAGCTTGGCCAAGTCCAGATTTATGTGAGTGTAGACCAGTACCTTATATATTGAGATGTACGCAAACCACAGCATAGCGCCGACTAGAATCAGAGTCGCTATGGTGCCTGTGACTCGCCACACTTTTTTCTTACACTTCTTCCACAAGTCCCGTCGCGCGATATAAAGGCTGGAGGATATGATGAATAGCTCCAGAACCACTATCAAGATGCTCAGTATCTGCGTAAGTTCTCCGTGCAGTACGGAATAGTTCCGGTAGACGGCCACTATGAAAAACGAAAGCAGGATGATGGTCGCATTGGCATTACCGAGGGTAGGATGGCCGTAGAGAGCGACCAATACCGCTGCCACGAAGAGCAGGAAAGCTATCCAGGCAGCGTGCGCTGGAAGTGCGCTCTTGACGGGGAGGGAATCGTAGACGATGCGGAAGGATGGCTCGCCCTGCACTTTTACCACCACGCCATCGGCCGAAGTGATTCGACGCAGTGAGTAGTCACTGTCTAGGGAGAGGTATTTATTATTGTTTATGGCCATCGCGGCGATGACCTTCACGTCGCCTTCCTGAAAGCGTCGCATCAGATAGGACGTCCCCGTGAAATAGTAGAACTTGTAGGTTTCACCTACGGAAGAGAGCGTGGAGTGCCTGCCGGTGCCTATGTATTCGTCGTATTGAATAGGGAGTTGTCCGTGCCACGAGGTCAGATGGGAGTTTTCGTAGCGATACAAGACGAAATCGCTAGGAATGTCGTTATTTTTAAAAAGGGACTCTTCGGAAGAATCGAGCGCTGAAAGCGCTACTTTTTCCAACTTTTCCAGTCGTTTGTCTATGGACTTTTCCAATTTGACGGCTTCGGCTACTGCGTCGCCTTCATGCTGAGGAAAAGTCATAGAATACAGGAGCATCACCAGTGATGCCACCAATAGAAAGATATTTAGACCTCGCTTATGCAGTTTCATTCGTGATGATAGGACTCACCCTTGATTATGGTGCAGGCACGGTAGAGTTGTTCCACAAAAATCGTGCGTACCATCTGGTGAGAAAAAGTCATTTTAGATAGTGCCACCTTGCCGTTCGAACGCTCGTAGACTTCTTGAGAAAACCCGTACGCTCCACCTATCACGAACACTATTTCTCTTGAACTCAGAGCCATACGCTTTTCCAAGAATGCGGCGAACTCCACGGAGCGGTATTCCTTTCCACGTTCGTCCAGCAGTATGACCTCGTCCGAATCCTTTATGTTTTTCAAGATTAGTTTCCCTTCCGTCTGTTTTATCTGTTCGCGTGAAAGAGCGCTGACATTCTTCAGCTCGGGAATCTCCTTCATCTCGAAGGGCAAGTAATGGCGAAGCCTGGAAGCATATACTTCCAGGCCTTCGCTAACCCACTTGATATCAGTCTTACCGACTGTGAGTAATGTAATTTTCACATTAATTAGACTCTCTGTCCGTATGAACGGTCAGTTGTGTTCACTGTGATTACGTCTCCCTGGTTGATGAAGAGAGGAACCATAATCTTAGCGCCTGTCTCGAGCGTAACCTCCTTAAGAGCTGAAGTAGAAGCGGTGTTACCCTTAACTGCAGGCTCTGCATATGTAACCTCAAGTGTTACATAGGTAGGCAATTCACAAGTAAGACAACGCTCCTCGTCACCTGTTACGAACATCATCTCGACGTGCTGACCATCTTTCATAAGGTCTGCGTTCTCGATAACCTCCTTAGGGAGTTTGATCTGCTCGAAGGTCTCCTCGTGCATAAAGTTGAAACCGTCATCTTCCGCATAGAGGAACTGATATGGACGACGCTCTACATCGATGGTCTCGATTTTAGCTCCTGCCGTGAAGGTGTTCTCGAGGATACGTCCGTTCTCAAGGTTACGAAGCTTGGTCTTTACGAAAGCCGGACCCTTTCCCGGTTTTACGTGCTGGAACCAAACGATCATACAAGGTTTTTCATTAAACTTAAGATAAAGTCCGTTCTTGAAATCTGCTGTTGTTGCCATAAAATATGTTTATTATTAATATTATTCGAAAAATCTCACAAATATAGTAATTTACCCTCTGTTTTCAAAGTGTCTCACCTATAAGCCTGCCACGTAGCTTGCCACCTGCTCAAGAAGCCACCCAGGTGTGGAAGTAGCTCCGCTTATGCCCACTTTGTCTTCGGGTCTGAACCAATTGGCCTGTATCTCGCTCACACTGCCTACCTGGTAGGTGCGGAAGTTCACGCTCTTGCACAGTTCACTCAGCACTTTGCCGTTCGAGCTGGAACGACCGGACACGAAGACGATCACGTCGTGGGTGCTGGCAAATTCCCTGAGCTGCTCATAGCGGCTCGCCACTTGCTTGCAGATGGTATCGTGCACCACCAGGTCCGGGATGGCAGCAGACAGGAATTCCCAGATCTGCTTGTATTCTTCGGGGCTTCTGGTGGTCTGCGCGAAAATCTCGCAGTGGCCGGAGAGTTCCTCCTTGTCCACCAGCTCGCGGGCATCGTTGAAGGTCTCCACTATCCTCACCCTCGAAGGCTCTACTTGGCCCACAAGACCCTGAACCTCAGGATGTCCCTTCTTTCCGAAGATTATCACGGTGCCTTCGGCCTCGCGTATCTTCTTCTGTATGCCAAGCACCACGGTACAGGTGCAGTCGATTATCTGAAAATGCTTTTCCTTCAACAAGTCGTAGATATAGGGAGGTTGTCCGTGCGCACGAATCAATATGGGTTCGTCCCCGGCATTTTCTATGTCATCCAAATCCTCCACGTCCAGAGCCACGAGACCCATAGACGAGAGTCTGTCGATTTCCGACTCGTTATGCACGACCTCTCCTAATGAATATAGGTGTGCGTGAGTGGAAAGGAATTTCTCGGCTGTCGAGATGGTGCGGATGACTCCTCCGCAGAAACCGGCATTCTTATCTATTTCTACACTAATCATATATTACAAATCGCCCCCTTATCAATCCCTTGGCCCATTCCAACTCTTCTTTCAACGTCATATCCGAATTGTCCATAAGATAGGAGTCTTCGGCACGGCTTAAAGGAGATATCTCTCGGTGTGAGTCTATATAGTCGCGCTCGCGAAGATTCTTCAGCACGTCCTCCATAAGAGGGGATTGGCCCTTGGCGAGCATTTCGTCATAGCGACGCTGTACGCGTACCTTCTCGCTCGCTGTCATAAAGATCTTTATCTGGGCATTCGGGAATACGGTGGTGCCTATGTCGCGGCCATCCATTACCACACGCCCGTCACGTGCGAGGTAGTGCAGTTTCTCGTCTACGAACTCCCTCACGTAAGAAGCGGCAGAAATAGGGCTCACGTGGGAAGATATCCTCATACTGCGAATCTCCTCCTCTATGCATCTGCTGTCCATATACAACTTTCCGCCTTCACCGAAATGCAGGTCAAGCCCTTTCAATTCCCCTCTGAAATCGGAAAAGCTAATGCCATCTTCGGCGAAATAACCGTTTTCGAGGGCAAACAGGGTGACTCCCCTGTAAAGGGCGCCAGAATCCAAATAAAGGAATCCCAACTCCTTAGCGAGCAGTTTCGCAAACGTACTCTTTCCCGTGGACGAGTATCCGTCGACCGCTATTATTATATTCGGCACATTCATACGTAATCCTCTATATTTTTTATAGTTATAACCTCATCTCCGAGAATGAGAAGCCTTTCCACCACATTACGGAGCTCTCGGATGTTACCCTTCCAAGAGCGCTCCGTCAGGTACTGTACCGCCTCCTGGCTGAAAGTCTTTCGAGGAAGCGCGGTCTCGTTACAAACCTGCTCCACGAAATAGTCTATCAACAGCGGAATGTCGGACTTTCTCTCGTCCAGACTCGGCACCTTTATAACTATCACGCTCAATCTGTGATAGAGGTCTTCCCTGAAGTTCCCGGCTTCTATCTCTTTTCTCAAATCCTTGTTAGTAGCGGCTATCACCCTGACATCCACCTTGATGTCGACATCGCTACCCACACGACTCAACTTATTTTCCTGAAGTACTCGAAGCACTTTCGCCTGTGCGGCCAGCGACATATCGCCTATCTCGTCGAGAAAGAGGGTACCACCATCGGCCTGTTCGAATTTGCCCTTATGCTGCTTGATGGCCGATGTAAACGAACCTTTTTCGTGTCCGAAAAGCTCGCTTTCTATGAGTTCCGACGGAATCGCAGCGCAGTTTACCTCTATGTAAGGCGCGGCGCTCCTATCGCTTTCCGCGTGCAAGCTCCTGGCCACCAACTCTTTTCCGGAGCCGTTAGGGCCTATGATAAGAACCCTTGCAGGAGTGGGAGCCACTTTGGAAATCATCTCCCTTATGTGCATCATAGGTTCCGACTCGCCTATCATCTTTCCCCCGCCGAACACTTTCTTTTTCAGGATTTTGTTCTGCGAAGTAAGCGCCACCTTGTCCGTAGCGTTCTTTATGGTAATGAGTACGCGATTCAGGTCGAGCGGCTTCTCTATGAAGTCGAACGCACCCTTTTTAATGCAATCCACGGCGGTATTTATGTCGGCGTGGCCCGAAATCATCACAACAGGGCTGTCCACCCCTTCGGCCACGAGCTTTCCAAGCACCTCTACGCCGTCCATTCCCGGCATCTTTATGTCACTGAAAATCACATCGTAATGCCCTCCGAGCGCCGCCTTGACACCCGAAACGCCATCTTCCGCCACATCCACTACATAACCTTCTTCGGTCAAAATCTCCCGAAGGGAATTGCGGATGGAACGTTCATCGTCTATAATTAGAATCTTCATCTTCTACTCCTTGTTTAATGCCAATTTCGCTTCGTGCTCGTCCTGAGCCTTCTGCACGCTTACAGAGCGTTTGAGAACGAATCCGGCGCCCAGATATTTGGTTCGCACGTCTTCGTCGGCAGCCAGGGCCGCAGGCGTTCCTTCCTGCAGAATAGTTCCTTCATATAGCAGATAAGCCCTATCGGTTATGGCCAATGTCTCACCCACATTATGGTCGGTGATAATGACTCCGATATTCTTATACTTGAGTTTCGCGATGATATACTGTATATCCTCCACGGCGATAGGGTCCACGCCCGCGAATGGCTCGTCGAGCAAGATGAACTTCGGGTCTATGGACAGCGCACGTGCTATCTCGCAGCGCCTTCTCTCTCCTCCGGAAAGCTGTATACCTAAGGACTTGCGAACCTTCGAGAGGTTGAACTCGCTGATCAATTCCTCCAGGCGCTCCATTCTCTGTTTCTTCGGAATGCCCTTCATCTCCATTACGGACAGGATGTTATCTTCGACGGACATCTTCCTGAACACCGAAGCGTCCTGCGGCAAGTACCCCACGCCCAGCTGTGCACGCTTGTACATAGGGAGTTTCGTAATCTCCTTATCGTCGAGGTACACATGACCATCGTTCGGGACTATCTGTCCGGTAATCATATAGAAGCTCGTGGTCTTTCCGGCCCCGTTCGGTCCCAAGAAACCCACGATCTCTCCCTGATTCACTTCCATCGACACCCCTTTCACAACCGTACGGATGCCGTATTTCTTAACTAAATTTTCGCAACGTAGCTTCATATATCACTCTCTCTATGAGTCAAGTTCCAAATCTGTTACCAAATTCCCCACCTCAGGATTATCCACCATAAGCTTTTTCGCCTTATCTGCAGGCATATAGATTATCGGCTTGAACTCCTCCTGCGGGAGCACCTCCACGATGAACCTAACCTTCTGGCTGGCCAATCCCTCCTTCATCTTATTCTCCATCCTGAGCACGAACTTGTCTTCGAGCCACTTCTTCGTACTCTCACTTTCCACCTTGATGGTCAATGTCCTAAGCCCGTCGCTCTCTCCCACTTCGTAAGGTGCGCTCGAGAAGATTCCGGCCAACCTGCTGCTGACAGGGTTCGACTGACACATCGTAATGATGTTCTTCCACACCCTCTCCATCTCCTGCTCTCCCGGGATTTCACCCTCCGGCATAGTCTCCACATCCGTTCCCGCGCTCGCCGCCTTCGATTCAGTGGCCAATGAGTTCAATGACAGGGACGCACTGCTTCGACGCTGCCTTCCTGCCGGCTTCGGCTGCGGATCAGACGCCTTTTCTGCCAATCCTTCCGGCGCTTTCGCTGCCTGATCCGGCTGCGGGACAGGAGTTGGCTGCGGTGCTGGGGTCTGAACCTGGGCCTGCTGCGGTGCAGGAGCCTGCTGCGGTGCAGGAGCCTGCTGTGGTGCAGGTGTCTGCTGCGGTGCAGGTGTCTGCTGCGGTGCAGGTGCTTGGGCCTGCTGTGGTGCAGGTGCCGGTGCGGCGGCCGGTGCGGACGGCTTATGGTTTATGAAACATAGCTTCATAAGGCCAAATTCGATGAACAACCTCTGGTTAGCCGCAGACTTAAAGCCTGCTTCACAAGCACTTATACAATTCAATGCATTATATAGAAAATCTACCGAGCAGCTTTCCGCCTGCTTGCGATAGCGTTCTTTCAAATTCTCAGGGAAGTCGAGAAGAGCCTCCAGGCCCCCTGTCCTACTGACTAACAAGTCCCTAAGATGCTCGCCTACCGACACCACGAAATAGAGGGAGTTGAATCCCTTCGCGAGGACTTCGTCGATTATGAGAAGCACCGTGGCATAGTCGCCTGCGAGCGCCGCATCCACCAGTTTGAAGGAGTAGTCGTAATCGAGTACGTTCAGGTTCTTGAGCACGTCGGAATACTTCACGTCAGTGCCGCAGAAAGCTATGGTCTGGTCGAATATGGTAAGGGCATCGCGCATCGCGCCATCGGCCTTACGCGCTATTACGTGCAGGGAATCGTCCCCTATCTTCACATTCTCCTTCTCCGCTATGCTGCGTAGGTTACGCATAATGTCAGGGACGCTGATTCGGTTAAAATCGTAAGTCTGACAACGGGACAGAATGGTAGGGATAATCTTATGCTTTTCCGTAGTACAGAGTATGAAGATGGCATAGGAAGGCGGTTCCTCGAGGGTCTTGAGAAAGGCATTGAAAGCCTGCTGTGAAAGCATATGCACCTCGTCTATGATATAGACGCTGTACTTTCCCACCTGAGGAGGTATCTGCACCTGCTCCATAAGCGCCTTTATGTCCTCCACGCCATTGTTCGACGCGGCATCGAGCTCGTGAATGCAGTAGGAGCGTCCTTCCGCGAAAGAACGACAAGACTCACACTCTCCGCACGGCTCCATATCGGCCGACGGATTAGAGCAGTTTATGGCCTTTGCAAAAATGCGGGCCGACGATGTCTTGCCGACACCACGCGGTCCACAAAACAGATATGCGTGAGCGAGTTGGCCCCGCTGAATGGAATTCTTCAGGGTTCGCGCTATGTTATCCTGTCCGATAAGGGTCTCAAAGGAGTCCGGACGATACTTTCTGGCTGATACTACGTAATCTGACATAACCCACAAATTTAAGCATTTTTTCCACAAAGAAAAACTATCGCTTGACGCAGATTTGACAAAGATTGTTACCTTTCCTCTATAAATCAATTCATCGCAGTCGGTGGGAGGGCGCAGAAGCGGTGATGGCATCGCGGGAGGGTATGACGATGCACACCCCTGTTCGGGGTGGAGATGGAATAATAAAACACTTTCCTCTACGAGTTACGAACTCAAACAGGCACTCCTAAGCCGCATAGAGCGTGAGCCAATTTGCTAGGACGGGGTCTTGCGCCACCACAAAGGTAATGACCTTACAATATGCGGTATATATTGGACCGACCGCTACTGCGCAGCCGGGACAATATCGGGTGTATAGTCGCGGTAGGCGACATCATCGTGCAGGACGAACCATACGGCCGTGAGCAGCTTTCTCGCTATGGCGACCTGCACCTTCATCTTGTTCTTGCGCCTGACGACGCACTGATGATAACTGAACTTGCTGTAGAAGCATCCCTGCGTCTTACTGGCGGCCCATGCGCATTCAATGAGAGTTTTCCTCAGGAACTTGTTGCCGTGCGTTATGCTCCGGGCCTTTATCTTGCCTGCGCTTTCCTCGTTTCGCGGTTTCAACCCGCACCAGGATACAAGGTGGGCGAATTGCCTTGGAAAGTACTTCTGGCAGATAGCGTCCATCTTGGACTGACACTCGTCCTTGTGACTGCGGGCGAGTTCGACCTCGTCGCGCAGCTGGCGGAGCATGTCGATGTCGGACTCGTTGAACACGCCAGTAAGAGCTGCCACTATGACATTATGACCGGCTCTATTTGCGAGTTTGCCATGAATGGCCTTCGACAGTTCCTCGGGGTCTGTCACGCCTTCGGTTATCAGCCGGACCACTTCCTTATACCCCTTGGTGTCGGTATTGGACACATAGTTACTGATGCGGATGTTGCACCGCTGCAGGGCTGCGTCCATCTTGCCGAGTTTGCGAACTATCTCTCGGTCAAGGTCCGAGATGCGTCGGTCGTACTGTCGAAGTTGCTGGATGAGGTCGCCCGGGACATAGCTGCCGCTGATAAGGTCTTTAAGGAGACATGTGGCTATCCACTCCGCGTCCTTCACATCGCTCTTCTTGCCGGGCAACTGCTTGATGAAGTATGGGTTCACCAGTTTCAGTTCCTCATACGGCTCCAGCACGCGCCACACCGGCATCCAGTAGATGCTCGTGCTCTCCATGCACACCTCGCCGACATCGTACTGCTGCAGCACGGCAAGCAGCTGCTCCAACTCGGTGGTCAACACTCCAAATTTTTCCTGATAAATGACGCCGTTCTCATTGAGAATGCACGCAAAGATGCTATCTTTGTGGACGTCAAGACCGCAGACTTGTCTCATAGGCATAAAAACATTTTTGGGACTTAGTGCCCGTTAAACATTAAAGTAATATTTTGCGGGAGGGCAGGGATGCCATCACCACTTTTGCCTTTAAAGATACGACTGCGGCCTTGATTTTTATGCAACTGGCCTAAAAACGAGAGTTTTTATGTACATTTGTAGTTTATTTGAGAAACTCATGCGCTACATCGGAGGAAAAACAGATTTATTATGCAATATCAATGCAGCCTGTGCAAATTCAAACGCACAGTCTGTTATCGATATTTTCTCTGGAAGTGGCGCAGTATCTCAAAACTTTGTCAAGACAGGAATAAAAGTTATAAGCAATGACCTGTTGTTCTTCTCTTATGTTATCAACAGAGCCTTAATAACAGTTTCTGAACTTCCTTCATACGATAACCTCCCTATCAATAACCCCATAGATTACTTAAATTCCCTGGAATTCCAGAATTCGGGCATTGACATTAACGATTGCTTCATTTGGCAAAATTATTCATTGCATGATGGATGTTCAAGGATGTACCTCCAAGAACATAACGCTTTGAAGATTGATATTATAAGACTGACAATTGAATCATGGAAGAACAGAGGGCTGCTGTCAGAGAATGAATATTATTACCTACTTTCTCGACTACTTGCGGCTGTTCCTGGGATAAGCAATATTGCAGGTGTGTATGGTGCTTACCTAAAGTTTTGGGACCCTCGTTCATTCAAACCGCTGCTCCTAACGGATTATGTACAGCCGTTTGCTATGAACACAGATAACATTGCTTACAATCAGGACTATAAACTCACGCTCAAGTCAGTTAGTGCTGATTTACTGTACGCAGACCCACCGTACAATTCCCGACAATATCTCCCTAACTACCATATTCTTGAAACAATCGCCAGATATGACTATCCTACTATTCATGGCGTATCTGGCATGAGAGAATATAACCGAAATGACAAGTCTGACTTTTGTTCCAAATCAAAGGTGTCTACCGCTTTTGAGGATTTGATAAAGTTGGCAGATGTCGGACACATTCTCATTAGTTATAACAATGAAGGTCTAATGCCGACAGACTCTCTTTGTGAACTCTGCCGTTCATACAGCAAGGACGATACATTTCAATTCATACAAATACCTTACAGAAGGTATAAGAGCAACGAGGGGGAAGAAAGACAGGTTTTTGAACAACTCTATTATTTTGCCAAGAAATGACATACTGCAAGTCACCATTAAATTATATTGGAGGCAAGTACAAGATGCTTCCTCAATTGCTCCAGTTCTTCCCTGAAAGAACTGGGACAATTGTGGATTTGTTTGCTGGAGGCGGCGATGTTTTTGCAAATGTTACAGCAGAAAGAGTCATTGCAAATGATATTAACTACCATGTAATCGATATATTCAAGGCATTTCAAAAAATGCCGATAGATAAATTGCTGGCTAAGATTGAGCGTTATATCAAGAGATGGCACCTCACAATGAACGATGCGGAGGCTTATCTGGCATTTAGGGAGCATTATAATCACTGCGTCAAAAAAGACCCGATAGCATTGTTTGTTCTTGTTTGCTATTCGTTCAATTATCAATTCAGATTTAATAGCAGACACGAATACAACAATCCATTCGGGAGGGAAAGAAGTTGGTTTAATCCGACTCTGAGGGAGAATCTGATAGCCTTCCATGCCAAACTTTCGAATATCGAATTTATGAGCAGGAATTTCAAGGACTTAAATTTGGATTTCTTGCACGAGGGCGATTTTGTTTATGCCGACCCGCCTTACAGAATTACCACAGGTTCGTACAATGATGGCAAGAGAGGTTTTGAAGGCTGGCAAGAAGCTGACGACATCGCCTTATTTGAAAGCCTCGACCGCCTTAATGAGCGAGGTGTTAGGTTTGTCTTATCGAATGTAATCGAACACAAAGGACGGCATAATGACATTTTGGACGAATGGCGTGTAAAATATAATACGCATTTCCTTGACTACTCGTATAACAATAGTAGTTACCATGCAAAAAACAAGGATAGGCAGACAATAGAAGTAGTAATCACAAATTTCTAATAATATGGGAGCAGAAAGAACATTTGGCTGGATACAAAACTCTGGAGACATAACTGGATTGAAGAAAGTTGCCGGTGTATTCGTAAAGAATTCCGCAGTATGTCAAGACCTGCTTAATTTTCGTTTGCCGCTAATGCAGGCAAATGACCTCATAACAGAACAAGATTATAACGCCATTAGTGACGCTATTCAAAATCATGATGGCAATCTATCTTATGCCTTACTTAAAGGAAAAGGTAGCGGCGGCAAGGCTCGCGCAGATGCAAAATGTTCTGGCATTGTACAAGCAGTCATAAATGCTCAAAAGAGCATCGATGTTGTTAATCTTGATGGAGAGACAGTGTCAATCAAGAAACCTTATACAGATGATTGGTCAGCCGAGTGTTTTATCCGATGGGCAGTATCAACAGGATTATTAAGGTACAATGAAGATACAGATACATGTTCAATAACAGATTTGGGCGAAAGGCTCGTTCATACCCAAGATGGTTCTACTGATGAAAAAAGCTTATTGGCAGAAGCGTTGATGACATATCCTCCGGTGCAAAGGGTTTTGAATATCCTGTCAAGCGGTGACTCTTTCACAAAGTTCGAGATAGGTGCCCAGCTCGGTTTCGTTGGAGAAATGGGATTCACATCCATACCGCAGGGCTATTATATTGCTCTATTGCAAGGTGCTGCCGATGCTAAGGAGAGAGCGGAAATTCGCAGTAATGTAGAGGGAGATTCTGACAAGTACGCAAGAATGATTGCCAGTTGGCTCATAAAGATGGGTTGGGTAGAAAACACTTCTAAAGAGGTTATCGACTCCTATAAAGGCGTGTTTTACGAAGGGAAACTCCCTGCTTATAAAATAACGACTCGAGGAGAACAAGCACTTAAAAGAGCGCGTGGAAATTCAAGCAATCGTCGAGTGCCAAAACTTGTGCTTCTGCAAATGCTGGCAACCAAGATTGCCGATACAAGTTATGTGCGTATCCGCCGTGCGCATATAATTCAAAGTCTTGCAAGGCCCAAGGGAATCGAGGACATCATAAATTATCTTTCCACAAAGGGATTAACTGAAACAAAATCTACAATTATAGACGATATTCACGGTCTGAATAATATTGGGCTTCATATAGATTATAGCGATACCACAAGGAAATATGTTTTAAACGACACTATCATTGGTCTTGAAATACCTTCAATTAAGGTCGTCAAGGAAAATGTCACACGTCTAAAAGATACGGTTCGCGACAAACTGTTGCATGTCGATCACGCATACCTCATATTGATAGATTTGGCTTACAGCGATGCTTCTTCAAAGGGTGCTAAAAACGCAGACGCACGAGAGTTTGAAATAAAAACAGCTGAACTCTTAACAAAGGAACTGTCTTTCAAGGGAGAGCGTTTAGGTGATTCAAACCGTCCCGACGTAGTCGTATGGAAAAATGCCAACGGAATCATCATAGACAATAAGTCCTACAAAGATGGTTTTAATGTAGGCAGGAATAACGAAGATGAAATGAGCCGCTATATTGAGCAGGCTCAAATGCAGATACCAGGACAGCCATCAAACGAATGGTGGCGTGTATTCTCCGACAATGCCGTTACTGCATATAATTATCTGTTTGTCACCTCATTCCTTAAAGGAGACTTCAAGACTAACCTAACTTCATTAAGTGCAAGAAGAAGAATACAGGGTGGAGCAATAGGCGTTGACAATCTTTTATATTTAGCTGAGAGCATACGTCGTGACGATATGGAAGAGTCAGATGTTCCTGCACTATTTACTAACGACGAGATACGAATCTCATTGTAAGTAAAGCGGTCACAGACTCAGTCGGCTAAAGCCGCCAGAGACAGTGTTGTTTCTATTGGCCATGAAGCCAGTGCCGCAGCCGTTGGCTGCAACACTCGCGTCTTTCGCACAATGCCCACTCTCGATAAGGCCAGCCGCAATGGTCTATCAAAAGCGACGCATGATGTTGGCTATGATAATGCCAATTGGAATAAAAGTCGTACATTTGTAGGGATGATGACACGTTTAAGGAAATATTTATTCACTTTAGTGTTGCTGGCGATGTGTCTGACCGACGCTCAGGCCCAGTTCAAGATCTACACTAGGAAAGCCAGGATGGCGGATTTCCCGGCCAAGACCACCATGGTGGTTCTGAGCGGTAACGACCTGCTGGACATAGCCCTTAAGAACGAGATAAAAAGCCGATGGAGGGTTTCGCCCTTCGATTTCTGCTACATAGACGAGATAAGCGAGATAAAGAAGAACAGTAACTTCTACATCCTCTATCTAAGCACGGAGAAGAGCGGACTGGTATACCTGAATTTGGAAAAATGCGGCGAAAAAGAGAGTTTTTCCAGCCTCAACTCTCGGATGGACATAGTGAAAGTGCCATTCGGACCTAAGGAGTTCTCCACGGGTCGCGAGATTTACTATCTATCGGCTATGATAGACATAATGCAGCACTATGTGGAGAATTCCCTCATTCGCAAGCACTCTAACTACTTCGGATTGGAAAAGACCCACGGTTCACTCATAAAGGAACGTAAGAAAAAGCTTTACATAGCTAGAGAAGATTTATCTTCAGAGATTCCGGGAAGGGACTCCATCCCGAATCCGGGCGATGGCCTGATCTATACGGATGGATTTACCGTAGACAGCTTGTTTACGGCCAGCTCTTCGAATGCCATAATAGGGTTTTGCATAAGTAGCAACTCCCCTTCGCCGAATTCCGAAAGCTATCAGGTAATAGTCAGCGCCGACAGGCACGAACTTCTATACTACAAGAGAAGAAAATATAAGGACGGAGCGAAAAGAGGCTTCACATCTAAAGAATTAAAAGCCATTCAGGCAGAACACGCCTACAGAAAATAGCAGATATGATACAAGGCAAGAGTATTTCCGGACTATCTTATGCCATAAAAAAGACAAGCGGCAAAGCAGCCTGCTGCGCCATAAGCATCAATTGCGGAACCAGAGCCGAAGGCGACCTCCCGGAAGGAATAGCACATTTCGTGGAGCACTGCGTCTTCAAGGGAACCGGCAAGCATAGCGCTAGAAGCATATCCCAGCTTTTGGACAAATTAGGCGGAGAATTGAATGCCTATACCACTAAGGAAGAAATCGTCCTGCACGCCACCGTGCTTAAGGAAGACATCTACAAGGCCATATCGCTGCTCCTCGAGATAGCGACCCAAGCCACCTTTCCCGAAGACGAGATCCAGACCGAAAAGGGAGTGGTAATAGACGAAATCATCTCCTATCTCGACAGTCCGTCAGAAGACATCTACGATAATTTCGAAAGTCGTTTCTTCGAAGGCCATCCGCTCGGAAGGCTCACTCTCGGCACGGAAGAATCCATCAAGGGAGCGCGTAGACAAGACCTTGTGGACTATTACGAGACCTACTTCACTCCATCGAGAATGGTTCTCAGCGTAGTGGCAGACATAGACGAGAATAAGATGGAGAAAAAAGTATGTTCGCTCATCGGTAAGTATTGCGCGACTTCGAAACCGGACTCACCGGAAGAAAGTCCATGCACATATCCCACTCCTAACTTTTTCAGCATACGCGAAGACAAGGACAACCACGAGGCTAACCTAATCATCGGAAGCCTCGCACCTTCGCTTTACGACGAAAACGAGAGAATCTGCTGTGTATTATTGGCCAATATCTTAGGCGGTCCTGCAGGGAACAGCCTGCTTAATGCCGAACTCCGGGAAAAGCACGGATGGGTCTATGCCGCCGAATGCAACTACACCCAGTACAAGGACGCAGGTTTGGTAACCATAAGCGTGGGTTGCGATAAGGACAACCTCACGAAATGCATAAAGGCCATCTCGAAAATCCTCGAAAAGCTAAAGGAAACCCCCATGAGCGAGAAGGCCTTGAAAGAAGCGAAGAGGCAGCTTTCGGGCCAATTGGCCATAAGTTCCGACAGTAAGGAAAGCCAGGCGCTGTCGATGGGCAAGAGTATGCTCGCATACGGCAGGGTGGCTTCGGACGACGAGCACCTCAAGCGTATAAACGCCATAAGTCCCGAGGACATCAGACAGATGGCACAAAGGCTCTGGGAAGAGAATCATTATTCACAACTCCTTTATCTGTAGAAATATGGAAACAGCACTGGACAAATACATCCGCACTCATAGCGACACCCCCAATCCGGCACTCGAATGGGTGGAAAAGCAGACTAACATAAAGACGAACTACCCACGAATGCTGTCAGGAGCCATAACCGGAGAGCTTCTTACGCTCATAGCGAAGATGTGCGGAGCGAAACACATTCTGGAGATAGGCTGCTTTACCGGCTACTCTACCATCTGTCTCGCAGAAGGAATTGAAGACGAAAAAGGAGCGGTGGAAAGTCTGGAAATTAACGACGAACTGGAAGAACTCATTCTATCAGGATGGGAGAAGGCCGGAGTCGGGCACAAGGCTCACCTACACATAGGAGACGCTCTCGAAAGCATAGAGAGATTTGCTCGCGAAGGCTATAAATTCGATATGGTCTACATCGATGCGAACAAAAGGGAATATCTCGCCTACTACCGCGCGGTGATGCCTCTTCTCGAAAGCGGAGGGGTAATTCTGGCAGATGACACTATGCTCGGAGGCAAAGTCTATGACACCCCGGATACTTCCGACAAACAGACTCGCGGGCTTATCGAGTTTAACGAATTCGTAAAGAATGACGCTTCCGTGGAAGTGGTTATGCTCCCTCTCAGAGACGGTCTAAGCATCATAAGAAAGAAGTGATTCGTCACTAAAAGCCATGTGACGAAATTCAGAGCGTGCGTTTTTCGTCACAAATATGGCTATTTAGTCCCCAAAACGGGTATTTTCTCACTTTTTAAACCCATAGGTGTCTTTTTCTTCGCAGCACTACGAGCGCGATATATTTTTGCATCCGTTAATAAAAGACGAAAAGAAGATGACACCAGTTAAAATGAGACTTGACAACGCGTCAAATATATATCCGGCCGCTCTTACAAAGCGCTATGCATCCATATTCAGAATGAGCGTCACGCTCACGGAGACCATTAACCTCAATATTCTCCAGCAGGCGCTTGACACCACCGTCAAGAGAATCCCTCTTTTTTCATATACCCTTAAGAACGGAGCGTTCTGGTGGTATCTGAAGAAACTGGAAAAAGCGCCGTATCTTAGCAAATACACTAAGAATCAAGACAAGAGAGGCTTCACATTCCACGGAGGTTTCCTGTTTAAAGTAAGCGCAGACGATAATCGCATCGTGCTCGACGTTTTCCACGCCCTGGCAGACGGACGTGGCGGCCAGACCTTCCTGCTCACATTGGCGGCAGAATACCTTAGAATCCGCTACGAACTGAAGAACATCGAATACACGGACTTGGTTCTGGACCCATTCAAAAAGCCTAAGAAGAGCGAAATCGAAGATGGCTTCACGCATTTCATAGGAAAGAAGGGAGCGCTGGAAAGTAACGAATTGGCATATCATATTCCCGGCAGAAAGATTTATTTCAGCGAACTGAACAGGGAAAGATACATTCTGGATGCGACCAAGACCAAATCAGTATGCAAGGAGTATAATTGCACAGTTACCGAGCTGTTGACCGCCTCTATGGTGAGCGCTCTCCAGCAGGTTTACGTTCACGACAAGAGAAAGCATAAGAAAACGGCTCTAAAGGTGAGCGTGCCGGTGGACCTTCGCCAGCTTTTCCCTGGAAAGACCCTCAGGAACTACTCTTCTTACGTAAACTTGGGAGTTAACGTCAATAACGGACTTTTCTCCTTCAAGGAGATTCTCACCCTGATATCTGCCCAGAAACGCTTTATGGCCCAGCCAAGCGAATTGGAGAAAAAGATAGCCGCGAACGTGTCTCTCGAAAACAACTTTGCAATTTCTGCCATTCCTCTTTTTATCAAGCGCCCTGTCATCGACCTTATATGCCGCATAAAAGGAGACAGGTACTGCTCTCAGACTCTATCGAATCTAGGGAACATTGCCCTTCCTGAGGCCATCAGACCTTATGTAAGCGAAATGGATTTCGTTTTAGGACGTCAGAGAGGCACGACCGGCGCAGCAGCTGCCGTAGGCTATAACGGTAACATCTACGTCAACTTTACAAGAAATATCGCGGAGTCATCCTTCGAAGAATACTTCTGTGAACAACTCCGCGAATTAGGGATTGAGCCGATTAACCTATCTGAGACCCGTTCGTTAAAACTTCAGCAGGCGTAATAAATCTCATCTTACCATCACCTTGACGGGCCATAAGGATCATACCTTTTGATTCTATGCCCCGAATGGTGCGTGGAGCGAGATTGGCAAGTATGCATATCTGCTTGCCCACCATCTCTTCCGGAGTGTAGCATTCGGCTATGCCCGACACTATCACCCTACGGTCGATACCCGTATCTATGGTGAGCTTCAAGAGCTTATCTGTCTTAGGAACCCTCTCCGCCTCAAGAACGGTGGCAGTTCTTATGTCCATAGCATCGAAAGCCTCGAAAGTGACCTCGCTCTTCTGAGGTGCTACCACCTTGGCGGCCTCGGCCTTGGCATCGGCTTCCAGTTGTGCGCGAATCTCGTTCAATCTATCTATCTGGCGCTGTATCTGCTCGTCGTCGATCTTTTCGAAAAGTAGATGAGCAGGGTTAATCTTATGTCCTTCAGGGAGAATGTCGGCCTTGCCCACTGACTCCCAATCAAACGATATGTTCAACATATCGCGAAGTTCAGCTGCTGCGAACGGAGTGAAAGGCTCGAACGCAGTCGCAAGCGAAGCACATATCTGAAGACATATATTCAGGATGGTTCCCGTTCTTTCCATATCGGTCTTGACTACCTTCCACGGCTCCGTATCCGAAATGTATTTATTACCCACGCGAGCCATTCCCATAGCGTCCTTAAGCGCATCGCGGAATCTGTAGTTCTCGATATTCTTCTGCATAGAAGCCTTGAGTTCAGGAATCTGAGCAAGTGCTTCCCTGTCTACGTCCTGGAGTTCGCCGCATTTAGGCACCACTCCGCCGAAGTATTTATGAGTGAGCACGAATGCACGGTTCACGAAGTTTCCGAATATCGCTACGAGCTCGCTGTTGTTCCTGGTCTGGAAGTCCTTCCAGCTAAAGTCATTGTCCTTAGTCTCAGGGGCATTGGCAGTCAAGACGTAACGCAGGACGTCCTGCTTGCCGGGGAAGTCCTCGAGGTACTCATTGGCCCAGACAGCCCATCCGCGAGAGGTGGAAATCTTGTCTCCCTCGAGGTTCAGGAACTCGTTAGCAGGGACATTTTCCGGTAATATGAATCCGTCGCCGTAGGCCTTGAGCATAGACGGGAACACGATGCAGTGGAATACTATGTTATCCTTTCCGATAAAATGCACGAGGCGTGTATCCTCACTCTTCCACCATTTCTCCCAATCGTTAGGAAGAAGTTCCATAGTGTTCGAGATATAGCCTATAGGAGCGTCGAACCACACGTAAAGAACCTTTCCTTCCGCACCTTCTACCGGAACGGGCACGCCCCAGTCGAGGTCTCTAGTTACGGCACGAGGCTGAAGTCCGCCGTCGAGCCAGCTCTTTACTTGGCCGTAGACATTACTTCTCCACTCCTTGTGTCCGTCCAGAATCCATTCCCTGAGCCACTGCTCATAATCCTGCAAAGGCAAGTACCAGTGCGTGGTCTTCTTCTTGATAGGCTTCGCACCGCTGAGTTTCGACTTAGGATTTATGAGTTCTTCCGGCGACAGGGTGCTTCCACATTTCTCGCACTGGTCTCCGTAGGCACCTTCGGCACCACATTTAGGGCAAGTTCCGACTATGTATCTGTCTGCCAAGAAGGTCTTGGCCTCAGGGTCGTAATACTGCTCGCTCTCTTTCGTTATGAACTTTCCGTCTTCGTAGAGTTTCTTGAAGAAATCGGATGCGTTCTTCTCGTGAATCTTCGATGTGGTACGTCCATAGATGTCGAAATCGATGCCGAATCCCTTAAAGGACTCAGCGATGATCTTATGGTATTCATCCACCACCTCTTGAGGAGAACAGCCACGCTTGCGCGCCTGAATGGTAATAGGGACTCCGTGCTCATCGCTTCCGCACACATAGAGCACATCCTCTCCCTTAAGGCGAAGGAAACGCACATAGATGTCGGCAGGAACATACACACCGGCCAAGTGACCGATGTGAATAGGTCCGTTGGCATAAGGCAATGCACAAGTCACCAATGTTCTTTTAAACTTCTTTTCCATATATTAATCTCTTTTATTTACTTTCTCCTTAATCTGTTTCTGCAAGCGCTGAACTTCCGTCTGTTCCTTAAGCAACTCCATCTGCTCCTTCGTATCGGAAGTCTTGGCTATCTGCCTTCGCAGTTCCTGCACCCTCACCTCCAACCTCCTGTCTGCCAGAATCAAAAGGGTATGAGGAATATTGTTCACAAGCCACGAAGAGAGTGTGGTCATAGACGACTTGAAGCGCTTTACCGTAATCTCGTACTTGTCTATGGCGAGCTCTCCCACCACCGACGCCACGATTCTATCCTCCCCTTCCATAAAGCGACGCACTATGTCCACAGTCGAGAGACCACGGTCATAGAACATCGTCTTAAAACCTTCATATATAGTGGCATAAACACTATTTGCCATAGTATAGCCATCGTCCTCCAGAGCATTTATTATAAAATCCGCCACCGAAAGCGGGTCCGGGTCGTAATAAGGGGAATCAGTCTCGAACTCCATACTCTCCTCGCCGTAACGAAGAAGGTAATTTAGGATCTCCGCCTCTACGGGAGCCAAAATCTCGTTCTCCGGACGATAGACATACTCCTTCGTTTCGACTTTCTGCTCGACTTTATCTTTCGGAGCACTTTCCCTGCCAATCCTGTCGAAGAGAATCTTCTGCTCCACATCGAACTTGCGGGAAACCTCCTGCACATAGACAGTGCGCATTACCGCATCCTGCACCTTGGCTATGGTATCTGCGATTTCATTTATGACTTCAGCTCGCTTGATAGGGTCCTTACCGGCCTTCGACATAAGCATCTCGGACTTGAAGTTCACGAAATCCTGCTCGTGGGTAGAAATATAGTCCTGAAATTCCTGAAGCGTGTGACTGCGTCCGAAACTGTCCGGGTCCTCTCCCGGAGGAAGCAGGACGATACGCAGATTCATTCCCTCTTCGAGAGCCATATCCGTACCACGAAGCGCGGCCTTAATTCCGGCATTGTCCCCGTCGTACATAATGGTCAAGTTAGAAGAGAATTTTCTGATTAGGCGTATCTGCTCTACCGTAAGCGAAGTTCCGCAAGAAGCCACTACGTTCATTATGCCCAACTGATGCAGGGTTACCACATCCACGTTACCCTCGACCAGAAAGCACTTGTCCAGTTTCGATATTTCCGATTTGGCAGCATAGATGCCCAGCAGCGAGCGACTTTTGACATAGACTTCCGACTCCGGGGAATTTACGTATTTGGCCGGGTTATCCGAGCGAAGTGCGCGTCCGGAAAAGCCTATGACCCTGCCGGATACGGAGAAAATCGGAAACATGACCCTCTCCCTGAACCTATCCGACAAAGTTCCGTCGTCGTGTTTCAAGGTAAGACCCACCTCCACTAGATATTCCTCCTTCAAGCCGGCTGCAAGCGCGGCATCGGTAAAGGAGCGTCTTCCCGTAGGAGCCCAGCCAAGTCCTTCCTTCGCGATGGTCCCGTCTTCGAGTCCTCGCGAGTGGTAATAGGCCATAGCCACTGCAGTGCCCTCGGGAGTTGAGAGCTGCGAGATGAAGAACTTATAGGCAAACTCGTTCACGATATAGAGCGATTCGCGTTTCTGACGCGCCACAATCTCTTCGGCGCTAAGTTCTTCCTCCTCTACCTCGATGTGATATTTCTTCGCTATGTATTTAAGGGCGTCGGCATAGGAGCAGTGCTCGTAATCCATTACGAATGAAATGGCTGAACCGGACTTACCACAGCCGAAGCACTTGAAGATGCCCTTCGCGGGAGACACGTGGAAAGAAGGAGTCTTTTCATTATGAAAGGGGCAACAAGCCACATATCCGGCTCCATTACGTTTCAGCGTAACGAAGTCGGAAATCACCTCTTCTATCTTCAAGGAGTCCTGGATTTTTTCGACGGTTTCCCTACTAATCATAATCGCGATGCAAATATACTCAATTATGAAGCAACTTCACACAAGAATTTGAGGCGAACCAGTCTGATTTCCTGGTCGGAATAATCATTACCCAGTTCATTCAGAGCGTCTTCCACGGAATCGGACGCAGCGTCGTAACGGAAATAGTCCATCAACTCCTCTATCACGTCCATATCCACTTCCTGATTTATGTAATAATTCAGGTTCAATTTCGTTCCGGAAGACACTATGGTCTCGACCTCATCCATCAATTCATCCATAGACAAGTCTACCGACAAGGCTATGTCCTCGAAAGGCAGACGTCTGTCTATCTGGCTGATAATCTTCACTTTCTTATCGGACTTGCTCGCCGTCGTCTTAACCACGAAATCGTCCGGACGGATTATCTCGTTCTCCTCCACATATTTCGCGATGAGTTTTACGAATTCCTTTCCGAACTTCTTCGCCTTACCCTCGCCCACGCCTTGGCAATTTCTCAACTCGTCCAGCGTAATAGGATAGATGATGGACATATCGTCAAGCGACGGGTCTCCGAAAATAATCCACGGCTGCAAGTTAAGCTTGTGAGCCATATCCTTACGAAGCTCCTTGAGCAACGCGAGCAACTGTGCATCGCCACCGCCCCCACGCATAGCGGCCAGATTGGCCCCTGTGGCCTCGTCATCGTCGTCATCTTCGCTACCGCCGGTGCTGGAGAAGTGCCTGTCCTCCACCAGATCCAGCTGCCACGGATTCTCGAGGAACTGCCTTCCCAAATCCGTCACATAGATGAGTCCGTAAGTTTCGATTTCCTTTTCCAGCAGATGCGCCAATAGCCCCTGGTGCAGCACTGCCGTCCAGAACTTCTCGGTATGCTGCGAGCCGGCGCCGAAATACACGCTCTTATCGTGATTGTAGCTCTTCACCAGAGCAGTTTCGTTTCCGGCCAATATAGCCGCGAGGTGCTCTACCTTGAAATGCTCCTTCAGCGAGAGAATGAGCTTTATGACCAATTTCATCTCGGCGCGACCGTCGAACACGGCGCGAGGATGCAGGCAGTTGTCGCACATTCCACAGTTATCCACTAAGAAATCCTCGCCGAAATAGCCCAGAAGCAGCTTGCGGCGGCATTGGCTCGACTCGGCATAAGAAGCCACCTCGTCCAGAAGCTGGCGTGAAATCTCCTGCTCCGCAAGAGGTTTTCCCTTCATAAACTTCTCGAACTTGAGTATGTCCTTATAGCTGTAGTAAGCTATGCACACGCCCTCCTTACCATCGCGACCGGCACGTCCGGTCTCCTGGTAATAGCCCTCCACACTCTTAGGAATGTCGTAGTGAATTACGAAACGGATGTCCGGCTTGTCTATACCCATACCGAAGGCGATGGTCGCCACTATGACATTCACGTCTTCCATAAGGAAGCGATCCTGATTCTCGGAACGGGTCTTCGCATCGAGTCCCGCGTGATAAGGAAGGGCCTTGATTCCGTTAATGTTAAGAAACTCGGCCATTTCCTCCACCTTCTTTCGGCTCAGGCAGTAAACTATGCCGGATTTTCCTAGGTTTTGTCTAATATAGCGGACGATGTCCTTATCGGCATCGACCTTATCCTTCACTTCGTAATAAAGATTAGTCCTATTGAAGGAAGACTTGAATACCCGAGCATCCAAGATGCCGAGATTCTTCAGGATATCGCTCTGGACCTTAGGCGTGGCCGTAGCAGTAAGGGCTATTATAGGCGCACGACCTATCTCGTCCACAATCTCGCGGATGCGCCTGTACTCCGGGCGGAAATCGTGTCCCCACTCGGAGATACAATGCGCTTCGTCCACGGCGTAAAACGATATCTTGATTCCTTGAAGGAAACTCACGTTTTCGGGCTTGATAAGTGACTCCGGCGCCACATACAGGATTTTAGTGCGTCCGGACAATATGTCGGAGTGCACCGCATCCACCTGACTCTTGTTCAAGGACGAATTCAGGAAATGCGCTATGCTATCGCCTCCTTCCACGAAGCCACGGATGGCATCCACCTGATTTTTCATCAGTGCGATGAGCGGCGAAATGACTATCGCCACGCCATCCATCATAATGGCCGGAAGCTGGTAGCACAAAGACTTGCCTCCTCCCGTAGGCATTAGCACGAAACAATCATTTCCGTCGAGAAGATGCTGAATAATCTCCTCTTGATCGCCCTTAAAGGAGTCGAACCCGAAAAAGTTCTTTAAAGTATTCCTTATTTCCGAAGATGATGTCATTTTAAATCAAAAAGTATGAATAGCTAAACCAGACCTCAATTTAGGCTCGAACCAAGTCGTCTTAGGAGGCATAATGAAGTGATTGTCCGAGATATCCTCGATTTGCTCCATCGTGACAGGATAAAGTGCGAACGCGATTTTCATCTCGCCGCTATCGACCCTGCGCTTCAATTCGCCCAACCCCCTGATTCCTCCCACGAAATCGATGCGTGGGTCTCTTCTCAAATCCTTTATGCCCAATATCTCGTCCAAGACATACTTGGACAGTATGCTTACATCCAGGCTTTCCACCAAATCGGCCCCGTGATAGGTGTCCGGACGGGCTTTAAGCTCGTACCACTTCCCTTCGAGGTACATCGAGAAGGTGTGAAGTTCGCTCGGAGCATAAACTGACTCGCCCTGGCACATAATGTCGAAGTGTTCCCCTAGCATCCCTATTATCTGGCTTGGCACCAAACCATTAAGGTCTTTCACTACGCGATTGTAGTCCAGAACTTTAAGCTGGTCGTCAGGGAAGCAGACCGCCATAAAGTAGTTATATTCCTCGTCCCCGCGATGGGAAGGATTGGCCGCGGCCCTTTCCTCGCCCACTCTCGCAGCCGCAGCACTCCTATGGTGACCGTCGGCGATGTAGAAGGCGTCTACCCTGTCGGAGAACAATTCCGTAATTCTCTGTATCAACGCATCGTCGGAAATAACCCAGAACTTGTGCCCGAACCCGTTTTCGTCCGTAAAGTCGTACTCCGGCTCGGAAGATGCCGTCTTATATAGGATGTCCTCGAGTTCCCGCTGCGTTCTGAATGCGAAGAAAACCGGTTCGATATTGGCGCTCTGAATGTTCACGTGCACCATTCTGTCGTCTTCCTTATCCTTACGCGTGAGTTCGTGTTTCTTAATCAAGCCCTTAGCATAGTCGTCGCAATGCGCGCACAACACGAAGCCATACTGGGTACGCTCGCCCATAGTCTGCGCATACACATAATAGCAAGGCTTTGAATCCCTTACCAAATAGCCTTTTTTCTGCCACTCGGCAAAATTGTCTATGGCCTTCCGGTACACCTTAGGGTCATTATCCGGAAGCATAGGAGAAAAATCTATCTCCGGCTTGGTAATGTGCAGAAGCGACTTGTCACCGGCTATAGCCAATGCCTCAGCGGAATCCAGCACGTCGTAAGGTGGAGAAGCTACCTGCTCCACTAGATTTTTAGGCGGTCGAAGCGCCGCAAAAGGCTTTACTCTCATTTGTTTACTTGGAATTTAACGTTACCTGTCTCGAAATAGTCCACTATCTGGCGGGCAGCTGCAAGTCCCGCGTTAAGATTGGCCTCGGCAGTCTGGGCGCCCATTTTCTTGGAATTGGCATATACCCGCAGGCCGAACTTCTCGCGAAGGGCCGCGTAGTTGTCCGGCGCCACGTCCGAAGCGTATTTTATGTCGCCGCGTTCCTCGAGCGCGCGCTCAAGGCCGCTTTCGTCCACAATCTCCTTTCTGGCAGTGTTTATCAGCACGCCGCCCTTAGGCATAGCCGACAGCAAGTCGTAGCCCACCGAGCGCTCCGTCACCGTAACCAGCGGCAGGTTCAAGCTTATGTAATCGCAATCGGCATAGAGAGTTTTCACGCTCGAAGTCGGTTCTACCCCACGCACGAGCATATCCTCATCGCTTTTCACCGGGTCGAACGCACGGACCTTCATTCCTAATGCCAATGCCTTCGCCGCTATCAGACTTCCCACGTTTCCGAAGCCCTGTATGCCCAAAGTCTTCCCTGCGATCTCGCCGCCGGTACTCGGATTGAACTGATTACGAGCCATATAAATCATAAGTCCTATGGCCAATTCCGCCACCGCATTGGCATTCTGCCCAGGGGTGTTCATCACCACCACGCCGGCTTTCGTAGCCGCTTCGAGGTCGATGTTGTCGTAGCCGGCACCTGCACGCACGATTATCTTCAAGTCATCGGCCTGTGCGATGGTCTGCGCTCCGACCTTGTCACTGCGGACTATCAGGGCCTGCACGCCTTTCAGGGCTTGGGCCAATTCGGCCTCGCTCTCGTATTTTTCGAGGACCTCGATAGTGTGTCCGGACTGCAAAACGATTTTCGAAATACCCTCTACTGCCTGTGGCGCAAAGGGTTTCTGTGTTGCAAGCAAAACTTTCATAGTGTTATATTATTTAT
>Ga0129311_1000135_pt1 | contig 69153 bp, 60 predicted proteins | sample Go1ome_FD_94435 | JGI IMG/M metagenome (GOLD analysis project Ga0129311, IMG submission 94435) | Western lowland gorrila individual fecal microbial communities from Wisconsin, USA - Go1022B metagenome | ecosystem: Host-associated > Mammals > Digestive system > Large intestine > Fecal | place... | reverse complement strand
GTACTATTCTTTAGTTTTAAAGAATATACCGCTTCGGTTTATTTCTCTAAAGGATATTTACTGTTTACTTTTCAATGTACTTTGTTGTTTCGTTCTTAACGAACGATTTGTATTTTACAACATTTTTTTGACCTTGTCAACACTTTTTTGAAAATTTTTTTAAAAAATTTTTTGACCTGTTTTGGGACAAAATAAAAAACTAGTAATCTATGCATTTTACCAATAAAGTTTTTAATTTCTTACTAATTCTTTTGCTACTTTTTATTTTAAATTTTCTCTTGTTTGTTGGTCTTTAATTATAATAGCACGAGTGTCGTTTTTTGTCAACATATTTTTTGAAATTTTTTTAACTTTTTTTGAATAAAAATTTTTCCAGCTTTGAAAGCATTGAAATATCAGTATTTTTATTTTTCACTTTTAGTAAATTTTTTTAAAAATATTATTATTTTTATAATTATATACTAAAAATCTACTAATATTAAATCATCCCCTATGCATTTTATGTTTTGCCATGGTATAATAATATCATTATTTTGATTAAAGAAACTCATCAACTTGTTCCCCCCTGGAACTATTATAGATGTAATCATTCCAGTCTCTAAATCTGCACATACATCTTGAACATATCCCATCCTTTTACCATTCTTTATATTTATTACTTCTTTATGTTTAAAATCCATACCTTTATCCACTTGTTATTCCCTCCGATATTTTTATTCTTATTATATATATGCAAAAAAACTCATATTATTTAATATTTAATACGAGTTTTTTATATTCTCTGAATAGTTTAGGATACCTATCTTCTCGTTCTCGTTTGGAAGTATCCTGCATCAGTTTCAATTTCTTTTTCTATTTTATTTATTTTTTCTTGTATTTCTTCTTGTGTATATGTTTTTGTTTTTTCATCTTCTGTTACTCTTTGTAGTTTCTCTTCAATGTCTTTTTTTCCAAATTGACTATTTGCTATTATTTCATTTTGCATTATCTTTGTAACTATCTCTTCTTTATTACTTTCAATATAATCTGCTAATACTATCGTATTTTTATCCCCATCTGCACTATACATACTTATTTCGTCTACGCCTTTATTAAAGTAATAATCCGCTTCTTTTGCCATTTTTTCATTGCTTTCTTTATGAATTCCTTTTCTTTCTGCCTGCATTTTTCTTAATTCTACTGATGTTGGTTTTATATTTGAAGTTTCTAATTGAGTTTCAATATTTACATTATCTGTTGTTCTTCCTTTACCATAATATGCTTTAATTTCTCCATATTGTCCAGGTTCCACTGATAATGTTTCTTTTTCATAATCTGACCTGCCTTCATTTTCGCCGTTTTTTCCTATTACTTGAAATCTTGTTTTTGTTTTATTATCTTTTCTTGCTTTCTCATCAGCATCTATTTTGATTGAATCCTTTAATGAATCATTCCCAGAGCGTTCATCAACTTTTAATCTATCGTTTATTAATTCTGATGTTCCATCTTTTTTTATTGCAACAAAAGAATACATTGTATTGTTTATCGTTGCATTTTCTCCTTGTAACTCTTTTAACTTTTCTGAATATACTATTACTACTTTTGAATATTCACTTTCATTTAAATCTAGAACTTTTCCAAGTGTTTTCGTTTCATCAACTCTAGTTCCTAATTTTATTTCTTGTTTTCCATCAGTTATTTTTTTAGTTTCTTTTTTATTAAGATTTTGTTTTTCTTCATCTTCTTTTTGATTTGCTTGTGTTTCTTCTTCTTCTTCTTCTTCTTTTTCTTCTTTTTCTTCTATTTTTTGAGCTAATTCAATTGAAGACATTGATTCTATATCTTCTTTTTCAATCCCAAGTGTATTCGCAATTCGTTCTAATTGAGCTTTTTCTATTTCTTCTAAATCTAGTTTTCCATTCAAATCAAGTTTATTTATCTGATCGTATATATCGTCAACATCTTTGAATTGTTCCACTAAAATTATTGAATCCATATATTCTAAATATCTACCAACCAATACCCCATCTTCAGTATAACAATTTAAGTTTTCTTTTATAACATTGTATTTATTTTCGACTTCCTGTTCTTGAATTAAATAAACTTCTTTCGTTTCTCCTTCTATATTAACATTTCCTATATATTTAACATTTCTAACCTGTTTTTCACAATCATTGTTTTGAATTTCATTATCTAACTTTTCTTTTAAATATTTTAGTTCGATATGTTCTCTTAGTTTTTTCATTCTTTCTATTATTACTTTTTCTTCCATTTTTCCCTCCTAGTATAGTCAATTTGTATTTTACCATATATAAAAATAAAAATCTACATTTTAATAAAAAATCCAGTAGATTTACTACTGGATTTTTTACTTTTATAAATTACTTTCTTTCAATTGTTCCATTGATTTTTTAAGTTCTTCTAATTGTTGTTCTAATTTTTCTCTTTCTTGTTTTTGTTTTTCATTTATTTTTTCTTTGTTTTCTTGAACTTTTTCTTCAATTGTTTTTTCATTTTGATTTTCGATTTTGCTTTCTTTTTCTTCAAGCGCATCTTGAGCTTGCTTTCTAAGTTCTTCTACTTGTTTTTCAAATTCTTCTTCATCAAATTCATCATTATCAAAAGTGTAATTATTTTTATTATTAAATGTATTATTTGTTATTTTGCTATTATTTAGTCCAAACATTGAAAGTGTATTTTCAAAATCATTTGATATTCCTTGAAAATATCTTTTTATTTCTCCTTCTGACATATTATTTAAGATATTTGAATTTGAACTATCCAAGTTTTCAACTTCAACTTTATCTGTAAATTCTGTTTTTGAATCTATTACTAATGCATATGAAGCATCATCTACTTCAAAGAAAATTTTTCCTGATGTTTCGCATTTTCCTTGCCCAATTTTTCCTTTTGATGTCATATCTATTCCAAATGTTCCTACTTTTTCATCATCTTCAAATATAGTGAAGCTTACATATACGGTTTCGTCATCACCTATTTTTGAATTTTTATATTCTATTTCCATTATTTTTACTAACTCTGATGTTCTTTTTGGTGATTTATAATAATCTGTATAATAATTTGGTGTTGAATATGAAGTATCGTTTGCATATAAAACTATATGTTTTTTATTGTCTTTATTGAAGAAATCTGCTGCTAATAGAACTTCATTATTTGTTTTTATTTCCATTTTTGCTATATCATTATTTGCTGCATATACTATTATTTCTGCTTTTGCTGAGCTTGCATAATCTCCTTCAGCTTTTAATTCATTTATTAAACTTCTAACTCCATTTTTTAATGTTTCTTTTGATATTTTTTCTGTGATTTTTGTTTTTCTTGTTTTTGATGTGCTAGATAATGAATAACTTGTTGATACATTCATGTTGTTAATTAAATCACTATCAATTATTTTATTTATTTTTTCTGTAATTATATTTAATAATGTATCATCTTCTTCAACTGTTTCTAATACTTTTGTCATTACATTTATAAAGTCTTTTTCATCTAATGATAATTTATACGCTGTTGTGTTTACATCTTCTCCGTTAATTTTTTGTTTAACATTTTCTTCTTTTGTATAGTTTTCAGAAGAAATGTTGTTTTTGAAAATATCTTTATATGTTTTTTCTAATTTTTCTTCATCTTCTTTGCTTATATATAACAAATCATATGCATCTATACTTTCAATTTTGTTAGGAATGTTTGTTGCATTTCCTCCAAGTTTTTTAACTAATTGTTTTAAATTATTGTTTTCTACCACAAGGAATTTATCTCCTAATAGTTGTGATTTTACTCCAAATTTATCTCCGTCTCTTACAACTTTCATATCTCCTGCACTAAATCCGCCAAAATTTAAAGAAATATTGCTTGTTGATTTTTTCTCACTTGCTTTAGCATTTGTACTGATATTTAATTTTAGATTTTTCATCATGTTTAACATTTGTTGTGCTTCTACATCTGATAGTTTTTTTGAGTTTATTTCAACTCCTAATGATGTTTCTGTTTTGTATGATTTTTCTTGTGCTGCTTTTATTTCTTCTAGCATTTCTTGGTAACCACTACCATTATTGAAACTAGTTGCTTTTGTTATATAACTGTAAAAAGCTTCTTGTGGTGTTTTAAAAATATCTGTAAAATAATATACTGATGCAAATGCAACAGAACCAATCAATAATATAATTGCAAAAATTATTGCTATTTTCTTTGTTTTTTTCATTTAAAAACTCCTCCTTTAATTTACTTCAACTATTATACAACATTATGCAAGTTTTTACAATATTTTATATAAAATTTAAAAAACAAGTTATATTATTTATAGGAACGTTTTAAATGAGAAAGTGCACTTTTTTCAAGACGAGATACTTGAGCTTGTGAAATACCAATCTCTGAAGCCACCTCCATTTGAGTTCTCCCCTCAAAAAATCTTTTATTTACTATCATTTTTTCTTTTTCGCTTAATTTCTCCATTGCTTGTTTTATTGTCATATTTTCTGTCCAGGATTCATCAGTATTTTTTGTATCTTTTACCTGATCCATTATAAATATACTTTCTTGACCATCATTAAAAACAGGTTCTTGTAAAGAAACCGGATCTTGTATTGCATCCAAACTTAATGATATTTCTTCTTCTTCAACCCCAAGTTCTTTTGCAATTTGTGAAATTGTTGGTTCTTCCCCCTTTTCCTTAGTATATTTTTCTTTAAATTGCATAGTTTTATATGCTAAATCTCTTACTGATCTACTTACTCTTATACTATTATTGTCTCTTAAATATCTTTTTATCTCTCCTATTACCATTGGTACAGCATAAGTGGAAAATTGAACTCCTTGTGTTATATCAAAGTTATCTATTGCTTTTATCAATCCTACACATCCCACTTGAAATAGGTCATCAGCATTTTCACCTCTACCTCTGAATCTTTTTATTACACTTAATATTAATCTTAAATTTCCATTTATGAATGTTTGTCTTGCTTCTTCGTCTCCTTGTTTTATTTTTACAAATAAATCTTCTTTTTCTTTTTTAGTAAGTAGTGGTAATTTAGAAGTATTGACTCCACATATCTCTACTTTGTTTATCAAAAAGAAAACCTCCTTTGAATTTTTTTATATTATTTCCAAAAGAGGGTTTTTTATTCAAAAAAACTTTTTGGGACACTCTTAAAAAGTTTCGCATAAACTATCCAATTTTGCTTGAAATGTCCTTTTTCATCTTGTTTATTATCTTTTTCTCAAGCCTTGATATGTAGCTTTGCGATATTCCGTAGCTCATCGGCTACTTCTTTTTGTGTTTTTTCTTTACCTGTAATAAAACCAAATCGCATTTCCATTATATTTTTTTCTCTTTGATTTAGTTTTAATATTGATGCTCTTAATAGTGTTTTATCAACTTCATCCTCTAGATTTCTTGAAGTTATATCTGGGTCTGTTCCCAAAATTTCAGATAATAGTAATTCGTTTCCATCTCCATCTTTATTAAGTGGTTCATCTATTGATATTTCACCTTTTATTTTATTACTTTTTCTAAGAAACATTAATATTTCGTTCTCTATACAACGAGATGCATATGTTGCAAGTTTTATATTTTTATCTGATTTAAATGTATTTACTCCTTTCATTAGTCCAATTGTTCCAATTGATATTAAGTCTTCTATACCTATTCCTGTATTCTCAAATTTTTTTGCTATATATACCACTAGTCTTAAATTGTGTTCTACCAATACTTGCCTTGCTTGGAGATTATCTTCGCTATCTAATTGATTTATGTATTTTTGTTCTTCTTCTGGTTCTAATGGTGGGGGCAAGGTTTGGCTTCCTGCAATGTAAAAAATAGGTAAATATTCGATTTCATTGTTTTCATTTATATATTTTGCGCATATTGTGTTTATACTTGTTTTTAATAATTCCTTTAATTTCAATAGAATCAACCTCTCTTTCTACTCATTATTTTTTTAAATTAAATTTTCTACTTTCACATTGTACAACTTTTTATATGAAAATTCTGTCTTTTCTTATTGTAGAAAAAAAGAAATAATCGAGCATTTTCGATTATTTCTTTTTTATTCTTTTATTAAGTTATTTAAACAATTCCCATTAGTGCTCTATAACGACCATCCTTTGTTAGAGATTTTTCGTATATTCCAATTATTATATCTTCTCTTTTTAAACTATTTTGTTCATCCATTATTTCAATAAAATTTGGTTTTATTCCAACTAACATTCCATTCTGCCTTCCAAGTGAAGAAAATGGAATAAATTTTAATCTTTTTATGTATTGTTTTTTTATAGATTCAGGTATTTTTTCTAAATTGCCCCCTAATATATTTTCTATGTTATCTAATAATTCTATTGGTAATATTTCATATAATATGCTTTTTTCTACTACTATTACTGGTGAACCTGTAATTGGATCTTTTAACATGTTTCCTGTATCTAGTATTGCATTTAAATGTATTTGTTTTCCATCTATTTCTATTTTTACATTTTTATAAATATCTCTTTTAGTAATTCTATTTCTTACAATTTTGAATGCTGTAACAATTATTATAAATCCTATTATTCCAGCAAGCACTACACTTTTCATGGGATATGTACCTAGGAATAATCCATTTTTCATTAAAATATCTTGTGGTTTTACGATGTATATTAAAGCAAATGCTGCTCCACCAAATACAAACGATGTTAAGTAAAATACAATTAAGATTTTCCACATTTTCTTAACATTTTGGGGATTATATGCTACATATATTATAATTATTGAAAGCAAAAATTTCATAAAAAAGCTTGAATATATTGGAATAGTTATTACATAAGCTAATATAGTGTATATAGCACCGATTAAGCTTGACATTATTATCTTAAAATGTTTTATTTTTGTTTTTAATATTACTCCTGTAGCTAATAAAATAATATAATTCATAATTAAATTTTCTATTAAAACAACATCAATATAAATAGTCATGATTATCACCTATAATTATAATTATATTATATTTAGTTTAAAAAATATGTAAAAAAAGCAACATAATAGTTGCTTTTTTTATATTTTTTATTACATATTTTTATTTTTGTTCTTTCTTAAGAAAGCAGGGATGTCTAAATCATTTTGTGATGTTCCTATTTCTGAATTTGATGGAATTGAATTAATTTTCTTTTCCCAAGTTTTTGATACTAAGTTATCTACTCCAATACTTGAAATGTTTTCATTTTTTTCAAAACCTGTTGCAATAACAGTGATTTGAATTTCGTCTTCCATACTTGGATCTGTAACTGTACCAAAGATTATGTTTGCTTCTGGATCCACACTTCTTTGTACTAACTCTGCAGCTGTGTTTACTTCATGTAATCCTAAGCTTTCACCACCTGTGATATTGATGATTACTCCTCTAGCTCCTTCTATTGATGTTTCTAGTAATGGGCTTTCAATTGCTTCTTTTGCAGCATCTTCTGCTCTATTTTCTCCAGATGCTCTACCAACACCCATGTGTGCCATACCTGTATTTAACATTATTGTTTTTACATCTGCAAAGTCTAAGTTTACTAAACCTGGAACTGCGATTAAGTCTGATATACCTTGTACACCTTGTCTTAATACATCATCAGCCATTCTAAATGCTTCAATGATTGATGTTTTTCTATCAATAATTTGTAATAATTTGTCGTTTGGAATAACAACTAATGTATCTACTTTTCCTTTTAAGCTTTCTATTCCTCTTTCTGCTTGAGAAAGTCTTTTCTTTCCTTCAAATGTGAATGGTTTTGTTACAACACCTATTGTAAGAATTCCCATTTCTTTAGCTGTTGCAGCAACTATAGGAGCTGCTCCTGTACCTGTTCCACCACCCATTCCGGCTGTGACAAATACCATATCTGCGCCTCTTAATACTTCTGCTATTTCAGATTTATTTTCTTCTGCAGATTGAGCACCAACATCTGGGTTAGCTCCTGCTCCTAATCCTCTTGTAACTTTTTCTCCTATTTGAATTTTTGTACTTGCTTTTGATGTTTGTAGAGCTTGTCTATCTGTATTTACAGCTATAAAATCTACACCTTTAATTCCTGATTCAATCATTCTATTGACAGCGTTATTTCCAGCTCCTCCAACTCCTATTACTTTTATTGTGGCTGTTCCATCCATCATTGCAAAGTTGTTATTATCTTCGTATTCCATCATTTGGTAATCCTCCCTTAATTTTTATTTATTTTTAAACTTAATAACTAAAATTTTAACTATAGAAAAAGTCTTTTACTCTTTCTAATATGTTTTTTAAAAAACTACTATTATTTTGTGTATCTATGTTGCTTGAAACCGTTTTTGCAAAAGGTTTTGCTGCTATGTACCTTACTAATGCGTAACTTGTTCTAAAGCTTGGTTTAACAGTACTTATTGCTCTTCCTGTTGCTATTTTTACAGGAATATTTAAATTTATTTTTCCTGCAACATCGCTTTTATTTATATTTACAATTCCTTGACCTGTAAGTATTACATTATTTATTTTAGGTTTGATTCCTTGAACTGTTATGTCTCTATTTATAATTGTAAACATCTCTTCTATACGTGCTTCAATAATTTCTATTAGTTCAGAGCTTTTTATTATTTTGCTTTTATCAGTATCTTTACATGTATTTAAAATAATATCATTATCATTATCTATAAATGATTTTAAAGCTAAACCATATTGTTTCTTTAATTTATCTGCTTCTTCTTCTGATATATTTAGAACTAAAGCTATGTCATTTGTAATGTTATCTCCACCTACTGGTATGGAATTTGTGTAAATGAATGTTTCTCCTTCAAACACTCCTATGTCAACATTTCCAGCTCCTATATCCAAAAGCATAATATTATCGTGTAATTCATTTTTGTCCAATATTAGATTTCTTTCTGCTAGTGCTGTAGGCACTATTCCATCAATTTCTAATCCTGCTTTTTTAAATATTGAACTTAGTTTTCTAACATATTCTCTTTCAGCTAGTATAATTTGTGCACTTATTGTGAAGTTTGAACTTAAACTTCCTACTGGGTCTGTTACTACTGTTCCATTGTCAAGTGTTATTTTATCTAACACTATATCTACTAAGACCTCTCCTTCTGGCACTTCTATATCCTTTATTTGAGCTATTGCTCCTTGAACATCTTTTGTTGTGATACCAGAGTACTTGTCCTTAGCTTCTTTGGAAATACTATTTTGAACTATTGTTATGTATTTACCTGGAATAGTTACATATGCTGAATTGATTTTTAGATTTGTTTCATCTTCGGCATCTTTAATAGTTTTTGATATGCTTAAACTAATTTCATCTTCGTTAATAATCTTGCCTTTTTTTAGGCCATTACATTTACATGATGTACTGCTTATAGTCTCTATTTGTCCAAAGTTGTTGACTTCGCCTACAACAGTGCAAACCTTGGTAGTTCCTATGTCAATACCTACTATGATATCTCCTATAGCCAAGTTAATTCCTCCATTTTCCAAGTAATAAATTTTCTAGTGATATTTATATTATATTTTAAAAAATTTGTCAATAGAAATTGTTATTTTTTTGTAATATTTTTGTAATAAATTTGTAATAAAAATACTAATCCCGCAAACCAGTAGATTTGCGGGATTTTATTTACATAAATCTCTTTTTTTTAAAATCTTAGTTCTGATTAGTTTTTTCAGCTATTTCTTCATCTTCTTCTACATTTTTTTCTTTATCTTTCTTTGAGAATTTATTGCTCCATTTTTCAACATAATATCTTCTAATTATCGCCAAATTTATAAACATTCTCCAAACAAATACAACAATTGCTGCTAAATAAATGTCTACATTAAGTTTTTCTCCAAGCATTGTTAAAAGAATTGCAAGTATTGCATTTCCAAAAAATCCTGTTATAAATATTTTTATATCAAATTTCTTGTTTACAACTGATGCTATTCCTCCAAATACTGTATCTAATGCAGCTATAACTGCGATTGCAAGATAGCTTGAATATGTGTATGAAATCATTGGTGCATTTATTCCTATTATTGCCCCCAATACACATCCTATGATTATTGCTAATAGTACCATTTTCAAAACCTCCAAATTCTTTGAAATAAAATTGCGTTCTTACTAAATTTAATCTTTTTAATCTGAAATATACTTATAATTTATATCTCCATTATATTTTTTTATTAAAACATTATTATTTTGTGTTATTTGAACTTCATGCCCCATTTTTTTTATTTGTTCTGCTGCTCCACCATTTCCTAAAAGTGAACTTTCCAAATAAGCCTTATTTCCTATTGCTTTAATAACATATGGTGCCAAGATTCTTTGTCCATTTATTTTTATAAATGATGAACCTATATCAACAATATCTGACATATTGATAATTCGTTCTTCATTTATTGAAATAGCCTCTGCTCCTGCATATTTTAGGGCATTAACTATTGTTATTAAATCTGAATCTTTAACTCTAGAATACTCATCCTCCTGAGTTTCTTTTATTGTTATTTCTATCCCTTCTCCCATTAAGTCTGTTTTTCCAAGTAATATATTTGATTGTTCTAGTTCATCATGTACTAATACTGCAGTTTCTACATTATTTTCTTTTTTAGTTTTATATTCATCAATTTTCTTTTGGGTTGCATCATATTGTTGTACAGTTTCTTCATATTTTTGTTTCCAATTTGCAAGCTCTGTTCTTAATTCCTCTTCTCTCATAGTTTCAATTGAAGTTATATCTGTTTCATTTACAATTTTAAACTGCATAAACATTACCAAAGTTAATGCAAAGCACGCTATCGCAATTGTAAATATCATTGTAACTTTGCCTTTTTTCATTAAAAAATCATTTCCTTTCTATACTTAATGTATAATTTCTTAATTTGAACTCTCTAGACTTTTTGCATAAGAAAATTCTAATTTACCATTATATTTTGGAATTGTAATTTCATTCGATTTTTCCAAAGAAGCTTCAATGTCATATTGTCTTAGATATTGTAAATATCCCCCTGGTCTATCTAATGCAGCTAAGCCTTCTGGAAGCCCAATCGCTTTTATTACAAATGGAACCCCAACTTTTTCTTTGTTAATGCTTACAACATTTCCATCGCATAATATTGCAGATGTTGTAACAACTCTTTCGTCATTTATAGATATAGCTTCTGCTCCTGCATTTTTTAGTTCATTTATTACACTTAATATATCTAAATCATGAACTATAAAATCAGCAATATTCATAACATTTGCCATATTTTTTTGACTATCTTTTAAAGTCACAATTACTCCTGGTCCTTTAACTTCTGAAAGTCCAATCATTTTATTTGCTTTTTTTATTGAAATTTCTGCATCTTCAAGTTCTGAATTATTTTTAGTTGCACTTTCTCTTTCTTTTTCTAGTTGATTTTCTGCTTTTTCAAGTAATTTTTGTTCATTGTCGTATTTTTCTTTAAATTTTAAAACCTCTGCTCTTAAATTGTTTTCTTCATAATTTTGGCTAACCTTTACATTTGAATTTTCAACTGTTCTCATTTGAAGAAAAATCCCAAATGTAAGAAGCACGCACATTAATCCAAGAACTATGCTGTTTTTTAACTTTGTCATTTTGTTTCTCCCCTTCTATATATCTTTAATTCAAAAATATTTGAATTTTATACCTTCTCTCTAAAATAAGCCTTAAATTTATTATTAAAATCTCCATCTACAAAAATACTACCTTCTTTTCCAGCCTCATATTTTTCCATTATTTCTTTGACGTAAAGCATTTTTGTATTCAGATTACTGTTATCTCCCAAATAAGCTGTTTTCTTTTCTCCTTCAAAATATACAATATATTCATCTTTGTTCGAAATGTCAAGTCCTGTTATTTTTTCGGCAATTTCATTTTCTTGAGCTATTTTCATAATTTTTATAGCTGTTTCTAATTTTTTTAAATCATTTACTTCTAATCTATTACCTGGAACAATGTTTTCTTCTGATGTCTCTGTTCCTTGTATTACTGGTAATCCGCCACTTTCTTCTGATATTTCCAATATATACCCTTGGTTATTTATATAAGCATATCCATTTAAAAATTTAATACTAAAATTTCTTTGTCTTTCTTTTACATCTATTTCAACTGTATCTGGCAATTTTCTATTTACTTTAACACTTTCTACGTATGGATTTTCCTTTAGATTTTTTTCAACATCTGATTTTAAAAATCTAAATATATTCTGGTCTGTCTTAAGTCCAGAAAGACTAACTATAGTTTCTTGTGACAATGCATTATTATTTACTGCTGTTATATTTTTTATATTGAAAATTGGTGAGCACAAAGCAAATATAGCTCCACCTATTACAATAACTCCAATACTTGTCCATTTAACAATTCTCTTGTTTCTAATTTTTTTCTTTTGCACTTTTTTATTATATTGCTCTTGCTGTTTTTTATGCTGTGTTGTAACTTTTTTATTATTTCTGTTCGTCATATTTATTACAGTATCAAAATCATCCTCTATAGATTGTTTTTCTTTATTTTTTTGTTGAATTCTTTTTTCTCTTTCTTTCATTTGTCTCTTCTTTTCCGCTTCTTCATTATGTTTTTTATGAATAATTGCCATTTGTTCACCTTCTTTTATTTTTTCACTTTTTATATTGTATCACATTTATATTAAATTTTGAAAGAGTTTTTTGAAATTTTTTTAAAAGCTGACGCAACATTTGTTGCTTCAGCTTTTTATTTCAATTTTAGCCCCTAAATTTTTTAGTTTTTTATCAAAATTTTCATAGCCACGTAGAATATACTCAATATTTTCAATAGTGGTAACTCCTTTTGCCGCTAAACCTGCAAGAACTAAAGCTGCTCCTCCTCTTAAATCGGTTGCTTTTACATTTGCACCATATAATTTTCTTACTCCTTTTACAATTGCACTTTTTCCCTCTATTGTTATTTTCGCTCCCATCCTAACTAATTCTGGAACAAATTTATATCTATTTTCAAATATATTTTCTATCATTAAAGATGTTCCTTTTGCAATTGTAAGTGTTGATACGAATTGTGATTGTAAATCCGTTGGAAATCCCGGATATGGCATTGTTTTAATCTCTAATGCTTTTATTTTTTTAGGAGCATTTATTTCTATTGAATTTTTTTGGATTTTTATTTTACAATTTGCTTCTTCTAATTTTGCTATTGCAGGAGTTATATGTTCTGGATTAACTTCGTTTAGTTTTATATTTCCCCCTGTAATTGCTGCAGCACATAGAAATGTCCCTGCTTCTATTCTATCTGGCATAATATTATAACTTACCTCTTTTAACTCTTTCACTCCTTGGATTATTACTTGATTTGTGCCTGCTCCCTTAATTTTCGCTCCCATTTTATTTAAAAAGTTTTGCAAATCTATTATTTCTGGCTCTCTTGCTGCATTATTTATAATAGTTTGACCTTCGGCTAAAACGCTTGCTAAAATTATATTTTCTGTTGCACCTACACTTGGAAAATCTAAATTAATTTTTTCTCCTACTATTTTTTCTGTTTTACAAATTATATTTCCATAGTTCTTTTCAATACTGATACCTAACTTTTCAAAACCTTTTAAATGTAAATCAATAGGTCTTGAACCAATATCGCATCCTCCGTGGATATGAAAATGTTGCTCTATTATATCTTCCTATCAAACTTCCTGCTAATATTACAGAAGAACGCATTTGACGCATTAAATCTTCTGGTATTTCATATTTATTTATTTTGCTTGTATCAATTATTACTTTGTTTTTTCTTTTTTCAACTTTTGCGCCAAGCGACTTTAATATTTCAAACATCATTTGAGTGTCATGTATATCTGGAACATTATATAATGTACTTTTCATAGAATTTAGCATTGTGGCTGCTATTATTGGGAGTGCTGCATTTTTAGAACCTGATATTTGCACTATTCCTTCTAATTTTTCGCCACCTTTTATTATGTACTTTTGCATATTATCATTCCTTTCACACTTTATACAATTTCCTTTTATAATATGTTTGGTTTGCATAAAGCGTGAAAAAAGCTTGCCAAAAGCAAGCACTTATTTATATATCTTTTCAGGAGTAGCTTGTAAATAGTATTGAGCTATTAGTTCGTCTAATTCAATACTTAATTGATATATAACACTATAATCATCACCAGATATTATACTTTGATTTAATTTTTCTCTTAAATTACAAATTTCATCATTTAACATAGCCATCTCTCCTTTTTTTATTTTATTTTTGTCTTACAAATATAAATTACCATATTTTTACAATAAAGTCAATAAAAAATGTCATATATTTAAATCTTTCGTATGTGCTATTTTTATATATTTCGACAATATTTGACATTAAAAAACAGCATTACTTTTTTTACAAAAAATAACGCTGTTTTTTTTACACTTTTTATTTTTTTACAATTGACAAAACCATCTTTTTTTCTTCAAATAATTCTTTGAATACTTGTGTTGTATATTCATAACTTACTGCATCAATTTCTTCTAAATAATCAAAACTATTTATTCCCTTAAAATAGTCTGCTAAAAACATTCTTGCAATATCTGCAACATCATCATATTCTCTAACATACAAGCCATAAATTTTTTTCTTTAATCTTTCAAAGTCTTCTTTATTTAATCCATTTTCCTTTATATTTTTTATTTCTTGTTTAAACAATTCATATACTTTTTCTGGTGAATTAGATTGACCTGAAATAATTATGTGTGCATATTGTTCAGTAAATTCATAATCTATACCTGGAGTTGAGTAAACAATCCCTTCATCATATAGCTTTTTATATAAATTTGAACTTTTTCCTATAATTTCATTAAATAATATTTCTATTGCTATATGTCTTTTAACTTTTTCACATTGTTCTACTACTTTGTCTTTGATTCCAATTGAGTATAAACTTTGGCTGACTTCCATGTTTTGTACTATGTTTTCTTTTACAATTGTATCAGGCTCATCAGGGTAAATTCTTTTAATTTCTCCATTAGACTTATTTGGAATTAATCTTTTCTTAACTTCTTCCAAAATTGCTTCTGGTTCAAAATCTCCACATATTACCATTGCCATATTTCCTGGATTATAAAATGTATTATAACATCTATATAAAACCTCTTTATCAATATGACTTATCGTTTCTATTGTTCCAGTAATGTCAAGTTTCACAGGATTATTATGATACATAGCCTCTAGGGTATTTAAGTATACTCTCCACTCTGGGTAATCATCATACATCATAATTTCTTGACCGATTATTCCTTTTTCTTTTTCTACATTTTCATCTGTAAAATATGGATGTTGAACATAATCCATTAATTCGTCCATTGCTGGGTAGAAATTATCTGTACATTCAAAAAGATATGCTGTATGGTCATTTGTTGTATATGCATTTGCATTAACACCAAGAGCTGTTAATGTATCTAGGCTATTTACTCCACTTTCTTGTTCAAACATTTTATGTTCTAAAAAATGTGCAACACCATCTGGTACAGTTGTTACTTCTGTTTCTCCTGGCACTATAAATTTGCTTTCATTTGATCCATAATGAGTGCCCCATATAATATATTTTTTTTGAATTCCTTTTTTGGGAATTACCATAACTGTTAAGCCATTTTCTAATTTTTCTATATATAATTTTTCTTTAATTTTCAAATTTTCAATAACTTGCATTTTTTCCTCCTAATTTCTTAAAAAATATATTGTATTTATAGATACTTTTGAAGCAACATTTATAATATCTTCTTTGTTTACTGCTTCTATTCTTGTTTTATAATCCTCTACAGATATTGGATTTGCTGAAAGCTCTTGCCCAAAATAGTATGTGATTTGAGTATCTTGCTCATCATCTATTGTTTTTAATTGTGCTATAATTCCCTTTTTAGCATTTTCAATATCTTCTTCTGAGAAATCTCCTTTTTTCATGTCATCAATTTGTTCTCTAATAAGTTTTAAAGCTTTCTCATAATTTTCAATTTCTATTCCGCATTTTATAAATACATTTGCTTTATTTTTTAGATAGCTTGAACTTGCAACATAGCATAAATGTGCTTTTTCTCTTACATTTTGGAATAATTTTGATGTAGCTGAACCACCTAAAATACTATTGTATAAAACTGCATCATATCTTTCTTTTTCATTTTCCAAATCTAAGTCAAGTCCTATGTTTAATTTTCCTTGAGTTACATCCATCTTGTCTTCTACAATTTTTTCTTCTTCTTTTTCTTTATCCTCTGGTTCTAATGCATTAAACTTAGCCTCTCTATCCCCTAATTTTTTTATGTTTTCATTATTCTCAACTATATTTTTTACTTCATCATCTACTAATCCTGAAACAAATATATCTATTTTACAACTTTTTATAAGTTCTTGATAATATTCATATAGATTTTTAGAATTTATACTTTCCAAGTCTTCTACATATCCAAATTTATATAGTCCATAAGGTTTATCTTTATACATTTCCTCTACACATCTGTCTATTGCATATGCTGACTTGTTATCTATTTTTCCATCAATTCTTTGTTTCAAATTATTTTTCTCTTGATTAATATATTCTTCTTTAAAAGTTCCATTCTCTAATAATGGATTAAACACTATTTCTAGCATATTTTCTATGGATTCTTTCAACATATTTTCACCAGATTGTGGTAAAAAATTATCATTTATTGTTTCCATATAAAATTTTATAACTTGATTATCTCCATTTTTATCAATTCCACAATTAAAACTAGCCCCATACATTTCTTCTAATTTTTTGCTTATTTCTTCTTGTGTTTTTAAAGCGTTACTTCCTCTTTTTAAAATTGCAGGAATTAGGGCATTTTTTGTTACATTTTCTCTATTCAATGTTGTTGTTAGGAAAACAGCCATCATATTAACTTTAAATTTTTCTGTGTTTATTTCATGTAATGTAATTCCATTTTTTATATTAATTTTTTTGTAATTCATTTATTCTTCGCTCCTTTCATTTTTACTTCATTAGTATATTACATTTAGTTAACTTTATTCAAGATTTTTTTGCAAAATAAACAAAAAAATTGCTAAAAGTTTTTCACTTTTAGCAATTATGTACTTAAAATTTTCTTTTTCTTGCAGCCTCTGATTTCTTTTTTCTTTTAACGCTAGGTTTTTCATAATGCTCTCTTTTTCTAACTTCTTGTAAAACTTCATTTCTAGCACATTGTCTTTTAAATCTTTTTAGAGCATCTTCTATATTTCCATCTTTAACTTTTATTTCTGACATTTAATTCCCCTCCTTCCAGATATACCTTTTTCTGTATACTTGGGATTTCATCATGTTGTTCACATATCTTTTAGTATCACTTTGATATTATAACTTAAACTACTATGGTTTGTCAATAGTTATTGAAATTTAATTATTTTTTTTGGAAATTATTTCATTTTTCTTGACTTTATTTGACATTTTTAGTATACTTATGCAAAAGGAGGATGAATTATGGGTATTTTAAAAGAAAAAAGATATCTAGGTATGGTTGGAAACATATTAACATTAGTTGGTGTATTCTTACCATTTTGTAGTATCACAGTATCTCTATTTGGAGTTTCAGCTGGTGGAGCATCATTATCTTTAATTTCTGGTGCACCATTCTGGGGAATATTAACTTTAGCTGCATCTGTATTCGCATTATTAGTAATCTTCTCAGATAAATTAGCTGATAAAGTTCCATTTTTTGCAAAACTCCAAAACCAAAAACTTGCTTTAATTGCTGCAATTATTTCTGCAGTAGCAGTACTAATAAATGCGCTTTCACTACCTGGATCAACAGGTGGACTAGGAACAATATCTTTAGGATTTGGTTTCTGGTTAATGGTTATTGGTGTAGTAGCATCAATTGCATATCCAATCATCTATAAAGGTGACAAATAAAATAATTTTAAAAGTCTCGCTAAAAAGCGAGATTTTTTATATTATAGGAAAGTTCTCCGAACTTCCCTATAATATAAAAGCTTCGCTAATAGTTGCATAAAAAAACTTATTATTTAAAATATGTTTTTCCAACTTAATTTATTTTTTTCTTCAATATGGTTTAATAAATAAACTGCTCTATCTAGCTCATTTAATGCATCTTCGTATTCTTCTGTTTCTATTGATGTTCTTAATCCTGTTAATTCTGTTTCAATTTTTTCTAGCTCATTATGCTCTATATAAAAAGCTAATGTATTATATTTTCCATCCCAATTTTCATGTATTTTATATATTTTACTTTTTACATCTTCCTGATTTACTTCCTCTAAATTTAAACTTTCCTTTAAATCTTTTAATTCTTGATTTGTACTTCCTATTGAACTTTTAGTATAATTACCTGTTATTAAATTCCCAATAAATATTAGAATTATTGTTATTAAACATATTATTGCTTCTTTTTTCATTTAATACTTTCCTTTCCTATTTATTTTTCAAATTTTTCCTTCTTTTGAGCAAAAATCGATCCTCCACCGTCAATTGTTGCAACTAAAGCTTCTTCTGGTTTCATATTTAACTTTTTTAATTCTTTTTCTAACCATTCATAATTTCTTCCCAAAACTTTTAAATTATGATACATTACTTGACCATCTATAACTAAATCATAAGCCATCCCTTCATATTCAGGAGTAATCCCAAAATCTTCAGGAATTGTACCTCTTTTTTCAGGTTTTAGTATTACGGAAATTTCTCCACTTGTTTCTAAAATCGCATATTCAACATCAGCTAAGTTCATAACATCCTTTCCTCGTAGTCTTTCTTCTAATTCATTAATTGTAAATTTTTCTCTAATTAAAGCATTCTCATCTATTTTTCCTCTATAAATTAAAATTCTAGGTTTCCCACAAAGTATTTCTCTTGCTTTTATACTCTTCATATTTAATACAGATATTATTAAATGCATTACAAGTAATCCTAATATTGGAATTATTCCACTCGTTATTGGAATTCCTATTTCTGACATTGGAGTTGAAGCAAGATCTGCAATCATTATAGAAATAACTAATTCAAACGGCTGTAACTGACCAATTTCACGTTTTCCCATAAATCTCATTACTATTAAAACAATTATGTATAAAATTACCGCTCTAAAAAATGTTATTAGCATTTTAAACTCTCCTTAGAATCATTTTTATATATTTTTTACAAATCAAATTAGAAATATACAAATTTTTCTGAATAAATAGATTAAATTTGTAAATAATAATTTTATAAAGTTACCTTAATTGACTTATTTTCGCTACATTTTTGGGTAACAATTTTACTTAAGGAGGTTAAGACTTATGGCAAATTCACAATCAAGAAGTTCATCTGGTACTTCTACTGCATGGCAAATAATAGGTAGATTAATAGGTTCAGCAATTGTTTTAGCTATTACAGCATTCTTCACTCCAGGTTTTACTATAAATAATATCTGGTCTTTAATTATAGCTGCTGTTATATTAAGCGTTATGGATTATCTTATTATAAAATTTACTGGGCTAGATGCAAGTCCTTTTGGTAAAGGTTTTGTAGGTTTTGCTCTTGCTGCCATTACATTATATGTAACTCAATTTTTTGTAGCTGGTTACTCAATTTCTTGGATGGCTGCAATTATTGGTGCTTTAATCTACGGTGTTGTTGATTACTTTTTACCTGGAAATCAACAAATGTAAATTTAACAAAATAAAAAATTCTGCTAAATCGGCAGAATTTTTTATTTTGCAAGTTCTATTATATTATCCATAATTTCATTTGTTATTTTGTCCAATACTTCTTTATCTTTATTTCCTTTTAAATCACTATAATCTAGAGGCTTTCCATATGTAATTGTTACTTTTCTGTTTCCTTTTTCTCCGCCTTTAATTCCACATGGTACAACTTTTGCACCACTTCTTACTGCAAAGAAAGCAACTCCATCTTTGGCTTTTTCTCCCTTTTCAAGTCCATTTCTTGTTCCTTCTGGGAATAATGCAATACAGCTTCCATCTTTTAATGTTTTTAAAGATTCTTTTAATGGTCCAACATCTTTATCGTTTCTTTTTACTGTTATAGCGTTAAATGTCCAAATTAAAAATCTTAAAAATGTATTATCTCTAAGTTCTTCCTTAGCTATAAATCTCATGTCTCTTTTGGCTGTTGCCACTATTAGAGGTGGGTCTAAATATGATCTATGGTTTCCAGCAAAAATAACCGCTCCATCTTTTGGAATATTTTCTAGTCCTTTTATTTCTGCTCTGTAATATATTTTGCACCATATATAAATTGCTCCTCTAACTATAAATTTAACAATTCTTTTAAAAAATTTTTTCATTAACATTCATATCCTTTTTCTTTTATAATATCTATTATTTTTTCAACTACTTGTTCAATAGTTAAGTTACTTGAATCGACATATTCTGCATCTTCTGCTTGAACTAGAGGTGCAATTTCTCTTTCAGTTTCTAATTTATGTCTTTGTTTTATTTCTTCTAATACTTCTGCATAAGTAATATTTATTCCTTTTTCAACATCTTGTTTATATCTTCTATTGGCTCTTTCTTCAACTGAAGCATCTAAATATATTTTTACATTAGCATTTGGGAATACAACAGTTCCAATATCTCTGCCTTCCATTATTACTTTTCCTGTTTCTCCCATTTTTCTTTGTAATGGTGTTATCTTACTTCTTACAATGCCTACAGCTGCATATTTAGCTACACAACTATCTACTTTTGGAGTTCTTATTTCTTCAGATACATCTTCTCCATCCAAAATCACTACTAACTTTCCATCTTCTCTTTTCATATCAATTGAAATATTTTCTAAAAGTTCCTCAAGTTTTTCCAAGTCTGTTTCTTTTATATCATTTCTAAATGCTTTTAAAGCTACACATCTATACATTGCTCCTGTATCTATATTTACTAATCCTAATTTTTCTGATACTAATTTTGTAACTGTTCCTTTCCCGCTACCTGCTGGTCCATCTATTGCTACTACAAATGCCATTTAATTTTCCTCCCTTTTTTCTGGTATAAATAAGCTTTTTGCAACTACTTCTAATCTTTCAACATTCATTGCTGTAAGTTTCTCAATTTCTTTTTTAGCTTTATCTTTAAATGTATTTAATCCATCTACAACATTAAATCCATACACAATTTCCACTTCCATATACACATTTACACCCTCGCCGAAATTATTTACTCTCATTTTTATAACTCTGTGTATTGCAGGTGTATTTCCAGCTAGGTAATCTAAAATTTGTCTAAATACCGCATCTGATATTGTAAAATTTCCTAAATAACTAAATGTAGGTCTAATTATAGATTTTTCTGATATATATGGTTTTTGTCCTTTTCCCTTAGACTTAAATATTTGCAAAGGATCCAACAAATATCCTGAAAATTGTTTTTTTATTTCAAATGTTGGAACTGGAATTACATGTTTTCCTTCTGTTACTCTTATTTTTCTTGCTGTTTTCATTTCCTGTTCTGTTGCAACATCTGTAATATATATTCTTTCTGAGATTGCTGGTAATCCTAAGTTAGCCGCAATTTTATCAACCATTCCATCTGATGTCCCTAGTAATAATATGCTCTGTGGTTTATATTTTTTAAAAGCTTTTACAATTGCTTGTTTCTCTGAATCTGAGTAAAATAAAGCATGTTTTACTGTTTCAATTTTGGTAGGTGCCTTTTTAGCAGATTCTCCTGCAATTACTTGATTATTATAAACCAAAAGTCCATCATCAATTATAAATTCAATATTTCTTTCACTTGCTACCATCTGTGCCCTATAACTTTTTCCTGTTCCAGATGGTCCTACAAAAGAATATACCTTTATTTTATTGGGTTGAAAAGGCATTTTTTCTTTTATATCTCTTATTATAGCATTATCTTTTGGAAATTTTTCTTTTAAATCTTTTAATAACATTTTTTCACCTGATTTCTCTTCTTATATTTTACTATAATCAGGATTTTTTTTCAATAATTTTAAATGAACTTTCCAATTATTGTGTTTTTTATGTATGAATTTTTCATTTTTTGACGTTCACCAAAAAGAGAGGTTCCTCACCTCTCTTCTATGTACTTTAAAATACTAATACTCTACAACTTTATTTCTTCTAGAAAAAAGAGTTCTAAAAAATTTCTTTATTTTCTTAAATACATTCTCTTTCTCTATTGGTACTAAACTATTTTCTTGGAAATATTTTTGGTATAGTATTCCTGTAGATGTTTTTTTTGCTGAATTCCATTTTAAATCTGCTTGTTCATCAGGTTTATCTATAAAATCAGGTTCATCTATATTTTCATAATCTAATTTTACTCCTTCTGATTCATTTTCATTTAGTATTTCAGAATCTTCTTTTACTAATATTTTTTGAATACTTAATATAGTTTCTTTTTTATATTCATCTGTATTTAATTTGTCCCATAATTCATCAAAATCAGCTAATCCTTTTTCTTTATCTATTGCAATAAGTAATAAATCAATAATATTTTTTATATCAAATAAGAATTTTTCATCAGTAAGATTTTTAAATATTTCTTCCTTTGAATCTAATATTTTTTTAATAACTTTTTTATCCTCAAAATAATTACTTTGGATATTTTCTAGATAATTTTTAAATCCTTCTATATTAGAATTATCAATATTATTGTTCTGGCTGAGTTCAAGAAGATAATCATTTATAAAATAAGCAACCCTTTCATTGTATCGTACATCTCCCTCAATAGATAAACCTACTTTTTCATCATTTATTAAGAAAGGATTCGCTTCAATGTCTTTATCTGCATAATTTTTATTAATAAATTCAGTGATTTTCATTGCATCTTCATTCGAAAATGTTTTTACAACTAGATTATCTGTTCTAATATCTGATAATAATTTTGTATCATTTACTATTAACTCTTTTTCAAGAAAATCAAATAATGACATAACAAGATTTAAGCCACCTTTTTGATTTATAGGTATATACAATTTTATTTGCTCATAATATTTGGAATCTATATTATCTCTTAGCTTTAATATACTATTTACTTGTTCATCCCTGTAAAATAGTATGTTTTTGAATATCTTACATGTTGTGAAAGCATGGAATCTATATTCGTCATATATTTTATTTTGTATATTTTTTAAAGAATTGATATTTTCATCTTCATCTTCTTCTATTCCAAACAAACATAAATTTATATAGATATCATCTTTATAACTACGTTTTTTCTGAGTTTTTACATTTACAACAATTTTATTTAAAAACTCTTCCATTTTTTGAAATCTGTTTTCCATGGTTATACCTCACACAATAATATATAGAAAAATTATATCATTATTTTTCTATTATGTGTCAAATATTGCAAAAATGTTATACAAATTTAATATTTTTGTAAAATAACAACATATAATTGTTTTTTACAATTATATGTTGTTATTGTTATATTTATCTATCTGCAAATAAGAATTTAATACACCATATTCCAGATATTCCAACTAATGTATAAATAATTCTACTTAATGCTGATGCTACTCCAAATAATGTATCCACTAGATTAAATCCAAATAATCCTATCAATCCCCAATTTATAGCACCAACAATTACAAGAATTAAAGCAATTAAATCTATTACTTTCATAATTTTCATTCCTTTCCAAAATTATATATATCAATAGTATATTTCCTTTTTTTAAAATTATACATTATTTTTTTATATACTTTTTTTAAATTTTTTTCAAAAAAGTGTTGACAAGTAGTAAAAAATAGTTTATACTTTATCTTGCGTTAAGCAATTGATGCTCCCTTAGCTCAGTTGGTCAGAGCAACCGGCTCATAACCGGTGGGTCCAAGGTTCGAATCCTTGAGGGAGCACCATTTTTAAGTTAATATGGGCAGTTGGGTGAGTGGCTAAAACCGCCAGACTGTAAATCTGGTCTCATTTGAGTTCCTTGGTTCGAATCCAAGACTGCCCACCACCAAAAACAAGGTTACTTGTTTTTTATTTTTATATTATTGCGAACTTTTATTCGAAGAGGTGAAGTATTGATGAACTTTAAAACACAAAAATAAATCTACAATATCTATTTGTGATAAATATAATATATATAAAGTAAAATAAGTTAGAGTTTCCTCTAACTTATTTTCTATTTTTAATTAATTATTATTTTGTTGTCCTTCTGGTAAGGCATTACTAGGTACATCTAATCTTAATTTTATTTTTGAGACATATTTTATAGCTCTAACAAATTTACTATTTTTAAATCTTTGCCATAATGTTGGTTTAACTTCAAATGTTGTTTCTTGAACATATTGTTCAGCTTGAACTTGTTCTTGAGAAACTTGTGTTTCTTCTTCAACAGGTGTTGGAATAGATTTCAATGCATCTGCAACTTCAATTCCAATATAACTTAGAGCTTTTGATCTATCTTCAATTCTTTCCATATCGATTTCTATATGTAAATTAGATTCTAGGTTGTTTACTCTAGCATTTAGAAGTTTCATAGCATCTTTATATTCATCTGATTCTTTATCTTTACATTTTCCAACAATATTTAATGTTTCAATAATATCCTCAGGCATTTTTCCTTCGAAATTTTTAACTTCTTCTTTCCATCCTTTTCCTTGTGCATCTGCCACCTCTATTAGACCTTTTAATTCGCCAGATAAACCTATATTTTGTTCTCTTTGTCTAATTAGTTCTTCAATTTGTTTTGTATTTTCTTCAAATTGATTTGTTGCATACTCAACAAGCCCATAAGCAGCTTTATAAACGCTTGCAGGAAAATTATTTTTCTTTGGATATTCTATTAAATATGCTTTTATTGATTCTATCATATCTTTAAAATATGTATCTTCATCTAATTGTACAATTTGCTTTTTACTATTAGGGTTTATTAACTTTTGTACCTTTTCTATGTTTGATAATATTTTTTCTTCCGTGATAACCATTCTCACGTTTACTATGCCAGATCTAGACATGTAAACTTCCCTCCTTTTTACTTACGCATATTCGACTTTGCTGTTTATCTACACTTATCATTATACATAAAACTACAATAAATTACAAGAGGTTTCTACATTTTTTTCATTACTTTTTAGTTACAGAAATATTACAATTATATTACAAAAAATCCGAAATTCTGGGACACTCTCAAAAAGCAAGGTTTTGCTTTTTGAGAGTGTCCCAGAATTCCAGATTTTTACTTTTGTAATATTTTCTTCATTTCTTCATTTCTTTTTATTTTTTGTGTTGTTGTTTTTATAAAATCTTCCTCTGTAACTAAGATATCCCTAATGTATTTATATGGTGGCATTGTTTTATTTATTTTTTTAATTTCTTTTAATAAAACTTCCTTAACCTCTTCTTCCGTACTAACATTATAAACTTGTCTCATTATATCTCTATCATATTGAAGTTTTGCACAAATTTTATAGTCACCATCTTCTTCTGGTAAACCATAAACAAAAGATTCTTTTATTCCTTCAATTTTATTTACTAATGTTTCTAATTCTTCTGGGTAAATATTTTTCCCATTTTTTAGAACTATAACAAATTTCTTTCTACCAGAAATAAATATAAATCCATCTTTATCTATTCTAGCTAAATCTCCTGTATGTAGCCATCCATCTGGTTCTATTGTTTCTTTTGTAGCTTCTTCATTGTTATAATATCCAAGCATTGTTGTAGGTCCTTTAACCATCAATTCTCCTACACCTTCTTCATTAACATCGGCAAGTTTAACTTCTAGGCTAGGAAATGCCTTTCCAATTGAACCAAGTCTTGTATATTTATCATCTTCTGCTGCAATAACTGGAGATGTTTCAGTTAATCCATATCCTTGAAGCATTTTTATTCCTAATTGATTAAATCCTTTTTCTGTCTCTGGATCAAGAGCAGCTCCTCCTGCAACAAACAATCTTAGTTTTCCTCCAAAATTGCTATGAATATCTTTAAAGACTCTTCTTCTAATATCTATTCCAAATTTTAATAAAAATTGTGTAATTTTTATTCCCTTTTGAACTTTTTCCATTTTGCCTTGTTTTTCTATTGCTTTCATTAATCTTTTATACATGTTTTCATATAAAATAGGAACAGATATCATTGCTGTTATTTGATATTCTTTTATATTTTCAGCTATATGCTTAATACCCTCGCAAAATGCTGTAGCAGCTCCTTTATACATGGCATATAAAAATGCCACTGTACACTCAAATGTATGATGCATTGGCAAGAAGGACAAGAACGTGTCATTTTCATCTATTTTTATAACAGAAGCTATGTCCATTAGATTGCTTGCTATATTTTTATGTGATAGCATTACAGCCTTTGATTGTGCTGTTGTTCCTGATGTAAATAGCATTATTCCCATTTTTTCATTATCTATTGTAGCATCTAGGAACTCTCTATTTCCATCTTCTAATAGTTTTTTACCCTGTTTTACTAATTCTTTTTGAGAATATACATTTTGTTGTTTTTCCTCTAAATCCATTGAGATAAAATATTTTATTTTTGTACTGCCTTCTTCATTTAATCTATTCATTACATCATCATATTTTTTTGAATAAAAAATTGCCTCTACTTCTGAACGATTTATTAAGCTTTCAATTTCATTTTCTGGAAGTGATTTGTCAAGTGGAACTACTACTCCTGTTCCGCAAACTGTTGCTAAATATGCCATTCCCCATTCATATCTATTTTCTGATATTACAGCTATTCTTTTATCTTTTAACCCAAGATTAATTAAAGCTGTTCCTAAACAATCTACTTCTTCTCTAAATTCTTTGTGAGTGATTACACGAAATTTCCCTTCCACCTCTGTTTTATAGATGTACGCCGGTCTATCTCCAAATTGCTCACCTGATTTTTTTAGCATATCTTTTATATTTTCAATTTTTTCGATCTTGTGTATAGGTTCTCTCATTTATAACAATCTCCTTTTATTTTAATCCTTTTATAATTGTAGATTCAAATTCTTTATATAATTTCATAATCTCAATCTCACCATTGTTTCTTAGTTTAAAAACTAGTGTTGAGCATATTAAACCATATATTTCAGAAGCTATTGCTTGGCTATTTCCGTTCTTAATCTCGCCCGCTTCTATTCCGTTTTTTACAATTTCTTCAATTTTATTTATATATTCATAAATATGATTTTGGCATTTTTGATTTCTTTCTTCTTTACCCCAAAATTGATTAAGCAAAATTTTAATCAAATCTTCATATTTTACAACAATTTTTATCTCTATTAATATTATTGCTTTTATTTTGTCTATATAACTTGTAAGCTTTGAAGTTTTTATATCTATACTATTTTGCAAAAGTTTAATTCCCTCTTCTACCAAGAAATTGAAAATTTCTTCTTTACTTGAAAAATGATAATATAAAGTTCCTTTTGCAACTCCAACCGTTGCTGTAATATCTTCTATACTTGTTGCATCATAACCCTTTTCAGCAAATAATTTCATAGATGTTTCGAATATTTTCCTTTTGGTTTTATTCATTTTTTGAATTCCTTTCTAAAATTGATTAGAAAATTACTGCTTATATTATATATTTTTTTACAAAATATTGCAATAGTTTTATTTTGTTATACTAAACGTTCAAAATTTTTTTAAAATCCATTTACAAATTTTTCTTTCTAATATAAAATAAGGATATAAAATTTTAACTAATGTTAATAATATAATAGTGGAGGAAAACGAATGAAAAATAAAAATGAACTAAGTTATAGGGATTTAAAAATAACATGTAATCCTAATATTTTCAACTTTGAAACAACCGAAGAATTAGAGTCAATTAGAACCGGTATTGGACAAGACAGAGGAATTCAAGCTCTTGAATTTGGTCTACAAATTGATGTAAAAGGTTATAACCTTTACTTAGAAGGTCCAAGCGGTGTTGGAAAAACTATGTACACAAAAAATTATTTAAAGGAAATTGCAGCCAAGAAAAAAACGCCAAATGACTGGTGTTACATTTACAACTTTGATGATCCAAATGAACCAATCAGTGTTTCACTTCCAGCTGGTCAAGGCAAGGAATTCAGAGATTCTATGGACGGATTCATCAAAGAAATCAAAAAAGATATTAAGAAAACCTTTAATGCAGATGATTTTGAAAAAGAAAAAACTTTAATTAAAAAAGAATTCGAAGAAAAACGTTCTGTTTTAATGGATAAACTAAATGCAGACGCTTCAAAATATAATTTTCAAGTAAAATCAGCTCAAAACGGTATTTATATGATGCCAATTGTTGAGGGAAAAACAATTGATGAAGAAGAATTCGATAAATTAGATGAAACTATAAAGCAAGAATATGAAGAAAAATCTGTTGTAGTTCAAGAAATGATTATGAATGTAATTGGTCAAATCAAGCAAATTGAGAGAGCTTCAGATAAACGCATTTCTGAATGGCAATCTAATATTGCTCTTATGACTGTAAATGTTCATATAAATTACCTAAAATCAAAATATAAAAGAAATAAAAAAATCAATAAATTTTTAAATGATGTAAAACAGGATGTTTTGAAAAACATTCCAGTATTTTTAGAAGAAGATAAATCAAATAATCCAAATCAAAATAGTCCAAGACCTCAACCCCAAGACCCATGCTTAAATTACAGAGTTAACCTATTTGTTGATAACTCAAATCGTGAAGGAGCTCCAGTAATAATGGATTCAAACTATTCTTATCACAACATCTTTGGGAAACTTGAATATGAGAATTACTATGGTGCTCTTAAAACTGACCACACAATGTTAAAGCCAGGTTTATTACATGAAGCAAATGGTGGTTATATCATTTTCCAAGCCAAAGATTTACTTACAAATGGTGCTTGTTATGAAGCTTTGAAAAAAGCTTTAAGAGTAAAAGAACTATCAATAGAAAATACACAAGATCAAAGATCTTCTATGGTTATGGTCTCTCTAAAGCCAGAGCCAATTCCACTTGATTTAAAAGTTATTCTAATTGGTAATAGTGATATTTATCATACACTTTTAGCAATGGACTCTGACTTTAAAAAACTTTTCAAAATTAAAGTTGAATTTGAAGATGATGCTCCAATAAATGAAGAAAATGCGAATAAATTGGCAAGATTTGTTCATGGTTTCTGTGAACAAGAAGAATTACCTCATCTAGATAGAACCGCAATGGCAAGAATTATAGAGTATTCTTCTAAAATAGCCGGAAACCACAAAAAGCTATCTACTAGATTTAATGATTTAGCACAAATTATTGGTGAAGCTGCAACATGGGCAAAAATTGCAAAATCAAAAGTTGTTACAAGCGAACATATTGATAAAGCTCTTGTAAAAAGAATAGAAAGAGTTAAAAAATATGATGCAAGATATACTCAAATGATTCAAGATAACGCTCTTTTAATAAATACACAAGGACATGAAGTTGGCCAAATAAATGGTTTAACAGTTATGACAATAGGAGATTATACATTTGGTAAACCTGCAAAAATAACTGTTAATACCTACACTGGAAAAAATGGTATTGTTAATATAGAAAGAGAAGTTGAACTTTCTGGTTCATCTCACTCAAAAGGTGTATTGATTTTAACTGGATATTTAGGAGAAATGTTTGCACAAGATATTCCTCTTTGCTTAACAGCCAGTATATGTTTTGAGCAATTATATAATGGTGTAGATGGCGATAGTGCTTCTAGTACAGAGCTATATGCATTACTTTCTAGCTTATCTGGAATCCCAATAAATCAATCAATAGCAGTTACTGGATCTGTAAATCAGAAAGGTCAAATCCAACCAATTGGTGGTGTAAATGAAAAAATAGAAGGTTTCTTCCAAATCTGCAAACTACGTGGTTTAACTGGTGAACATGGCGTAATGATACCAATTCAAAACGTAAATAATTTACAACTATCTGATGAAGTAGTTGAAGCTGTAAAAAACAAGAAATTCCATATTTATTCAGTATCAAATATTGAAGAAGGAATCGAAGTTTTAACTGGAGTTCCTGCTGGAAAGAAAGATAAAGACGGGAAATTCCCTGCTGGTACTGTAAATTATAAAGTTTATGAAAAATTAAAGAAATATGCAAAAATAAGTGAAAAATATTAAAGAAATAAAACCTCCGGTCAAGCCTGAGGTTTTATTTCTTTTTTTATGCTGTTTTTAATTCTAATCTTAATTTATCTGCAATCATTGCAATAAATTCTGAATTTGTTGGCTTTCCTTTTGCTGCTGAAATTGTATATCCAAATATGTTTTCAACTGCTTCTTGTTGACCTCTTCCCCAAGCAACTTCTATTGCATGTCTAATTGCTCTTTCAACTCTAGATGGAGTTGTATTATATTTTTTTGCAATCTTTGGATATAAGCTCTTTGTTATTTGATTTATTACATCTATATCATTTACAACCATAATTATAGCTTCTCTTAAATATTGATATCCTTTTATATGAGCTGGAACCCCAACTTCATGTATTAAGTTTGTTACTAGTGCTTCCAAATTATCTTCTTTTGTTGTTGTTGGATTTACAATATCAATATATTTTGGTTTAACCTCCTTTGTAAAGAAATTGTTGTTAGCTTCTGGTTTGTAATATTTAAGTTCTCTAATTCTTTTAATTAACAACTCTATGTCGAATGGTTTTACAACATAGTATTCAGCCCCTGAATTTATGGCTTGTTGTGTTACTTTGTCTTGACCCACTGCTGATAACATGATAAACATTGGCTTTTTTTCGCGATTTATTTCATTTATACTTTCTATAACTCCTAGTCCGTCTAAGTGTGGCATTATTACATCTAATAAAACTACGTCTGGTGTGGTATTTTTAATCATTTCTACTGCTTCTAGCCCATCTCTTGCTCTCCCTATTACTTCCATATCATCTTGTCCTTCTAGATATGTTGATAATGTTCTGCTAAAATCTTGGTTGTCATCCGCAATAAGTACTGTAATTTTCTCTTTCACCTTTTATCCTCCTTCGTATAAATTAAAATTTGCTTAACGCAATTTCGATTATAATTGTTTTTTCGATTCAAAGCAAGAAAAAACTGGTAAGAATTTCCAGTTTTTTACAAAAGTATTAATTCATTTTATTTATTGTAACCAATGTTTTATTAAATATTTTATAATTAATTATATTTATATTTTTTTCATTGATATCTTGCAAAAGTTTATCTTTTTTCCCCTCTTCTATTGATATTTTACAAACAATATTATCTAAATATTCAGCATTTATGATATCAATTTGTTTTGTTTTACAATAATATTGAAATTTTTCAAATTGATTATATTCTACTGTGCACTCTACTATATATCCAATTGTTTGAGTAACTTTCTCCGCTTCTTCTATTGCACCATTTAATGCATCAGAATAAGCTCTAACTAGGCCACCTGTTCCTAATAAAATCCCTCCAAAATACCTTGTTACAATTATTAAAACATTACACAAATTATTTTTTTGTAAAATATTTAGCATAGGAGCCCCTGCAGTTCCAGAAGGTTCACCATCGTCGCTTGATTTTTCAATAATTTGTTCATTTTCAAGCACTCTATAAGCAATACAATTATGTCTTGCATCATGATATTGTTTTTTGTATTTTTTTATAACCTCTTCCGCTTCCCCTTGACTACTTATTTTTATTAAATTTGCAATAAACTTTGACTTTTTTTCAGTCAAAACAAATTCAGTATTTTCTCTGATTGTTATAAAATCCAACATATTTATATTTCCTCATTCATTTTATTCTTTACCTGCTGTATAACCTGTCGAATACGCAATTTGAAGATTAAAACCTCCTGTATAGCTATCTACATCTATTACTTCTCCTGCAAAATATAAGCCATTAACTATTTTAGATTCCATTGTTTTAGGATTAATTTCCTTTATATTTATTCCACCACTTGTAATTATGGCTTCTTCAATTGGTCTGAATCCTTTTATATAAATTTTAAACGATTTAAGATCTTTTATTATTTTTCTGCGTTCTTCCTTTGTAATTTCATTTACTTTTTTATTTTCATTTATACCTGTTCTTTGAATTATTACTGGAATTAATTTTTTAGGTAATAATTTATCCAAACTGTTCTTAAATTGTTTATTTTTTAATTCTTCAAAGTCTCTTAATATTCTACTATCTAGTTTTTCCTCTGTTAAAGCAGGTTTAAAATCTATTGTTAGAGCAATTTTTTTATCTTTTAATAGACCATCTATATTTTTATATCTAACCAAATGTGCTGAACCACTTAAAATTGTTGGACCTGACACGCCAAAATGTGTAAAAAGCATTTCTCCAAAATCATTATAAATTGTTTTTCCTTTTATTTCGTCAATTATATTAATTTCAACATTTTTTAAGCTTAGTCCTTGTAATTCTTTAACGCACTCTTTATCATAACTTTCTAATGGCACTAATGATGGCTTAACATCTTTTATTGTATGCCCTAATGCTTTTGCAAAACTATATCCATCTCCTGTTGAACCTGTTGTTGGATAACTCTTTCCACCTGTTGCAAGAATTACTTTATCTGCTTTTATTACTTCATTTTCTGTTTTTACTCCAACAACTTTTTTAGAATTTGTATCAGTATTTTCTGTTATGATTTCTGTAACTTTTGTGTTTAACATTATTTTAACATTTAATTCATTTAATCTTTTAATAAAGCAATTTAATACATCTCGTGCAGTATCTGTTACTGGAAATATTCTGTTTCCTCTCTCTTCTTTTACCTTTAATCCTTGATTTGCAAGAAAACTTATTATATCTTGATTTGTATAATTATTAAACGCGCTATATAAAAACATTCCATTTCCTGGTGTATTTTTTATAAAATCTTCCATATCTAAAGAAGATGTAATATTACATCTTCCCTTTCCAGTTATGCAAAGTTTTCTACCCAAGCTTGGCATTTTTTCTATTAAAATTACTTCATTTCCATTTTCAGCAGAGGTGATTGCTGCCATCATTCCAGCAGGTCCTCCACCTATTACTATTACCCTCATTTAGTTAAACCCCTTTTTCTATTATTACAGATTAGAAAAAAACTAAATTTGCCAATTATTTTCTAATCTCCTGAAGAGCCTTTAAAATCCCAAACTTACCATACTCATAAGTAAGTCCACCTTGCATATAAGCTATAAAAGGTTCACGAATTGGTCCATCACAACTTAATTCTATTGTTGAACCTTGTGTAAATGTTCCAGCTGCCATTATTACTTTATCTTCATATCCGCCCATATCACCTGGCTCAGGTATTACATTTGAATCTATTGGAGAGCCTTTTTGAATTCCTTGACAGAATTTTATTAGTTTTTCAGCGCTACCTAAGCTTATAGTTTGTACTATATCTGCTCTTTTTTCATTCCATTTTGGTTCTACGTTGTAGCCCAATTCTTCTAATATTGCGCTTGCAAATACAGCTGTTTTTACACTATTTGCAACAACAGATGGTGCAAAAAACAAGCCTTTTAAAAATTGTGTGTTTTGGTTTAAAGATGGACCTATTTCTTTTCCAATTCCAGGTGCTGTTAACCTTTCTGCACATAATTCTATTAAATCTTTTCTTCCTACAATATATGCTCCACTTGTTGCAATTCCAGCTCCTAAATTTTTCATTAAAGACCCTACTGCTATATCTGCTCCAACTTCTATTGGTTCTCTATCTTGTACAAATTCCCCATAACAATTATCTACCATTATTATTACATCTTTATTAACTTTTCTTATTTCTTTAATAATAGCTTCAATTTTTTCTATTGTAAGACTTTTTCTTGTTGAATATCCTCTAGACCTTTGGATTTCCACTAATTTTACATCATTTGTAGATAATCTTTCTACTATAGCTTTAGTATCAAATTCACTATCTATTAAATCAATTTCTTCATATTTTACGCCAAAAGCTTTTAAAGAGCTTTTACTTGAATTTTCTCCTAAACCTATTACTGTTTGAAGTGTATCATAAGGTGCTCCTGTAATGCTTAACATTGTGTCATTTGGACGTAAAAGTCCAGATAAAGTTATTGCTAAAGCATGTGTTCCAGAAATTAGTTGAGCTCTTACTAATGCATCTTCTGCTCTAAAAATTTTCGCATAAATTTCTTCTATTTTATTTCTTCCTGATTCATCTATTCCATATCCTGTTGCAGAATTTAAATGTGGCTCAGATAAATTACCCTCTTGGAAAGCACTAATTACCTTATAGCTATTTTCCTCACATATTTCGTCAATTTCAATAAATTTATCTTTTAGCTTTTCTTCTACATTTTTTGCTAAATTTACAAGTTCTTTATCAATTCCATAATTTTCTAACATTTCATTACCTCTCTTTTAACTAATGATACCAATATTTTACTATATTTTCACATTTTTTGCAAATGCAATTTTAAAAAATTGGAAACCTGGATTTTAGGGACACTCTTAAAAATCCAGGTTTTCAAAAGTCAATAAAACCGCTGATATTCAGCGGTTTTAGGTTAATTATTTCTATATAATTAGTTTTGGCTATATGGTAATATAGCAATATGTCTAGCTCTTTTGATTGCTGTTGTGATGTCTCTTTGATGTTTAGCACAAGCTCCAGTATTTCTTCTTGGTAAAATCTTACCTCTATCATTGATGAATTTTCTTAATTGTTCTGGATTTTTGTAATCTAAAACATAGTTTTTATCACTGCACATTACGCAAACTTTTTTTCTTTGTTTTCTGAATTTTGGATTGTAATCCTCATCATAGTTTTTATTATTTCTTTTATTTTGTTTTTTATCAGCCATTTTAAATTTTCCCCTCCTTATACTCTAGAATGGTAGGTCATCTGTACTTGAAGAAACTTCAAAATCTGAACCCATGCTTCCTGGAGCTGTTGCACCAAATGCATTTTCAAATGCTGCGCTACCTACTTCGCCATCTCTTTTGCTATCTGCAAAATAAGCTTCTTCAGCAACAACTTCTGTTACATAGTGTTTTGTTCCTTGGTCATCATCCCAAGTTCTTGTTTGAATTCTTCCTATAATACCTACTTGTTGACCTTTCTTAAAGTATTTACTGCAAAATTCTCCTGTTTTGCTCCAAGCAACTATATTTATAAAGTCTGCTTGTCTTTCTTCACCTTGTCTAGCAAATCTTCTATTTACTGCTAAGCTAAATGAAGCAACTAATGTATTGTTTGTTTGTGTATATCTTACTTCTGGGTCTCTTGTTAATCTTCCCATCAATACTACTTTGTTCATATTTATCACCTTTCCTTACTTCAAATAAAGGCCCTTATCTTTATTCAATTTTTCTATAATTAGATTTTGATGCAAAATTAAGCATCCAATTTTACTGTGATGAATTTTATTACTTCATCTGATATTCTGTAATTTCTTTCAAGTTCAGCAATTGTTTCTGGTTCTGCATCAAAATTGAATTGCATATATGTAGCTTCTCTAAATTTTTTGATTTCATAAGCTAATTGTTTTTTACCTAAATTCTTTACAGATTCTACTTTTCCTGTTTTATTGATTAGTCCTGTATATTTTTCTTCAACAGATTTTAAACCTGCTTCATCAACTTCTGGACTAACAATGATAACACTTTCGTATTTATTCATTATTTTCACCTCCCTTTGGATTTACAACCTGTGTTCTTTTAACACAAGTAGAGAATTTAAATAGGTATGCTCTTTAAAGCATACCTATTTTACCACATTTATGTTACTTTGGCAAGGGTTTTGGGAAAATTTATTTCAACTTCATTGATAATAACTTAGAAATTCCATTTTCTTCCATAGTAACTCCATAAACTGTATCTGCCGCTTCCATTGAACCTTTTCTGTGCGTTATTACTAAGAATTGTGTTTCGTTTGAGAATTTCTTTAAATATTCAGCATATCTAAATACATTTACATCATCTAGTGCTGCTTCAATTTCATCTAGCACACAGAATGGTGCTGGATTTATTTTTAGTATTGCAAATAGAAGAGCAATTGCTGTAAATGCCTTTTCTCCACCTGATAGAAGCATCATGTTTTGAAGTTTCTTTCCTGGTGGTTGAACTGTAATGTCTATGCCACATTCTAGAATATTATCTTCATCTGCTAGTTTTAAACTTGCTTGTCCTCCACCAAATAGTTCTTTAAACACTTCACTAAAGTTTTTGTTAATTATATCAAATTGAGTTTTAAATTGTTCCTTCATAATTGTAGTCATTTCTGAAATAATTTTTCTTAGTTTAGCCATAGTTTCTTCTAAGTCAAAGCGTTGTGTGCTCATAAATTCGTATCTTTCTTTTAATGACTTGTATTCCTCGATTGAATCCACATTTACACTACCAAGTTCTTTAATGTCTGTTCTTAAATTATTTACTCTTCTTTGTGTTTGTTGAACATTATCTGGCTTTTTAACCTCACCCACATTATTTGGAGTAAGTTCATATTCCTCCCACATTTTATTAATTATTGCATTAATATCATCTTCTAATTTGGTTTTCTTAACATCAATTTTAACAATTTGTGCTTTTAAATCTTCTATTACGTGGAATTTATCTGATATTTCTTTTTCTTGATTTTCTAGCTTTTTATTCTTTTCTATTCTATCTTGTTTTAATTCTTCAATCTTACTTCCACTTGTTTCAACCTCTTGCTTAATTTCTGCAATTTTATTATTGGTTTCTTCAATTGAATTTTTTAGTTCTTCGTTTTCTTGAATTATTTGCTCAATTTGATTCTTTTTGTTTTCAATACTCTTATTAGTATTTTCTGTTTCAACATTGATTCTTTCTACTATTTCTTCAATTGAAGCTTCGCTTTCGTCAAATGATGATACAGAAATTTTTAAGTTTGTTATATCAAAATTCAAGTCGTCTATGTATTTTTGATTATCTTTATTAGCTAAAGCAAATTCTGTAATTACCTTATTTAGTCTTTCAATTTCATCTGTTAATTCTTTTGTTTTAGTAATTGACGTTTCTTTTTCTTTGTTACAATTTTCCTTGCTTTTATCGATTTCTGATGTTTCACCTTTTAACTTTTCAAGTCTTGCTTCAACTTTTTGAATTTCACCTTCTATTGCTTCTAATTTTTGTTTTTTAGTTGCATAATCTATCTCAATCTCTTGCAAGCTCTTTTCTAGGCTAATTGCTAGTTCTAATGTATCTTCAATTGAATTTTCATAGGCTTGTTTTTCTTCTTCTAATTTAGCTAATTTTTCTTTTTCATTTTTTATCTCTTTTTCTAGATTTTCAATTTCTCTACCTCTACCTAGAATATTTACAGTTTTCTTTGCAACTGATCCACCAGTAATAGCTCCAGATGGATTAATTAAATCTCCATCTAATGTAATAATTCTAAATGTATAACTATTGTTTTTTGCAACCTTAATTGCTGTATCCATATTATCTACAATTACTGTTCTACCAAGTAAATTTAAAATTATTTGTTCATATTTTTTATTGTATTTTACTAAATCTGAAGCAATTCCAATTATTCCAGGTTCTTTTCCCTTTATTTTGTCTAACTTTTTACCTTTAACTGAAGAAATTGGTAAAAATGATGCTCTACCTAAATTATTTTTTCTTAAATGCTCTACTAGTTTTTTTGCATCTTCTTCAGTTTCTGTAACTATGTTTTGAAGAGACATTCCAAGGCACATTTCAATTGCATTTTCATATTCTTTTGGCACTTCTATTATATTTGCTAAAACGCCATGCATTCCCTTGCCTAAGTCTTTTATGTTTTCACAATCTTTTAAAAGTGATTTAACACTTTTTACATAACCTTCTTTTTCCTTTTCTGTTTCAATCAAAAATTTTAATCTTGATTCCTTTATTCTGATTTCACTTTCTAACGTATTTATACTTGTTTCGAAGCTTTTTATTTTAGAATTTGCTTCTTCTCTTTTTTTACTAATTTCTTGTAATTCTTCTGTTACCTTATTTTTCTTTATTTGAATATCATAAAATTCTTTTGAAACTTCTTCTTTTGTTAGACGTGTGCTATCCAATTCAGATATATTGTTTTGAATTTCTTGTTTTATTTGTCTTTGGCGTTTCTCGTAGTTTTCTACTTTTATATCTTGCTCATTTATGTAAGAAGCAAGCTCATATTTTTGGTCTGTATTTTCTTCAACTTTCTTCTTATGTTCTTCTATTTCTAACTCTTTGCTAGATAATTTTTTTGTAAGTTCATCTAATTCTTTTTGCTTTTCTTCTAACTCTTTTTCAAATTTTTCTTTATTATTTTTTAGGTTGTCCTTTTTCTCTTCTTTTTGCTTTATTTCATCTTCAAGTTCTGCTAACCTTTTGTTTAACTCTTCTATTTCATTCTCAAATCTTGTTTTATTTTCTAAATTGTTAGCAATTCTTGTGTTGGCAACATTAATGTCAGAATTTAACATTTCTATTTCTTTTTTACTTTCAAATCCTAAATTTGACATTTGTTCAATTTTTAAGGTTATTTCATCTATTTCATTTTTAAGTTCTTCTTTTAAATTCTTTACTCTTTCAAGTCTTCCCTCTTCGTCATTACAGTTTGCTTTTAAAATTTCCTCATCATCTATAACTTGATTTAAAGTTTGCTTGTATTTTTCAATATTGAAAATGAACAATCCAATTTCTATGCTTTTTAGTTCTTCTCTCAAATTTAAGTATTTCTTTGCTTTATCTGCTTGAAGTTTTAATGGTTCTAAATTTGACTCTATTTCAGCCAAAATGTCGTTTATTCTAAGTAAGTTTAATTTAGTACTTTCTAGCTTTTTCTCAGATTCAGCTTTTCTTGTTCTGTATTTTACAATACCTGCTGCTTCCTCAAAAATATGACGTCTATCTTCAGATTTATTACTTAAAATTTCATCGATTTTTCCTTGTCCTATTATAGAGTACCCATCTTTCCCAATACCAGTATCCATAAATAATTCAAGTACATCTTTTAATCTGCATGGCACTTTGTTTATAAAATAGCCAGTTTCACCGCTTCTAAATAGCTTTCTTGTAACTGTTACCTCTGTATATTCAATTGGTAAAGCTCCATCTTCATTATCAAATACAAGAGAACACTCTGCAAAACCTAAAGATTTTCTGTTTTGAGTCCCAGCAAATATAATATCTTGAGATTTTGTTCCTCTTAAAGATTTCATACTTTGCTCTCCAAGTATCCATCTTATGGCATCTACTATATTACTTTTTCCTGAGCCATTTGGCCCAATTACACTTGTAATTCCTGGCATAAATTCTAATACTGTTTTATCTGCAAATGATTTAAATCCTTGCATTTCTAGTCTTTTCAAATACATCTTTTATCCCTCAACTTTTTTTGTTATTATTTTTAAAGCCTTTTCTCGTGGCAATACAATTACATGTTCACAGCCAAGGCATTTTAGTTTAAAATCCACTCCAACTCGTGTTATTTCCCATAGTTTGCTACCACATGGATGGACTTTTTTGGTTCTAACTATATCTCCTATTTTATATTCCATAAATTCACCTTTTTTACATTTTTCTCTTTAATCTTTTATATAATATCATAATTAATTTTATAATACAATAGCGAACTTATCTTTTTATTTTTGCAATTTTCCTTAATTTATAGTATAATAGAGCTATAATATATGGAGGTGATTATATGGATAATTACGTATTAATCCCAACAAAAAAAATAAGAAAAGAAGCAAAAACGAAAAACGAAGATCCATTTGAATATTTAGATAAAAAAGCAGGACCTATTCCCAAAAATGCAGGATATGATGAAAGAAGAAAAGATAAATTTGGTTATGAATATTTAGAAGACATTTTAGTTATAAGAGCCGATGATTCTAAAATAATTATTCACGAGATAGAGTCTGATATTTCTTCATTAAAAAAAGTCGAATTAAGTGAAGTTGATCAGAATAATGATTTAACTAAGACTATAAATGCATACACAGATGGCTTGGATTTTTCTAAAATGCAAAGCGATAAAGAATATCTAGATTGTTTAGCAAATAGCTTATTATCTTCTGAACGTATAGAATCAAAAAAAATTCTAGCAGAATCTTATGGTTTAAATGAAATATATATCGGTACTATACAACGTGACAGAAAAACTGACCAATATGTTAAAATGCGCAGGAAAGCAGACGAATTAATATTATCCGAAATCCTAGAAATAAAAAAAGTATTGGAATTAGAAAAGGAAGAAAATGAAAAAGAAAGAGTTGAAAAACAAAACAAACTCAAAATGATCAAAGCAATTAATTCTCAATTAGTAACAATGTCTTCAGAAGATTTATCTAAATTATGTGAGCTCTTAAAAATTTCAATAGATGACCCTAATTTGGATAATTCAAGGTAAACACTACAAAATAAGAAGTGAAAAAATAATTTTTCACTTCTTATTTTGATTTTTTTTCATTTTTTTCTCATACATTTCTAATGCTCTTTCTGGAGTTGCCATACCTGTAAATGCTTTTATTGGAGCAAATTCTTGGCTTTCATCAACTTCTAATAATGTAAAGTTTTCAAAATTTTCAAAAACATCAAATATAAATTTTTCAAATTTGAAGGAATTTGGTTCTTGCACAACCATTTTCATTCCTTCCTCGTTTATATAGTCTGTCTTTTTGAAGGCTCTATGGTATGGAATTTCAAGTTTTGAACATTTTAAAAATGCTTCTTTTGTAAATAAATGAGCTAGTATGTTAATTTGGTTATATTCTCTTCCAAAACGCATTTCATCAGTTAAAAATATTGGATTAATTATATCCGTTTTACCATCAACATTCGCAAATACCCATGTTTTAGCAGCCAAATCCTTTTTGGAAACAGATTTAGATGCAACTTTAGATTTATTATGCGCTGATAATCCAATAAATAATGGATCTACAACCTCCAATAAAATATTATCTACTCCTGAAACCGAAATCCATTCTATATCTTCTAATGTATTTTCTAATTTATTTTCTCTAAATGCTTGAAAAACATCGCCATTTCCATTTGAATCTCTTTTTAGTTTTCCAATATTATCAAGCATTACTTTTCCATTTATATCTAAAATGTGAATTGTATGTTGTTTAAAAAAATGTACTTTTTCTTTTGGATAATCGAAATAATTATGCGTTTCAAAATATTCCTTTGTTTTTGCATCATTTGATGGACTTGTCATTATATACCACGATATACAACAATTGTATTTTTCATTTGCAAATTTTAACTTATCACATATAAATTCAAACAATGATTTTTTCTTTTCTTCATTTGGCATTTCAAGTTCGTATGAACCTTTTGGGCCTTTAAAACCAAGTCTACTTCCCATTCCTCCAGCTAAAGTTATTACAGCTAATTTTCCTTGTTTAATTATATTTTCTCCAATTTGTATGTATTTTTCTCTATCTTCTTTAGACATATTAAATTTACTTGAATATCTTATTGGAGATATTCTTTTGGAATCTATAATATCATTTTTAAATGAATTTAAATATAATTTATTTAAGAATCCTAAATTCGTTTCCTTTATTTGTTTTATTAAATCTTCTTTTGCATTTTCATCTAATTCATCATAAAAATCTATTAAATGTATCTGCTCATATTTTTCTAAAATAGGAATTATTTCTTTTAACTTTTCATCCATAAGTTAATTCTCTACTCCTTTTCAAAATTTGTACTTGCTGTTCTTAAACAAAATATCGACCTTTCTTTGTATGGCATATCTGATTCTTCCAAACTTTTAATTTCTTTTTCTATATCATAAGGTACCCTTACATTTGTAATAGCAAGTGGTCCAAGTTCTTTTGAACCTATATTTCCCTCTAATATAACATATGATGCAAGTGTTGAAAATGAGTTTGTATTATTTTCCTTTCCATCATTTTCCATTTCATTTGGAGCTCCTACACTGCCTGTATTAAATATAGTTTTATTTTGATATTTATATATATTTGGAGTATGTATATGACCATATCCTATTATATCTGGTATTGGATCATTTTCGTTTCTACCAATAAGTTCAGTATTTTCAAACATTTCTATAGCATTATTTATTTCTAAATTTGAATATCTATTGTCTGTATTAGAATACATTGGGTTATATATATGTTCCAAACTATATGGAGATGCATGAAAAACTCTTACCAATTGTCCACTTAAATAAAACTCATGCATTACTGGTAATGTTCTCAAATATTTTATTCTATCAGTTCCTATTTTTTCGGTAGTCCAAAACTTTCTTTCAACTGCTTTTTCAGAACAAGCAATTTCATCACAATTGCCTTTTAAAACTACTTCACAATTTTCTCTTATTAAATCTATTACTTTATCTGGATTAGCACCTTTTATCACTAAATCTCCCAAGCAATATATATGAGAAATCTCTCTTTGTTTTATATCTTTTAATACTGCTTCAAGAGCTGTAATATTTGCATGAATATCACTTATAATTGCAATTTTTTCCATGACTTCTCTCCTTTCTTTCATTTATTATACTAAAAAAAAAGCAAAATTTCAATTATATTATTTAAAATAATAAAATACATAGCTTTTTAACTATGTATTTTATGTTTTTATTTTAAATTTATTAACGCTGTATTCAAACCATAGCCTTCTTTTTCAACTCTAAAAGAGTGAATTAGATTTGAATTACATACACAGCAAAGTCCACTATCTATAATATTTTCTTCTTTCAATCCTTCATTTTTTAAAATTTCTTTATTTATTTGAACTGTATCTATATGCCATTTGTTTTGTTCTTTATTATCCTCTATTATTTCTGTCAAATCTAAATCTTTAAATTCATTTTCAAATAAATCCTTTACATCTTTATCAACTTCAAAATGACATTTTCTAATACTTGGACAAATACAACAAATGATATCTTCTGCATTGCAATTAAATTGTTCTTTCATCTTCTTAACCGCTTCTACTGAGATTCTTTGAAGAGTTCCTTTCCAACCTGAATGAACATTTGCAATTACTCTTTTTACTGGATCAAAAAATAAAAGTAAGATGCAGTCTGCATTTGTTGTAGCCAATATTAGATTTGATTTATTGGTAACTAAACCATCTGTTGCATCATATTCATTCAAATTGAAATCAGGCTTATCTGCATTTATTTTCTTATTTGCTATCTGAACATTTTTTGTGTGCTCTTGATTACATTTAACAACATTTATATAATCTTCTCCAATACCATTACATATTTTTTCATAATCTTTGCAATTTTTTTCAAACACTTCTTTTGGCAAAGCTTCTTTATTTACTTTCGCTGTTCTAAAATTCAAATTTGTTCCTAATGAATATGCATGATTTATTATATCTTTATATTCCAGTAACTTCCTAAATTGTAAAAACTCCACTCCATCTTTCTTAACGTGAATAACCTTTTCATTAGTTAAATCCATAATTATTACCTCCAAAACGCAATTATTTGTCAATTTTCTGTCTAACATATTCATAAAGTACAACGCCCGTAGCTACTGAAGCATTAAGGCTTTCTGTTTTTCCAAGCATTGGAATTTTAACCTTTTCATCTGCAAAATCTTGAATTTGTTGTTCTACGCCATTTGCTTCATTTCCAACTACAATAACTTTTTTATTATAATCAACATCATAAATAGAATTATCAGTTTGAAGTGATGTTACCATTACCTTGAAATGATGTTTTTTAGCTTGTTTTAGAGTTTCCATTAAATTTTCACATTCTATAATTTTAACTCTAAAAATTGCTCCCATTGTAGAACGAACTACCTTTGGATTAAAGCAATCCGCTGTACCTTTTGAAACTAAAATTTGTGTAAGGCCTATACTATCAACTGTTCTAAGAATTGTACCTAAGTTACCTGGATCTTGTAAATCATCTAATGCAACTATTATATCTTGTGAATAATCTATATCATTTTCAGCATTTTCTTTGCTTACAACTGCTAAAATTCCTTGTGGATTTTTAACTTCTGTAATACTTGAAAAAACTTGTTTTGAAACATAAACGCAGTCATATTTTGCAATTTCATAAGTTAAATCCTTTGGAATATCAGAATTTTCACAATCATCACATATTATTATTTGCTTGATTTTTGCTTTTTCTTGAATTGCTTCACGAACTAGTTTTATTCCTTCTATTACAAATTCATTATTCATGTCTCTATATTTTTTGTCTTTTAATTTTTTCACATGTTTTACAAATTCATTATCTTTACTGGTTATTTTTTGCATAACTTCCCCCATTATTAAATAATTTTAATTTTTTAAATAATCTGTAACAGATTTTAAAATATCATGTTCATCGGTTGAGCCAATCTCAAATGTTACCATTGGTTTAATACCAGCTGAAAACTTAATTTTATTTCCATATTTTTTTACTAAACCTTGTATATCTATATTATCTCCATTTCCTTCATAAGTAAACACAACAGCAGTTTTTCTACTTGCAATTTTTGAAATTTTTTGTTCTTTTGCAAGATATTTTATTCTAGCAATTCCAATTAAGTTTTCTAACTCATTTGGCATATTTCCATATCTATCTATTATTTCATCAATTACATCTTGTATATTTTGCTCATTTTTACAAAGAGCAATATTTTGGTATATCTCAATTTTCTGGCTTGAATCTGATATATATTCATCTGGTATGTAGCTTGTAACATTTAAGTCTATTTGAATATCTGGCATTTCTTCTACTTTTATACCTTTTGTTTCTTTTACAACTTCATCTAACAACGCACAATATGTTTCATAACCTACTTGTTCTAGGTGACCTGACTGAATTTCTCCAAGTAAACTTCCTGCCCCTCTTATTTCCAAATCACGCATTGCTATTTTAAATCCTGAACCGAATTCTGTAAATTCTTTTATGGCTTTTAATCTCTTATCTGCAACTTCTGAAAGCATCTTGTCTTTTTTATATGTTATATAACTATATGCCTGTCTATTTGCTCTTCCTACTCTACCTCTTATTTGATATAATTGTGCCAAGCCCATTCTATCTGCATTTTCTACTATTATTGTATTTGCATTTGGAATATCAATTCCAGATTCTAATATTGTTGTACAAACTAGCACATTTGTCTTGCCTTCTGTAAATTCTTTCATTATATCTTCTATTTGATTTCCTGTCATTCTACCATGTGCAAAAGCTACATTTGCTTCTGGCACAAGCCTAGATAAGCTATCTGCTTTTCTTTCTATTCCTTCAACATTGTTAAATATATAAAATACCTGACCATCACGCTCTAGCTCTTTTGTAATTGCCTCTTTTATGATTTCTTCATCATATTCTAACACATAAGTTTGAACTGGCTTTCTATTTTGAGGTGGATCATAAATTACAGACATATCTCTAACCCCAACAATTGACATGTGCATTGTTCTAGGTATTGGTGTTGCTGTCATTGTTAGTACATCTACATTAGTTTTGTATTGCTTTATTTTTTCTTTATCTTTTACCCCAAATCTATGCTCTTCATCTATTATTAACAATCCTAAATCTTTGAATTCTACATCTTTGCTTAAAATTCTGTGTGTACCAACTACAACATCAACTTCTCCAAGTTTTAGTTTTCTTATTACTTCTTTTTGAGATTTTGGAGTTTTAAATCTATTTAGAACTTCAACCTTAATTGCAAATTCTTCCATTCTAGATTTAAATTCTTCATATTGTTGCTCTGCTAGTACTGTTGTTGGTGCTAAATATGCAACTTGTTTTTGGTCCATTACAGCTTTAAATGCTGCTCTTATTGCAACTTCTGTTTTACCATAACCAACATCTCCACAAAGCAATCTATCCATAGGTCTTTGATTTTCCATATCTTTTTTAACTTCTTCTATACATCTTAATTGATCATCTGTTTCTTGGTATGGAAATCTATCTTCAAATTGAGTTTGCCATGGAGTATCTGGGCTAAATGCATAGCCTTTTGCATGTTCCCTTTTCGCATAAAGTTCAATTAATTCTTTTGCAACTTCACGCAAGTTTTTCTTAACTTTTGCCTTTGTATTTTGCCAATCCTTTGTACCTAATTTATTCATTTTAGGAGCAACGCCATCTCCACCAATGTATTTTCTTATTGTATCCATTGCACTTGTTGGAATGTATAAAATCGCGTCATCTTGATATTTTATTTTTATATAGTCCTTTGTAATTCCATCTGCTTTTATTGTATTTACACCAATATATACACCAATTCCATAAGTTTTATGTACTACATAATCTCCAATTTTTAAATCTGCAAATACTATTTTTTCTGCATCTTTATAAACTGAACTTACAACTTTTCTCTTCTTGTCGCCTTCTATAATGTTATCTGCCGAAATAACAATTTGGTTTAGCTCAAAGTTTTCAAAACCTGTTGTAACTTTTCCAATTGATAGCGTTACAATACTTTCTGCTGATTTTGAAATTATTGTTTTATCTAAATTTTCCTCTACTTTGTAAATTATTTCTTCTTTTTCAAATATCGCTTTAAGTTTTTTTACCTTTTCCTTGCTGTTTACTAGAACTATAATTTCTTTCTTCTCATTGCACCATTTACGAATATCTTTTATTAATTCCTCTACTTCGCTTTTGAAATAATTTATTTCTCTATATTTGAAGTTATATTTTTCTGACTCTATTTTTGTGTTTTCATCAAATCTTGCTAAATATATTAACTGATGTTCTTCAAATTTTTCTTTTAGTTCTACTTCTCCTAGCATATTTTCTATTGCTTCTGGAACTATTTTTTCCTTATCCATTAAAGCTTTTATAAGCTCTGAATTATCTTGATTTATATTCTTTTGCCTTTGGTTTATTTTAGAAATATCATCTAGGATTACAACAAAATTTTTGTTTAAATAATCTAGCAAATTAGCTTGAGTTGGATAAAAACAATCAAAATATTTATCTACCTTGCTTATATAATCTCCATTTAGAATTTGCTCTATATCGCTTTCGGCATTTTCCTCTTGCTTGTCTGTTAAAATTTTTCTTCTAATTTTTTCTACTACTTTTTCTCTTGGAATTTCTAAAACATACTCGTGTGCAGGGTTTATTGTTACTTTATCTATAGTTTTTATTGACCTTTGGCTTGATATACTAAAGGTTCTTATAGAATCTACTTCATCTCCCCAAAATTCAATTCTAACTCCTAATTCTTCTGTTATAGAAATATCTAGAATTCCGCCTCTAATGCTGAATTGACCTCTACCATCAATTAATTCATATCTTGCATAACCAAGTTCTACAAGCTTTTGCTTTATTTCTTCTAAGTTTTTTAAATCTCCAATTTTGAAATCTATTGAATTTTTATATAATACTTCTTTTGCAGGAAGTCTTTGCATTAAGGCTTCTATAGTTGTTACAACTATCATATTTCTTTTTGTTGTAATTTGGTTTAAGGCCTCTATTCTTTCATAAGGTAAGTCTTTGCTTTCTGCCACAAAGTCATAAGTAACTACTTCCTTTTTTGGAAACATTGTTACTTTATCTGTAAAATATTCCAAATCTTCCTTTATTCTTTTTGCTTGTATTTCATTATATGTAACAATGCATAATGGCTTTTTAGAGTATTCATTTAGCCCTGCAACAAGGCTTATTCCCCCAACGCCAATTAAGCCCGATATTGATATCGGACTTTTCTTATTTTCTATTTGTTTTATGAGTTCCACAAACTTAGCACTTTTGCCAAGTTTTCCAATTATAGTGTTCACTTCAAATGCTCCTTTTTTTATTTTTTTATATTGACATTTTATCATTTTAATGTTATTATATAATTATAAAAGATAAGAGCAAAAGCCCTTATCTGTGTGATTGGGTGAGATTTGTACTTTGTTGAGGGCAAATCTCTATTTTTCTTTTCTTGGAAATTATTCTTAATGTACATTTATTTTTTGAACAAATATGTATCAAAAAGCCTATTCCTCGAAAGAAAGCAAAAAGTAATACTAAAATTGTCAATATCTTCATAGCTGCTTACCTCCTTCTTTTGCATTTTATACATTTAGCCCAAAGGCATAAATGCATAGATCAGCAAGCATGGTAACATAGATACTTACTAATCTATGCACTTATGCCTAAAATTCAGCAGCGTCCCAATTGGAGTAATTATATCAAATAATTACCATATAGTCAATATATTTACAAACTTTTTTTTGCTTTTAGGTAACAAAAAATCTCAATAAAAATTGAGATTTTTTTATTTTGACATTGATTTTTAAGAGTGTCCCAAAAAGTTTTTAATTTGGATATTGAGAAACTTCATATTTACTTACCCAAAATCCTGAAAGTCTTTCATCTACATTGCCATTTCTATTTTCAGTATCTACTCTGCCATTTTCATTATTATCCCACCAGAATGCTTCTGGGATTTTGTAACCATTTGTTGCACTTGTTTCGTCTTTTGCAAGTAAACGAATTTGTACTTCTTGGAATTTATCTTTTAGTTTATATTCATATCTTGGTATCCATGTAAAATATGCTTTTTTGCCATTTGAAATTGTTACTATATTTGCCCAATGTTTATTATCATAATCATACCATGTTTCTAAGCTAGAATTTGGTGCTTGCCTTATGTTTCCGTTTCCATCTCCTATTACATAATCTGATTTGTTTGCATCCGTTATTTGTACTTCATTGCCATTATAATCATACATTACATAGTAAGTGTTGTTTAAGTCAAATCCACTTAAGTCTGGTTTTGCTAATGTATTTATGTCTTGTTTTAATGTTAATATTTTTTCTTCATATTTTCCAACCATGCTTTCTCCACCTGTGCTTATTGTTATTTTATATTCTGTATATGGATTTAAGCCTTCTATTTTGTAGTTTTCTATATTTGCTTTCGCTACAGTTGCATAGAAATTATCGTTTACGTATATATCATAAGCTGGTGCATTTGAATCAACTCTTGTAATTGTAACTGATGTAGAGTTTATTTTGAACATTGCACTTATATAAGAGCTCACTTCATATTTGCTTACCCAAAAGCCTGAAATTTCTTCTTGTGATGCTCTTTGGCCATTTTCATCATTATCCCACCAAAAGGCTTCTGGAAGTTTGTAACCTGAGTTTTCTGTGCTTCCTTTTACTCTCATTTCACCCGTTTGCGTATTTGCCAATTCATATTCTATTGTTTTTATTTGACCATCACTATCTCTATATTTATAAACATTTTTTGAGTCTACAAAGCGTATATCTACATCTTGAGTAGATGTGTTTAATTTATAAATATATCTTGGTATCCACACAAAGTATGCCCCACCTGTGAAGTCATTTTCATTTTCAATTGTTACAATATTTGCCCATTCCTTGTAGTCTTTTCCGTAGTTATACCAATTTTCTGGTATTCCTTTTCTTATAGATGTATATGTTGGCTCATTTTTTGTTTTGTCTTTATATGTTACGTAATATGTATTTTTTCTGCTAAAGCCTGATAAATCTGGATCACACACAAATACTTCTCCGCTTTCTTTATATTCTCCAAGTGTAACAGATGCTGGGTTTATGTCATTCATCAAAATCGTCATAGCCCCACACTGGAATTCCAGCTTCAAAACACCATTTTACTTCTTGTTCGCTTCCATATTTTTCTGTATAATAATAATACAAAACATCTTCTTGAACTATTATTTTATTTTTAAACTCATCATTTATGCTTTTTATTATTGTTTCAACCTTTGGCTGATTTTCTAAACCAACATTTACTGAGGTTATTGGGTGGATATCTTCTGGATTTGTTTTATCTGTAACTGGCACACCTGTTAAATAAACTCCAAGTTCACTTTGGTATGTTCTTATTTGACTTACAAATTTTTGCTTTTGTGCATTTACTATTATTCCATCTCCACCAGTAATTGCATTTATTGTAATTCCGAGCTAAAATAAGAAGCACCACAATGGTTGTAATTAACACAATTAAAGTTATACCAGCATTATCCTTCGTTTTCTGCATTATTGCTTCCTCCGTTCTTTTTTAAAATCCTAACCCACAGACAACCGCAGCGCGAGAACCGTAGCTAGAACTGCCGGTGCCAGAGTACCTATTAAAGTAGAAAGCACCTGAAGTGCCACGTGCGAACACGGGGTAGTCCGACGTAACGAAACGAGCGTAGGACGCAGATTTCCATCTAGCCGTTTCTCCCGTTGCATCTCCTGGTTTTTGCCCAGAATAATCTGTATTAACATCTGTTGGGTTTGAATAAGCATTTACATATTTGCTTGGTTTTAAATTAGCCCCATCATGAATTGCATTATACAAATTTGCTCTATAATTTTGGCTTGACATATTTTCATAAACACCTGCTACATATTCCCAACCTGAATACATTTCATATACACCTGTTGCATTTCCTGTTGTAGAGCGCACATCTTCTGCTAAACTAGTTCCTGTTTCTGCTGCTCTTGCTCCAAAATCTGAATCCATAAGAAGTGTTACAGCACCCCATTCTGTATTTTTTATCATGTGCACATCTATTCCGTTAGATTGGCTTGTTTCTGCTCCTGTTGAACTATCAATTTCAGCATTTAATCCCATAGGACCTGTGCTGCTTTCCATTTGCCTTATTAACGAAAAAAAATTACTTGAAGTTATATTTACTAATCCTCTACCATTTCCATTTGAAATAGATTGAACATTTGCATGTGAATTAATTGTAAGATTAAAAATTAATAATATTGCAACCAAAAATATTGCAATTGTTTTCTTGTGTATCTTCATAAACTTTTCCTCCCTATATTTATACCTTCTTTATACTATAATCTCCCCAAAAAGTCAAGCTTGATTTTTTGGATGATTTTTGGGACACTCTTAAAAATCAAGAGTGAGAAACTTTTTGGGACACCCTTGAAAAACAAGAGTGTCCCAAAAAGTTAGGTGGTCCCAAAAAGTTTATTTTTTTATTGCTAATTCTTCTAATTTTTCTGCAAGCTCTGGGTATTCTTTTTTTAATCTTATTGGTCTATTTTGTTGATTTATAAAGCAATGTTTTGTTTTTCCTATTGCTACTATTTTCTTTGTTTTTGTATCTATTATTGTATATTTAAAAGTTAGTTTTACTCCACTAAATTCAAATACCTCAACTTTTATTTCTACTATATCATCAAATAGTGTTGAAATCTTGTATTCACATTCAACTCCAATTACCGGTGAAATTACACCACTTTCTTCTAGTTTTCTATAACTAAATCCTATTTTATCTAGAAAATCTACTCTTGCCTCTTCCATCCATCTTATATAATTAGAATGATGTGTTACTCCCATTTTATCTGTTTCATAATATGCAACTTTATGTATGTAATTTTCCATTTTTTCACCCCAATTTAATACTTAATTACTAATTTATTAAACTTATTGCGTATATAACTTTCAAGTTTAACCATAAATTCATCTGACTGTATTTCTTTTTTTGCTACCATATCTAGCCCCTTTTCCCAGCTTGCTGTAAGCTTAGGATTTAGCATATCTGGCATTGAACGATTAACTATATCATATATTGTTTCTCCTTTTAATGTTGGAGTTATTATTTGAGTTTTTGAATTTATCTCAATATATTTAATTTTTTCAAGTTTTTTCATAATTTCTGCTCTTGTGGCAGATGTCCCTATTCCTGCACCTTTTATTTGTTCTCTTAATTCTTCTTCTTCAATTAGTTTTCCTGCATTTTCCATTGCAAGTATTATTGAACCTGAATTATACCTTGTTGGCGGAGATGTTTCCGCTTCTTTTATTTCATAATTTTTTACTAATATTGTTTGACCTTTTTTTAGATTTTTTAGAATTTCAAGGTTTGCATCTTGTTCTTCATCATTTTGTGCATTTTTAGAAGTGTCCCCTAATTGTTCATTTTCTCCTTTTTTATTAAAGTTTTCCACATTTTGTGCATTTTCTGTTGATTTTGTGTTCTTTTTTTCTGGTTTTAATATTTCTAGATAACCTTTATTTACACAGACTTTTCCAGTTGCATAAAATGTTTCGTTTTCTATTTGAATAGTGGCATTTACTTTGCTATATTCTGCTGGTGGATAGAATATTGCTAAAAATCTTTTTACAATTAGCCTATAAACTTGTTTTTGTAGGTCTGGTAGTTTATCATAATTTTCATAGCCTTGCCCTGTTGGTATTATTGCATAATGGTCTGTTATTTTGCTATCATTTACATATTTTGTTTTTGTAAGGTCTGTTGAATATTTTTCTTGTACCATTTTATTTACAAAACCTTTTATTTCTTCATCTTGAAATTTTGTTGCTATTCCATTTAAGTTTTTCTTTATTTCTTTCGCTACTGCTGTTGAAAGCACTCTGGCATCTGTTCTTGGGTATGTAACTAATTTTTTTTCATATAAATTTTGTATTATTTCCAGTGTTTCATCTGGTTTTATTTTGAATCTTTTTGTACATTCATTTTGAATTTCAGCTAGGTTAAATAACAATGGTGCATTTTCTTTTTGTTTTGATTTTTTTAGTTCTGTCACAACTGCTTCTTTTCCTGCTAAACTTGCTATAAAATCTTTTGCTTCTTCTTCCTTCTTAAAGCCTGTTTCATTATATAATTTAGGTGATTCGAATACTTTTGACTTCTCATTTACTTTCCATTCAGCTTTAAATGAAGAGGTATCATCTCCAAATTCGCCAACTATTTTATAATACTTTGTTTTAACAAAATTCCTAATTTCTCTTTCGCGTGATACTATCATTCCCAAAACACATGTCATAACACGCCCTACTGAAATTGAAGCTCTTTCCTCATTTATTTTGTTTGCAAGATTTCTTCCATAAATTATTGATAGAAGCCTTGAAAAGTTTATTCCTATCAAATAATCCTCTTTTGCTCTTAAATAAGCACTATCAGATAAGCTATCATATTCTGATAAATCTTTTGCTTCTCTTATTCCTCTTAGTATTTCTTCCTCTGTTTGAGAATCAATCCATACTCTTTTCATTTTGGCATTTGGATTTGGCTTTGCCATCATAAAAACAAGCCTTTGAATGTATTCTCCTTCTCGCCCAGAGTCTCCTGCATTATAAATTTCTTCTATATCTTCTCTTTGCATAAGAGATTGAATTATATTGAATTGATTTTGAACAGCTGGAATTAGCTCATATTTCCACTCTGATGGTATAAATGGTAATGTGTCTAGTCTCCAAAATTTTAGTTTTTCATCATATTTTTCTGGATAACTCATCGTTACTAAATGACCTACACACCATGTTATAATCCAATCATTTCCTTCTATATATCCATTTTTTCTTGCACTATTTAATTTTAAAGCCTTTGCAAATTCCATTGCAACTGATGGCTTTTCTGTTATTAGTAGTTTTTTTCCCATGTTTACTTCCTTTAATTTGTAAAAAAATTTGACAATTTTTCAAAAAAATTATATAATAAAAATAGGAAATGAAAAGCCACATTTGTGGTTTGCCGGTTAATATGTAAAAAACACATCAAACTCGTCAAAGTTTTAACAGATGTGTTTTTTTATTGGTTTATTTTTGTTTGCTCAAAACTACAACTAATGCTATAATCAAGGCAAACGTAATGATAGTTTCTGACACAAGACCAGCAAATAATAATTTTATTATTAATTCATATGTTGCTTCTATCATACGCCTCACCTCCTTGCAGGAGGCAAACCACATCTGCTTATTCTCATTTCCTATTTTCATACTATATAATAAAATAAAAGAAAAAACAAGCGAACACTTTAAAAATTTTGTAAAATTTTATTGTGGCTTTTTTTATTTTCCTTGATTTTCAGCGAAATATGTTATATAATCTCTTATAATATTAGTTTTCTAAAACTAAAAATGAAAGGAGCAATTATTATGACATATAATCATTTAGAAGTAGAGAAAAAATGGCAAGAATATTGGGTTAAAAACAATACATTTCACACAGATGTATGGGACTTTTCCAAACCTAAATATTATGCATTAGACATGTTTCCTTATCCATCAGGAATTGGACTACATGCTGGTCACGTAGAAGGTTATACAGCAACAGATGTTGTTGCAAGATATAAGAGAATGAGAGGCTACAACGTTCTACACCCAATGGGATGGGATGCATTTGGCTTACCTGCTGAGCAATTTGCTATTAAAACGGGTAAACACCCAGATGGATTTACACAAGCAAATATAGAAACTTTTAAAGTTCAAATCAAAAATTTAGGATTATCTTATGATTGGTCAAAAGAAATTTCTACAGCTGATCCAAAATATTATAAATGGACACAATGGATTTTCAAGAAATTATTTGAAGATGGTTATGCAAAAATTGTTGAAATGCCAGTTAACTGGTGCGAAGAACTTGGAACAGTTTTAGCAAATGACGAAGTTATTGATGGAAAAAGTGAAAGAGGTGGATACCCAGTAGTTAGAAAGAACATGAAACAATGGGTTATTGATACACCAAAATTTGCCGAAAGATTACTTGAAGGATTAGACGAACTTGATTGGCCAGAATCAACTAAAGAAATACAAAGGAATTGGATTGGAAAATCAGTTGGAGCTGAAATAACCTTTAAAGTTGATGGTTTTGAAGATGCCGAATTTACTGTATTTACAACAAGAGCAGATACTTTATTTGGTGCTACTTATTGCGTACTTGCTCCTGAACATAAACTTGTTGAAAAAATTACAACTTCATCTCAAAAAGAAGCAGTTGAAAATTATATTAAAGAAGCGTCTGCAAAATCTGAATTAGAAAGAACTAACTTAAATAAAGATAAAACTGGTGTATTTACTGGAAGTTATGCAATTAATCCTGTAAATAACAAAAAAATTCCAATTTGGATTTCAGATTATGTTCTAGCAAGTTACGGTACTGGTAGCATTATGGCTGTTCCAGCTCATGACCAAAGAGATTACGAATTTGCTACTAAATTTGGAATAGAAATAATCCCTGTTTTAGAAGGTGGAGATATTTCAAAAGAAGCTTTTGTTGGTGATGGAGTTCACATTAATTCTGATTTCTTAAATGGTCTAAATAAAGAAGATGGAATCGACACAATGATTAAATGGCTTGAAGAAAGAAAAATAGGAACTAAAAAAATAAACTACAAAATTCATGATTGGATTTTTGCTCGTCAAAGATATTGGGGTGAACCAATTCCAATTATCAATATGGAAGATGGAACACACATTCCTCTTGACGATAATAATTTACCATTGGTTTTACCAAAACTACAAGATTATGCTCCAAGCAAAACTGGAGATAGCCCACTAGAAAAAGCAACTGATTGGGTTAATGTTGAAATTAATGGAAAGAAAGGTAAAAGAGAAACAAGTACAATGCCTGGTTCTGCTGGTTCTAGCTGGTATTTCTTAAGATACTTAGATCCAGATAATGATAAAGCTTTAGCAGATCCTGAATTAATAAAACACTGGTTACCAGTTGATTTATACATGGGTGGACCTGAACATGCAGTTGGACACTTAATTTATGCAAGAGTTTGGAACAATTATTTATATGATAAAGGAATTGTTTCAGTTAAAGAACCTTTCAAAAAATTAGTTCATCAAGGAATGATTCTTGGTGCTAATGGAATTAAAATGGGGAAAAGATATCCTGATTTTGCAGTTGATCCTAATGATATTGTTAGAGATTATGGTGCAGACACAATTAGATTATATGAAATGTTTATGGGACCTATTGAAGCTAACAAACCATGGAATGTTGATGGAGTTGAAGGTGCTAGAAGATTTATAGATAGAGTTTATAGAATTTTTGAAGAAAAAGAAATTTCTGATAAAGAAAACAAAAATCTTGAAAAAGTATATCATCAAACAGTAAAAAAAGTTACAGAAGATTTGGATAGACTACAATATAATACAGCAATTAGCCAAATTATGATTTTTGTTAACGCTATTTATAAAGAAAATCAAGTTCCAACAGAATATGCAGAAGGATTGGTTAAAATGTTAAATCCATTCTCACCATTTGTTACTGAGGAAATATGGAATAAATTCTTAAAACATAATGATACAATTACATATGAACCTTGGCCAACATTTGATGCTCATAAAGCAATTAGTGATGAAATAACTTTACCTATACAATTTAATGGAAAATTAAAAGGTACAATCCAAATTGCTTTAGATGAAGATGAAGCTACTATTAAAGAAAAAGTTCATGAAGCAATTAGCGATAAATTGGATGGAAAAACTATTGTAAAAGAAATTTATGTTAAAAATAAAATATATAATATAGTTGTAAAATAAAAAGTTGCCTAAGGCAACTTTTTATTTTACAACTTTGACAGTTTCTTTTTTCCCAAATATTTCTTTTAATTTTCTTATCAACATAGCAAAGAAACTTTCTTTTTTAGTTCTTGCTAGTGCTGTTTCTGCCCCATTTTCTATCACATTATATTTGTGTTCTAATGCTGCCATTTGCTCTACATAGTAATCGTGATAGAATGTATAGCCATCTGTTGAACCTAGATAGTCTTTAAACTTGTATAGTTTTTGTCTATATTTTTCTACTTGTTCTAATGTTTTTATTTTTTTGAAGCTATTATTGAAATAACTTGATATTATTTGATTTTGTGTTTTTAAGAATGTTAATAAGATTTCATTTTTTATTTCTTCTATTTTTCCTGTAATATTTGCACATTTTTCTTCATCTGTTTCGATTTCGAATTTTTTATTGTTTAGCTTTACAATATTTTCTTCTGCTTCTAATATATTATCTATTGCATTTGTAACACATAAATATGTTTTTAATGACATTTCTTCTATGAATTTATTTTTGAAATTGTCATTACTATTTATTGTACTTTCAAACAATACATCTTCTCCAATTAAATATGCTAATTGATTTGCTAAACAGCATTCTAATGGATAATATGATGGACTTATTGTTTCAAAACTTATTCCATAATACTTAACAGCTTCTTTTTCCATTCCATTTGCATAAGAGGCCATAAGTTGTACAGATGCCTCATTTATGCCTTCTCCAGTAACTTTTGATTCTTTATAATCTGAAAGCCCCATTCTAACTAAATTTCCTTTTTTGTCCTTTACCTCTTGTAAGTAGTGAATGCATTCATGTACAGCAAATTCTTCTAAATCTTCATTTGGAATGTTGTTATTAAAATAAATTGATGTATTTTTGTAAAAATAATTTGCTTCACTCATTCCTTCTGGTCTTTTTGCTTTATACATTTTCAATTCTGAAAGTCTTTCAATTAAGTCATTTGCTTTTAATCCATATTCTGGAAATGTATTTATTATTTTTGTAACAACATTTTTTATTATATTATATTTTATAATTGGGTCAATTTCTTGTGTAACCTCAATTCCTTCTTTTCTTAACTCTGATTCTATATTCATTCGAAATCTCCTTGTATAATTGTCCTAGAATAATTATACACTAAAAATTCCCATATAGTGTTTCAAAAGCATTAAATGTTTATTACAATTTAGTTACATTATACAAAAAATACAATAATTTTAAATTTTTCTCGGCTACCCGACGACGACGTTAAGAAATTGTAATAAAAGCTCTTAACAAACCCCGAATTCAGGACCCTTTAAGAGCTTTTCTAACAATTTCTAAAACTGCTCTGGTCGCATTCGAAATATTTAAAATTATTGTATTTTTATATAACATATTAAATCTTTAGAAAACTCTTTATAGCACTAGCTGCATCACGTCCAGAACGTGCAGCCCAAGCTACAGTTCCTTTTGCACCTGCTAAATCTCCCCCAGCAAATATTTTAGGGTTTGATGTTTGAAATTTTTCATCTACCATTATATTGCACCATTTTGTTAATGTTAAGTCCAAATCTTCTACAATGTTTTCTGGTCCAGAGCCTAGTGCCATTATTACATAATCTGCATCTATTATATAATTAGAATTTTCTATGTTTACTGGTACTTTTCTATTTTCTCCTTCTTTTTGGACTAGCTCTGTTTTTATTAGTTCTATTTGCTCTACTTTTTCATCTCCAATTATTTTAACAATATTATTTTGATATAGGAATTCTACACCTTCATTTATAGCGTCTTCCACTTCTTTATCTTCTGCTGGCATTTCTTCTCTGGATCTTCTATAAATTACTTTTACTTCTTTAGCTCCAAGTCTTTTTATTGTTCTAGCACAGTCCATTGCAACATTTCCTCCGCCCACAACGCACGCAATTTTTCCTTCATAATTTGGATGTAAGTTATGTTCTAATAGTTCATTTCCTCCATAAACTCCATTTAATTCTTCTCCTTCTACTCCCATTTTTGAAGATATATTGGCTCCAAAACTAAGAAATATTGCATCATATTCTTTCTCTAAGTCTTTCAAATTTAGATTTTTTCCCAATTCTTGTTTATATTTTACTTCTACTCCTAAATCTAAAATCATTTGAATTGTTTTGTTAACAATATCTTTTGAAAGCCTAAATTCAGGTATTCCATGAACTAATAGTCCACCAAGATAATCATATTTTTCGTATATTGTTACTTTTATTCCTGCTTTTGCAAGAAAAGCACTACATGTAAGACCTGCAGGTCCTCCACCTATTATCGCAACTTTTTTATTATTGTTTTTATTTTGTTCCATTTCTTCTTTATAACAATCTAATAATGTCATTCCCTCTTTTGTAGCCATGTCGTAAGCATAAGCTTCTAATTCTCCAATACTAACTGGTTCACCTTTTATTCCTCTTATGCAACTTCCCTGACATTGTTTTGTATGTGGACATATTCTTCCACATACACCTGGTAATACTGTTGTTTTAGATAGTATTTTATATGCTTCTTTATAATTTTCTTCTTTTATACATTTTATAAATGCTGGTATGTCATTGTTTAACGGACATCCTTTTACGCTACATGGTTTTATTTTACAATTTAAACAATAATTTGATTTTTCTTTTATTTGTTCCATTTCTATTATCCTTTCTTTTCAAGATACAATATTGTAAAATTTAAAAGTTAATTGTAAATCTCTAATAAAATCTATTTTCTTGTTTTCATCACGAAGTAATGCAGCCGGATGCCAAGTGGGAATATATGTAATCCCCTTTTTTTCAATAATTTTCCCTCTACTTGCTGTAATTCCATATTCTTTTCCAAGTATATGTTTTAATGCTACACTTCCTAAAAGCACAATAATTTTAGGCTTTACAAGTAATACTTGATTTCGCAAGTAATCCAAGCAAGCCTCACATTCATCTTCTTCTGGATTTCGGTTATTTGGTGGTCTACATTTTACAATATTTGCAATATAAACTTCTTCTCTTTTAATTCCAACCACATCAAAAGCCATGTCCATTAATTTGCCTGCTTTCCCTACAAAAGGCTCTCCTAGCCTATCCTCGTCTGCACCAGGTCCTTCACCAATGAACATTACTTCTGCATTTTTATTTCCAACACCAAATACAATGTGTTGTCTCATTTTGCAAAGCTTACATTTCTCGCAATTTTCTATTGATTTTTCTACTTCTTCCCATGTCTCATACATTTTTATTACCTATTTTCTTCTATCAACTGCATAACAACTTCCCATTACTGACTTAGCAGCATGTTTAACTTGTGCTCCAACTTCGCCTATTTCTAGTATATTATGGAATCTTCCAATATCACATACAACAACACCTATTGAAAGTGAAACAAGCGGAAATTGTTCTATTATTCCCTTTCTATTTGCAACTTCTATATATCCTTTTTCTTTATCTGCTTCTGTAAAAAACTTTTTAACATTTGCATCAAAATTTGCAATTATATCTTGACATGCTCGTTCACAATGGATATCTGGTATTATTCCAACAAAGTCATCTCCTCCAATATGCCCCACAAATACATTTTCATTCCAACATTTATGCAAAGATTTTGATATTGTCTCCGCAGTATATACTATTATTTCATCACCTTTTAAAAATCCATATACATCATTATACGCTTTGAAATTATCTAGGTCAAAATACATTACAGTAAATGCCTCTCTATTAGATAATCTTTTCTTTAATTCTGCATGTATTTGAACATTTCCAGGTAAACCGGTTAAAGGACTTATTCTTCTATTTATATTTAATAATCTGTTCAAATTTTTAATTGTATAATACAAATAGTCCTCATTTACTGGTTTTCTAATATAATACTCTATTGCCTCTCTTAAAAGCATTATTCTATGTTCTTTTTCAGTATTAGATGATACAACTATTATTGGTGTAATAGCGTTGTCTTCATCTCCTCTAATTTGCTTGCAGAGTTCGACTATGTCTCTTTGCACTGCATCTTCATTTATTATTATTATTGATGGAATGTTTCTTAATGCTATGTCTATTTGCTCTGATTTTACATTTGTAAATTTGTATTCTGGATCGTTTTTAAATAATTCTCTAAATACCATTATTGATGAATCGTCATCGTCTATTATGTATATGTCTTGCATTTTTTCTCCTTTCCTTGAAACTATTTTTTATCTTATTTTTTATCTTTGTTTGATTTTATTGAAATCTTTTTACTTAATATTTCAGTAATTTCTTTGGTGTTTATTGCTGGGAATGCCTTTTTCAACCTATATACATATCTATATAGATTTCTCGACATTCTTGCTTGTTTTCTTTTTAGGTTTTCAACTACATTTTGTAAGTTTTCTTTTATCTTTATTTTTTCTGTTGATTTTTCTTTTGTTATTTCTTTTATTTCGTTTAATTTTTCTTTTATTTCTTCACTTATGTCTTCTACTTTCTTTAAGTCAACTTTTATATTTTTTACTTTTATTACACTTATTATTGTATCTATAATCACTAAAGCTGTCGTACCATAAATTATCCATGCAAATACATTTTGGTCAAAGCCAGATATTATTCCCCATACAAACGGATGAATAATGTTGATGAATCCAACTCCTAAACATCCCCAAAGTATTGAATTTGTTAAACATATTCTTCCTTGGAAATTAAATTTATGTTCTGAATAATCCCAATATTTGGTTTGAAATACTTTCTCAAGAAAAACTCCAACAATATATTCCCAAAAAGTTAGAATAACAACTGATATTATAAATAATTCTATTATTCTGCCTTGTAACCATCCCATGCAAGTTATCATTATTATTGAACCTGCACCATAAATTGGGCACATTGGACCTATTAGAAACCCAGTATTTATTATTTTCTTTTCACAAAAAGACCTAAATATAGATTCCATTATCCACCCTAAAAATGAGTATACAATAAAGCATGCTAATAAATTAAATGCGTTAATTTCCATGTATTTTTCTCTCCATTTATAAAGCCCTCTACTTATTTAGGTAGAGGGCTTTAATTGTTTATTTTTTTGGCCACTTAGCCCTTAATTTCTTTGACATTACACCATTTTCATTATAAGCCACAATTTCTATTAGGTTTTCATCTCCCTGTTTTAATGGGAAATTATAATCTAAATCTTTTCCATCTGCTTGAATTTTCGTAACCTTACCATCTTTTAATGTTGTAATTTCTATTCTATCTAATCCTATTTCGTCATGAGCTGATATAGCAAATGCATTATTTCCTTTTTTAATTTGTATTGTTGGTTGCTTTGTTCCAACAACTTCTTGTGTTTTTTCAGCTTTTTCCCCATTTATATCTGTTGTATTAATTACTAAAGTATGTCTTCCAAGTGGTGCTTCTATTTCCATAGAATATTCTGTATTATTTACATCCACTTTCTTTGGTTCTTCCTCATCCCATGCAAATGTGAATTCTTTTATAACATCTTGTCCTTTTAAGTTTATTTTTATATTATTTCCAGCTATTGATACATCAATATTTGTTGAAAGTGTTAATTCAAAATCTTTTTCTGTTTTCTTAACTGTACCATTTACATCTGTTGCGGTTACATATAAAGTGTTTTGACCATTTGGAATATCTAATTCTTTTTGGTAGAATTTACCAATACTTTTTACAGTTGTTGGATTTTCATTATTCCAAGAATAAGTTAATGTTGCAACATCATCTTCATGCATTACTTTTATAAGTAGCTTATCTTCGCCTTTTTCTTCGATTTCTATTGTAGGTTCTCCAACATCTTTTTTAGCTTTTGCTCCATCATTTTTTAACATTGCATAAGAACTATTTATTACTAAGAATATTCCCAAAATTAACAATCCAAATGCAAAGAATTTTGTTACAGATCTTATATCTTTTGATCCACCGCTTTTTTTATATCCTTTATTTTTATTATTTATATTTTCCGTAGATAAAATTTGATTCATTTTTTCACCCTCTTTAGTTAAATCTCATTGAAATTATAACATAAGATTTTTAAAATGTAAACAAAAAATCAAGAAGATTATTAAATCTTCTTGATTTTTATTTATAATCTTTAGATTACATTACGAATTTTTTAATTAGTGCTATTCCACCAGCTATTGTAATTAGAACTGATAATCCTAAAACAATGTATGTTGCTTCTACACCTGTTGATACTGAAAGAATTACTGGTGCGTCGTCATCATCGTCTTCATGTCTTTCTTTCATATTATCTGGTGTTGAATCATTATCTGGAACATCCCAATCATTATCATCTTCTGAGATTTCTGCATAGTTTATTTTTAATCCTAAGTTGTCATTTCCATTTATCCATGTTAATACAACTTCAACATCTGCGAATTCTCCTGGTTTTAATAATGTATTTTCTAATTTTCTAGTTGTAATGATGTTGTTTCCTTCATCTTTCCAATCTGGGTTATCTTCTGGTAAGAATTTTAATCCTTCTGGAATGTGGTCTTTAACTTCTTTTGCATAACCTGCAATATATCCAGGTAATGCTGCTCCAGTTTCTTTATCGTAACCATCATTATATACTCTTATTGAATATCTGAATTTAACTGTTACATTAGAAAGTTTCTTTCTATGTAATTCAACTTTTACAACTTCTTCTGGGTCATCAAATGGTTGATGTCCTGTTTCTGTTACTGTTGTTTCACCATTTTCTGTAACTATAGCTTGTGTTACCCATTTTCTTAATGCCAAGTCAAATTGTGGCACTCTGATTTTTTCGATGTCTTGGTCATCTTCATCTTTTATCCATTCATCTGTATGAGAATCGATATCTGTTACTTCGTCTCCATCTTCGTCTTGGTCTTTTGAAATTTGAGCATAGTTAATTATTATTCTATCACTTCTATATGGTTCTACAACTTTGAAAGCAACTTGAACATCTCTATAATCTGGGTTTGCATCTGATAATCCATTTTCTTTATCAAGTGCTTTAATTAAGTTTTCTGTTGCTCCGTTTTCTCTTGATAAATAGTCTGTTCTAATTATTTTTGCTTTTGAAGCATCATCTGTTTCAACATATTTTTTAACTTCTGAGCTTTCATTAATATTTAATTCAACCATTTCTTTTCCAGCTTTTGCTGTTGCACCTTCTGGAAGTTCTTCAAACATTTTCCATCCATATTTTACGTTTGTAGCATCTTCTGGTAAGAATACTACTCCCTCTGGAATATCATCTGTAATTACAGAAGCATATCCTGCCATGTTTCCTTCATTATATACTCTTAATGTATATGTTACTATGTCTGTTTGAACTGTGTTCATTGGTTCTTTAGAATGTGTATATTCTAATGTTGTTGTTTCACCTTTAATTAGTTTTTCATAACTTTCTTGAGAAATTTGAGGTACTCTAGCATCATAATCTGCCTTTGTATATCTATCTTCTCTTGTATTGTCTTCATTTACTTTTTCAACTTTTGTTATGAATTTTCTTAATGCTAAGTCAAATTTTGGTACATAGATTTTTTCAAAGTCGTCATCATCTTGTTGACCTGGAATATAAGATTTTCCAGAATCTATTTCATCTTTTTTATAGTTTGGTAAGTCTTTGTCTTCTGGTAGGTCAACTAAACCATTATATTTGTTATTATCTATTGTTTGTGAATCTCTATCAACATCTAATGGTGTGTTATCTTTATCACCATATTTTGTGATTTCTGCTATGTTTGTTTGGTTTGTTTCATAAGGTATTTTATCATTTACTTTACAGATTATTTTTAGTTCTAATTCATCTAATTTTGATGTTGAGTCCATAACTACTTCTTCTGTCATTCCGATTGCGTGCGGAATACCTGTTGTTTCTGAAACAGAGTGCACTACTCTTTTTAATGCATCTAATTTAGTATCTTTTAAATAATCTGTTCTTACTGTTCTACCATCTTCTGAAAATGTCCATTTATATGTTGTTTTGTTTTGTTCACAATCTACATATTCTAAATATTCTGGTAAATGATCTGTAATTTCTCTTGCATAACCATCCATTGTTCCTTCATTGTAAACTCTTAATGTATATTCTACATAATCGCCAATTTTTACTTTTACAGGTTCTTTTGAATGATTATATGTTGCTGTTATAACTTCTCCATTATATAATTTATCTAAGTCTGTTGGTACTGGTGCTCTATCATATTCTGTTGCACCTGTCATATCTGCATTATCTGCAACTCTTGTAATGAATTTTCTTAATGCCAAGTCTAATTCTTGTAATTGTAAATCTTCAAAGTCATCATCATCTTGTTCTCCTATACCATCTGTAGAATTTTTAGGATTATATTTATCTGTATTTATTGAGTCATCATCAGAATCTCTATCTGTTACTTCTTTTCCATTTTTATCTTCATATTTTGTAATTGCTGCAATGTTTTTCAAATTATTTGTTGTAGCTTTGTCATTTACTAAACATTCTACTTGTAAATCTTGATAATATCCTTCTGTTTTTAATTTTGAAAAATCATCATCTGCAGCTGTTATTACTTTATTATTATCTTTTAAATATGTTGATTTTATAACTGCTTTACCATTTGCATCTGTTCCTTCTACCCAATTATATGTTGTATTTATTTCACTTTGAGCTTGAGGAATTAAGCTTAATCCTTCTGGTAAGTAATCTGTAACTTCTGCTGCATATCCATCTATTTGACCTTCATTATAAATTCTTATTGTATATGTTACTTTATCTCCTTTTGCAACTGTTAATTTATTCTTTGTATGTTGTTTTTCAGCAGTTGTTGTTTCTTTTGCATTAGTTTCAGTATTAATTATAACTTGTTCACCAGTTATTTTTGGTACTCTGTTTCCTTCTGCTGTATATTCTGTATATTCAGTATAGTCAGATGATTTTGTAGCTATTTTAGTAATGAATTTTCTTAATGCTAAGTCGAATTGATAGTCTCTTACATGTACTTCTATATTTCCATTAGCATTTAAAAATACATCTAAATCTTCTCTATTTTCTGTAACTTCTACATTATCTACATAGTATTTAATGTTCTCTACTATATAATGACTTCCGCTTCTCTTCTTGTAAACTTCAATTTTTATTACTCCATCAAATGCACAATATTCATCTGGTGGTATTGTTTCTCTTATTTCGTAAACATCAGGTGTTTCAAAATTTGCTGTATTAATTTCTTTATTTGAAACTATTGTTAAAGTACCATTTACTGTTTTTGTAACTGTGCCATTTTCATCTTTAAGTTCAAATGTAGCAGTTTGGTTTTCATCATTTAATGGTGAACCTGATTTATCTTCTTTTACTAATACTATGTCATATTTTCCTTTTGGACATAATACATATATTTTTTCAAAGTCATCATCATCTTCTTGACCTTTATAATATGTATTTTTATCTTTTAAGTCATTTACTGTTGTATATGTAGTTGAACCTGTATATCCCAATGAATTTGTTACTAATCCTGGTAAAGTTTCTAATGGTTGTGTTTGTACAGAATCTCTGTCTTTTACCCCTTTATCATTATAATCTTCTGCTATCCATGCAATATTAGTTAAAAACACTCCTGTATCATCTCTTATTATAGACTCATCTATTACTACTACACATTCAATTTCAATTTCTTCATAATCCGGTTTATCCATAGTATCTGGATTAAATGCTAATAAATTATCTGTATTATTTTCTTTTCTAACTAATGTTAATCTATTATTTGACTCTGTATAAGTTTTATCACTTACAAAGTTACCACTTATAACTCTCTTAAATCTTAATCCTTCTGGTAATTGGTCTATAACTTTTGTTGCTCTACCATCAATTTCACCTTCGTTGTAAATTGCTAATCTATAACGAACTATGCTTCCATTTTCAACCATTTTAGGATCTTTAGCATGTTTATATTCAGCTGTTGTATCTTCTCCTGATACTAATATATCTGGATCAACATTTGGCATTCTTTCTCCAAGACTTGTAAAATCTGTTGTAGTATTATTTGTTGTTATTGAAGAAATATATTTTCTTAAAGCTAAGTCGAATTCTTTCTTTTCTTTTTTAATCATTATAACAGGTTGAGTATTTGCTTTTTGACTTGGATCTGTATTTGTATATAAATATACATTGTTATCTATATCTTTTCCAGATTTTGCATTTGCAATTGATGTATCAATTAAATAGTTATATAAAGCTTGTGCTTGTGCATCTTGTGATGCATTATTTGAAGCTAATTGATATGCTGTTGAACTTGCACTTTCTTTTACATATAACCATCCAGCATTAGTACCTTTATTATTATAATCTGTATCATCACAATTTGTAAAATACCATAATGCTACTTGTTGTACCGCTCTTACTTGATCTTCTGTTAATAATTGTAAAGCTCCATCAGTATTCATACTTGTTACAATTTGTTCATAATCATATTCATACCATGTTGCATCATTTATTGCATTTTTTAATATATTACTTCTATATGTTTCAAAGTTATCTTCTTCTAAATACAATAAATTAGTTAATTGTAACATTGCATCGTAAGCTGTTACCCCTGTATCAACATTTGTATTCATTGTTTCTAATATAGATGTATCAATTTGGTTCTTTTGAGTAACCATATTTATTTTTGCATTATATGTATCTATTGTTGCACTTTCATCATCTTGGTATGAACTTCTTGTTTCAAACCCTTTATCAGCTCTTGCACAATATGCATCATAAATACGACTATAACCAGTTCCATTTATTTGCCCAATTCTATTTATTATAATTGAATTGGAGTCTGTAGGATTTTTAATACTATACTGATATTCACCTGCTTCTGTGTAATTATCAGCTTTTAAGCTAACCAATTTTAATGGACTTTCTACTGAAGCATCTGGTAATGATGTTGCTGCATATGCAGTTTGACCAAAAGCCATTGCACATAAAATTAGTGTGCTTACCATTGTTAAAATAATTTTTTTCACTTTCATAATTTTTACTCTCCTTACCTTATTATAATGGCACATTTCTAAAATCTATTTTACACTCTTTTAAAATAATGTCAATGCCTTATTTTTCTAAGTTCTGACATTATTCTAAAAACGGCTTGTAATTAGCTACGGAAGTATATTTTTTATTTGTAACATAAAAAATATGCCCTATATTACAATTATATTACATTTTTGTTACAAAATCAAGACTTTACGTCAATTTTCATTGATATTTTTATAGTTTCAAACGTTTTTTATATTTAAATTTAATACTATATTTTGTAGTGTAATTGTGTGGACTATCAAATTTTTTTCTAAAAGATTTACTTTCAGAAAAATTTTGGATGGTGATAATGGAAAAAATATATAAATATAGTATTAAAAAGATAAAAAAGCATAAATATATATAGGTGATTTTATGTTTGAAAATTGGAAACTTTTAAAAATATTTTTATTAACTTTAATGCTTATATACTCTCTTACTCCTTGTATTTTAGCTGATGATAACAATGAAATTTTAGATGATAATTCCACAATTAATAGTCAAATTGTGGAAACACTTGAAACAAGTTCACCTGAAACGAATTTACCAGATATAAATTCAAGAGCTGCAGTTGTAATAGATAGAGCTACAAACACTATTCTTTATGGCAAAAAAGAAACTGAACATAGAAAAATGGCAAGTACCACAAAAATTATGACATGTTTACTTGTTATAGAAAATTGTGATTTATCTGAAACCATAGAAGTTTCTAAAAAATCTGCTGGAACAGGTGGCTCAAGATTAGGTTTAAAAACAGGAGATAAAATTACAATAAATGATCTTCTTTACGGATTAATGTTATGCTCTGGAAACGATACTGCCGTAGCGCTTGCTGAGCATATTGGCGGAAGTATAGAAGGATTTGCAGAAATAATGAATAATCGTGCTAAAGAATTAGGATTGGAGAATACTCATTTTGTAACTCCACACGGACTAGATGCTGATGAACATTATACAACAGCTTATGAACTTGCGAAATTAACTAATTATGCTCTAAACAATGAAATCTTTGCTAAAATTGTAGGTACTAAAACATATTCAGTAACTATAAATGGTTATCCTAAAACAATTTCTAATACTAATGAATTACTTGGAAATTTAAATGGAGTTTATGGTGTAAAAACAGGCTTTACTAATGGTGCTAATAGGTGTTTAGTAACTGCATGTAAAAGAAATAATTTAGATATAATTTGTGTCGTTCTTGGAGCTGACACAAAAAAATTCAGAACTCAAGACAGTATAAAATTAATTGAGTATTCTTTCAAAACCTTTACTCCCGTAAATGTTCAAGAATTGGTAAATAAAAAATTTGAAGAATGGAAACATGAAAATATAAATTGTTTTGAAATTATAAAAGGTCAAACTCAAAATGTAGAATTAAAAATTAATCCTTTAGAATATAGTACATTACCTATTAATAATAATAGCATTAAAGATTTAAATATATTAATAAACTGTAAACAAATACTTAATGCTCCTGTGTTAAAAGATAGTTATTTAGGTAAAATTGAGGTTTATTCAGGAGAAGAAGTTTTAACATCTTGTGATATTCTTCTTAATTGCAATATATTAAAAAAGAATATGTTTGATTATTTTATTGAGATTTTATGTAGCTATAGAAATCAGATTATATAAAACAAAAAAGAACTTAAAAGTTCTTTTTTAATATATTGCAATTAAACATTTTCTTTTATGTAGTCAACTACATCTCCAACTGTTACAACCTTTTCTGCATCTGCATCTGGTATTTCTATATCAAATTCTTCTTCTAGAGCCATTATTAATTCAACTATATCTAATGAATCAGCTCCTAAATCATCTATAAAAGATGCTTCCATTGTAACTGATGTTTCTGCTACACCTAATTGTTCAACTATTATTCCTTTTACTTTATCAAATACTTCTTCTGAACTCATGCCGAGTTCACCTCCTCTCAAGTTTTCAATGAAATGTTTTATTTCATATTTATTTTATATTATATGTTTATGCATTTGTCAAGTATATTTGCAAAGAATTTTATTTTTTAGACCGCTCGTTCTAATTATCTTTTGAAAAAGCTTCTATCATCTGTGGTACAGCTTTATTCTCAACAAATTTTTCTGCTTGAATTATTGTATATTCGAATAATCTTTCATCACTACTTCCATGTGCT
>Ga0129311_1000131_pt1 | contig 70088 bp, 63 predicted proteins | sample Go1ome_FD_94435 | JGI IMG/M metagenome (GOLD analysis project Ga0129311, IMG submission 94435) | Western lowland gorrila individual fecal microbial communities from Wisconsin, USA - Go1022B metagenome | ecosystem: Host-associated > Mammals > Digestive system > Large intestine > Fecal | place... | reverse complement strand
CCACAGAAAAGGATATCACTCTTAGTGGAAACCTACATTTTTATTTTCCACTTTTACGACATTTTTATAGTATCATTTACAAACCTTGCCAAGTACATTTGCAAACCAAAAAAAGGCCCAAGTCTTTTGACTTGAGCCTTAAATCTATTTATGAATTCAATTAGATTTCAAGAAGCTTAGCATACTCTGTGAGAGCACCATCTGTATCCTTAGCAAGTACCTTCTTAGCAAGTGTCTTACCAAGCTGTACGCCTTCCTGGTCGAATGAGTTTACATTCCAAACGAAGCCCTGGAACATAATCTTGTTTTCGAAGTGAGCAAGGAGTGCACCAAGAGCTGCAGGTGTAACCTGGTCGCCGATGATGATTGATGATGGACGATTTCCCTTGAAGCTCTTATTAGCATCAGCGTCGTCCTTACCTAAAGCGAATGCAACGATCTGTGCTGCAACGTTAGCCTTAAGCTTGCTCTGTGATGTTGAACCCTGGATTACTACATCGTTGCCGATCTGGTTCTTCTTGAAACCAACAAACTGCAGCGGAAGAATATCTGTTCCCTGGTGAAGGAGCTGGTAGAATGAATGCTGACCATTTGTTCCTGGCTCACCAAAGATTACAGGACCTGTTACATAGTTAATTGGCTCGCCAAAGCGGTTAACTGACTTACCATTTGATTCCATATCAAGCTGCTGAAGGTGTGCAGGGAAACGGTTGAGTGCCTGTGAGTATGGAAGAACTGCTGTTGCGCCATATCCAAGGAAGTTTCTCTCGTAAACACCGATCAGAGCGTCAAGCATATCTGGGTTCTGAAGAGGATCTGCATTCTTTGCAAGTACATCTTCTTCTGCTGCACCATCAAGGAAGTCAGCGAATACTTTAGGACCGAATGCAAGTGAAAGTACGGCACCACCACATGTAGATGTTGATGAGAAACGTCCGCCGATGTAGTCATCCATGAAGAATGCTGCAAGGTAATTTGATGAGCTTGCAAGTGGTGAAGTCTCAGATGTAACTGCGATCATATGCTTAGAAGCATCAAGGCCAGCCTTTGTAAGAGCGTCCTTAACGAATGCTTCGTTTGTTAATGTCTCAAGAGTTGTACCTGACTTAGAAACAAGGATGAAAATTGTATGAGCAACATCAATAGAGTTAAGAACTGATGTAGCATCATCAGGATCAACGTTAGAAATGAAATGTGCATCCATGAAGAATGTATCATTTGCCTTTGCCCAGTTCTCAAGAGCAAGGTACATAGCACGAGGGCCAAGGTCAGAACCACCGATACCGATCTGGCAAACTGTTGTGAACTTTTCACCAGCTTCGTTTACAATCTTGCCTGCGTGAACATCATTTGCGAATGCAGCGATCTTGTTCTGCTCGCCAACATAGAATTTTCTCTTATCAACGCCATCAGCTGTAACTGTGTCACCAAGCTGACCACGTGTTAACTGATGAAGAACGAGACGCTTTTCACCTGTGTTAATAACTTCGCCGTTGTAAAGAGCTGCATACTTTTCAGCAAGCTGTGCTTCTTCAGCAAGATTCTTCAGTGCTGCAAGAACATCGTCATCAACAGCCTTAGCTGCATAGTTGAATGAGAAACCTGCTGCCATAGGAACTGAGTACTTCTTAACACGCTCAGCGCCGTTTTCGCCAGCCATAACTTCCTTCAGCTCAACCTTTTTTACGTTCTGAAGCTCAGAGTAACTCTTCAGTTCATCAAAATTTGTCCAATTAATCATAACTTTGGTCCCTTCTATAAAGAATTTCGTGTCAAATTGTTCAAAACCCTGTGTTTCGGACATATTTAACAATTACAATCAAATTAACCACGGATATTATAACCATTTATTGTGAAAATGCAAAGATAATATGCACCTTTTTTCTTTATTTAGCCCCTATTTTAGTCGATTTTGACGGATTTCCTAGTCCGTCAAATATTATGTCTACCAGCAATCCATTTGCATAAATTGCTATTCTATGCTGACTTTTTCATTCTTCAGGCTTTCATGCCACTTGCGTCCGGACAAACGAATCAAGAAAAGAATTCCGCGCACAGTCAATTCCACCGCCATGGCAATCCAGACACCGCGGAGGCCAATTGTTTTAGACAGGATAAATGCCATTGGCAGTCTGACCAGCCACATGGATGCAATGTAGAAAATAGTCGGATGCACCGTGTCTCCAGTACCATGGAAGACGCCGGCCGCAACAATAGACGCACCAAACATTGGCTCGGCAAAGGCTTCGATTCGAAGGATCCTTGTACCCAGTTCCCTGATTGCAGGATCCGGCGAAAGAATTCCAATCATCTCCGGTGCAAAAATATACATGAAAATTCCGGAAGCCGTCATAATGGCCGCGCCAAAAATCACAACGCTCCACCCCAGCCTTCTTAATATATCCTTACGGCCAGCGCCCACACTCTGACCAATCATGGTCACCGACGCCGACTGAATTCCGTAACCAGGCATATAGCAGAGGCTCTCTGCCGTTATGGCAAATGAGTTTGCCGCAATTGCTACATTTCCAAGAGGCGCCACAATCAGCGTAATGACAATCTGTGCACCGCCCATAATCAGAGACTCAATCGCCTGGGGAATAGACATTTTAACTGCCTTCTCCACAACCTGGCCAGCATGATGTATTTTTTCACCCGCTCTGATTTTTAATTCTGGAGATTTTCTAAGTACATAGAAAAGAAGAATTCCAGCCGCAATGACTTCTGCAACTGCCGTTCCCAGCGCCGCTCCCACAACTCCCATGTCGCAAACATAAATAAAAATGTAGTTGAATACAATATCCAGACCACATTCCAATGCACTAACAATGCTAGGAAGTTTCATATTACCAGAGGCTTCCAGAAAACCTGCTGTCGTATAAAAAAGCTGCATGGCAGGAAGTGCCGCTACAAAGATAGCGAAGTAATGAGATGCCTTTGTCTGAATCTCTTCTCCACCACCAAGCCAGCCAGGAAGCGCACCTGAAACAGCCAAGCCAATCGCGGCAAGCACTAAGCTAAATATTGCGGCAAAGATAAGGCCTATGCGCATAACATTTCTAGCCTCAGGCCCATCCTCCGCCCCCAATCTGTGAGCAACCTGGACAGTGAAACCAATGCCGGCAGACGTACAAAGTCCGCCCACCAGCCAGGTTGTTGTGGACACAAGTCCTATGGCCGCTGAGTCCGCCTTTCCCAGCTGTCCCACCATGGAGGCATCAATATATTCCATGGCAATGGTAGAGAGCTGCGCCAGCATGCCCGGAATACTAAGGGTCAATATCATTAAAAGCTGCTGGTGGACAGTTAGCTTTTCTCCGCCACGCAGCATCTTTAAGTAGTCTGTTTTTTCTTTTTGCATGTATAACCTAATTTCATTTTATTTGTATTCTAGTGAAACTCACATGACTAAAGTCACGAGAATGCGCCGACTAAATTTTCAAATGAAAGTTTGCCAGCCGACATCATTACTTGCCAAGTTTCTCTTCCGCAAACATTCTTGCGCCCGTAATCAGTCGCTTACATCCCTCTTCCACAATACTTCTTGGGCAAGCCAGATTCATACGAACAAAGCCACGTCCAGCAAGGCCGTAAGCCGCACCATCGGAAAGGAAAAGTCCTGTATGCTTACGCAGATACTTGGCAAAGTCTGGTAAGTAGTCATGCATATCAATCCAGATCAGATATGTGGAATCCCCTGGGAAAACATAGATAGGAGGAAGCTCCGCTGGAAATTTCTTTTTCAGAAATTCCACAGCAAACTTCTTATTCTCAGCAACGTATGCATTCATCTCGTCGCACCATTCCTCGGAAACTTCCTCTTTGTAAGCCGCAACTGCAGACACAATGGCAAATGCATTTGGCTCAGCTACCTCATCCGTGTTTAGTCCACGCCAAACCTTATGACGCATCTTTGGATCTGGAACCACAACTGCAGCAGAATGCATACCTGCCACATTAAAAGTCTTACTTGGTGAAAGCAGAGACACGCTGACCTTACGCGCTGTCTCAGACACGCTGGCAAATGGAATGTACTCCCTGCCTGGCACAACAATGTCGCAATGTGCTTCATCGGAAATTACAGTAACATCATATTTGTCACAGAGTTCTGCGATACGAGTCAGGGTTTCCTTATCCCAGATTTCTCCAGTTGGATTCTGTGGATTACAAAGAATCATCAGGCGAACCTGCGGATCCGATAAATCCTGTTCCAGACGCTGGAAGTCGCAGGCATAATGTCTCTCTTTAACTGACTTACGACCAGTCTTTGCACCTGTCTCCTCAAAATCTTCAACTACTCTTTCCGTCTCAACAATCTTCAGCGGACTCTCCACAGGCACGCGCCCATTATTCACGATGGAGTTGAAGAAGATATTGTAGCAAGGTGTCTGTACCACAACCTTCTCCGCAGGTGTTGAAAGTTTACGCACAATAGAAGAAATCGCAGGAACCACACCGCTGGAAAAAATCAGCCAGTCCTTTTCCATTTCAAAATTGTGGCGTCTCTTCCACCAGGAAATATAAGCATCATACCAGTCATCCGTCACATCAGAATAACCGAAGTGGCCCAGTGCCACACGACTTGCCACTGCATCGATGATAGCTGGACTCGTTTCAAAATCCATGTCGGCCACCCACATAGGAAGTTCGTTTTCTGCAACATCCCATTTGATGGAATTGGTATTACGTCTATTAATAATCTTGTCAAAATCGAATTTCATAAATATTCCTCTTCAATCTATTGCTTCAGCTCTATCCTTATCGTGCAAATGAGATTTCCGCCATGCTATGCACAATCCATTTGCCAAAGTCTTCTTATGCTGAATGTGAATTCTTCTTCACGCACTTGAGATGACATTCATTTTTGCCTTTGCCATTCTCTGGATTTTCGCTTACGCTTGCATCTTCTCTGCTTGCATTTTCTCTGCCCGCGTCTGTCTCCACAATCCCAGTCTTTGAAATATCACAATTATCTGGTTCAACGACCAGCTCACCAATTTTCTTCGCCACAATCTTGCCGCTGCCTGGATTCAGGATGGAATCAATCCTGGTGGTGATTTCAGCATCCACGTCGTAAGCATACTCAAAGGCAAACTTTGTATTCACCATCTTGCAGTTAACCAGCTTCAGGCCCTCAATGTAGTCCAGACCCTGGTCAGATTCGATGGTACAGTTGATGAAAGTCAGATTCTTTGTATTCCAGGCAAGGTACTCGCCGGAAATATAAGAGTCATAAACAGTTACATTCTCACAATTCCAGAAGCAGTCCTTTGTCAGGAGCTTGGCGTTGCGGATTTCAATATTCTTGCCTCCGTCAAAGGCGTAATTGCCGAAAAGCTTGAGGCCATCAATCTTGATGTTCTCCGAATTCATGCCGAAGTAGTCCCCCTTGGCAGTTACATTTTCCATAACAATATTTCTGCAGTTCCAGAAGGTCTCGGCCGCGTCCGCAAAAGTCACATTGCGAAGGGTAATGTCATCGCATCGACGGAAATTCTTTGGTGCCCAGATCATGGAATCTTCCACCGTCATGTGCTTGGTGTACCAAACGCCACTGCGGCCCATAACCTGCCATACCGAATCCTTCACAAGAACATTCTCCGCGTACCAAAGCGGGTATTTGTACTGGAACTCGCTTCCGTAAATCTTGATATTCTTACTTTCCTTAAGAGGAGATTCCCCATCGTGGAAAATCGTGTCATGAATCTCCAGATTCTCGCCTCTATATAAAGCACGCTCTCCTGTCAGGCTCTCCTGCTTGATTACTTCATCTCGTCTTGTAATTGGATTAAATCTTTCCATTTTTTACCTCTTTTTCTTACTTGCATATTCAACTGCCCCTGTGCAAATGTACTGTGCAGGGAGTTTTATTTCTTCTCTAAATGCCCTTATAGTTTAGCACTTACAGATTGCGCGCAATACAAAGTTTTTGACATTTTTATCACTTTGAGATGCAGTTTCCCTATCACAGGAGTCCAGTTTTTCTATATCAAGAATGCAGCTTTCCATATAAGAAGATTTAATTTCTCCCTTCAGAGTAAAAGGCACCAGGACGATTTCTCGACCCTGGTGCCTGATGGCTTGTTATAAAATTCCTTTTGTCCTATGCAAATGAACTGCCCGCGCAACTCATTTGCATGACCATTTATATTGCATGACTTATTTATCTTGTGAATAAATCGTATGCCTTCTGACGAGAAAGGTTGTAATTTCTCCAGCCATAATGAAGACTCTTATCTTCCATACGGAAGTGGTAACGAATAAGCCAGAAAGAACCAGAAGGAGCCTCCCCTGTATAATCCTCGTCCCCGTCATAATTCTGCTTACAAAACTGCTCCCAGCCAAGCTTCCCTGCGTATTCAGCAATGACCGGAGCAGCATCCTCAGAAAGTTTCACAATATAATCCAGGTCGCCTGGAGTATCATAATCCCCCTGCATTTCCTTACTGACTTCCGTTAAGTCTTTTCCTGTTTCCACACTGCGGAAAGTCATATGATCCAGGTTATAGCGAGCAATCAGATAATCTGGCTTGCTGAACGAAAATACCAGGAACATGACACAGAAAGTAACCAGCCCATAGAAGAAAAGAGGGAAGCTTGGACAAAGAATATAAATCACAATTCCTGTCATTTCCAGAGCAATCACTGCCAGGCCCCAGAACACAGAAATTCGAAGGAAGGTCAGATCATAGGCCCAAACATAGAGATACATACGGTAGGCACTGGATGCAATCATAATAAAGGTGCAAGCTGAGATTACCAGCATCAGAATTTTAACTGGCAGCTTGGTATCAAAATACTTCATGGTACACAGTACAATCACCAGATTGATCAGGCAGACAGCCAGTAACTCAAAGAATCCATTACGTGCGCTATCTGCATAATTCGTTTTTCCCAGCTGATTATAGAGACCACCAAAAAGGAAAAGAATCTGAATGGCACAGAAGAATAAATATACAGCTGCAATCAGGCCAAGCACTGTGCCAGCGACAATGGCGCTGTGTTTCTTATAAACCTTAGCTTCCGGCTTAATCTTCTTCTTTTCAAATACACGAACGCCTGCATAAGCAGATATGTAACCAAAGAAGAAAAGAATAAGAACCAATATAATATTCCAAATATTAAATTTCAGTAACCAGTCAAAGGAGAAAATGCCATCCACCATATCTCCGAAGATGGCGTCTGCTGCAGAGAGAAGTCCCACTACCACAAAGAGAATTGGAAGGGCAATGGCAATACCAATCAATACATACTTTATTACACTTGCTGTCCTCTTTCCCTGCTCTTCCCTTACATTTCCTTTAACCTCTTTCTTTGTGGCAAGGAAATAAGACAATTCGCTAAATGGTTTGTCCAGAAGACCCAGAGCATTTCCCAGGGCTGCGAAAATAGATGTAAAATACTTCCCCAGATTCCATTCCCGATCATCATAGAATTGATGCAAAAGGGTTAGGATAGATAGAAGAAATACACCTGTGTTGTTATAAAAAATCATAGTGCCATTTGCTGTCAGGAAATTGGATACGCCCAGGAGAATCATACAAGCCAGTAAAAATACAGTCAGTTTTTTCAGTTCTAATTTATTTCGATTCACAACCAGGAGGATGTATCCCGCAAGGAATACTGTGAATATTAAATTAAGAATACCGGCTGAATTTTTGTACCAGCAAAAAGCATAGATTACCGCATAAATCAGGGATGGAATTCCAATTCTCTGGAAGGCAAGATTGCCTTCAATCTTGTCCCAGCGACGTTTTTCTTCCCTCTGCTTTCGATAATAATCTGCAGGATTCTGATTATAAACATTTACCGCCTGCTGATAATTCATTTGTGGCATGGCAGGATTTCCCTGCACTGAATTTGGATTCTGCATAGCCTGCTGGCCCTGCATTGGATTTGGATTCTGCATAGCCTGCTTGCCCTGCACCTGATTTGGATTCTGCATAGCCTGCTGGCCTTGCACCTGATTTGGATTCTGCATAGCCTGCTGGCCCTGCATTGGATTTAGATTCTGCATAGCCTGCTGGCCCTGCATTGGATTTGTTTGTATGGACTGCATCTGGTCAGTTCCATTTATCGTATTCTTAAACTCTTCCATTTTTATCTCCTCTAGCCTTCATTAAGATTCGGATTCAGCCCCACTGAAATCTTTTTACCTCTCTCGGTTAGCTTATTCTATCTGGCACAATGTTATTCTTCTGTGCCCTCCCTAAATTCCAGGATATCCCCAGGCTGGCATTCAAGCACCTGGCAGATTTTATCCAGCGTTTCAAATTTAACCGCTTTTGCTTTGCCATTTTTCAGGATGCTTACATTGGCAATGGTGATGCCAATTTTATCGGCCAGATCGCCAACTTTCATCTTCCGTTTGGCAAGCATTACATCAAGATTAACAATAATCATTTCGCTTACCTCCTATATCGTAAGATCCTGTTCCTGCTTCATGAGATATGCATTCAATACAAGACCGGAAAGGGCCTCAGTAAGTACTGCAAAGAGCATGAAAATCAGAGACATACCTGCACGGTAGTAGACTGAAATCATTGTGGTTTCACCAAGGAAGATGAACGCCACAATTCGAATCAGATACTGTACTGCCACCAGCACTGACAAAATTGTCATTCGGTGGAAGTGCCTTGCATTTTCTTTTGAAAATGAGTTGTCCTTACCAATTTCATCTGTAATCTTCCAGAACTGGAAAAGAATGGCATAACAAAAAATAGCTGTCACCCACGTAAAGTAGATATTGATTTTAGGATGCACCGTTAAGATATTGAAATACAGAGTTCCAGGATCCTCTGCTCCAACTGTGAATGACTGGATTGTGAACATGATAAATACTGCCAGTCCAATCAGGGCAACTGCACCTGCAACAAGTTTTAATCGAAATGAAAGTTTATGCTGTTTTTCAACCTGAAGTTGATTTTTATCCATTTTCTTTTTCCCTCCCTATTTGTCCTTTTCATTTGTATACAAATTTTGTTGAAATAAAAAATCCACACATTTTTTTATCAACTGTGTGGAGTATATCACTAATCATTTTTGAATGTCAACATATTTTTATCGTAATTCAATAAATTATACTTGTTTTTACGATAAATATTTATTTTTATCCCTTATAAATCCTCATGTCTGCAACTACTTTGCCAGAGATTTTTTTCCGGGATAATTTTAAAGATTCTACAGGGGCCAAAATACAGGTTTTTCCTGACCCTGTGAAGCCTCACACGACTGAAGTCGCGTGCTTCCCATCAACCTGCAAGCGCTTGTAAATGTTCATTTTTTATGATATATATGCATTAGAAATCCATCCAGATTTCTATTTCTGATCCAGAGAGTATTACCAGTATTCCTGGAACGCAATAAAGGGAGTCAGTCCAACCTGACTCCCTTTTTCTATTAGCCGGATTATTCTCTCCAGCTAAAGAATCCATGAGTCAAATTTGTATCCTTCTTCTGTACCTTTGCAGCACTTGCCTGTGAAGACGGACTTACTACATCCTCAATATCTCCACTGCCAGTATCCCACAGATAATCTTCAGCACGATCATCCATATAATCTGCGTCACCAAACTTAACCTTGCAATCACAACGCTGCTTTGTATAGGCAGCACCCTGCTGAGAGATAATAAACATCTGATCCAGGGAGATTTCAAGGATCGTAGCCAGCTGAACCATATGCTCAATATTAAGCAGGTTCTTACCTGTCCACATCTTACTTACCGCCTGAGGGCTAAGCTTCAGAATTTCTCCCAAAGCCTGACAGGACAGATGCTTTTCCTTGCAAAGCTTCTTGATATTCTTTCCAGTTGCTTCCACATCAATGGTAGGAGCTGGAGCAACAGGCTTGCCATTTGAAAAATCCTTGTTTAAAGAATCCTTGCTTGAAAAACTGTTACCATTCGAGTACTTGTTCATAGTCTCACACTTTCCCGGAGTTCTCTCCGATATAAAAACCGTGGCTTTAAAGCCAAAACAAAATGAAACAGAGACTCTTCCTTCCATAGGGGCGAATACTGTCAAAAGGCATTTGCAGTCACTGAAGAACAGCAAAAACGGTCAGGGCTTTTGCCAGCAGCATCCTTATGAAATTACGAATCCCAGCAGGGAAAGTTTATTTCGGAAAGTTCGGACTGAATTGTCCGGAAAAGATGTGCTCCATCCAGATTCCTACTTCCAACCCAAGGGGTATTACCAGTACTCCCGGATCGTATAAACTCTAAGCTGAAAATTTTCCAACCTTTTCAACTTACCTGCAATTTATCAAAATGACCTTTTAGAGATTATCAGACCGTCCCATGTATATTTCACGGCTACGATCTCCTTCGTCATAGTGAGCTAAATAAACTTCTTTAACCGGCATAAGCCTATCCATATCCATTAGTATCAAAGAGAATTCTCCTCGATAGGACATGCCATTCTGCGCTATTCGCAAAATTTCTTTGAAGAGATTTTCTGAATTTACAATACAAGAAACCTTTACAAGTGGATCCGGTTTCTCCCATATAAGCATTCTTGCCATTTCTCTGGCATTACGCCTTACTACGAAAGAGTTATCCTCATCGTTGACGATTGGCATGGTATAAAAACGCCACTCATTAATTTTATGTATTGCTGGATTCATATTTTGAATCACGCATGTAAAATTGTTTAAGCGACTTACTTCAATTGGGTGATAATTCACCTCAACCTCGTCTCTATGATCTTCTAATGGAATAGCATTCCTAACCAGATAATCTGCGTAGTCCTGAATGACCCCATAGGTTGCCACACGAATTCTACGTTTCTGTTCAAAGATTCTTTGATAGCGCTCCCTGTGCTCCCTAACCCTATCAGACTCCGTCCGATTCGCATCCTGAGAAGACTCCTCTGGAGAAAACTTACGAACATTCTCGTTTTCTTTAGGCATCCCCACTGTAGAAAGGCCCTGTGTAGGTTCTGAAACAAGACCATTATCATTTCCAGCATAATATTTTTCATAGGATTGCAGGAAACGACGAACGCGATTGTATCGTCTCTTCTCAGCAGGATCTTCTACTGTATTACTTTCAACCAAATGCCTCAGTCTATTCAGAAGGTCTTCTAAAGATTCCTTGTTAACATTGTAAGCAACCTCTTCATGTACCTCTGGCAATTCCAGGGTAATTGGATAACCTGCAGCAAGCATCAGCTGTTCAAAGGTTACACCACCCTGAGGATTTGCTGACGGAACTGTTAACTTACGAATTGTTTCTGGTGTTGGTTTGGTCTTTCCATTTAATAATCGAGAAAGACTACTCTTCTGAATTCCTGCAGCACTGGCAGTTTCAGAAATAGATCTTTCACCAATCAAATCCTTTAAAGCCTGAGTCAGATTATCTCCTAAAAGACCATCTTCATTATTCAATTGAGATGTATTTTCGTCTGCCATAATCGGGACTCCTACTCATGAAGGTAAGTGTAGTATACAAAACTCATGCAGCGTTGTCAATCATTTCGTTGCACGAAAGAAACTAACTTATAAAATGCCTATAAATAGGGACTTTTCGCGCGGTCAAGTTTCAAAAGGCCTTATTTTACGCGCATTTTGCAAATTTTGTACGCATTTTTCCTTTTGTCTACGCAATTATCTCCATATATGGAAATTTATTTGTCCCCATTTCGTTGCACGCTTTCACCTATGATTAATATTTATATACTATATTATTAATAATATATTTAATATATTATATTTCTATATAATTAGATCTATATATCCCCCGCCCTCTCGGCAAATTCCATTTGCAAATGGCATTTGCACCGCACCTGCCAGAAGAGCACAGCAATTTTTGCAGAATTATTTTTCCAGATTTTTCTTTAACATGTAAAAATATTTTTCATGTCCTGCAAAATAGAGAAAAACAGACTTGTCTTTTTCCATATGGCATAGGTCTTTTTTGTTGTCCTCGGCCCTTTAGCAAAATCCTTGCAGTTAGCGTAAAGAAAGGGCTTTATGGTATACTGACTTATTACTTTAAGACGTTAACGCGTTGATTTTAACCAAGCCTTTGATTGTTTTCTTTCAAATGCTTTTTTCATAAAGTTTAAAATAGGAATTGTTGTTATAGATTTAAGATTAATTGAGGAAAAATATGGCCTACTTCGGAAAATTTTATCTGGATAAAGAAAAGGACATCATCGTCTCTTTGTTCCTTCGTGTCGGTGAAATGTCCTACCGCATTGAGACTCCAAATCACGGTACTGGTAACCTGATTTCAAACCTGGCGAAACTATGTGATGTGGACATCACCTTTGCCAAGAACGGTCTCAAGATTATGGAAGGCCCTGTGCCTTGTTACAGAGATGGCGAGAACCGCAAGGTTTGGATCATGCGCCTGGCTGACACAAAGGTTGCCAACATCTATCCAGACGGAAGCATTGAGAGAAAAGCTTATATCCCTGCCATTGCAAAGACTCTTATGAGCCAGACCAAGGATTATAAGCTGGATATCAGAAAGACTCTGGTAAAAACCTACATTCTGGATGACTGCAAGTTTCACACAGACTTGCACACCCATATGAATGCCAATCTTTCACCAGATGTGCTTATTGCTTTGGGTATCGTTCATCAGATTCGTTACCCTTACTACTATGTAAAAAAGCTGGGGCTGAATCTTACCGATGAGCAAAAGGAATCTCTGGAAATCCAGAGAAAAGCAGTTGCCAAAGTCTTCAAGGATCCTGCGAAGTCCAAGGGACTCACTGGCAAATATCTGGAAAGAAGAATTAATGATAATACCTTCATTAACTTCGCCGATCTCATTTTGAATAATATTCCGGACGCTGCCTCCAACATTCCAAAGATTCGTGCATCCCTTGCTGTCATGAAGGACGGCCAGGCCGTATTCACAAATTTGGAAAAGGTTTATCTCTATCGATACGTTTTCACAAAGGGTCAGTCCTCGGATGAGATTCTCCCTCTCCGCAATATCGGTGAGATTCCGGATATGGATATCGTAAAAGCAGCCAACCAGATGCTGGAAGATCGAAGAAATCCCAACTACCGCAATAATACACTTTACCAGGATACTCTCCTGTGGATTGCCCGTATGTATGCGGCAAATGGAGTGTGCTATGCCGAGCTGGCAGATACAACTCTGGTTAAGCCTGAGGCCGCTCCTGCACTGCTTTCACAGATTCATAGCATCATGCCACATATCATCAAGGAGACTGGAGTATCCTTACGTTTCCTTGCTGCTTTCCGACGTACACCACTGACCATCGTGAAAGATGATATTGCGCCACTGAACTATTTTGTAACGAACCTGCAGGCCCTGCACGCTGTATTTGTAGATCCATATGTAGCAGGCAGTGACTTCGTTGGTGAAGAAATGAACGACATTCGGGAACTGGAACCTGTCATCCGGGAAATCGTTAAGGTTGCTGCGGAAGATCCTTCCTTCGTAATCCGTATTCACGCAGGTGAAAATGATTCCCTGCCGGATAATGTTTCCAATGCCGTAAAGAGCGTACTGAATGCCCTGGCTCCAGGTCAGGCTTTCCCTTATATGAGAATTGGCCACGGTCTTTACACACCGAACCTAAAGACCCAGGAAGGAAAGAATTTACTTTCCATGTTGCGTGACAATCATGTAGTTCTGGAATTCCAGATTACATCCAATGTCCGCCTGAATAATCTGAGCACTTTGGAGAACCATCCACTTAAAAAATACCTGGAAGAAGGCATCCTTTGCGTACAGGGTACCGATGGTGGCGCCCTCTACGGTACAGATTCCATCGACGAACAACTTTCTCTGGAAAGACTTCTGGACCTTTCTCCAGATGAGATGAGAAAGATGCGCCAGGCGGAAGATATCATTCTGGAAAAAGTGGGCCACGACGTGATGCAGAAGTCCCGCCTCTTTGCCGAGAACATGAATATCAGCTGGGCAGAAGATCCAATCGCTGAATACTTCACGGAACGTATGCAGAAAGAGGAAGGCAAATACACCGACGTCTTCGTGGGTGGCAGAAAGTATGATAGCGCCAGCTGTCTGGCAGACCAGGTTCAGGAGCTTCCTCTTCAGGAGAGACCAATCATTCTGGCCGGCGGTAGCTTCAACAACGATAAGCACACCACCTCCCTGCACACCGCTACAAAGAAGTTTATTGATAAGCTTTTAAATACAGCCCATCCTAAGGCACATTTCTTCGTAATCGGCGACACACTCAGCGGTTATGAAAAGTACCTGCTGGAAGAGAATGCAAAAAGAAAAGATCCTTTCCAGATTTTTGCCTTTGTACCTGCAGCCGTGGAAGAAGCATCCTACAAGAAACTGAAGGCCAGTGGTGTTGCCATCCGAGTTTCCATCGAGCCAAATGCCATGGGTGTTTACAAGTCCATCGCCTTTGAAATCTTCAGACGTCGCGAATCCACGATTCTTGCCCTGGACGGAAATAGCGCAGCCGCCAACCTGATTCAGGACGCAAAGAATAGCAAGCACAAATGCAAGATTTTCATCAGTAAACACAGTAAGAGCCTTATGACCAAGGCCACTTCGCTGGAGGGCTACATCAACATCCTGGAAGATGACACACCTGTTCAGGACGTACTTTCATAAAGAAATCTATGCAAATGGGATTGGCAGTGGCTGGCAACGATACCAAACCCATTTGCTAAAATTTAGCGCCACTCCGTGCGTAAGGAAGAGACTTTAGGAATTGAGCAAGCCCAAAGCCCTGCCCAGCTGAGAGTAACTATAGACAAGGGAAGAGAAAATGAATATTTTAAACGCACTTTTAAACGGTTTTATTAGGGTGGTAGAGGCAATCTACCATTTTCTGTGGGGTGATATCATCCACATTCCAATTGGTGGTGGCAATTATATTTCCCTGCCAATTCTTGTTTTTATCCTGATTCCTTTAGGAATTTTCTGCACCATCGTTACCAAATTCGTTCCAATCCGAATGTTCCCGGAAATGGTTCGTGTCGCCAAGGAAAAGAAGATTGATCCAGAAAATAAGTCTTCCGTTTCTGGTCTGGAGGCTCTGATTGTATCCACCGCCACCCGTGTTGGCATGGGTAATCTGGTAGGCGTTGTGGCCGCTGTTTCCGCCGGTGGCGCTGGCGCCATATTCTGGATGTGGCTTACAGCCATCATCGGTTCTTCTACTGCTTTCGTAGAAGCAACACTGGCTCAGAAATATAAGACCGAAGACCCTCTTTACGGTGGCTACCGTGGTGGTCCTGCTTACTATCTTCACCACCTGCTTGCAGGCAAGAAAAAGAAAAGTATCATTGCTGTTCTTTTTGCTCTTTCTGGTCTGATTTGTTGGGCTGGTATCAGCCAGGTAATTGGTAATTCCGTTGCATCTGCTTTTGAAAACGCTTTCCAGCTTCCAACCTGGGTTACCGCTTTAATCATTACCATTTCCGGTGCCATCATCGTACTGAGAAAGAATATTTCCGTTAAGGTTCTGGATGTAATCGTGCCAATCATGGCTGGTTTCTACCTCTTCCTTACCATCTTTGTTATTATTAACAACATCACTCTTCTTCCTTCTGTATTTAACAGAATTTTTGAAGAAGCTTTTGGTGCAAGACAGATTGCTGCCGGTGGTTTCGGTGCTGTCCTTATGAACGGCGTAAAGCGTGGCCTCTTCTCCAATGAAGCAGGTTCCGGTTCCGCTCCTTGCGCAGCTGCCGCCGCAGACGTTGACCACCCTGTTAAGTCTGGTCTTCTCCAGTCACTGGGTGTATTCATTGATACACTTGTAATTTGCTCATGTACTGCATTTGTTATGCTCCTGGCTCCTGCTGACCAGATGAAGGATCTGCAGGGAATGGATTTACTTCAGGCAGCTATGCAGTACCACTTCGGAAAAGCTGGCGTAATTTTCATCGCCGTAACTCTTTTCCTTTTCTCATTCTCAACATTTATCGGTGTCCTCTACTACGCCAGATCAAATGTCGCCTACATTTTCGGCGACAACTGGACATCTCAGACCATTTATAAGATTATTGGTCTCATCAACCTCTTCGTAGGATGTATCGCAGCATACACATTTGTTTGGGACATGGGTGACGTAGGTATCGGCCTTATGACAATCTTCAACGTCATCGCCCTGATTCCTATGGCCAAGGAAGCCACCGCTGCTTTGAAGGACTACCAGCAGAACTTCATGAAGCAGGATAAAGAAAGACAGAAAGAATTAAAGAAAGAGGCATAAAAGATTGGGAAACAATATCATTTTAATTGGAATGCCAGGTTGTGGTAAAAGCACAGTGGGCGTAGTACTTGCCAAGGCCCTGGGCTATCGCTTTGTGGATTCCGATTTGCTCATTCAAGAAAAAACAGGAAAACTTCTCTATCAGATTATTGAAGATGAAGGACTGGATGGTTTTAACAAAATCGAAGAAGATGTAAACGCTTCCATTAACCTCACTAGTGCAGTCATTGCCACAGGAGGTAGCGCCGTTTATGGTCAGCGCGCCATGGAGCACCTGAAAGAAATCGGAACTGTGGTTTATTTAAGAAGCAGTCTGGAAACTTTAGAAGAGCGTCTAGGAGATCTAAACGAACGTGGCGTATCCATCAAGGAAGGTATGACTTTAAAAGACCTCTTCGATGAAAGACGTCCTCTCTATGAAAAGTATGCAGACATCACTGTTGATACAGGCAAAACGCCTATTCGCAATGTGGTAAAAAGCATCAAAGAAATCACCGCTGAAATCACCAACTAATTCTTAAGTGATATAAATTTAATAAATAAAAGAAAACTTCTTTTGCTCCTGCAGAAGAAGTTTTTTATTGTCATAACTAAAAGCAGGACGGGAACCCGGAGATGTGGATTCCCGCCCTGCCTGTTAAAAGGGAATATGTCATACAGCAGTAACTGCTGTTACTGCTATCTTATTCAACGTCAGCTAAAGCCTTGAAGTTCTCTTCACCTGTACGTACCTTTACAACCTGATTTACGTTGTAAACGAAGATCTTACCATCACCGATATGACCTGTGTACAGAGCCTTCTTTGCTGTCTCAATTACCTGATCTACAGGAATACGGCTTACAACAACTTCAACCTTAACCTTTGGAAGGAGTGTTGAGTCTACAACCGCACCTCTGTAACGCTCTGTTGAACCTCTCTGCACGCCTGAACCCATAACCTGAACAACTGTCATACCAGTTACACCCAGGCCATTCAGTGCCTTCTTGAGAGTATCAAACTTAGCAAGTCGTGCAATGATAACAACCTTGTGAATACCTGTATCAAAACTTACAGGAGTTCCTACTGTTGTGTCATTTACCTTAACAGCAGCATTCTTCTGTACGTCTGTTGCTTCTTCATATACATCTTCACCAAGATCTGTATTTTCATTTTCTTCAACTGTAAGGTCCGTAGCATCTGAAATTGCGAAACCAGAGTAAGCAGATGTGAGACCATGTTCGTGAATATCAAGACCATCAATTTCAACTTCTGCTGGAACACGAAGACCAATTGTCTTATCAATAATCTTAAATGCGATGAACATAATGATGACTGCATAAACAGCAACTGTTGCAAAACCAAGTGCCTGAACACCTAACTGATGGAAACCACCACCGTAGAAGAGACCCTTACCAACGCCATCAGCGCCAGTTGAGAAGAGGCCTACTGCAAGTGTTCCCCAGATACCATTCATCATATGGACAGATACAGCACCAACTGGGTCATCAATCTTTGCAACGTTATCAAAGAATTCAACGGAAAATACTACAAGGAAACCCGCAACAAGACCGATGATTGCTGCACCAAGCGGAGTTACGCAGTCACAAGGAGCTGTAATTGCTACAAGACCTGCAAGAGCCGCGTTGAATGTCATAGAAACATCAGGCTTACCATAACGGAACCATGTGAATACCATAGCAACTACTGTTGCAACTGCTGCTGCAAGGTTTGTGTTCACGAATACGAGACCTGCAGTAGATGCAGCATCTGCGCCATCCATAGCAACTGTAGAAGCACCGTTGAAACCGAACCAGCAGAACCAGAGGATGAATACACCAAGAGCTGCTGCTGTCATGTTATGTCCAGGAATAGCACGAGCCTTACCGTCCTTACCATACTTACCAATACGTGGTCCAAGGAGTTTAGCGCCAAGACAAGCGATAACACCACCAACCATGTGTACGCATGTAGAACCAGCGAAATCATGGAAGCCGAGAGATGCTAACCAGCCGCCACCCCAGATCCAGTGTCCTGAAATTGGATAAACGAATAAAGAAATAACTGCTGAATAAACACAATAAGCTTTGAAGTTTGTTCTTTCGGCCATAGAACCAGAAACGATTGTAGCTGCTGTTGCGCAGAATACTGTCTGGAAGATTACATATACCCATAAAGGCATTGTCTGAGGAACAACACTGTTATCAGCTGTGTAGGAACCAAGAATCATTGGATCAAACTTACCGATCAGCGCACCTGTACCACCAAACATAAGACCAAAACCAACAAGCCAGAAACAAGGAGTACCGATACAGAAGTCCATCATATTCTTCATGAGGATATTACCTGTATTCTTGGCTCTTGTAAGACCAGCTTCGCAGAGGGCAAAACCAGCCTGCATGAAGTAAACCAAAGCAGAACCGATCAGCACCCAGATGACTGTAGAAACATTAATTTCCATAAAATCACTCCTCCCTTAGGGATTTAAAATTTTTATATTCACAAGTCCCTATGCAAAATGGAATGCTCGCGACTTGTAATTTTTAAAATAAAATGGCGTCTACAGATGAAAATGAGTTTCTTCACATTTTTCTCATCCATAGACGCCATTGCCTATATTTATATTCAATTCATAAGCATCTCATTTGCAATTCAGTGAAGAAGTCGCAAATCTTTATGCTTCATGTTCCCCACGAATATCTTCCTCAGGAGGAGGGCTTGGCCACTCTCCTGTGAAACATCCCTGACAGAACTGCTTGCCACCTGTAAGTTCAGGCAGTCGCTTAATATCTAAATATGCAAGGGAATCCGCACCAATCATCTTACAGATTTCTTCCGATTCTCTGCCGTAGGCAATCAGATGATCTGAATCAGGAACATCTGTACCGAAATAACATGGATAACGGAATGGTGGGGATGCGATTCTTACATGTACCTCTGTAGCTCCTGCATCTCGGAGAGACTGCACAATCTTGCCAGAAGTTGTGCCACGAACGATGGAATCATCAATCATGATTACTCGCTTTCCTGCAACTGCACCCTTCAGTGGATTCAGTTTTACAGAAACCGCATTTTCTCTCTGACTCTGAGCAGGTTTGATAAAGGTTCTGCCCACATATGCATTCTTTACAAAAGCCTGTCCATAATGGATACCAGACTCCATGGCATATCCAAGAGCTGCTGCATTTCCGGATTCTGGAACGCCAACCACCAGGTCTGCATCCACAGGGCTATCCTTGGCCAGTGCCTTACCTGCCAGGATTCTGGAATGATATACGCTCATGCCATCGATTACGGAATCCGGACGAGCAAAGTAGATATATTCGAAAATGCATCTGCCATGCTTTTCCTGACACATGGACTTATCGGAGTGAATACCATTTGCATCAATCATGACCATTTCACCCGGTTCTACATCTCGGATGAATTCAGCACCAACTGTATCCAGGGCACAGCTTTCTGATGCAAGGATATAACACTCATCTCTTTTTCCAATACAAAGTGGTCGGAATCCAAATGGATCACGCACACCAATCAGTTTTCGAGGACTGGCAATCACCAGTGAATAGGAGCCCTGCAACATTCTGCAAGTCTTTAAAATTGCTTCTTCAACTGTTGCAGACTGCACACGCTGTCTGGCAATATGATAAGCAATGACTTCGGTGTCGATTGTTGTCTGGAAAATTGCACCTGTCTCAGCAAGCCTTCTTCGAAGCGCTGGGGCATTGGTAAGATTACCATTATGTGCAAGTGCAAGCGTTCCTTTTATATATGACAGGACCAGTGGCTGGGCATTGGCTGGTGTAGAAGCACCTGCTGTTGAATAACGGTCATGTCCAACTCCGATATCACCCTTTAATTTTTCAATGATATCCGCATCAAAGACTTCTGAGCAAAGTCCCATACCCTTATGAGAAAGGGCATTTCCCTTTGGTCCCTTTGTGTCTGATACTGCAATACCACAGGATTCCTGTCCACGATGTTGCAAACTGAGAAGTCCGTAATATAAAGTCTTAGCAACATCATGACCAGCTAAATCATATGCACCGAAAACACCACATTCTTCATGTAATGCTTCTTCGTCATACTCCATATTTTGACAGGCAACTTCTTTTCTTCCAGGAATGCCTGGAAGACCAGAAGCTGTAATATCTGATTTCAAATTTTGACTCATCCCTTTTTTCCTTCCTAGGCATCAACACCAAAAAGAAGGTCGCCGTATGTAGGATATGGCCATTCCATCTTTGGCATAACTACTTCTGCTGCATCAACTGGTGCACGAAGAGCATCCATTGCTGGAAGAATCTCATCTCTGACAAGTTCTGCTGCAGCCTTTGCATCTACTTCAGCAGAAACCTTTTCAATCTTTGCTGCAAGAGCACACTTTGCTGTGTAGATTTCATCTACCTTCTCACCAAGGTCATCCAGGAGGCCTGTCTCGTAAGCACCAACATTACGGTTCAGCGACTGCTTCTTAGCAGCAAGAGAAAGAAGCTCTTCTTCATAGTTTTCAATGGCTGGAAGGATATCCTGATTCGCCATCTCAACCATAGTCTTTGCTTCAATCAGAACCTTCTTTGTATATTCTTCAAGTTTGATTGTGCAACGAGCCTTTAGTTCAACATCTGTGAAGATCTTCAGGTCTGTAAGCATCTTAACGTTTTCTTCATCAACAAGATGAGGAATTGCATCAGGCGTTGTTTTGTAGTTGCTAAGACCACGACGAGCTGCTTCTTCAATCCATTCATCTGTGTAGCCGTTGCCATTGAAGATGATTCTCTTATGAGCATTCAGCTGTCTCTGTACCAGAGTCTTGATTGCTGCATCTAAGTCAGATGCGCTTTCCAGTTCATCAGCATATCTCTTCATTACTTCTGCAACTGCTGCATTCAGCATTGTATTTACATCTGCGATGTTTGCTGTAGAACCAACCATACGGAACTCGAACTTATTACCTGTGAAGGCAAATGGAGATGTACGGTTACGATCCGTTGTATCCTGCTTAAGCTTAGGAAGAACTGTAACACCAAGGTCCATGCTCTGTTTATGATGTCCTTCATATTCCTCACCGCTCATTGCATGTTCAACTACTCTGTTCAGTTCATCACCAAGGTAAACTGAGATAACTGCAGGAGGTGCTTCGTTCGCACCAAGTCTGTGGTCGTTACCAGCAGAAGCTACAGATACACGTAAGAGATCCTGATATGTATCAACTGCTTCGATTACTGATGTAAGTATCAGCATGAACTGTGGTGTATGGAATGGATCATGTCCAGGTGAAAGTAAGTTCTCACCTTCATCTGTTGCCATTGACCAGTTGTTATGCTTACCAGAACCATTTACACCATCGAATGGCTTTTCATGTAAAAGACATACAAGACCATGACGACGTGCAACCTTCTGCATGATTTCCATTGACATGTTATTGCCATCAACAGCAATATTTGTCATGTTGTAGATTGGAGCCATCTCGTGCTGAGCAGGAGCAACTTCGTTATGCTCTGTCTTTGAAAGAATACCAACGCTCCAAAGTTCGCGGTCAAGGTCTTCCATGAATTCCTTAACTCTTGCTGGAAGAATTCCAAAGTACTGATCATCCAGTTCCTGTCCCTTAGGAGCAGGTGCACCGAAAAGTGTTCTTCCTGAAAATACCAGGTCAGGACGAGCCTTGAACATTTCCTCATCTACCAGGAAGTATTCCTGCTCAGGTCCTACGGATGTCTTAACGCACTTTACATTCTTGCCGAAGAGCTTCAGAATTCTCTTTGCCTGTGTTGAAAGTGCTTCCATAGATCTAAGGAGGGGAGCTTTCTGATCAAGGATTTCTCCTGTGTATGAACAGAAAGCTGCTGGGATATACAATGTCTTTTCCTTAACGAACGCATAGGATGTTGGATCCCATACGGAGTAACCTCTTGCAGAGCAAGTCTCGCGAAGTCCGCCTGAAGGGAAAGAAGAAGCATCTGGCTCTGCCTGAACTAAGTTCTTTCCTGTGAACTCCATGATTACTCTTCCATCAGGTGATGGTTCAATAAAGGAGTCATGCTTTTCTGCTGTTACACTTGTCAGTGGCTGGAACCAATGTGTGTAATGTGTTACGCCCTTTTCAAGCGCCCAGTCCTTCATAGCAAGTGCAACTGCATTCGCTACCTTTTCTTCCAGAGGTGCTCCCTCATCAATTGTTCTTCTCAGTGACTGGTAAACATCTGTAGAAAGCATAGCCTTCTGGGTTCTGTCGTCGAATACATTTGATCCGAAGTAATCTGCAACTGTTTCCATCTTAGGTCCTCCCTTTTAACTTGAGATATATTTTTGTTCTTTTGTTTACTTTGTGAAAATGAAATGTTTTTTGAAACAAAGAAGGCGCCCCACTGAAAACATCTTGTTCTTCAGTGAGACGCCGTTGTCTCGTAATTTGTTTACTTTTTTGCTTCAACGCGATATCAATTCGCATTTCTGCCTAGACTATACTCTTCATGTTTTTTTCTGTCAATTGTTTTTTTCAAAATTTTTAAAAATTTTCTCAATAACAATTTTGCAGATAAATACTAAAGTGAATAGCCCATCAGGTATTCGTCTACTTCCTTGGCACAGGCCTTACCTTCTGCAATTGCCCATACTACAAGGCTCTGGCCACGGTGCATATCACCGGCAGTGAATATCTTATCCTGCTTTGTGTGATAAGAATCCGGGCCAAGAGTTGCAACCGTATTTCTTGGAGTCTTAGCCAGTTCGAATCCGTCTGCAGTATAGCTTTCGCAACCAACAAAACCTGCTGCAATCAGAAGCAGATCACAAGGAATTTCCTTTTCAGAGCCTGCAACTTCTGTGAGCTTACCATTCACAAACTTCACGTTTACGATCTGGAGTTTCTTCACAGCACCAGACTTATCCTTAATCACTTTCTTTACGGTTGTAGAATAGAGACGTGGATCATGTCCAAAAGCAGTAATGGCTTCTTCATGACCATAATCCACCTTCAGTACCTTTGGCCATTCTGGCCATGGATTGGATACTGCCCGAACCTTTGGTGGTTCTGGCATCATTTCCAGAGCGGTTACGGACTTACATCCTTCACGAAGGACTGTACCAATACAGTCATTACCTGTATCACCGCCACCGACAACTACTACATGTTTGCCCTTAGCAGTTATAAATGCAGTATGGCTATCTGCCTTCTTAGCATCTGTATTCTTTGCACAAGCACTCTTAGCATCTGCCTTCTTGTCAGAGTCCGTTTTCACTGCTGCGGCAAGTTCATTTAATTCCTCACCTGTGCGCTTCTCAGTCTTCAGCAACTGCTTGGTTGTTTCTGTCAGGAAATCAACGGCATAGTAAATGCCTTTCCCTTCCACTGGCTGACCTTCTGCCACAAGGCCACGAGCGGCCTTGGCGCCACAGCAGAGAACCACTGCGTCGTACTCGGAAAGCAGCCACTTTACAGTAATGATCTTATCCCTACATACATCCACACCACATGCAAAAGTGATGCCCTCTTCTTCCATGAGTTTACGGCGACGAAGAACCACATCCTTGTCCAACTTCATGTTTGGAATGCCAAACATAAGAAGGCCACCGATTTCTTCTTCCCGCTCATAAACTGTTACTTCATGACCACGATGATTCAGGTCATCTGCCACAGCAAGTCCGGAAGGACCTGCTCCAATTACTGCTACCTTTTTACCAGAACGAACTGCTGGAACTACAGGCTTTACAAGACCTTTCTTCCATGCATTTTCAATGATAAACAGTTCATTTTCATGGGCTGTTACAGGATCTCCATGCTGGCCACACATACAAGCTTTTTCACAAAGGGCAGGACATACACGCCCTGTGAACTCTGGAAAATTGGATGTCTTATGCAGCCTGTTGTATGCCTCTGCCAAATTGCCTGCGTAAAGGGCATCATTCCATTCCGGAATGAGATTATGAAGAGGACAGCCTGTTACCATACCAGATAACTTCATGGCTGACTGACAAAAAGGTACGCCACAATTCATACATCTTGCAGCCTGTTTCTTTCTATCTTCTTCATTCATTGGCACATGAAATTCATGAAAGTTTTTCATTCTGTCGGAAGGCTCCACCATGTCATTGTCCTGTCTTTCGTATTCTAAAAATCCAGTCATTTTACCCATTGGTTTCTCCTTTCTAGGCTGTAACTTCTGCAAAAGCTTCCATCAGTGCATGTTCATGGGACAGGCCCTGATTCTCATACTTTGCAATGCTCTTCAACATATTTGCATAGTCCTTTGGAACAATCTTCTTGAAGTCTGAAACTCTGTTTGGAAGATCCTTCAGAATTTCTTCTGCCTTAGTACTTCCTGTCTCCTGATAATAGTCAGTGAGAAGTTCCTTCAGCTCTTCAATATCATACTTATCGGATACGGTTTCCAACGTATCCATATCCTTATTCATTCTCTTATAGAGGTCATGGCTGGCATCCAGAACGTAAGCCACACCACCTGACATACCTGCAGCAAAGTTCTTACCTGTTGGTCCCAGGATTACTGCCTTACCGCCTGTCATATATTCCAGGCCATGGTCGCCACAACCCTCAGCTACAACCGTAGCACCTGAGTTACGTACGCAGAATCTTTCACCTGCAATACCGCGAACATAAGCCTTACCACTTGTTGCACCGTAAAGTGCTGCATTACCGATAATAATATTTTCAGCAGGGTCAAATGTACTTGCCGCAGATGGCACACATACTACCTTACCGCCGGAAAGCCCCTTACCAAATCCATCGTTGGCGTCGCCTGTAAGATGAAGGGTAAGTCCCTGTGGAATAAAGGCACCAAAGGACTGGCCACCGCCACCCTCTGCATTAACAACAAAGGAATCTTCTGCAAGTGTTGTTCCATATTTCTTTGTGATTTCAGAACCAAGTCTTGTACCGAAAGCACGGTCTGTGGAAGAAATCTTTACTGACACGGTTCCCAGGGTACCTGTCTTCTGACCGGAAATTTTTGCAGCCTTTTCCTGTGTAGCCTTAGCCTGAGTTGCATCCTTTGCTTCTGCATGCTGCTGAAGAAGTGTAGGAATCAGCACTTTCTCGTCCAGTGTCTTTTCCAGCTGGAAGTCATAAAGATCACCAGCTACAAAATGCTGCTGTGGCTTCTCGCTGTTCTTTGCTTCTTCATTCTTTCCTGCTATAGAAGCAGTATTAATCTGGTTAAGGAGAACAGAAAGGTCCAGCTGACTTGCACGCTTCACACGTACATTCTTACGTACACTCAGACAATCTGTACGGCCAACCATATCTTCCACTTTACGGAAGCCCAGTGTTGCCATGATTTCACGAAGTTGTTCTGCCATCAGCATCATAAAGTTGATGATGCATTCTGGAGATCCAGCAAAGCGCTTTCTAAGTTCCTTATTCTGTGTTGCAATACCAACAGGACATGTATCCTTTGAGCAAACACGCATCATCATACAGCCCATGCATACCAGTGGAGCGGTTGCAAAGCCAAATTCTTCTGCACCAAGAAGGGCAGCGATTGCAACGTCACGACCACTCATAAGCTTACCGTCTGTTTCAATACGAACACGGCTGCGCAGTCCATTTGCCACAAGGCTCTGGTGAGCTTCTGTTACGCCAAGTTCCCAAGGGAGACCTGCGTGATGAACAGAGGAACCTGGGGCGGCACCTGTACCACCGTCATATCCTGATATCAGGATGACTTCTGCACCAGCCTTGGCAACACCGCTGGCGATTGTGCCAACGCCTGCTTCCGAAACAAGCTTTACAGAAATTGCTGCCTTTTTATTTGCATTCTTCAGATCGTAAATGAGCTGTGCCAGATCTTCGATAGAATAGATATCGTGATGTGGTGGTGGAGAAATCAGACTTACACCTGGAGTTGAGAATCTGGTTGCTGCAACCCATGGGTAAACCTTCTTTCCTGGCAGATGTCCGCCTTCACCAGGCTTTGCGCCCTGGGCCATCTTAATCTGAATTTCTTTTGCTGAATTTAAGTATGCGCTCGTTACGCCAAAACGACCGGAAGCAACCTGCTTAATTGCTGAATTTCTTTCTGTGCCAAATCTGTCTGCGGATTCGCCACCTTCACCAGTATTGGACTTTGCACCAATACGATTCATGGCAATGGCCATGGTCTCATGGGCTTCCTGAGAAATAGAACCATATGACATAGCACCTGTCTTAAATCTCTTTACGATTTCAGATGCTGGCTCAACTTCTTCCAGAGGAATTGGTGCACCTGCTGGTACCAGGTCCAGAAGTCCACGAAGAGTATGTGGTCTCTTTGGATCATCTACCATATCTGTGTAAGCCTTGAAGTCTTCTGTCTTTCCTGTATGAGCCGCCTTCTGCAGAGCCAGAATTGTTTCTGGATCATAAAGATGATCTTCTGCAGTTGCTCCTCTTCTCATCTTGTGGTAACCCTCTGTGTCCAGTTCCAGATCCACTGGAAGGCCAACCGGGTCGTAGGCGTGATTATGACGCCATGTCACATCCTCAGAAATTTCCTGAAGACCGATACCACCAACCTTGCTGGTAACACCGCTAAAATACTGATCAATTAATTCATGGCTAAGACCAACTGCTTCAAAGATACGAGCAGACTGGTAAGACTGAATTGTTGAAACACCCATCTTGGCAGCAATCTTAACAATGCCGTTCAGAATAGCTGCGTTATAGTCTTCGATTGCTGTATGGTAATCCTTATCCAGCAGGCCCTGATCAATCATTTCCGTGATTGCTTCATGGGCAAGATATGGATTAATGGCACGGGCACCAAAGCCCAGAAGTGTTGCCATATCATGTACATTCTTAGGTTCACCAGATTCCAAGATAAGAGATACAACTGTTCTCTTCTTTGTTCTGACAAGATGCTGTTCTACGGAAGATACAGCAAGGAGAGATGGAATTGGTAAATGGTTTTCATCCACACCACGGTCTGAAAGAATTACAATATTCTTTCCTTCTGCAATGGCATGATCAATATGCACATTCAGCTGATCCAGTGCCTTTTCCAGGGATGTATTCTTGTAGTAGAGCATAGAAACCTTTACAGCACGAAGGCCAGGTTCATCCAGCTCTGCAATCTTCATAAGATCCACACCTGTAAGGATTGGATGGTGTACTTCCAGTACACGACAGTTCTGACCGCTCTCTTCCAGCAGATTACCATCCGAGCCGATATATACTGTTGTATCTGTAACAATCTTTTCACGAAGGGAATCGATTGGTGGATTTGTAACCTGCGCAAAATGCTGATTGAAGTAACGGAAAAGATTTGCATGTCTCTTAGATAAAACAGCAAGAGGCACATCATGTCCCATGGAAACAGTTGGCTCAATACCAGTAGTTGCCATTGGTCCGATTTCATCTTTTAGGTCTTCATAGGTATATCCAAATACCTTATAGAGTCTATGCAGGTCTTCTGAATCATGGGTTGGAAGCTTCTTATTTGGAATCTTCAGTTCAGAAAGCTGCTTCAGCTCCTGATCTACCCACTCACCATAAGGCTGACGACTTGCATAAGCCTTCTTTACTTCTTCATCAGAAATGATTCTCTTTTCCTTTGTGTCTACCAAAAGAATCTTACCTGGTTCCAGACGAGACTTCTTTAAAACGTGCTTTGGATCAACGTCCAGAACACCAACTTCAGAAGCCAGAATAAGGCGATTATCATCCGTTACATAGTAACGAGATGGACGCAGACCATTACGGTCCAGAGTTGCTCCCAGAGTCTCACCATCTGTAAAGATAATGGCAGCAGGGCCATCCCATGGCTCCATCATTGTTGCATAGTAGTGATAAAAATCCTTCTTATCTCCTGTAATGAAATCGTTCTGATTCCATGGTTCAGGAATGGTTACCATCATAGCAAGAGGCAAATCCATACCATTCATGTACATGAATTCCAGTGTATTGTCTAACATTGCCGAATCGGAACCAACAGAAGAAATAACAGGGAATACCTTGTCTCCTTCCTTCTCGATAAATGGAGTACGCATGGTCTCTTCACGAGCCAGCATTCTATCTACATTACCGTTGATGGTATTAATTTCACCATTGTGAGCAATCATTCTGTATGGATGAGCACGGTTCCAGGAAGGCGTTGTATTTGTAGAGAAACGAGAATGCACAAGGGCGATGGCTGATGTGTAGTCCTTGCTCTGTAAATCTGTATAGAAATTCCTGAGCTGTGTAACCAAGAACATACCCTTATATACGATGGTTCTTGATGACAGAGAGCAGATATATGTATCTTCCGATGACTGTTCAAACTCACGACGGACCACATATAAACGCCGATCAAATTCAAATCCAGCCTTCACATCATCAGGTCTCTTAATAAAGCATTGCTCAATATGAGGCATGCAGTCCAGGGCAACCTGACCTAAGATTGCAGGGTTTGTTGGAACATCACGCCAGCCAAGGAATTCCAGACCTTCCTTCTGACAGATAACCTTCAGCATGCGCTTTGCGAACATTCTCTTCAGAGAATCCTGTGGCAGAAAGAACATACCGATACCGTAGTCACCAGCCTGACCAAGTTCAATGCCAGCCTTTTCTGTTTCAGCCAGGAAATAGTCATGTGGAATCTGGGTCAAAATACCAACACCATCACCCACCTTACCTGTTGCATCCTTACCTGCACGGTGCTCCAGTTTTTCAACAACCTTCAGGGCATCATCCACAACCGCCCTGGTCTTTTTACCATCGATCTGTACAATGGCACCGATACCACAGGCATCCTGCTCTGTAACCAGATTCTGATCGTATGAGCACATCTGTTTTTCCATCTGTCTGTCCTCCTTTATCATTCTTCGTTCTGCAAATGGGTTGCGCTTACATTTCAATCCCCGCCTTCCCATAGTTCTTGCAAAACAATAAGGCGCTCCAAACAGACTTAACGGGAGGTTAAGTCTCATTCAAAGCGCCTTTGCTTTTTCTTTATTTATTACGAAATCAAATTCATTTGTCAGAACTTGTACGCCGTCACTGGCTAAATTTCCTGACCTGTTTGCGAGAATAAACCACTTTTTATTGTTTGTCAACCTATTTTGTGAATTTAATTAATTATTTTTTGCAATTTTCTTAATTTAATTCATCTTTTCTATTGACACACCTTAATATATTTCATTAAAATAGGGGCAGTTGGGAAATTATTTTCTTTCCATTTACAATAGTTTTCAAAAAATCATAGTAGCACTTGGACAATGGCGTTCATTTAGCAGGGAATACCAAACAAACCCATAGCTTGTTTGCGTCACAAATTCCATTTGCTAAGAGAGCGTCTTTTCTTTATTTAAAGGAGATTTTTATGAACTACACCCCAGAAGAAATCATCGAATACGTGAAAGAAGAGGATGTCAAATTCATCCGTCTTGCCTTCATTGATTTGAAGGGCAATCAGAAAAATGTTTCCATCATGCCAAACGAACTGCGTCGTGCCTTTGAATACGGCATTGCCTTTGACGCCTCTGCCATTGATGGATTCACGGATGTAGCGCACAGTGACCTCTTCCTTCATCCAGATCCAGACACTCTGTCTATCCTCCCATGGAGACCAGAGCACGGCCGTGTTGTAAGACTTTATTGCACCATTTCTCATCCAGATGGAACCCCTCTGGCTGTGGATAGCCGTACCCTGTTGGAAAATGCAGTAAAGAAAGCCGCTGAATACGGGCTTTCCTTCTCCTTCGGTTCTGAAATGGAATTCTATCTTTTCCTTTTAGATGAAAATGGAAATCAAACTTTCATACCTTATGACCGCGCAGGTTATATGGATCTGGCACCAGAAGACAAGGGTGAAAACATCCGTCGTGAAGTATGTCTGACTTTGGAGCAGATGGGCATTATCCCAGAGACATCTCACCATGAAGCTGGTCCTGGTCAGAACGAAATCGACTTCCGATTCAGCGACGCACTTTCTGCTGCCGACAATGCCATGACCTTCCAGAATGTTGTTAAAACAATTGCCAGTCGTAATGGACTTTGGGCTTGCTTCACACCACGCCCACTTGCTGACGAAGCCGGTAATGGTTACCACATTAATATGTCCATGCACTCCACAGACCCAAATGGTCCAAAGAGTCCAAGCCTGCAGCCATTTATGCTGGCTGGAATTTTAAAGCACATTAGCGATATCACTGCCTTCTTAAATCCAGGAAAAGAATCCTACCGCCGTCTGGGAAGAGACAAAGCTCCACTTTATGTGTCATGGTCCCCTGAGAATCGTTCCCAGCTCATTCGTGTGCCTGCTGTGAAGACTCACCATCCTCGAATCGAGCTTCGTTCCCCTGATTCTCTGACGAATCCATACATTGCTTTCAGCCTTTTGATTTATGCTGCTTTGGACGGCTACATCACCAAGTCCCTTCCGGCAGAAGCCATCAACTGCAACCTCTTTGAAGCAGACGACGAAACTTTAGAAAGCCTTGCAACCCTGCCAGCAAACCTGGAAGAAGCCATTGCTGTAATGAAGGAAAGCGATTTCGTTAAGAAGTATCTCCCAAATGAAATCATTAATTATTACAGTCGTACAGAAAACTAAGCTCCTTTGCGAAATGCATAGTCAAACTTGTTGGCAACAAATCCCCATGCATTGCCAAACTAGTCGATAAACCAGTTGCTTAACGACTTATCAAATGAGTTGCTCATAAATGGAGAGATATACATGAGTTTACAAGAACATGTTTATAAATTATTAATCATATCCTCCTCTGATGGTTTCAGTAAAGCTGTAAAAGCCACTCTTCCAAAGCTTCGCTTTCAGGAAATCGTTACCGTCACAGGCGAGACGGCTGCCCGCCGCCTTCTTTCGGACTATCACTTTGACCTTGTGATTATTCACTCACCTCTTCCGGAAGATACCGGCATTCGTCTTGCCGTAGACCTTTGTAGCGATAAAACCACCACAGCCCTTCTGGTGGTGGCTTCTGACCTTTACCATGGAATCTACAAAGAAGTTTCCCCTCGCGGCGTCATGGTTGCCTCCCGCCCTCTGCCTCGCAACATCCTGCTTCAGGCCGTGGATGATATGTGCGCCTACAGTGAACGTCTTGGCAGACTCGCCAAGACATCCACATCTCTGGAATCCAAGATGAAAGAGATTCGTATCGTCAATCGTGCCAAATGGATTTTGATTGATCAGGAAGGCATGCCGGAACAGGAGGCTCACCGTTTTATTGAAAAGAGCGCCATGGACACAGGAAAAACCAAGTCCGAAATTGCCGAAGAAATTATCAGCAAGCACAGCCAATAGCCTGGGAATTCCGCCCACAAAAGCAGCAATTCCATTTGTCATATGAATTGCTGCAATTTCCATTTGCAAAAAAATAAGGCCCGCTCCACTGGAGCAGGCCTTTTTCTTATTCAATAAATCAATTTCCCTTTTAAAATGTTCCAGGAATCCTAAAGCAGGAATGGCAGGAAAATACTTGCCAATCCCAGGAAGATAAAGAATCCCAGAACGTCTGTCGCTGTTGTAACAAAGATTGATGACGCCAGCGCTGGATCCGCATGGAGCTTATCCAGAATAATTGGAATCAGGAAACCAAAGATAGAAGAAACCACCAGGTTACCAATCATAGCCAGGAAGATAATCAGTCCAAGGTAGAAGTTGTCGTAAAGAGCACCGACCACAAGTCCTGTTACTGCACCAGTTGCTGCACCATCTACAACCCCCAGGAGCACTTCTTTCACAAAGGATTTCCAATGATCTTTAAATTGTACTTCGCCCTTGGCAAGTTCTCTTACCAGGACAGACATGGTCTGAGTTCCGGCATTACCACCCATTCCTGAAACAATCGTCATGGTTGCAGAAAGGGCAACGACCTGGGAAATGGTAGATTCAAAAATACGAACCGTAAAGGATGCCAGGAAGGCTGTAATCAGATTCACAAGCAGCCATGGCAGACGCAGACGAACAGATTCGAATAATGTGGTATCCAAATCTTCTTCTGCAGAAGTACCACCCAGGTGGGCGATATCTTCATCATGCTCTTCATTAATAACGTCGATGATATCATCCACGGTGATAATACCCAGGATAGCACCCTTACTGGTAACTACAGGAACTGCCTGCAAATTGTAACGGGATACAACCTTGGCAACCTCTTCCTGGTCAACTTCCGGCTCAACCGATACGACCTGGTCGTCCATGATTTCAGCAAGCTTTGTATTTCTTGGTGCTGACAGCAGATCTCGTAAATCCACGACACCCACCAGCTTTCTCATGCGATCTTCATCCGTTACATAAATGGATTCAATCACTTCTGTCTTTGGACCGATATCACGAATAGTATCCAAAGCCTCCGCACAGGTACGGTCTTCACGAAGAGCAATATACTCTGTGGTCATAATACCGCCTGCACTATCGTCAGGATAACGGAGTAGGGTATGAATGATTCGACGGTCGCCAGACTTCATGTGATTGAGAAGTCTCTTACGACGGGCAAATTCCATTTCCCCCATGATATCTACGATATCATCCTTTGACATATCTTCGAACATTTCCAGAAGAGTGGAGTCCGCAATATTCTTACTCATTCGCTGGCGCATATCGTCGTCAGCCTCTTCCATCAGTTCTATCAGATTCTCTCTTTTCAGCTTACGAATCAGAAGGCCCAGCTGTTCATCATCCAGGTCATCCAACTCTTCAACGAAGTCGGCTGTCTGCAAATCATCAAAGTAATCATTGATTTCATCACGGTCCGCCGTAGACTCCATGATCTGTTCCAGCTGATTCTCTGCGTAATTATCGTCTGGCGCATCCTCGTCGAAGTCGTCCAGATCGGTATGAATACCGTGATCATCGTCCTCATCATCATCGTCGTGATCATGTTCGTCATCATCCGGCTGCAATGACTCAAAGAGGCCTGTCAGGTTTGGCGTAGTCTCTTCGGGGATTTCAGGCTCCTGCTCGTCTACTTCTAAATATTCCTTATTCTCATCCATCTGATGACCTCCTTTCTCACGGTAAAACAATGACGAAATGTCTATTCTTCATCCTGAAAATTACGCCAATTCCCATTTGCAAATGGACTTGGCATTTCCATACTGATTATACGCTTTATCAAAGTATGAAACCACCTTGAAATGGCGTTTCATACTCAATTCACTTTTGTTTATTCATACCAGCTTTCCTAGTTTTTATTTCTAGCTTTGCTGGTTTTCTTTTTTATTTTTCTACTACTGCTTCTGTTTTTTATGCTGACTCAGATATTCCTTGGTAAGCTTCGCCACCACTGGGGAAAGCAGAAGGACAGCAATCAGGTTAGGGACTGCCATCAGGGCGTTGGCCGCATCCGCAATGGTCCAAACCAGACCAAGCTTAACTGTTGCACCAACCACAACGAATATAACATAGATGGCCTGATAAACCTTACCACCAACCATGCCGAACATGAATTCGAAGCAACGGCTGCCGTAAAGGCTCCAGGAAAGCAGAGTTGAGAACGCAAACATGGCGATGCAGACTGCAATAATCATGGAAGCCGCCTTCATGCCAATGCTTGTGCTGAAGGCCAGAATTGTAAGATCTGTACCTGCAGAAGTTCCGTAGAAAGCATCTGCCTGACCAGAAATCAGGATAGCAAGAGCTGTTAAAGTACAGATAACAATGGTATCTGCAAATACTTCAAATACACCATACATACCCTGCTCAACTGGATGTTCAACATCTGCTGCAGCATGGGCAATTGGTGCAGTACCAAGACCTGCTTCGTTGGAGAAAATACCACGACCGAAGCCTGCCTGAATCGCCTTCATGATTCCCACACCAGCAAGGCCACCGCCGATTGCCTTAGGATCAAAAGCACCTTCGAAAATCATCTTGAAAACTTCGCCAATCATATTTGCATGACCAAAGACAACTACTAAAGCGCAGATGATATAAAGCAGGGCCATCATAGGTACCAGCTTTTCTGTTACGCTACCGATTCTCTTCATTCCGCCGAAAAGTACAAGGATTGTCAGAATTGCGCCAAGCACGCCAATCACAAGGTAGATGCAACGCAGATTGTATTCGGAAATATTGGGATCAAAGGACTGGAATACAGAGCCAATGGATGTGGCAATGGTGTTAATCTGTGTCATATTTCCAGTACCAATGGCAGCTACTGAGCCGAAGATACAGAAGATAATGGCAAGCCACTTCCACTTCTTTCCCAGACCATTCTGGATGTAATACATAGGACCGCCAACGAAGTCACCGCTGGTATTGCTTTCACGGAAATGAACGGAAAGAACAATTTCAGCATACTTTGTACACATACCAAAGATGGCAGCAATCCACATCCAGAAGATGGCACCAGGTCCACCAAGTCCAATGGCACCAGCAACACCGGCGATATTACCAGTTCCAACAGTACCAGCCAGGGCAGTTGTCAGCGCCTGAACAGGAGTCAGTGTGCCTTCCTTATTGTCTTTCTTTTTCTGAAAGAGCTTGCCCACAGTATTCTTCATAATGAAAACGAACTTGCGGAACTGCAGCCCCTTCAGACAAATTGTCATAAAGATACCTGTACCAATTAAGAGCACAAGCATAGGAACGCCCCATACAAGAGCATCCACCTGATTAATGATTTTTGTAATTGTTTCCATGTTTTTTCCTCATATCTTATTAGACCCAAATGCCATGGGCCTTGTATATTTTACAGGAAATCCCAGCCCCTGCCCACCCAGAAATTGGCCTGATAGCATTTTTCCAGTTAAATTAATAATTAAGCCAGACAAATGAGATTGGCAAATAAGCTTGGCCTAGAAAATAGGCGGTTACAGTACCCAGATAGTACCATAACCGCCTTAGCTTTTGTTATCTCTTATTCGTCCTCATCCTCGTAAAACTCCTGCTCCACCAACTCCTTTACACTCAAAGGCTTGTGCGCCCCTGGTCTTTCCGGCATTGCTGGAGTTTCCGGCATTCCTGCCGCTTCCTTCTTGGCCTCATTCTTATCTACCAGCTGCTGACCAGTATAGGCCATAAGAATAAAAACAAAATCAATTGCTACCCAAAAAAATACATTCATCCTATTTTCCTCCATCCATCAAAAACTTTCCTAACCTATTTCTGCAAATGAAATTTGCACATGCACAAACTAAGTTCGCTTAAGCATGTTTTATCCAACTGAGGAAAGTATATGAAATAATGAGGTCATAAAATAGAACTTATAAGTTGAATTTTCTATTCAGCAAGTGCCTGTTCAATTGCCTTTGCAAACTGATCTGCACAAGATGTCTGTCTTGGTCCACACTGATTTCCCTTAAGAATGTCCTTAACTTCTGCAGCGTCACGACCTTCCACCAGCTTACCAATTGCCTTCAGGTTACCATTGCAACCACCTGTAAACTGTACGTTGTGAATCTTATTTTCATCATCCAGCTGGAATGTTAAATTTACGGAACAAACGCCCTGAGGCTTAAATGAAATGTCTCTCATGATGTCTCCTTATCCCTAATATGACTTCAAAATGTTCTAAGTTTTATACAAATCACTCATTTTATATTTTACTGAAGTTAATTTTACACATACCTTTCCAGATTGCAAGCACCTGCTGGCAGAACTCGTGAAATTCTAAAATCCGTTGACCATTTTCGGCAAATGGACTTGTTCTGGCAACTGGCATTCTAGTTTTTGACGACCGGGACAAGGTAAAGGACCATGCATTTACAAAGGACGATAAGATTCTCATCTACGAACGCTTCTACGCCTGTGCCCAGCACCAGATTCACTACCATACAGAGAAGCAGGAAGAACGTATATTCATTAGTAATTACTTGGAATTCTGTGGGGATGGCTATGGCGTGGATAACCTGATGGCTTCCTACAAAAGCTTTGATCCAGATCAACTGGATTATGAAGCTTTGCGCAAGCTGTGTGACAAATACAATGATGATTTCTTTTAATTCTATTAATTTTTAATATCATAAAAGGCTTGGTGCAAATGAGATTTTCGTCTCTTGCAACCAAGCCTTTTCATATTTACATTATTAATCCACAATACGAAACTAGAAATTTCCAAATACAAAATCTTTCACCACGCCAAAACTTTCACGAAGCATATTATTTACAAAATACACCCAATGGGATGGGGCAGAAATTCCACATACATTTTCGTAACCCTGACCTTTTGCCAGCTGGACTCCACGATAGACATGGAAATTGTTTGTGACAATTCCCACAGAGTCATTTTCTGGATCAAAGAACTGGGCACTAAAGCGGATGTTCTCATTCGTATCCAGCGACTTGTTCTCCACGTAGATTCTGTCCTCGGCAATTCCATTTGCAAGAAGGTAATCACGCATGCCTTCCGCTTCTGGGAAGGGTTCATTGGAACCCTGTCCGCCAGAGACCACAACCTTGGTGTTAGGATTTTTCTCCAGATAATCGATGGCGGTATCCAGTCGATACCTGAGGGTCAGACTTGGACCAGATTTGTAGACCTGTGAACCAAGAACCACAATGACGTCCAGATTATCCTGGCCTTTTGAGAAGGCCTTGCTCCATACCAGGCCCTGGGTCAGCAGGATAATTACCAGTCCAAGGGACAAGCCCGCTGTAAATATTACTCGAACAGCCTTGGGAATTTTCCTCCACAGTTTCTTGTGAAGCACCAGTGCTACGCAGGCGAAGAAAGCACCAATCAGGAACCAGATCAGAAAGAACTTGGTACCTGAGTTGGCAAGTAGGACAACGATGCCATAGAGAAAAGACAGAATAGCCATGACCACCCAAAAAAGTGGCCATGACCAAGTCCATTTATCTTTATGCTTGTTGTCTTTATGCTTGTTGTCAGAATTCTTGCTCTTTATGAATAGATTTCTTAAAGGCGTCACTTGCTCCTCGAAGATTTCATTTTCATTATTATTCGAATTCATTTTAACCTCACACGTTAAAACTTTTAAATTAAGCTACTACAGCAGTAACCTGAATTTCAACCAGTGCATTTGCAGGAAGCTTTGCAACTTCATAGCAAGCACGTGCTGGGTAAGGCTCTGTGAAGAACTCAGCGTAAACCTTGTTTACATCCGCGAATGTGCTAACGTCATCAAGCAGAACGGTTACTGTTACAACGTCGCTCATAGAAGCGCCTGCTTCTGCAAGAATGTTTGAAATATTTGTAAGAGACTGACGAGCCTGTGCCACTGCGTCTTCGCCAGCGTACTTTCCAGTTGCTGGATCAAGACCAAGCTGACCAGAAACATAAATTGTGTTGCCAGCCTTGATTGCCTGTGAGTATGGTCCCAGTGCTGCAGGTGCCTTATCTGTATGAATTGCGATGTTTGCCATTTTCAAAATCCTCCTAACCGTCAATTGAATTTATTGTATCCGCCAAATGCATTTGGCGATGCACTTAATACATTTCCACCACATATTATGCAATATTTGAAGAAATACGTCCATGCTTATGTAGCCTGATTCCATACGAAATACCAATAACATGTAAAAATTACGACCTATATCACAAAATTTTTTTCTTGTAAGTAAAATTTTCTAAATATTGGTAATTTAAAATTAATATCAACATTTCGATATTTTTTCTCGCCTAATTACCGATCACGTGTAAATATTTATCAAATACAAAAAACGCCCAAGACATTTCTGTCTTGGACGCCAGTTGAATAATCGCTTACGCGACGCAGGGCATTATTTAGTGAATGAGATTTCAACATTTCCAGTATCGGCTGACGCTTTCATTTCTGGACTTGTTCCATTCTTTTCTTTGTATTCAGAATCGCCATCTTCACTCTTTTTGTCTCCATTCAGTACAATCTTGCCGAAGGATGCTTCTATGTCATAGCTATATTCTTCTTCTTTTCCTGAAAGACTTCCTTCTATGTTTCCTGTATCTGCATCCAGGACTGCACTAGTGAAAGAAAGGGAATCGAACTTGATATTTCCCGTATCTGCATTCACTTCAAGATCACCAAGTGCACTTTGATTCATATCAATATTGCCTGTATCTGCGCTGATATTGCAGGCCCTGGCACTTACATTCGTAAATTTCACATTACCAGTATCCGCACTAATTGTAATCTTCTCACCAGACATATCCTTCATATCGGCATTACCTGTGTCTGCCTCAATATCAAGATTCTTCACATCCATACTGTTCAGAGATACATCACCAGTATTTACAATCATTTTTGCATCCTCCAGACTTGTTCCTTCTGGAACAGTGATTTCTATCGAATAATCACCTGACCAGTCAAAAATGTTGAAGTTAACTCCACTAAATGCTTTTTGCTTTTCCGTGAGTTTTAAAGTATCTCCTTCTACTTTTGCAGAAAAGTCTGCACGTTCAGGAAGTTTATAGGATACTTTCCAGCTATCGCCTGTAACTACATCTACATTAGCAGTATCCACATCCAGATCAAGTTTCTTGAATTCATCAAGTTTGATTTCATCTGTTATGTATTTTTTATCTGAGCCATTAATATCTTTTGAAAGATAGACTTTTTTCTCCTGGTAATCGATACCGAATTTCATGGATCCGCCGGTTACAAGGCCAAGGCCAAAAATTAAGGCGCCAGCACCAAACATAATTCCTGCTGTAATCAAAGCAGTTTTTCTTAAACCGAACTTACGCATTCGCCTTACCTCCATTCTTCTTTGCCACGATCTTACGGAAGAGTTTTGCAATTCCCATGACCATTCCCTTTGCTGCTTCAACAAAAATCCAGATGATAATAATTGCTAGTGCAAGAGCCATCAGGAACATACCAATGAATACCAGAACCTGTGGGAAGGAACCAGCCCATACAATTCCTGGAAGGACGCCAAGGCCAAGTCCAATAAAACCGATACCGCAGGCAACGCCTGTTACAACAAAGGCTAAGGCAAGAGCCAATACACAAATTAAAACGGCAAATAATACAGCTGCCACTGGGATGGCCATAGGCGCTGCACAGATGGAAAGAATAACAAGCCAAATGACTTTAGCTGGGCTTGTTTTCTTCTTCACAACTGGACCTCTTGCTCCAGAATTCCAGGCAATTCCATTTGCCTGGCTTGATCCTGCACCTTCTACCTGGCCAGAAAGTGGCGCGTTTGGCGATAATTCCTTGCCAAGTGCTTCATCAAGAATTCGGCGTGCGACTTCATCAGGGCTACCAACAAGTTCCGTAACATCCTGATCATCACTCACTTCTGCATCGTAAAAGTATTCGTCGTAATACTCTAATGCATCCTCAAAATCTTCCTTTGGCAGGCCGTGGAGTTTCCGGCCAAGTTCAGCCATAAATATCTTTTTGTTCATTTAACCCTCCTTTGTGGAACCACTGATCAGAGCATCAACCTTGTTCTGATATTCCTTCCACTCGTCCCTGTAAAAATTCAACTTTTCTTTTCCTGCTTCTGTGACACGATAGTATCTTCTGTTTCGTCCCTGGAATGGCTGGTCGTAGGTTTCCAGAAGATTTTCCTTCTGCAATCTGCGAAGAACTGGATAAAGGGTTGATTCTGAAATGTCCACCACTTCTCTAACCTTCTGGGTCAGAGTGTAGCCATAAGAATCTTCCTGAGCGACGATTCCGAGAACACATGCATCCAGAAGAGGTGCCTGTAATTGATAAGTCACGTCTTTCTCCTTTCGAGCTTTACGCTCTTCGAATTATTCCCGCGTTGAGTAAGCTTGCTTATGCCTGATGTTATATTCGTATGTAATATTATACAGCGTATAGCATCGTTCATGGCTATACTATACATCGTATAATATTGTATGTCAACAAGTTTATTAAATATTTCTAAGAATTCTATTATTTTTTCTTTCGACCTCTCTCCAAACCAGCAAAGTAAGCTCCCCCTGTCCCCCAAAAAAGGCCGTCTCCCCTTATAAATACTGAGGAAACGGCCCTTCATGCAAATGATATTTGCACAGATTTCGTTTAATAAATCTATTTACATGTAATTTGTATAAATACTGTCTTTTAATCTAAATCTGTCCTTTAAATACTGTTTTTTAATTTAATACTGTCTTCTAATTTAATACTTCCTTCTGAAGCAATATATTTATACTGTTCTCCATTTTCTCTGCACACTTCATTTGCAGGCTGGATTTTACTGGTGATTCCTTCTCCTGTGTTTGGTGTAATCAGGGACCAGACAGCGTCGCCGGCGAAGAAGATCAACAGGACCGTGCAAATGATTTTTCGGTTCTTCATCTTCATATGCTGGTAGAAGTCGTCCAACCATGGGGAGAAGATGTAGGTAAAGGCCATGCCCGCCAGACCAAATACAAGGAGGCCTTCCAGACAGATTCGACCATGAAGATTCAAGTAATAACCGGAGTAGTCCCACCACTTTTTATGAGCGAAGGTTTCCAGGCCCCAGGCTGTCCAATATTCAACCATACCGCAGATAAAGACTGAACCCAGTAATAATTTACCAGGATGTTCGCGAAGCGGCTTTAAGAGAATCATAATTAGAAGTCCACCAACTCCATAAATCGGGAGCCAAGGTCCATGCATGGTTCCTCGATTAACAAAGACACCATCCTGTGCCAGATATAGGAAAACTTCCCAGCACCAGCCCACAAAGGCATAGGTGAAGAAGAGCTGAATCAGGGAAACAATGGAATAATTGCGTGCGTAATCGTGCTTCAAAGACTTTACGCCAGGAAGCTTGATATCGAAAAACTCATCTCCAGATGGATGTTCAAAAGGCTGAAGTTCTGTAATATCCAGGAAGTAATCGTTGAGAAGCGCTCGATCCTTCACAGAGAATTCAGCATAGCGCTCATGTCTTAAATGCATGTAATACTCAGCGTAGAAGGCTTCCACAAATGGTTCAGAGAAGAACACACCTGTCAGACGGTAAGTAGCAGAAGACAGGAATTTCAGTGGAAAGAGAATTAAGGAAATCAGGAATGTACGCCACTTTTCTCCCTTAATCATTTCCCTGGAAATACGGAAACAGTCACGCATTGGTGTATATGGATTCTCTGCCAGAATCCATGGAATCATCTTGTACTGATAATATTTGATGATGCCTCCCACAATGGTAAGGTTCCACAGGGCCTGAAAGATGTAACGCATCATCATGACAAAGGCTACATTCTTCAGTCGCTTATTCTTATATGGGAAAAGGATTTCTCCAGGCTTGGTCTCTTCATATCTGCGCTGTTCCAGGAAGTATCTGCAACGGCCCACCACAATTACATTTTTCACAAAAATAAAAATCAAAGAAGAAATGGCAGCGAAGATAAAGATGATAACCGAATTGGCTATCTGTCCCTTGAAGAAAGCTTCGTTAATACCATTTACAATACCGAACACATAGGACTGACTTCCTGTGATCTGATTGACGAATACACTGGCAAAACCACGGGAATACTTTTCCGAGGTGGTTGGCACCGCATCCGGATCTTTGACAAAATTAAACTGGAACAAATTGCTGACGAACTCTTCCAAAATTTCTGTGTTGGAACGTCGGGTGTTGGTTTGAATATCGTGTCTGGCTTCCTGCACGGATTTCGTGGCGAACTGGTAACCACCACTGATGAAAAGCGCCACCACATAAACCACCAGAATATTGATGAAATAACGGCGCTTCAAATTCTTGAAAGCCTCCTTCATCATATGCCAGCAGGACTCTGTGGTGATGATGTGTTCCCGCTTCATGCGCGTTTCAATGGCCTCACCAATGGCCGCCGGCTTTAATTTATCACTCTTGCTCATAAATTTCTCCCAACATTAACCTTTGGCAGGATATTATTCCTGCATCATATAAGAAATCAAATCATAAATTTTCGTCTTGTTTAAATCAGGATCCTGGCCCAGACCATCCCAGGAAACCAGGCAATCATGATAACGTCTGTGCATATCCTTGCCCTTCTGGTCCCAGCCAGCCCAGCCGTCCAGCATACGCTGAAAGCACCAGCGACGATGCTCAATCTTTGCCAGTTCCTCCACTTCCGGATTTTCCTGGAAGAACTTTGTCACCCAAAGGCTGTCCTTGATATTTCCCGCTGACAATAAATCTGTGTTCCCCCGGATTTTATCCTGCCAGCCTTCCTGCTTAAACCTCATGCAAATGAGTTGCTTGCAGATTCGATGCAGGTACATATACTTGGTAGCCCTACGCTGGAAATAAGCCATACCAAACCACTCTTCTTCCATTGTCTTATCGGAAGTGTAACCAGCAATCTCGTTATAGAACTGATTGTACTTATGGTTATACTGCATGACTTTCCGATTTTCTTCTTCATCGATTACATCCGAAAGCTGTAACTCATCCGACTCCTGATCCAGGAAGTAAACATGAGAGAACTGATATAAAGAATCTTTCTGCTTTGCTCTCTCTGCTGTAAATACATCTGCAAGCTCTTCAACATTGGGAGAACAGATTACTGCAGGCACAAGCTTCTCTTTCTGATTATAAATAGAAAGGCTAATCTGCTCTGCATACTTAAAGTTATCAGAAGGATTCTCCATACAAAGGGCCAGATAGGAATATGGATAAGATTTTCCAAGCAAAGTGGTAAGGGATGTAAAATCTGATTCCATATGATTCTTTCTTGACTCTATGGCTTTGATTCGAACATATAGCTTTCCATCACAATTTCCATCTCCCAGGAAATAAAGGTTTTCCTCAAGTTTCTGCAGATAATGCTGACAGGTCAGCGCTTCCAGGAAATGAGCCCATTCCTCTTCCTTCTCATCCACCAGATCAAAGATTATGGTGCTGGAACTAGCGAAAACAGAATAGCTAAGAAGTTGCTTGAAAATACTCTGTCCCAGAGTTGTGCAACCTGCAATCAATATGTGCAGATCATTTGCCGAAAGGGCAGGGCTCACCTTTCCCTTTTCGTCCTCAAAGGCCAGAGAAAGTGGGCAGTTCTTCAGAGCCTTCTTCACCAGAACATCCTCGTAACAGAAAAGCTCCAGATCAATATTGCCCCTTTCCTTGTCTCGATTCTCATCACCTTTCTGCTTGCGACAATACTTATCAAAAAAAGCTTCCACAACCCGCTCTATGGCAGGGTCTGTGCTTTCACAGTATGCTTTGAGACTCTGACCGGCGGGAATTTCCTTGGCCAGTTTCATAAAAATGGACATATTTTCAACGGAATCATCATGCATGAGAAGCACCCGCTTGGCACGACGCATGAAACCGAAACGGAAGAAATCGCTCTCTGCATAACGGAAGAGAATCTTATCCTTAAAGAGCTCCCGCTCCTGCTCTTCCCCCAGCACCTTGTCCACAATGAGACAAAGTCTATCCTTGCTGTCCTTGCAGTCGCGAATGACGTCACGAACCTGATCATTGTAACCAAAAATCACAACAATATTCTTGGAGAAAAACTTGCTGGAAATCCCCGTAAAATCAGGTATTACCCGAGCCAGATTACTGATACCAATTAAAATGAAACTGATTCCCAGAAGTGGGAAAAGGAATCTTGAAGCACCGTAAATCCAGCGTGCCACAAGTGGAATACCAGGAACATCAATAATATCAGCGTAAGAAACCGTCACATCTCCCGTCAGTGAAATGAGCCAGTTTTCCAGCACCAGCCAAATGCGATTGGCGCCCATGATCCCCTGGTTTGTATAGAATTTCCAGCTGACAAATGCCGTGTCAACCAGAACAATAAGTGCAAGAAATAAAAGAATTTTTAATTTATAGTTTTTCTTCAACACTCTGCCCCCTAGCCTAGTCTGCTTCTATCATACTTTGCTTGGGAGCCTGACGCAAGCACACTTCTCTCCCTGCTCTGCCAAGATAAAAAGCCGGCAAAAGTTTTCTTCCGTCCTCCTTCTGGTTATCAATCACTTTTTCTACGCCTATCATTCCCAGGTCTTCCAGATATCCGGCTGATAACCCAGAGTTGCCTTCTTTCCATTTCTTACGATTGGCTGTTTTAAAACCATTGGATTTTCCAGCACCTTATCAAACTTCGCTTCATCTGCCAGATACTTCACAAGAAGATAGGCATCCTGATCCTTACAATTGGGATCCAGGGCTTCTTCCAGACCACCAACTGCCTGGAGTACAGACGTGAGTTCTCCCTTGGACAGCCCCTTTTCCTTCATATCCACAGCCTGAAATTTTATGCGTCTCTCTTTAAAATAACGCTCCGCTTTTCTTGTATCTGCACTTTTCTTCGTGCCAAAAATTTGAATATTCATTCTTGCCCTTTCCTGTCCCTGAACTATATCTCTTTACGTAGAACTACTCCCTGGTCCTATTTACTAATTTCTTCCCACTCCTTTTCCTTGAAGCCCAGCAACACATGCTGATCATCTCAGATAACAAGCGGACGCTTTACCAGCATTCCATTTGTCGCCAGAAGTTTCAGCTTCTCCTCCTCAGACATGTCCATATATTTTTCTCCTTTTTCCAATTGAAGTTTATCCCAAAATCTCTAGTGCTCACATTTTCCAAAAATAAAAGGGGCATGATTTCGATCACCATGTCCCTCAAAAAATGTCTAGTTAGCGTCAAAATACATTTGGCTCAATTTTATCATGACGTCTGAATTTCGAACTAGTAAATAGATGTGTTTTTTAGTCAGAAAGCAGAGATTTCATTGACTTAAAAATTACTACCATTCCATCCCCAGCTACTTGCTGGTGTATATTTTACATAGATATGGTCTGCTGCAATTCCTAAAACATCTCCAAAGATATTGCAAATTTCTGCTGTCAGTTTTTCAAATGCCTCTGCATTTTCTGAACCAAAAATCATAACCTCAACAAAAGCCATAGCTTCTGAATTGTCGCCACGGAAATAAAGATGATATCCATCCTCAAAACCTGTCATAAGCCAGGATTCACTCTTGCCTGGAATAATTGAAATTGACTGACCAAGTCGTGTCTTTAATTCCGTTTCCTGCTCCTGGCTAATTTTCATACTAATTTTTGAATTAATAAATGGCATTGTATTTCCTCCTAAATCCAGCTGTAATCTCCACCAGTAATTGCAAGGCTCAGAAGTGTATCGTATTTCTCCACATCCTCACCAGTCAGCATCTGAATCAGTTTTGCAGATTCCTTAACAACAGGCATCTCCTCATCTGGTCCAATCTCCATATCCACTTCCTTGCCACAATAAGGGCACACAAGTGTAGGTGCGATACGTATGTCCAAAAATCTGGATCCACAGTCCTCGCACTCATAATATCCACAACGTTCAGTTCCATCTGGTACGTAAAACATTTTTCTATCTCCATTCTGAAGTGATAATGACAAATGGCTCACTCCGGCTTCATTATACGATTGTACCCTTGGGAATCTCAAGAGCTTCCTACAGTTACTTTCCTTAATTTCATAATTCAATACAGTTGAAATTTTGGATTTTTCAATCCACCTGTATCACCCATATTTTTCTGTCCAATCCTCTACCGTTGAAATTAATTTTCTAAGAAAACAACTGTAAATAAACTATTAATTCACAAAAATCCACCCTTTACCTGTTATAATTTATTTAAGCGTTCCCTTCACCAGGAGTGCGGTACACGTTTTACCTGCAACAAATAAAGGAGAAACACATGGCGACATACGTACTTTCAGATATTCATGGAGAATACGCGATGCTACGCAAGATGCTGGAGAAAATCAACTTCAGCGATCAGGACACCCTCTACGTTCTGGGGGATGTCATTGACCGTGGTCCTCATCCTGTGAAGACCCTGCAATACTTAATGCAGCTTCCAAATGCCATTTGCCTGGTGGGAAATCACGAGCTCATGGCTGTTCAGGCACTGCCATTTCTCTTTAAAGATATTCAGGATATTTCATTTGATGAAGATATGGATGAGATGGATTCTCTTATGAACTGGTATCACAACGGTGCAAAAGAAACCCTAAGTGAGTTGAAGCAGCTCAGTGTTCCTGAAAGAGTTCAGGTCTTTGAATTCATGCAAAACATGCTGGCCTATGAAGAAGTTCAGGTTGCTGGTAAAGATTATTTACTGGTTCACGCCGGTCTTGGCAACTTCCGACCAGAAAAGGAAATGGTCGACTACACTCTTGGGGATTTGCTCTGGGAGCGAACTGATTATTCCGTGCAATATTTCCCTGACAAATATGTTGTGTCAGGCCATACACCAACTCAACTTATCGATGAAAATCCAAAACCTGGTTTTATCTACCGAGCAAACAACCACATTTCCATCGACTGTGCATGTAGCAATGAATTAGGAAGGCTGGCCTGCATCTGTCTGGATACCGGAGAAGAATTCTACATTGAGCATATGAATTAAATATCTCAATAAGAAATTAATTGGCTAAGAATTATAAATCATACCCCAACTGCATATATGACCTTATTCCCTTACCTGGCTCATGTCCACATCCTTATAGAATGTTTCCTCCTCATAGCCCTGTTTACCACTATCATCTGTAGTAAGCTCTTTATACTTAAAGTACAGAATGTGCTCCGGCGAATCCGTCCTCAGGGAATACTTACGCACATAGTCCCCCTTGTTCTCCCGGTCACCGATGTAATAGTAAATGGTAATATCCGTACCCCGAGGATTGGCCTTGGCAAAGCGAAGAAGCTTGGCAATATCATCCTTACGAATAGGCATTTCCTCTTCAAAATAAACCTCCGCCGTGAAAGACACATCCGCATAGGTGGAAATAAATTCCTCACTGTTTGTGGCAACCAGTGGTGCAAATGTACTGCGCACCTCCGTCATCTCAAAATCATTTTCCGGATACAGGCCTTCCAGCAGTTCACTGTCATATTCACGGATATCTTCCTCATGAACAATGGATTCATAATTGCTGAGAAGTGGTGTCTGCTCTGGACTTGTGTACTCTGCAGGTTCTTCCCTCTTTTTGGCGTCTAAGGACAACTCATTTGCACTGCCAACTATAATCTGATAAGCCGGGTACTTGGCAGACTTGAGCTCAATGCTATTCCCCTCGGTGAATGTGCTGTCGTCCTCCGGCTCTCCCACAAGTGTGAAACTGTCGTCAGAATAGAGGTCTGACATCTTCTGCATCCAGGCTGCTTCCTTGGCACTTGGGCCGCAGGCAGTCAGGTTGCTGGCGAGAAAACAGGCTATTAAAATTGTGGAACAAATACGTCCAAACTTCATGAAGGAGTCTCCTAGTGATCATTTTCCTAATCTATTACTTTTCTAATTTATCTCATTTTTCACGCTGTCTTGCATTCCCAAAACTTTTTGAATTTCCGATTTCTTAAATTTCTACATTCTTCTCAAACATTTCCTTTGGCAAAACGGCCGCGTAATGTCTGCGATATAAATCCTGCAATTCTTCCTTGCTATGAGGGTGACTTGTGACAATTTCCAGAATTTTGAAAGGCACGCCAAAACATCTTGCCTTCACGCCAGTATCGATTACCCCATTTCGCAGGTAAAAATTCAGGCGACGAGTCTGGAGTATTCGGTCCTCCTCCGTCTCGGCAAATTCCGGATCTTCCACTTCCACAATCAAACTGTGGGCGTCCTTCAGCATCTCAGCCATGTGATGCACAAGCTCCGCTCCCAGTCCCTTATTGCGAATCTCCGGGTAAGTGGCAATGTAGTCTCCCAGATAATCTTTGCCCAGCTTCACCAGGAAGCAATATCCACAAATTTCCCCATCATCCTTCAGGCCATAGCACTCATACTTGCCCGCATCCATGGCCTTGTAAATCATAGGCAGTGGTTTCAGCTCATCCGCTGGAAAGTCAATTACCATATGTTCCTTATAAATTTTCTCAATTTTTTCTTTTGTCAGTAATTCTAGTGTGGTCATTTCATTTCCTCAAGACATGCAAATGAACTGCTCATGTCATTCTTTCGTCATGTACTCTATCTTACAACTAAACTTCTTTCTACTGTACTCTCACATCTGCCGGTGTCAGAGTCACTTCCTTATCGCTGAGTACCATATACCAGGAACCAGGATTCAACTGAACTGCAGTCTTCTTTCCTGCCTTACATTCCACCACAGTGGCAAGGCCCTCTGCCGCGCTTCCATCTGCCTTTTCTCTCTCAATAAAGACAATGCTCATATCCTCTTTTACACGGATATTCACTTTTCCCTTTAGTGGGGTGATTTGTTCAGAGGACTCATTTGCATTGGTCAAAACTACCGTATGTTTCTTGGCATAGCCACGTGCTCCCACAAAGAAAACCACTGCCAGCACAAGAATAATTCCCACAATAACCCCAATTACTTTTTTCATAATACAACCTCCATATATGGCAGCCTTCCAAGAAAACTCTTTTCCTGAAAGTGCATAAACCAAAGCAATTATACATGATTTCTCCCCATATTTTCTTACATTTTGTTTTTATTTTTTCCCGGTTTTTCCATATGCAGGCAAGAAAAGAGGCCAACCACAGGGCTGGCCTCAACTTTCTTAGTTAGTGCATATCCATATTTCCAACTAGATAATATCCATATATTTCTAACTAGATAATATCAATGTATTCTCCAGCCAGGGCCTTGTTCATACTTCTGACTGCGCAGAACTTGCCACACATAGAGCAGGCCTCATCGTGGTCATCCTCTGGCAGGCGGTCATTTCGAATGGCTCTTGCTGTATCTGGATCCAGAGCGCAAGCGAACTGAGCATCCCAGTCAAGAACACGTCTGGCATCTGCCATCTTGTCATCCATATCACGAGCCCCTGGAATGCCCTTGGCAATGTCTGCTGCATGGGCTGCAATCTTGGAGGCAATGATACCCTGCTTAACATCATCTACATTTGGAAGAGCCAGGTGCTCGGCTGGTGTTACATAGCAGAGGAAAGCCGCTCCTGCTGTGGCTGCAATGGCTCCACCAATGGCTGCTGTGATGTGATCATAACCAGGTGCAATATCTGTAACCAGAGGTCCCAATACATAGAAAGGAGCGCCCATGCAAATAGTCTTCTGCACCTGCATATTTGCTGCAATCTGATCCAGTGGCACATGGCCAGGACCTTCCACCATAACCTGAACATTATGTGCCCAGGCACGCTTTGTCAGTTCGCCCAGGCGAACCAATTCTTCAATCTGGCAAACGTCTGTTGCATCCGCAAGGCATCCAGGTCTGCAGGCATCTCCTAAGGAAACTGTCACATCATATTCCTCACAGATATCCAGGATTTCATCATAGTATTCATAGAATGGATTTTCCTGACCTGTCATACACATCCAGGCAAACACAAGGCTACCACCACGTGACACAATGTTCATTTTTCTCTTATGATTCTTAATCTGTTCAATGGTCTTACGAGTAATGCCGCAGTGCAGGGTTACAAAATCCACACCATCCTGAGCATGGAGTCTTACCACATCCACAAAATCCTTGGCTGTCAGTTCTGCAAGATCTCTCTGATAATGAATGACACTGTCATACACTGGAACGGTACCAATCATAACCGGACATTCACTAGTCAGCTTCTGACGGAAAGGCTGGGTGTTTCCATGACTGGACAGATCCATGATGGCCTCGGCTCCCATGTTAACCGCACTCATAACCTTCTCCATCTCCACATCGTAATCCTTGCAATCTCTGGATACTCCAAGATTTACGTTAATCTTGGTGCGAAGCATGCTTCCGATTCCTTCCGGACTAAGTGACTTGTGATTCTTGTTGGCAGGAATTGCTACCTTTCCCTCTGCCACAAGTCCCATCAGCTTATCCACTTCCATCTTTTCTTTCTCTGCAACACAAACCATTTCAGGAGTCACAATTCCCTTACGGGCAGCATCCATCTGTGTTGTGTAATTTGTATTCATCTCTGACATTTACTTTCTCCCTATCATCGCTTTCTATTCACTAATCTGTTCGGCAAATGAACTTGCCGCATTGGATCTACAATTAACTGGCAAATGAACTTGCCCCATACTTTCCAGTCCCTTTTTATCCCTTATTTCTCAACTGGAGGTAAGCCGCCTTAAGTTCCCTTGCTGCCGTTTCCGGATCATCCGCCTTCATAATGGATGACACCGCGCAGATTCCTCCAATAGGAATTCCTGCCAGCACATCTAAATTTGTGGCGTTCAGTCCGCCAATAGCATTTGCCGGAATTGGTACGGCATGACAAATATCATTCAGTGTTTCTGTCTTGGTAATAATGGTCACAACCTTGGTGGTGGTTGGATAAATGGCACCAACTCCCAGATAATCTGCACCACCTTCGTAGGCTTCCCTGGCCCTCTCAACCGTCTTTGCTGTGGCACCCACAATTTTGTCCGGTCCCATAAGGCGTCTCGCCATGGCCACTGGCATATCGGTGGTACCAACATGAACGCCTTCTGCATCTACGGCCAGTGCCACATCCACACGGTCATCAATAATTAATGGAACATTGTACTTCTTCGAAATGGCATGAACCTTCTCAGCCAGCTCAATATATTCCAGGGTTGACCTATTCTTTTCCCTGAGCTGCAGTAGGGTTGCACCACCGCGAAGCCCCGCCTCCACGCGCCTTAAGAACTCCTCTTCCTGGTAGGGCGTGCTGTCTGTGATGAAGTACAAAGTTGAATCAAATTTTCTCATACCAGTTTCTCACTCTCTATTTCGTTTTATCTTGCAAATGGATTTTGCGCCAATCCCATTTGCCATAGATTTATACATACACATAATCATTCAGCACCGGCTGCAGACCGCCTGCTGACATGTCGTCATACATTTTATGGAAGCTTCTGGTATCCTCGATTTCGAACTGCTCATCGCCGCAAGCATCCACATCCGTTTCGCCGGAATACTTCTGCTCATGGTCGCCGATTCCTGTGGAAACGCCGGCAGAAACCTTGGTGGCAGCAATCTTTACAATGCCGTTACGGAACTGACCGCTCTCACGGGAAGAAACCGTGATGCCCACATAAGGCAGGAAGATACGGTAAGCGCAAATGATCTGGCAAAGTTGTCTTTCACCCACATCCAAAGGATTAATCTTATCATTGTTGATGATTGGACGAAGTCTTGGGCAGGACAGAGACATCTCTGCCTGTGGATACTTTCTCTGCAGAAGATAGCAATGATATGCCGTTGCCAGAGCGTCCTTTCTAAAGTCAGAAAGTCCCAGTAAAGCAGAGAAGGCAACGCCACGCATGCCTCCCATCAGGGCTCTTTCCTGTGATTCAAATCTGTAAGGCCATACTCTCTTATGTCCCATAAGATGCAGCTTCTCGTAGCAGTCTGTGTCATAGGTTTCCTGAAAAACCGTGACATAATCCACGCCACACTCATGGAGATACTTGTAGTCCTCTGTGTTCATTGGATAAACCTCAATGCCCACCATACGGAAATACTTACGAGCAATCTTGCAGGCTTCTCCGATGTACTTCACATCACTGGCGCCACGGCTCTCTCCTGTCAGAATCAGAATCTCTTCCATGCCAGAGTCCGCAATGACCTTCATTTCATGCTCCATCTGCCCCCGGTTCAACTTCATACGATGAATCTTGTTGTAGCAATTGAAGCCACAGTAAACACAATAGTTCTCACAATAATTGGAAATATAGAGTGGTGTAAAAAGATAAACCGTATTTCCAAAATGGCGACTGGTCTCCAGGCGAGCCCTCTCCGCCATCTTTTCCAGAAATGGTTCCGCCGCTGGTGAAAGAAGTGCCTTGAAATCTTCCAGGCTGCACACCTCATGCTCCAGAGCCCGTCTTACATCCACAGCCGTGTACTTGCTGTAATCGTACTCCGCCATTTCCTTCATAACCTTTTCCCGCACATCCGACTGAATCTGCTCCATGCCCTCCATGTATTCCATATGATTGGTACGACATGATGGGTCCGTCTCCAGACGATGTTTCTTAGCCAGACCTTCCTCTGACAAATTATCTGCATCTACAAAAAATTGATTTTCCATTTTCTAATTTCAACCTCCCGATTCCTACTCTTTCGAAATTGCAATCCTCCGGCAAATGAGATTGCCGGGCATTCCATTTGCAAATGCTCAGTCCATTTGCATAGAAAAACTTAATTGCGCAGGAATCCAGTCAGTGGGTCTGATGCAGAAGCGCCACGAGTCAGGACACGGCCCAGACCAGAAAGATAAGCCTTACGTCCGGCAATAATGGCATCCTTGAATGCAGAAGCCATCAGTGGCAGGTCACCTGCTGTTGCAAGAGCCGTGTTGGCCATGATAGCAGCAGCGCCCATTTCCATAGCTTCGCATGCCTGTGAAGGCCTGCCGATACCTGCATCCACAATGATAGGCAGGTCGATTTCATTAATCAGAATCTGGATAAAGTCCTTGGTTGCCAGGCCCTTGTTAGAACCAATCGGAGATGCCAGTGGCATAACCGCTGCAGCACCTGCATTCACAAGATCTCTTGCTGCATTCAGATCTGGGTACATGTAAGGCAGAACCACAAATCCCTCATTTGCCAGAATTTCTGTGGCCTTAATGGTTTCCTGATTATCTGGCAGGAGATATTTTGTATCTCTCATAATTTCAACCTTAACGAAATCGCCACAGCCAAGAGCCCTTGCCAGTCTTGCGATTCGAACTGCTTCATCCGCATTTCTTGCACCAGAAGTGTTAGGCAGAAGGGTTACATTCTTTGGAATGTAGTCCAGAATATTTTCCTGATCCTTTGTGTTGGCACGTCTGACAGCCAGTGTAATAATCTCCGCACCAGCATCCTTTACTGCAGCATCAATCAGTTTCATGGAATACTTACCAGATCCTAAAATGAATCTGGAAGAAAACTCATGACCACCCAGTATGAATTTATCATCTGCCAGTCTCTTTGCCGCATCTGCCTTGACCACACCTGACTTTGCTGCCTCTTCTACCCTTGTTTCTTCTTTCTCATCCATTGTTTATTCTCCCTTTCCTGCTTTATTTACACATGAGCTTTTACCCTAACAACCGCCGCCCATGAAGCATACAATTTCCATCACGTCCCCATCCTTCAAGCTGATTCCTTCACAGTCTTCTTTGCGAAGAATGATTTCGTTGTACTCAATCACGATGGTCTTCAGTCTGTCCTCGTCGTAGTCCAGAGCCGAAAGTCCCTCCAAAAGTGACTTGCCTGCAAAAGCATATTTTTCCCCATTAATCGTTACCATTTGAACCCTCCTGTTAAATGATTTAGCGGACCATGTCCCTGTCCAATATCTAATCCTTCTGCAATGGCAGAAGTTAAATATTCCTTTCCATGTTTCACTGCAGCTGCAAGCTCCATGCCCTTCGCCAGATTGCAGGCAATGGCGCTGGACAAAGTGCATCCCGTGCCATGGGTGTTGGAATTTGCAATCTTCTTTCCTGGATACCAGGTCACCTTGTCTCCCTGCACCAGCACATCATCCGCATGCCCCGGCAGATGACCACCCTTACAGAGAATTGCCACACCATAACGGTTGCCTGCCACCCTGACCACAAGTTCCATCTCCGCCTGGGTGCAAATGAGATTGCCATTGCTTCTCCCATTCCTTGCCTCCTTGGCATCTCCATCCATAATCAGATTTGCCAGTTCTGGAATATTGGGAGTAATCAGGTCACAACGTGGAAATAGCAAGGTCTTCATAGCTTCCACCGCCCCAGCTCCCGCAAGGGTAGTACCACTGGTGGAAAGCATGACTGGGTCCAGCACCACATTTCTGGCCTTATATTTTTTCAAAGCCTCTGCAATAACCTTCACTGCCCCGGCAGATGGCACCATGCCAATCTTCACCGCATCTGGCATGATGTCCTGAAAAACAGCATCCAGCTGGCAAGCCAGAAAGTCTGGCTCCACTGGCAGAACTGCCTTTACCCCACAAGTGTTCTGGGCGGTAAGTGCTGTAATCACCGACATGCCATATACTCCATGAGCCATCATGGTTTTTAAATCCGCCTGAATTCCCGCGCCCCCACTGGAATCACTGCCTGCGATTGTTAATACTTTTTTCATCTTTCCCCTTCTTCCTTCTCCTTCACCATCTCTTCAGCTCCGCTCACCTTCAGCATTACCCTTCCGCTCCGCTCACCTTCGCCGCCAGAATTCATCAAATAGCAAAGAAAAAAGAGCAGATACGCCCAAAGACATATCTGCTCTTATTACACTCACATATATCCCTACGTTGGCATTATCCAAATCAGGTAATAGGTCGATACGCACAGTATCCTCTCAGCCGCTCTGGCAGCTCCCTTTTTCAATTAATATTTATTTTCCAAAAGTCATATTACTACAAATACACCAGACTGTACATAAGAAATATAACGTTTTCTATAGGGTAAGCGAGAAGTTTTTCATCCGCTTCTCTTTCTTCTTCTCAAGTTCCTTAAGGCATTCCTCATTTTCTCTTAGATACTCTTCCCTAAGATCTGCCTCCTCTTCCTGTCTCGCCTTTATCTCTTCTCTACGTCTTGTATTCTTTCCGATTAAATCCGCAAAACAATTCAGCCCATCGATATCTATATTTTCAAAGACTGGCAAATCCGCTAAGTCTTCCTCAGCTTCCGAACGATCATCATACTCTTTTAAAGCATTTTCAAAATCTCCCAGAACCAGGCCATCCGAAATCAATTCTGCAATTCCCATATCTGCCTTTCCATTTTTCCCGGCCCTAGCTTCATCCAGAGCAAAAACAGTGAAGAAGTAATTTTGATTTTCTACTTCCTGTATCTGCCCTCCTGATGCCTGCTCATTTATTGAATTTCCCTGCCTGCTTTCTTGATTGCTTTCTTGATTCCTTCCCTGATCTTCCTCTTGATTCTCCTGGTTTTTTCTTAATTCTTTCTGATATGCTCTGTAACTTCCCACCTCGTTCATGGCTTCATCTGTCAGATAAAATTGATCCACAATCATAAGGGAGGTTGTGGTAAAGCCTCTGGAATCCAGTCGCATAATAAAGCCCTTTTCCCTTGGCTCTCTGGAAAGTCTCTCAAAGAATGTCTGAATTTCCTTTTTATGTTCTTCCAGATTCAGTCCACTCCCTCTTGCTTCAATGGCACCACTTTTAATTAGCTGCTCAGCCTGATTGGCTCCCTGACTGGCACGATACTTTTCTGGATGAGAAGTGCACTCACTCATAAGCTGAATGATTGCTGCAGACTCTGCAATTCTCCGCAAAACCTGAAGCTTGTTCTCTTTATATTCTTTTTTTAAGAAACCAAGTACATTTGCACCACTTTCTTCTTTCAAGTTTTTCATGGCAAATGAGATGTCCAGGTCTTTGGCAGATAAGTCCTTTACCTTTTTTTCTTCCAGATAAGTCCGATAGTCTCTGGCAAAGCCAGCATACTCATCACTTAATTTGAATGAGGCATAATATCTCTTATTGGAAAGGAGCTTTGCCATTTCCTGGCTAAGGCTCTCCAGATTTTTATGAGAAAAGATTGATACCACCTTTTTGTAGGAAGCATATTTTTCTTTCCCTGTTTCAAAATAATGATAGAGACGAAGGTCCTCAAGCCGGGCTGTCCGGCCGTCCCTACTTTCTCTTCCTCTTGTCCGCAGCTCCTCTCTAGCAGCGCGGTACTCAGCAATCATCTTAAGAATGTAATTTTCTCCACTCATTACGTACCACCTTTTCTGCCTTAAACACATTGAACAAAGCGTCATCTAATACATCTACATTTTGCATACTCAGTCCTTCCTTCTCTAAAAAAGAAAGAACCCCACGGCGCATGTTTTCCTGGAAATTATCCTTGGCTCCCGGAACAAAATAAGCCTCTCGATATATGGCAAATGCCTGAACAAAATCTTCTACATATGGGAAGTTCTTTTTAAATAATTCCTCTTCCTGCTTGTATGGATCTGCTTCCTCTTCCATAAATTCATCCAGATACTTTTGCTCTTCGGCACTTAATTCTTCTAGTTCCATATCCTCTTCCAACCGTTCTAATTTGGAGGGATCTGAATACTCTCCTTTAAATTTATAATCTCCCAAAACGTAAATCAAGCAGCGCACAGACCCCAAAACAGAATGCACCGTCATAAGATAAGAAGTGTAATCATTTAAATCCTGAAGCGTACCTGTGACACTTGTTGTCTCATATTTATCCTGAAGAAAATCATCGAAAATAAGGGCTCTTCGAATCAGTCCGCCAAAACTGGTATCGAATTCCAGGCCATATATTTCTACAGCATCCATAAGCTCCGGCCTCTCCTTATGACACTTGGCCTGCACATAGGCCAGGGTAATCATCATATAAAGATAAGACTCATAAAGGGCATATCTTTTCTCGGCATTTTCCCTGGCTTCTGGCTTCAACTTATCCCAGCCTGCAATATTCCTTTTACTGCAACCACTCACTTCCTGCAGAATTTTTTTAACCAGACCATTGGCTTTGGCTTTACTGAAGTTCCCCTTCTCCGTTTCTACAAATGGACTGACCAGGGCTCTAGTTCCATCCACATAACTCATTAATTTTTTATATCGGAGTTCCAGTAGTTCTTTACTTTTCTTGTAATCCAGTTTCATGTTTGCTCCTTATGCGTGTATTCGTTGTTTTCTATCATCTTACACTCTCCCGACTTGTCTTTCAATAAACGTGCGTTTGATTTCCGCACATTTTTCAATCTCTTGTCTAGAATAAGCTTAGAAACCTGAAAACAAGCAAGGAAATAAAAGCATGAAGGATTCAAATACAAATCCATTTACAAACGCTAATGCGAGAAAGGAATTAAAAACTATGAACATGACAACAATTAACAACGCAAAGGAATCAAGAACTATGAACATGACAACAATTAACAATGCAAAGGAATCAAGAACTATGAACATGACAACAATTAACAATACAAAGGAATCAAGAACTATGAACATGACAACAATTAACAATACAAAGGAATCAAGAACTATGAAGGAAAAGGATTACGCAGGTCTGAGGAGATATGCAGAATACACATTTACAAATGAAGATAAGGCAACTCTCGCCACTTGTCTCAGCAAGTACAAGTGCAAAGATCTGGCAATGCAGCAGAAGAATATGGCCGCAACATACGCTGTGGATAAGCTTCTTACAGAAGCTGGTATCGAGCACAGCAAGCCAAACCTTAAGTTTGGAAAGATCAAGATTGGCAAGTTCACATATGTAGTCCGTGCCACAGCAAGATGCGTACACTCCGTAAAGGGTTACTACTCTCAGAATGTAGGAGTAGGTATCAAGACATCAAAGTGCGACAGAATCATTTTCGTATCCCTCTACTCTCGCAGTTCCGCCGATTTCAACAGTGCAATCTTTGTAGGGGAAATGGACAGACTGGCCTTCCTGGAACAGGCAAGTTATCAGGCAGTCGGCGAAGTTTTTAGAAATGACAGCGGACGTGAAATCCACCCACCAAAGGATGGCGGTTACAGCATCACTGCTCGGGAAATTAATAGCTGGTTCTATGAAAATTTTTCCAAGAGGGAAGGAGGACTTCGTGTATGTCCACAGCTTTAAAAAAGAACCATCAGACTTCCATATCCTCAAATACACAGGTCATGAACTATTTTCGGCATTTAGTGGAGGGCAGAGCAGGGGACCTTGTCCCTTCCCAGTGCCTGAATGATGGGGAAGAGAATTTATCTCTTGGCCAATACCTCTCCATTCTGGATCAGGAAATTCACCTCTATGACGATATCCAGCAGGACCAGTTGGAGCAGATTGAAAGGCAGGCCAGCACTCTCCATTTCTTCCTGTTCATTATCCATGAAGAGAAAGATACAAATGAATACTGGCAGAATTTTCTAAACTGTAATTATGGAAGTTTCCTTCATATGATTGCTTCTGACTATCCTTTGCATGAACATAAAATCAAGAACTTCTGCTATCAATCCGACAGGAATCCGAAAGCAGTAAAAAGCCTGGACTCCATAACACTGGGGGATTTATTCATGACATGCTGGACCCAGACCCATGCCTTCTGGTGGCCAGATACCAACATCTTCGATTATGAAGAGCGTATCCAGAATGCTTATCTTTTAACCCTTCATGGTCTCTTCTTCCCAATAATGGCAGCCATTCATTCCGGCCTCCACACGCCGGCAGAAGGACAAAATAATAAAAAGGGACTCAAACCTGAATCCCTCGCTCTTTCAGAAACCTATTAATTTCTGCATATCTGTTTTCCATGGCATCCTTGGCGGCACCTGGTACCCAGCTTCCCTTGTGGTAATGCAGGGTATAACTTAATTCCGTTTGATAAATGATGCCCGTGTCAAAAGATTTGCCAGTCAGCACCTCAAAAGGATACACGGTAATATCTTCTACAAACTGGAATCCTCCATTTTTCACAAGTCCATGTTTCTCAATCACCTTGGTAAATCGCACCGGACAGGTCGACAAGTCCAAACTGCCATCCTCTTTGACAAATGGTCTGCTCTCATAGTCTTTACAGATTTCTTCAATAATCGGATGTCCAGCCCTGGCTCCCATCCCCGAACCACATTCAATACGGTCCAAAGACTCAAAACTCATGTAAGCGTCGTTGAAGAGCAAATCATCAATTGGTTTCAGCATTTCCACATCCATATCCATGTAAATGCCGCCATATCTTCGGAGCACATCAGCTCTCGCATAGTCTGTGGCAAAAGCCCACATCTTTGCTTCAATTGCCTGTTCAAAAAATAGGCATTTTGCCATAGGACGATAAGTATCTAAAGTCCAAATCTTGATCTCGCAATCTGGTGCATACTTCTTCCAGGAATCAATATACTTCAAATACTTTTCCGGAATTTCAGGCCTGTCTGAGAACCAGAAAGTATGAATGATTTTCGGAATCTTTTGCTCTGCATTCTTTCTAAATCCAAGCGGTGGCTTTGGTGCTGCCAGCATTTGGACATCCTCGTAAAGAGCCTCCAGAAAAATAGCTGGAATGGCATCATACTTCTTCCGTTCAGAATCCGCATGAATCTGGGAAAGTATTTCCTTGTAGCCCACTGCAGAAATAAGAATGACAGTGCTTTGCACATCCCATTTGCACTGGGGTCTGCGAAGTTCTTTTACGCTAATATTTTCATAAGTCATCCCGGCAAATGTACTTGTCTCACCTGAATTCTCCACAAAGCCCTGCAAATTCTCAATCAGGCCGCTGGACTTTAAGAAGGGCAGCGTAAGATTTTTAAAATGCTTACCACTGCCCCAGCAAATGATGTTTTTAGTTTTCAAATCTGCGAAAAGTTCCGCAACTATCATTTTATTTCTCCAGAAAATTCATCTTTTCCAGCATTATATCATAGCGTGATTACATAACGGAATTTCATAAAGTGCCTTTTGCTGAGCGCCTTACTCATTCACAACTTTGCCTTTTCCATAAATCCGATAATCTTTACCGATTTGGGTAATCAGAACCCGGTCCCCTTCATTAACATTCAGGAAATCATCCTCATTACATATTGACACATGCGTGGAAATTTCCTTGACCGGATCCTCAATCAGAAGGACCACATAATAAATATCTAGTCAAAAAGCTCTGCCACAATTTCATTTGCCGAATTGCTTCGAACAACTTTCATACCAATTCTTTCCATGTCCGCCATATTGGCTTCCTGCACCTGGTCGCTCACCGACGAGCAGCAGGCATCTAAGATTATAGGCTCATAATCATATGATACTGCATCATATTATACTTCCTCAAAATCATCCCCCGGTGCCGCACAAACCGGGCATCTTGCTGGTGGCTCTTCTCCCTGATAAACATAGCCACAGTTTGGGCAACGCCATTTCTGTGTTGTATCATTTATCTTTTTTTCAGTTTGCGCATTCTGGCTATCCTGCTTTGTCTGATCTTCCATAATTCACCTCTATTATCTGTACACCTTGTATCCCGCCAATCTGCCATCCAGAACGTGAACAACTTTAAATTCCTTCATAATATCCCCCGTAAATACAAATCCTTCGGCTACAACATACTATCAATATCCTATCATAAATGCCGGTTCTCTTACAGATAGACCAGGCAGTACATTTGCGATACCGAAAACGCAGGACAATATGCTAAGTACTAACATGATGATGTAATATGCTTTTTTCATTCCCTAACCCCGACTTTTAATTACTTTCTCAAAATATCCATGGTATGACATCCCGCTCCCAGTAGCTCCGGTCTTTCGCAAACAGACAGCTGGTAGTTAAGGAAAATCTCAAATTCCTCTTCATCCATGGCATTCAGAATACGGCGCATATGATTGGCAGGTCCATCCTGAGAGAGAATCTTCTCACGTGTGAAACCGGCGAAATCACTGAGCTGATAAATATCTTCCAAGCGCACGTAGTGATAGAGCGGATTTGCTTTCTCCGTGCATTTGAACTCTTCGTCAATCATCCCATTTGCGATGGCTTCCTTCATGTGATGCTCCTTGAAGCCGTACATAAGAACGCTGTACTCATTCATAATGTAGCTGATGAAAAGATGTCCGCCTGGCTTTAGGACGCGCTTTGCTTCCAGCATGGCACTCTCCCGGGCAGCCTCATCCTTCAGGTGGTACATCGGACCAAAGAAAAGGACGATATCGAACTCATCATTTCCAAATCGCTTCAGTTTCTCTGCTCTTCCTTCGAAGGCTTTCACCTTAGGTCCATTCTGCTTGATGATTCCTAAGTTGTGATGAACCGGCTCAACCGCTGTCACATCATAGCCCTGCTCTGAAAGAGGGATTGCGTAACGACCAGTGCCAGCGCCAACGTCCAGAATCTTGATGTCTGACTTAGCTCTGACTGTCTTGGCTCCAATCGCACCCACAAGGGACTTATCTGCATTCTCTGCTGTAGCTCCACACCGGTCTGTCCCCTTCTCCAACGTCGCCAGATACTGATTCAGGTAATGCATGGTCACAAAGAACTCTGTCCTACCATGTCTGGAATTAAGGCGCTTCTCCTCATTGAATTTGTTGTAATATGCTTCTAATTCGTTCATAAATTCTCACTTTTTAAAATATTTTCACTAGGGAAATAATACCATTTTTATTAGTTTTTAGGATTATTTTCTAAATAAAGCATTTGAAAAAATTCCTTCAGTTGAAGGTTTGGTATTTCATTCAGATCATGGTTGGCAATATCAGCATGCTTACTGTAGAAAAGTTTTAAAAGATCATGGCATTATCCAATCTATGTCTTGAAAAGGTAATTGCTATAATAACTGTCTATAATAACTGTATTATGGAAACGTTCTTCGAAAGATTGAAAAATGAGATGTATTGCGGCTATGAGAAGGAATACTCTACTTTTGAAGAATTCGCAAAAGCGATTGATGAATATATAGATTACTACAACAACAAAAGAATTCAGGCAAAAACAAAATGGATGCCTCCTGTATAATACAGGATAGCATCCATGTGTTCCGCCTAGTTCATTATATGTGTCCAGGATTCTGGGTACATATCATTTCCAGATTCTCGCACTTTCAGTCTCTTTTTTAGTTTTCTCCAAAGAAAAGTTTCAAGTCATCATCAACAGTTCCAATTCCTGCAATGCCAAAGTTATCGACCAGTACCTTTGTCACATTCGGAGAAAGGAACGCCGGAAGTGTCGGTCCAAGGTGAATGTTCTTCACTCCAAGGTACAGCAGAGACAGTAGCACAATCACTGCTTTCTGCTCATACCATGCGATGTTGAAAACTAGCGGGAGATCATTGATATCCTCAAGTCCGAAGATTTCTTTCAATTTCAGTGCGATCAGTGCAAGTGAGTAGGAGTCATTGCACTGACCTGCGTCAAGGACTCTCGGAATACCACCGATATCTCCAAGTTGCAGCTTGTTATATTTATATTTCGCACAACCGGCTGTCAGAATTACAACATCCTTTGGAAGTCTCTCTGCAAATTCTGTGTAGTAGTTTCTTGATTTCATTCTGCCGTCACAGCCTGCCATGACAACAAACTTGCGGATCGCGCCAGATTTAACTGCGTCTACGACCTGATCTGCAAGTGCAAATACCTGCTCATGAGCAAAACCGCCGACAATACTTCCGGTCTCAATTTCCTGCGGAGCAGCACAGGTTTTCGCCTGCTCGATGATGGCAGAGAAGTCTTTAACCTCTCCATATTTTCCACCAATATGTCTGCATCCCGGATAGCCTGCTGCGCCTGTTGTCCAAAGTCTGTCCTTGTAGCTTGCAGCCGGCGGAACAATACAGTTGGTTGTCATCAGGATCGGTCCATTAAATGTCTCGAACTCCTCCTTCTGTTTCCACCAGGCATTGCCATAGTTGCCGGCGAAATGAGAATACTTTTTAAATGCCGGATAATAATGAGCCGGAAGCATTTCTGAATGCGTGTAAACATCCACACCAGTGCCTTCGGTCTGCTCAAGAAGCTGTTCCAGGTCTTTGAGGTCATGTCCGGAGATAAGAATAGCCGGATTATTTCTTACGCCAATATTGACGGTTGTGATCTCCGGATTTCCATATGTACCAGTATTGGCAGCATCAAGAAGCGCCATACCATCTACGCCATATTTTCCAGTTTCAAGTGTCAGTGCAACCAGATCATCCGCTGTGAGGCTGTCATCGAGTGTTGCCGCCAATGCACGCTGTATGAACGCATCGACATCTTCGTTATCCTGAAGAAGTGCATTTGCATGCTTAGAATATGCCGCAAGTCCTTTCAGTCCATAGGTGATCAGCTCCCGAAGGGAACGGATATCCTCATTTTCTGTTGCGAGAACGCCGACTGTCTTAGCTTTCTCAAGGAATACCTGTTTCAGATTTTCCTTTTCATCTGCAGAGAGTTCTTTGAATTTTGCTACACTGTCTTCTCCACATGGAGATTCTGTGAAAATTTCATGATTCACAGTCCAATAAGCCGCTTCAGGAAGCTTACTTGTATCGTCCACCATTGATCTGTGTTTTCCGAGGACTCGAACAGACTTAACAATGCTGGACATGATTGCCTCTGCATCGAAGTTGGCATTTGTAATTGTAGTGAACAGGTTCAGAGTCACCAGATGATTTGCATTCTTGCAGACCTCTTTACCTTCAGATCTGAGCTGTGTAGTTACTGCAGCGATCCCCTTTGTCACGTAAATAAGCAGATCCTGAAGAGCTGCAACCTCCGGGTTCTTACCGCACACACCGCTGATGGTGCAACCTTTACATCCAGCTGTTTCCTGGCACTGATAACAAAACATTTTGTTTTCCAAATTCTTATCTTCTCCTATGCTTCTTCGATTGCGCCAACCGGGCATGAGTCCATCGCCTCCGCTGCGCTCGCTAAGTATTCATCCGCTACGGCTTCATCAATTGCCACTGCAAATCCTTCATCTGTCACCTTGAAAACGATCGGGCAGATTGTCTCGCACATTCCACATCCGATGCAGTTTTCATTTACTCTATATTTCATGATTGTTTCTCCTCTATCTTTTTCTGATTATTTGTTTGATCATTAATTGAAGTTGAATGCGTTCTTACCCAGATACACTGCAGCACTGCCGAGCTCCTCCTCAATTCTGAGAAGCTGGTTGTACTTAGCCACGCGCTCTGATCTGGACGGTGCGCCTGTTTTGATTTCACCTGCATTCAGAGCTACGGAAAGGTCTGCAATTGTTGTATCTTCTGTCTCACCTGAGCGATGGGATACGATTGCTCTCATACCTGCGTTCTGAGCCATCTTGATGGCATTAAGTGTTTCACTGACGGATCCGATCTGATTCAGTTTAATCAGAATTGCATTGCCTGCGCCAAGCTCGATGCCCTTTTTCAGACGTTCTGTGTTGGTTACGAAGAGGTCATCACCGACCAGCTGCACTTTATTTCCGAGTTCTGCTGTCATCCTCTGCCAGCCTTCCCAGTCTTCCTCATCCAGGCCGTCCTCGATGGAGTAGATGGGGTATTTCTCGATCAGACTCTTCCAGTGAGCGATCAGTTCATCAGAACTAAAATCTTTACCGGACTTCGGCTGATGGTAGAAACCTTTACCCTTCACACTCTTCCACTCTGACGCGGCGGCATCCATTGCCAGAACGAAATCACGCCCCGGCTCATAGCCTGCATTGCGGATTGCCTGCAGAATGTGCTCGATGGTATCCTCATCGCCGGCAAGGTTCGGAGCAAAACCTCCTTCATCACCGACTGCGGTCGTCTGTCCTCCCTCTTTCAGAAGTTTGGCCAGTGCATGGAATACCTCCGTTGACCAGCGCAGACCTTCTTTGAAGTTCGGTGCGCCGACAGGCATAATCATGAACTCCTGTGTATCTACAGAGTTTGTTGCGTGTGCCCCGCCGTTCAGGATATTCATCATCGGAACCGGCAGTGTATTTGCATTCACACCTCCGAAGAAGCGATAAATAGGGATATCCAGTGATCTTGCTGCTGCATTCGCTGCTGCAATGGATACTGCAAGGATTGCATTTGCACCAAGGTTAGATTTATCTTTTGTTCCATCCAGCTCGATCATAACACGGTCGATGCCGTATGTATCGGATGCATCTTTGCCAATCAACGCCGGTGCGATCTTCTCATTGATGTTCGCGACTGCTTTTGAAACACCTTTACCACCGAACTTGCTCTTATCACCGTCTCTAAGCTCCAGTGCCTCGAATTCGCCAGTGGATGCGCCGGAAGGTGAAGCGCCTCTTCCAACTGTGCCATCTGCCAGAGTCACCTCCGCCTCAACAGTCGGATTTCCTCTGGAGTCAATGATTTCTCTTCCATATACTTTTTCGACTTCTACTTTTATTCCAGTGTCAGCAGAAGTGCCATCTTGAATTTCTCTGTTGCCTTCACGAAATGGAGTCCGCCTTTCGCGAAATGGAAGTTTTCTCCGGCTTTGATCATATGTTCCTGGCCTTCATAGCCAATCACACCTTCACCATCCAGTGCGAAGATCATCGCCTCGCCCGGTGCCGCATGCTCGGAAAGTCCTGTTCCTTTATCAAAGGCCATCACAACAAACTTCATTTTGTCGTTATGTGCCACATCCATATTTACGATCTTGCCATCCTGATACGGGATGAGCTCTGCTAATTTGAAAACCTCACCTGCTTTAACTGCGTTATTCATGTTATCTCCCTTCTGAAACGAAATCTCTGTATATACAGCGCCTTCATTTGTGCGCATTCCCATAGGTATGTCTGTGAATGTCAGAATACCATCTCCGGCCTCCAGTTTTTTTGTAAATCCATCTGATCCATATACTTCCAGGCTTCCCTCCGCCACAAGAATGAACTTGTGATACGGGAAGATCTCTGCACTGATATCTGTGTCAGCTGCCAGCGAGAAATATATGATTGCGTTACTGCTATCATGAATGGCTTTTGAAATGGTGCATCCCGGAACCGGTCTGTTCTCCTTCGCGATTGAGAATACCTGGCCAACTTTTTCTTTCATGTGACACCGACTTTCTGAACAGTGGTTTGTTTTCTATCCCTCTGTTCATAGATATTTTATTCGAATATCCATCTTATTTCTGTATCTAAAGATACACTTTTAATGATTATTTTGCGAAGTGTTCCTTTGCGAACTCCATATCCTGAACCAGCTCAACTGTACCAAGATAGTTCTTTTTCTTATCTCTTACTGCCATATAAGTTACCAACATCGTCCTGCCATTCTTTTCCATCCAGACCGGAACGCTGTCCTTGCTTCCATCTATGAAACTATCCAAAATAGCTCGAACCATCGGCTCTATCTTCGGCGGATGGCATGCAAAGACTTCTCTGTCGATAGCCATACCTGCACGTTTGAATACTTTGGGACCCTCATTAAAGTAGCGGTTGATATTATTGTCATCGATGAAACTGATCTCCATCGGAATGGTATTGAGGAGTGCTGTGAGCTGTGCAATCGTCATATGTCCGCCCGGCATTACGATCTCGCCGTTCATAAGTGCTTCAGCAGCATTCTTCTTTGAAGCCTCCGCTGCATTTTCTGCCTCGTCCCAGATTTCCTGTTCCACTCCGAATACGACCGAATAGTCTTTTGCATCCTGGTAGACCCCATACCATTCTTCTTTTGTGAAATATTCTGCTGTGATCGGGAAAAGAATATTCTTCTCTTTATAGATCATTTCCTCAGCTCGTGTGACCACCTTTTCGAAACGGCTGTACCAGTCCTCATCAAATGTTGCAAGTTTTGCCAGCTTTCCGAGTTCATCCCTGATTTCATCATCAACCGTCCACATTACTTCAGACGGTCCTGTCACATCATATTTCACCTTCAAATGCGGATAGAGAAGATCACCTTTCTTTGCATAGTGGACAGTCAGCTGTCGAAGTTCATCAACGATCTCTGCTGTAACTGACCTTTTCTCAATCCTCTCTCGCACAGACGGCAGCATCTGTTCCAGTGCCTCGTTCTCCTTTGTGAAGATTGCAAGGGGATGTCCGGTAACCTGAATGAGGGCTTTTGTCATTGCTTTTCTTTCACCCGGGTTCTCAGAAGCTGCTTTTGCTGCTGCATATTTTTTTTCGATCTCCCGATCCACAGACTCTTTCTCAGCAGCTGCTGCCGCCTGTCTCTGCAGGGATGCCCCAACCTCAAGTTCTGCGTTCATGATTTTCTCTTCTCTTGTTGAACCGTGGAAAAGAGCAGAATGAATATCGCAGAGTTTCTGCACCTCTGAGAGCGGCGTTCCTTCTTTCATTAGTTCCTGTTCCGCTTTCATGATCTCCGCCGCTTCTACATCACTAAACTTGTCCACGAAATCTGCACGGACAGTATCAAGCCCTTCACCATCGCCAAGTCTTTTCAGATAGCCTTTGAGCTGACCGATGCGTTCCTGTGATAAATCTGCTTCTGGCATTTCCCCATTATAATCCGCTGAGACTGCTGCTTTAACAGCCGCTTCTTTCTTTCCTTCGAACACGAAAGAAGGCATCTTTCCTTCCAGTTCAAATCCACTGGCCATCAGTTTGGTGACTACTTTCATCATGGAGATTTTGTGTATCTTTGCGCCTTTCGGAATGGTTGTCAGTCTGCCGACAGAATTCAGCATTGCAGGATTTGCAATCTCTTTGAAACCAAGTTCCACCATAATGTCTTTGAGTTCCGGATACTGCGTTACAAGTTCATAAATCGGTTTTGAAAGATCTAATTTTTTTCCCATTGTGATACCTCCTCTTTATTTCGAATATTGTTATATTAGTTTCTATATGTGATCTAGAAAGTGAATTGCCTCATTCACTCGCCGCTTCATAGCCTTATGATACACGAGCACTTTTCTTTATTCTGTATCCACGGATACACTTTAATAATATTTTTCGTGTATAATGAAATCATCAAATAAATAGGGAGGACTAATAGATTGGATTACTCAACTCTGTCTAAATGTTCAATATTTAAGGATTTCTCCGCCGCTGATCTTCGCTCAGTGCTCGAAGATACCCCTCATCACATACAGTGTTACGATAAAGAAGAATTAATTTTCCATCAAATGGAAGTGGCTGACCGAATTGGAATTGTATTAGAAGGGCAGGTACAGGCACAGAAAACGTTCCCCAACGGAAGTATGATAAATGTATCAATCCGCTTTCCGGGAGACCTCATCGGACCGGCCGCTGTATTTTCACGCAATCATCATTATCCTTGTGATGTAAGTACAGTGGAACCGGCAACGATCATGATGCTTCGAAAGGATGATCTGCTAGCACTCATGCAAAAGGATCTGCGTATTCTCGAGAATTTCACAACGGAGATTTCAACTGCTACATATATGTTGCAGCAAAGACTTGAACTGTTCTCATATACCGGCATTGCCCAGAAAGCTGCTTTCTGGCTCCTGCTTCGCTATCGACAAAGCAACAGTCGTATTATTCCTATACCAGGAAGTGTAACCAAATGGGCATTGCAGATGAATGTATCCCGCCCATCACTTCATCGAGAGCTTGGGAAAATGGAGAAAAAAGGGTATATTCGCTATTCCTCAAAACAGATTGAAATTATTGATGCCGACAGTCTGCAGAATCTTTTGAGCGAATAACCATAAATGAAAGCAATCAAAAAAACAGCCGTCAACATTGACGACTGTTTTTTTGATATAGACGCCGGACTATCAGCAACTACTATCCTTCCTATAATTTTCTTTGAGTACCTGTAACCATCTCAGCCATTTCCAGACAACAAGAAAAAGCCGGCATCATTTCCAAAATCTTCTCGTGATACTCCTCCGCAATAAACTTCCGAGGAGGCAAATCTCCCGTTTTCCCCTTACCCGGGTAATAGAAATCCATCGGCACAATCGCAATCTTCTCAGAATAGAAAGTATCCCTGTCGATTCCCATCCACTCCATCAGCTTCTCACCAGACTTATCATTAAAAGGAATCAGGTTCTCCTCAACCTTCTTCCCAGGCGCCTGCCCGATAATTAAAATCCTCGCCTCGTGACTAATCTGAAAAACCGGAGGAATTCCCCGTTCCGTGTATTCCCTATTCCTCGGATCATTCTCTAATTCATTAATCAATTCCTCAACAGAATAACTCACATCCATTCCCTCTCTGCAAATGGGATGCTCGCCACATCACTCTATATAAATGAGATGTCCAGTTCATCCACCTACTCTCTATAACCAATCATTTTCTCAATAATCCGATCTCGGTCATCCTTTTCCGCTCCAGCTAGTGTAAGCTTCGTACTTTCCTCTTCATTTGAAAAGAACTGAAGTAGATTTTGAAGTTTCACAATCGGGTAAGATACGCTTTTCCAACCAGTAATCTTCAGTTTCGAATTTGCTAGAACCATAACATTAATAACCTCAGCCCCAGTATTTCTCAGAACATATTCCATGAATCTCTTTTGATTCTGAATCTGCCGACTTGGCGCCTTAATTGACTTCGTACTTCCATTCTTTTCCAGCTGCCATTCATCCCCAGCTGTTACATGAATTACAGCACGTTCGTCTCCCGTCTTCGTGAACTCCGAAGAACCAAAGGCCTTCGTCTCAATCAAGTAAACCTTCTTTCCCTTAACCACGATATGATCAAACTCATGCTTCTCATTACCTTTTTTCAGGCTAATACCATTAATAACCTTATATCGCTCAGAATCCAGTTCCGCCAATACATCACGGACCTTCAACTCGCCCTTATTACCAACACTCTTCTTGTGATAGTCATCGCCCTTTTCCATGTTAATAAGCGCACTATCATCCATCTCATAATTCGGTCTCTGCTCCAGGCCATTCACCCCCGCAGACTGAATGAAAATTCTAGCATTCTCCTTAGTCTCAACTGACAGATTTTGCGATGGCACAATCACATGAAAGAAAAGCCCCTTCAGCGCCCCTTTCTCTTGTCCCGTATATTCCTGATGTACAATCTCCCCATGATTTCTTCTTACATAACTTCCCTTGTAAGTTTTGAGAAATTCGAAAAATTGCTTCACCGATTCCTCATTACACGCATTCGAAACTTGATTCTTCCGTTTAACAAATTCCTCTGGATCAACATAATCAGCTCTCTGATACGAGCCCCCTCCTGAATAAGAGTCCCCGCCTCGGTAAGCGTTTCCTCCACGATTAGCATTCCCCTTCTGATAATTGTTTCCACCCTGATAACTTTTTGGAACCTTGTAAGTTCTCGCCGCACGGTATTCCCTGTGTCTCGCCCGCCTTTTCTCTCGATCAACCGATAAAACTATACCAATGATGACCAACAAAATACCGCCAATAACAATAATAGCTAAATCCATCTTCTCCCCTATGCAAATGATATGCGCTCGGCATTCATTAAAAAACAACCGTTATCACTAGTACTAATCCTAACACATAATTACCTTCCACAAAAATGAAAAAGGAACCACTTCTATAAGTAAATTCAAATTACAAACATACACACTAGGCATACAATACCGCCTGCAAGCATGAAAACTCCAGCCAAAACATTGCCAGCACTCGCCTTCTTCGAAGTCACCAGCAATCTAGGCCACCTGGAAGACACGTATACAATGTACCTCTCACCTGGCTCATAACTATAATGATTCGAATTCCAGGCCATCACTTCATAACTCTTTCCGTCGCTCTCATATCCGAAAACCTTACCACGTTTCAACTCTGTTCCTGGAGGTGGTCTTAAGTCAATATAGTGGACACCAAAAGTGCGACTTTTACGCCGCACCTTCAGCATGAACTTGATCCGGTGTCCTGTAGCCTAGACTACTATGTTTTCTCCTGCGATTATACCAGGATT
>Ga0129311_1000128_pt1 | contig 71423 bp, 66 predicted proteins | sample Go1ome_FD_94435 | JGI IMG/M metagenome (GOLD analysis project Ga0129311, IMG submission 94435) | Western lowland gorrila individual fecal microbial communities from Wisconsin, USA - Go1022B metagenome | ecosystem: Host-associated > Mammals > Digestive system > Large intestine > Fecal | place... | reverse complement strand
TCCCATGTCCACATCCGCATACATTCCATCCAGCCGTGCTTTCAGACTGGAAACCGTCTCATAGGGCGGTGTGAAAAACCCTGTCTTTTCATAAACATGCCGGACAAACCAATCCGTCCGCTTGTGCTCGCCCATCACATAAAAGCAGCCGCAGAATGTCCCGCCGGGCTTCAATACCCGAAAAACCTCCCGGTAAGCCGCCTCCTTGTCCGGAAAGGCGTGGAAGCCGTTCAGCGACAGTACGATGTCAAATGCACCGTCATCATAGGGAAGTGCGCCCACGTCCCCCTGCTGAAAATGCACATTTTTCAGGTGCAGGTGCGCCGCCTTTTCCTGGGCCTGCTGCATCATATCCGCCGAGTAATCCAGGCAGGTAATGTCCGCCTCCGGCAGTGTCCCATAGACCGGCATGGTCAGAACGCCGGTTCCCACCGGCACCTCCAACAGCCTGCCGGAAAAATCCTCCGGGATACCGGCCAGAGCCTTTTCCAAATAGGTATCATCTTCTGCCTTGTTCATCCCCCAAACCAGGCGGCACACCGTTTTCCCCCTCAGGGTGGAGCAGGTGATCATGCCGTCATAAAAGCGGCCGCTTCCTGTCATGCGGTATGCACTGCGAATGATCTCTTTTCGTTCCATGGTTCTTCCTCCGTGTTTCCCCCACTACACGACCGTTTCCAGCCTCATTTCTTCAAAAGATCCACAATTTTCGCGAAGTCCTCTTTTGCCTCCTTGAAGATCGGCAGCATACAGTAGCAATGCACCATCTTCGGGCGGGCGGACACCGTGTAGGGGACATTTGCCCGTTTGCAGGCTTCCTCAAAGTCCGGCAGTGCGCCGTAGAGCACCTCGTCGGCAGAATAGAAAAAGTGGATATCGCCTACACCGGTAAAATCCCCCCGGGAGCCGGAGAGCATATAGTCCGGCACATTCTCACAGCCATGCCGCATGAACTTCTCCACCGTCACCATAAAGGCATAGTCAATGGAAACATCCCTTTCATTGCGTGCCTGCATCCGCGCCCTTTCCGCATCGTTCCACGGCACCTCGCCGGGGGATACGGCGACGATGTGCCTCGGCTGCGGCAGCGGTTCAGGCTGCGCATTGTTGTGCGCAGCGATCCCCAGGGCCAGTGCGCCGCCGGAGGAAAAGCCGCAGGTGCTGACATTCCCGCCGCCGTACAGTTCTATCATTTTGCGGTAACATTCGTACACCATCCCATAGGTTTCGGTAATACAATGCTCCATACAGAGCGGGTAGAACGGAAACCACACATCGCAGCCGGTCTCACGGCACAGCTTACGCATCACAGGCAAATCCCCCTTGTCCGGTCCGATCACCATGCCGCCGCCGAAAAAATAGAGGATCGCACGTTCGGACGGCTTCGGATGCTCCCGCACGATCAGGCAGGGGAAGCCGTTTACCGTGATCGTTTCATAATATGCCTTGCGATCGGTGGGCGTAAAAACGCCGCGATGGCGGTTTTGCTTTTCGATAACCTTTGTGATCTCATCCTCCGGTAAGGCGAATGCTTTTTTTGCGCCGGAAAGCTTATAAGCCGTGCGCAGGATGGATGCAAAAATGCTCATGCATGATCTCCTCATTTCCGCGCGGTGACACACAGCCAGTTTTTCTTTTTGTGTATCTGAATATCCCGAAAACCCGCCTGCTCCAGATAGGCTTTCAGCTCCGTGTCCCGGTAGATGGTCATGCCGTCGATGAGCTTTGTCCACTTCTGATCCTGGGCGTTCTCACCGTTGCTTTCGTTGCAGATGAGGAAGATTCCCCCCGGCTTCAGCACCCGCCAGACCTCCCGGAAGCACCGGGGCAGATCCGGCCAGAAATAGACGGTTTCAAAGGCGGTCACGGCATCAAACCAATTGCTTGCAAAAACGATTTGCTCCACGCTGCCCTGCCAAATGGCACAGCGCTGGCGCCGGATGGCTTTGCTGTTGAGACGGCAGGATCGTTCCACACTGACAGCAGAATGGTCAATGCCCTTTACGATGCCCTGGGGGCATTTTCTCAGCAGCCTTTTGATATTTGCACCGCCGCCGCAGCCGCAGTCCAAAACCCGGGCATCCGGTGCAAGGGGCAAAAACCGGAAGCCCCAGCTTGCCAGAAAGGAATGCCCCATATTCATCATGCTGACCATGATTTTTCCGCCCAGCCCCCGGGGCTTGCGGGTATTGTCAAAAAAGGACATGGTTTAACCTCCTTATATTTTTCTCGGAACCATTTTTATACTTTCTTTCTGCATGGCTCCAACCGTTCCGGAGGACACTGCCGCAGCGCCCTGGGCATCGTTGGAACCCCCGGTTTCTCCCCCCTTCTTCACACATTCTGCGTAGGTCAAGGGGAAAGAGGCTTTCCACACGGTGCTCTTGCCCACTTCCCATCCGTTTTCTTCCAGAAAACTCCGGTAAGCAGCCCCGGTCCACCGGCTGTGCAGGGGAAATCCTGCCAGCTCCATGCAAAAGGCTCTGACCCTGCCCCAAAAACCATTGTCTCCATGGGTAAAGGTGGGGGCAATCAGTACACCGTCATCCTTCAGTACCCGCCGGATCTCCCCAAGGGCTTTCTCCGGCTCCGGTACAACGTGCAAGACATTGGCCGCAATCACCACATCAAAGGAGCCGTCGGCATAGGGCAAATGAAACATATCCTGAACCGAAAAGTGCAGCTTTTTCCAGTGGTTATCCCGCTTTGCTTCTGCAATCATCTCCGGGGAGGCATCCGTGGCCTCGATATGCCTGGCCTCGCCCACAATATTTTTGGCAATCAGGCCGGTACCAGTTGCAAGCTCCAGCACCGTTTTATCTTTCACCACCGGCCGAATCTGGGCATACAGCGCCCCATACGCCGCCTGGTCTTTCCTCATAAAGCGGTCATACCGGAGGGCATTTCTTCCCCAAAAATTCCTTCGCTCCGACAATGCAATTCCCCCTCTCCATTTCGTTAGCTTCAGCTAACTTCTTCCGGTAAATTTACAGGTTAGGATATGCTAACCTGTACATCTTGGAAAAGCCGCATCCCATGCGGCTTCTTATTTTCTATAGAATAGCAACAACGCAGAAAAAAGTCAAGAAAAAACAAAATAATTTCTTAGCCGCACTGCACTAGGTGTAGGCCCCGGCGATTCCGGTCAGTCGGTCGGTTTTGACCTCCCGGACGAACAGCAGCATCTTACCGCCCCGCCCAGACGAAACACTCATCCCCACCTCCGCAGCCACCTCAAACAAAATCCGCCAAAATACCCGCTTCATACATACTTCCCCTTTTTCTGCAAACACTACCACCGGAAAACCACCACAAGGAGAGGATAGAAATATGAAAGCAACAGGCATCGTCCGCCGGGTGGACGATTTGGGCAGAATTGTCATTCCAAAAGAAATCCGCCGAACCCTGCGGATCCGGGAGGGCGACCCGTTGCAGACATCATTGACACGGTGGGAAAAATACTGCTTTTCTATGTTGGATTTGGCTAAAAGGCGGGGGTGGTAATAGTACATAACAACGAAAACGGCGACTGTCGGTATCCGAGAGGAATGAATCATGTAAACGGACGGCCCGAACCCATTGCATTGCAATAGATTCGGGCCGTCCTCTCTGTGTCAGCAAGGGTAACACATGTTGTCTTATTCTATACCAAATGCTTCGGGATGCCAGATGCCGAGTTTGTAATTTGTAAATACATTTACGCCGCAGCGTTCGCATTGACCCTCTCAATCACCTGTCGAATGCCTGCCCACACGGACAGGTCTGTGAACACTTCCACGATGCTGCCGTAGTCGGTAAACGGTGCTTCCTGCAAAACGGACAGGTCTTTCATCATGCCGTTGTGTACGATATACTCCACAATCTGGTTTACGAAGTAAATCTGCCTGCTGTCAAGGGCTGCATCGTTCAGATACTGCGCAAAGGCTTCTTTGGCAGCGTTCATGTCAAGCCCGACAATTTCCCGCACGAACTCACCCAGCGGCTTATGGCCGTACGCAGTCTCATAATCCTGCTTTGTACCGACTTCGCCCCAGAGTGCTTTTTCCAGTGCCTGTACGTCCTCCGCAGTCAATGGAATATTCCCCTTTAGCTTGGCAATAACGGCATCATCCATGTGCTGACGTATGTAGAACTCCGCCTTGGCCTTGTAGTTCTTCAGATCATCGTTCTCCAGCTCAGATTCTTTCCAGTCTACAGACAGAATTTCGTCATCAAAATTTGTATCATAGTGCACCTTACCAATCGGAATATACTTGATAAGGTCACGCAGATTTTCCCGGATATGCTCAAATTCGCAGATTCCGGCAGTCTCCACATAATCTGTGTGCAGGATTTTGTCAATCAACTCAGCCTGCACCATGATCTCCGGGATATTTGCCACAGATGCGATAGCAGAAACCTTTTTGAACAGATCACTCCGCGCCTTGCCGTACTTCTTTCCCGCCAGGTACGCAAGCTCGATGCCGTATAGCAGCGCATCGAACCGCAGCGCCTTGGCATCGTCCTCTTCCGGTGTAATGAGCGGTGCAAGCTCCTGCCCCATAATTAAGGTATCCTCATAGGTCAGGGCACTGTAGCTGTCCGGTTCGGCATACCGCTCTACATATTTTAAATGCTGGCGGACAGCAAAGTTCTCTTTGTTCAGTTCCCGCACCTTGCGCACCATGTCCTCCACCAGCGTCTTGCGGAAGGCGATCAGCTCTGTCGTCTGATACGCCAGATCCTGCAATTTGAAGGCGATTTGAGCTTTCAGATGGAAGATCGCGCCTTGCAGGGCAATCATATTGGCAGTAGCTCTGCCCTTGTTCATGCGGAAGAACTCAAAGTTGCCGCAGAAGTCGAAAATATAGAACTTGTCCTTATCCTTACCATCCAGCAGCCCTGTACACAGACGGGTGCCGCGTCCGATCATCTGCCAGAATTTTGCCTTGCTCATGACCTTTTTGAAGAACACCAGATTCAGCACTTCCGGCACGTCAATGCCGGTGTCCAGCATATCCACGGAAATAGCGATTTGAGGCAGTTTCTTCGGGTTGGAAAACTCGTCAATGGCACTTTGCGCATAGGTCATGTAATTGTCGATAACCTTGGCAAAGCCGGGAAGATGTGGGTATTCCTGATTGAAAACCGCGAGGATTTTCTCCGCATGGGTGTGATTTTTCGCGAAAATGATGGTTTTGCCCAGCTTGCTGCCGTAGTCGATGGTCAGGCCGTGGGTCATCAGCGTGTTCAGTACCTGTCGGATGGTGTCTTCATTGAAGATCCATTCGTTCAGCGCCGAGGACGCAATACGCTCCGGTAATTCTCCATTTTCGTCCTCAAAGGTGTCTTCATAGGTTTGCTTGTCCTCGTCGGAAAGCTCGTCGTAGACAATACCCTGCTCAATAAACTTCAGCTTCGTCTCTACCGATAGGAAATCCACCAGATACCCGTCCTTTACCGCCTGCGCCAGTTCATAGCCATAGGTGGGGACGCCGTTTTCCAACTCAAATATCTCGTAGGTATTCTTGTCGATCTCGTCCTTGGGGGTGGCCGTCAGGCCCACCAGCGGCGCGTCGAAATAGTTGAAAATATCCCGGTATTTGTTATACACCGAGCGGTGGGCTTCGTCACAGATCACCAGGTCAAAGTGTCCGCAGGTAAAGAGCTTGCCGTCCTCATCCTGCACGCTGTCAATGACATTGTACATGGTCTGATAGGTAGAAAAGACGCAGTGAGCGGTGTAGTTATCCTTCTCTTCGCAGAGGTTGGTGACGGAGAGATCGGGCAGCAGATTCCCGAAATTGCGCTTTGCCTGGGTGACCAGACTGTTGCGGTCGGCAAGAAACAGGATATTTTTCACCCAGCCGTGCTGAAGCAGCACATCGCACAGAGCAATGACCGTCCTCGTCTTGCCGGAGCCGGTAGCCATGACCAGCAGCGCTTTGCGGCGATTCCTGGCAAAGGCATCGCAGACGGCCTTGATTGCGCCCTCCTGATAGTAGCGTCCGGCAATCTTATGGTCCACCATGATATTTTTGAGACTCGTCCGCATGGTTTGAAGATTGAAGAGCTTCTCCAGATCCCGCTTGGAGTAAATGGCTGCACATTTCCGCTCAGGATACAGATTATCCGTGATGCGGGTTTCAAAGCCGTTGGTCAGGAAGATGACCGGGCAGCGGTGATACTTTTTCTCCAACATGTCGGCGTAGAGCTTTGCCTGCTGGCGGCCTTTGACCGCATCCACACAGGTGCGCTTGGCTTCGATCACCGCCAACGGGCGGCCGTCGTCACCGTAGAGCACATAGTCCGCATAACCTACCTCGGACTTGTTGGGCATACCGGGCAGCTCGACTTCATTCAGCCAGTCCTTGCCCTCCGTCCAGCCTGCGTCTTCCAGCATGGTGTCGATATACAACTTGCGGGTCTCGTATTCGGACAGGTCGAGGGGTTTCGGCACATAGGTCTGCTGCTGCTCGGCACGGCGGGCGGTGAGCTCTTCCTTCAGCGCAGCGTTCTCTGCCATCAGCGCGGCGAGATCAATGTCGCCTACTCCCTTAGCAGGGGAGTCCCCTTGCGGAGCAGGGGCGGCGGGCTGCTGCAACAGACTGCGGTCAAAATGTCCCTCGGTGTAGTTCTCGCCATAGCAGTACGCCACAAAATCCAGAAAGACATAGAGATTTTCCAGACACAGCACCGCATGCTCCTCGGTGATTTTCCTGCCGGTATGGGCGGCATTATTGCCCATACGGCGGATCAGATCCATCCGCCGCCAGATGTCCCCGCCCACGATGTCCCGGAAGTCCTCGGCATTCATGAGACTCACCAGAGAATCCTGATAAGGCATGACCAGCCCCTTGTCCACGGAGTACATCCACTTCACGGCAAATTCCATCGCCCGGCGGCAGTTCAGCACACAGGCGGAGGGGTCAATATGTAGAATCCGCTCGGCGGAGACGGCTACGGAGGCGAAGGTATCAAATTGTGGTACGGAAATTAAGCCATCAAAATTGGTCATATTATCCTCCTTCTGGCATTTCATTTATTGAAGCAACCGCCTCAGACTTTCAACAAATTTAACAGGGTTTTCAAAGGCATAGATGTCATCACATATGTACTTGATAAAATCCGTTTCCAAAATACCCGTTTGTTTTAGGTTGCTGCATATTACTTTGTAAAAAGCTTTGCCGTCTGAATCCTTTGACTTTTTCGTGCGTTCATCATTCTTATAATCAGCGATAATATCAGGGAGTGAACGAATATTAAAGTACTTGTCACCAATCAATTTGATGAAAACCTTATCAGATTCATCAACACACTTCTTTTTTAAGTATTTTTCCACACTTGGAATAGGTAGGAAACATTTTGGCAAACATTCGTATTCTCGTTTCCCTGATATGGATTCTTTGACATCGCCGTCGTATATGCTAATAATACTCCGCCCTATGCCAAGGGTGTTATATGTAACCATATCATGGTGTAGTTTGAGCATCTGTGTACAACCACCCGCCGGTAACACACAACATAGTTTGCTTTTGGCTAGTTGGTTTTCTCGTATGACTTTATTTACAATTCCTTTGGCTAGCTCATCCTCAACAAGTAAGACAAAATCGAACCCATTCGGAATATATAAGTTCCGTATTGCGTAATTTGGATAACATGGGTTTACCATCTCGACAGTCCCCATGTTATTTTCAACCAAAAAAATATTGCGAGGCTCAATTCGGTGGATTAGTTCCGCAGAATGTGTTGAAAAGTAAAATACCAACTGGTATTTTGAGGTGTTTATTAGATCTCTAATGAAAAGAACAAGTCTGTCGATTGCTCCTGGGTGCAACGCTAATTCTACCTCATCGATAAGAAACAGGAACTTGCGAAACTTTTCTCCTTTAACAACCAAATTATTTATAAAGTCAATTAGAGAGATCAGCAAGCATTCGCCACTGCTCATCTTAAATTGGCTAATAATACTATTCCCATATTTCACAAAATAGGGAATCCCTTTAAATTTATACTTTTCAGCGGTTGCGCGATTTCGAATCTTATACAGAGATTGGTAATATCCTTTGTTATTATGTAAAATATATCCTAATGTTTCAGCAACAAACGGGTCAGCCTCTACCAAATTCTTTTCAAAATCTGGCTGTGCTAAGAATGTGTCAACCGTGTCGTAATCATCAAATCTACATCCGTAGAAGATACTTCCCTCATAAAATCCTGGCCAATGTGAGTGCACCACCAGTGCGGAGTGCGTCTTTTTTGTCACTTTATTTGCCTTGATTGTCGTAAATCTTCCTGTTGTTAGCTTCCCGTTTTTGTAAAACCAATGGTCCTTTCCTTCATCTGTAGCAATATCAATATTTGAGTCATTAGCTATATCCGCATTGGTCAACATATGTGCTGATGATGTCTTTACAATCAGAGACATAACTAACATTATTGTGCTTTTTCCGCAACCATTTTCCCCTACAATCGCATAGAGACCTTTATCAAGCGGCAGGGTAATATCGGCCGTTTTAATATTGCGTATATTTCTTATTGTCAAAGATAACTCCATTGCATATATCTCCTTTTTATCCATGGTGGTATACTCCTTTCCAGTATACCACCATCCTACACCGGCGTACAGCCACTTTCTTTTTTATCCGAAGTATTGCTGCATCAAGCTGTCAAACAACAGTTGCGCCTCATCCAAGGCTTTCTGAATGACAGCTTTTGATTTGTCGATTTGTTCGATGAAGGCCGCCATCTGTTCTTGAAGTGCCAATGGAGGAACCATAATCTGCTGCACCCGCAAATCAGATAGGTTGATTTGCTGCAGTGTGGCACCCCTTGTATGCTCTTGTATGTACCGCTGACTCTCATCTGTATTGAGATAGGCATTCAGATACACAGGATTGATTTTATTACGATCATATCGGACAACTGCTATACCGCGGGTGACATTCATCCCATTGAAGCGGATATCGGTTAATGCAGTTATTCCTGTCGTTCCTCTCACGGTAATAAGCAATTCATCTCCGTATAGCTCGGTTTTTTTGAATCCGTCACCGATAGAACGATCAATGTACTTAATCGATGCAGTCGATATCTTACCATCTACCATATCGACAGGGCGTAGAACTCCCATATCTCCCGTGCCATCGTCGCCAGGTTGCACTATTCCGTAGGACAGCCCTGCACCTTCAATTATAAGATCTATCAGTGCTATGTGCGGATGGTTTCCATCCCCAAACAGTTCGACAAATCGGGCTTTGACGAGGTCGTCTAGCTTTTGAAGTTGCTTCTGACGATAACAGATCAGCCTATCAACCTCTTTTAGTATCGTAACTGTTGAGCCTTGCCTCTCGATGCTTTCTTCAATATTGACTGAGAAATCTTCAAATTGTCGTTTATTAATTATTGGGACAACAGGAGCATTTGCTAGTTCTATAAGTTTGGGACGATTGTAGTATATGCAATATGCCAAATATTCAGGAAGCACCTTATCGTTTGGAATTATCGCATTTATCTGTTGATTAAATGCACACTCTTTCCCTGTTATGCATATCTTTCCAATAGTGCCTATGCAGGTTACAAGTACTACATTTTTTTCGGCAATTCTCGCCTTTGAGCGGGCAATCTCTGAAATGTAGTCATTTGCTGTTTGCACTTCCGTAATTCCATATTGATTAATTACATCTGGTTTTATAAATGGAATATCCGAAGATGCCCAGTATTTTGGCTCTTGTTTACTCGGGGTATTTCCTGTAATTACTGCTCCCAGTTCACTTAGTTTGGCTCTCATATGTCATCCCCACAAATCCGAATTTATTTCATATGTTTTGCAGTATTCCGCCCAAGACATTCCATGCACCTCAGAACAACACACATCTCGTAAAGTTTCTGCAAAGGCCTTCAAGTAACTGATATCACAAGAAAGGCTTTTTGCTTCATAACTGTAGCGCCACTCGGTAAATGCATTAGAAAGCAGCTCTATGTGTGGACACCCAAATGCATTTTGAGTAATAGGGTATCTTTGATAAAGCAGGGTGTTGATTCTATTCTGATAATCTTCCGGCACTTTACGCAACAAGGTGCTAAGTCGATGCTCTCTTATCGTAATACCTGCACACGCCAACAATGTTTTTAGATAGATTTCACATGCCAATGCCAAATTGACAATTTGCGGTGCGGAAAAGTATACATTACACATAGGATCCTTTTCGGCTTCCTTAGATCCAAGCATAGCAAATGCATAAAAACTATTTGCCTGCTCAAACATTCTCCAACAATCCATATTCGCTACATCCTCCTTTCTTCGGACCATTTTCTCGTGACAGGTTACACATTATTCTCCTTTTCCTCGTCTCCCATGCCCTCGATCATCTCCACGACCACATTTCCCAGCAGCATCGTCTGTGCGTTTCCGGAAGTAACAACAGGCCGCCCGGTCTGGGATTCGATTTCTTTCCGCGCATTTCCCGCAACCTTGCCGCCTTGTTTGGCAACAGTGCGGTTTTCTTCCAGTCCCTGGGGGTTCCGGGCGTTTGTCAGCTCCGTTGTGGTGGCTTCTGCCAGCATGTTCAGTGCCAGTTCCAGGGTGCTCATATTGTCCCGGAGGTTTTCCTTTTTCAGACCCTTCAGATTCTTATACTGCCGGGTGGTCATGCCGGACCAGGCTTTGGTAACCTCATCGGTGAGGATCGCGTATTCCTGCCCCTGTTCCACACCATGGGCGTTCCAGGCATCAGTCAGTTCCTTCCTGGCCCGGATGGTTTGCAGCCGCTGATTGATCCAATCGGCGGGATATCCCTTTCGGGCATAGGTTTCCAAAGCCCGCTCAATGGTCAGCTCCGGGTCGATGATCTCCTCGATGCGTTCCCGCCCCACCATAGCCAACCACAGCTTAAACGGCTCGGCCTTCTTGGAGGGGATGGACTGGATCAGGCGAAGAAGCTGCTCAGTATTGGTCACATCCGTCAAACGCCGCTTTCCGTCCGCCGCTTTCATCTTCAAACCGTGACAGTTTGTCACGGTTTCATTACCTTCAGCCTTCAGCCGTTGCTTCAGCTTGCGCCAATATGCAGTGGGGTCTGCGCTTTCTGTCAATGCACCAACCACATCCACAACGGAAAAATACCATTCTTCCCGTTCTTCATCCCAGACCGTGCGGATAGGCTGGTCTTCAAATATTTGGAGCTTATCGTTTTCTTGCATTCCCATACCGTTCTCCTTTACAATCCCAGCATTTCTTCCAGCTTTGCCATTTCTTCCCCTATTTTCATTTCCAATTCCCGGATTTCTGCCATGATCTCACTGGTGGGCGGATACTCCACGGGCTTGTACTCGGTTTTTTTATACTTGTTGATGGACAGATCATAGCCATTTTCCACGATCTCCGCCTTGGGCACGAAGAAGGATTTTTCCGTGCGCTGGCGGTCTTTTTCTGCCTCCAAATTGCGGAAGCGGGCGATGATGTCGGGAATATCATTGGCCGCCACCGGGCTGCGCTTATCGTCCAGTGAGAAGCCGTCGGCGGTCATGTCATAGAACCACACATTGTCTGTACCGCCGTGGCCGGTTTTGGTGAAAATCAGAACAGCGGTGGACACGCCGGCGTAGGGCTTGAACACGCCGCTGGGCATGGAGATCACCGCCTCCAGCCGGTTGCCGTCCACCAGCTCCTTGCGGATAGCCTTGTGGGCCGTGGAGGAGCCGAACAGCACGCCGTCCGGCACGATACAGGCGCAGCGCCCGCCGACGCGCAGCATCCGCAGGAACAGAGCCAGAAACAGCAGCTCGGTTTTCTTGGTCTTGCAGACCTTCAGCAAATCCGCCGATACGGTATCGGCATCCAGACTGCCTTTGAATGGCGGATTGGCAAGAATGAGAGAATATTTCTCCTTGTCCGGATTCTGGTCGGACAGGCTGTCCCTGTATTCGATAAAGGGATTATCAATACCATGGGTCATCATGTTCATCGCGCCGATGCGGAGCATGGTGCGGTCCATGTCGTAGCCGAAGAACATGTGATTCATATAATGATCCTTCTTTTGGCGGTTGAAGAAAATTTCTTCCTTGCGGTGCTCTTTCAGGTATTCGCCCGCCGAAACAAGAAAACCGGAGGTGCCGCAGGCCGGGTCACAGATGACGTCATCGGCTTTCGGATCCATCAGCTCCACCATCATGCGGATGATATGGCGCGGGGTACGGAACTGACCGTTGCGGCCGGACTGGCTGATTTTGCTGAGCAGATATTCGTAAGTGTCGCCCCGCACGTCCACCTCCTGAGATTCGTTCATTAGGCGATAAATCTCGTCCAGTGCATCCACCACCTTGGAAAGCAGCAGCGGTGTGGGCAGTTTGAAAATGGCGTCATCCATGTATTTGGAATAGGCGCTGTTTTTGTCGCCGTGGAGGTTTTTGATAAAGGGAAACACCCACTCCTGCACGACGGAGTACATTTTCCCCGCCGGGAAGTCATGAAATACACTCCACTTGAGCTGCCGGCCGTCGATGGTGCGCTCACCCACCTGCACCTCATCGGTAAAGATGCTGGTATAGGGCAGCCCCAGCATGGCGGCCTCTTTTGCCCGGAGATTGTCCGAATCATCCAGGTCGTGAATGAACATCAGATAGGTGATCTGCTCGATCACGTCCAGCGGATTCACCAGACCGCCCGCCGCAAAAATATCCCAAAGGCTGTCAATTTTATTTTTCAGTTCGCCTGTAATCATTTATTCTCTCTCCCTGTTCCAAGTGTAAGATGTGTAGCGGCCACCGCCGAGTTTGATGATCTCGCCAGATTTCAGCAGCTCTGCCAGCGCCCGCTGAACAGTGATCTGACTGATATCCGGGCATGCGTCCATGATTTCGCTTTTGGTGATCTTTCCGAGGTGGTTTTTGATGATCTCCCGCACCCGGTCGGGCTTGGAAAGCCCCTTTGCCGTCAGCAGCTCGATCCGGCTTTCAAAATCCCGGTATGCCGCCGCCAGAATACCCAGCATATAGGTGACAAAGGGTGCATAATCGTTCGTGCCTTCGTGCCAGTTATAGGAGCTGGCTTGCAGGGCTTCGTAATAGGTCTCTTTGGTGTCGGAGATCAGCTTTTCGATACTGATATATTTGCCAACGATATAGCCGGAACGGTATAAAAGCAGCAGTGTCAGGAGCCTGCTCATGCGACCGTTGCCGTCGTTGAAGGGGTGGATACAGAGGAAGTCCAGTATAAAAATGGGAATCAGCAGCAGCGGGTCAAGCTCTGCATCCTGCATTGCCGCTTCAAAAGCATTGCACAATGCAGCAATGGCCTCCGGTGTTTCCCATGCTGGTACAGGCTCAAACCGAACGATTTGCTGGCCGTCCGGCAATTCCTCGGCAAGCACATTGTCCGAGTTTTTGAAGCTGCCGCCGATGGACTTACCGCTGTACTTGTACAGATCCCGATGAAGCTGCAAAATGATAGACGGCTTTGGCGGGATGAAGTCATGACTTTCGTGAATCGTTGCAAGTACATCACGGTATCCGGCAATCTCTTTTTCACTGCGGTTCCGGGGGATGGTCTTCTCACGAACGATTTTTTTCAGACGTTCGTTTGTTGTAACAATGCCCTCAATGCAGTTGGAGGCTTCAGTGCTCTGTATCTTTGCAGCCTCCAAGAGATCAGACAGTTCATCCGCCTTTGTCTCAATAAAAAGGTTTTGCTGCCCTTTGTATTCGTGAATTTGCGTCAGGTAGGCCACAACCTCTGGCGTCAGGAGCTTTTTATATTCTGCTTTGAAGTTGAAATCTCTCATTCAATTTCCTCACTTGACTTTCAATTTTATCATATTTCAATCAATGATACAATTATAGTATACACACAAATGTATTTCTTGTCAACCTCATCTTTATCATAGTTTTAAGAATGAATAAATTGAAAATACTTTAGCTGTAATTGCCGAACTTAGATGCAGTACGGTGCTTCCTTTCCTGTTCAGCAAAGGAAGCCTGCATCGATCAATGATGCAGGCTTCCTTTGTGCTGGTAAAGGGTTTGCGGCATATTCACAACATGAGCTTTTTCGCAGTGTCAATGATAGAAAGCGCTGATTTTGCCGCTTCAAACAGATTTGCTGCAGTAAGCAGTCCCAATCCATCGAATATGATCGATGGAACAGGTGCGTTTTCTTTGGTTAACTGCGCAGTGCAATCTACCGCAGAGTGGAACACACGACGGAGTTCTTCCTGGTTCGGCATAGGGGCACCAGATTGCACAGTGGATTGTGTGGAAGCAGACCAGTAATTGACAAAGTTGTCCTGATACGCCGGATAAGAGGCGCTCCACTGCATTGGACGAACCGGAGTCGTCTCCCGATAAGGGAGCTGATTCGCGTATCCCAGCATTTTTTGCCGTCTATAGGTTGCCTCTGCATCTAACTGTGCCTGCTCCGCACGTAACTGCTGCCGCAGGCGAGCGGCCTCTTGTTCGTTTTCTAACATGCGGTCTACAAGATCGCGATAAAATGGATCCTCTTGATACAATTTCCAATCGATTCCCTGCATATTTGCCCTCCTTTTTCACGGGAAATACTCCTATATGTTCCAAGTTCAGTATAATCAAATATACAGTATGATGTCAATAGAATATCTGGCAAAAGTATCAGCACTATTTTGATATAGCCTGTGATTTGGGTGCTGAAACCGGAAGCTTTGGCTTTGTTTTTCAATTTTGCCAGAACGGACGCAGCGATATCCGCCATTACAGCCACACTCCTATCAAATCTTTCGCGATCTTCTTTACCCGCAGAGGACCGGCATACTCCATGAGCGCGTCTCCGTTTCGACTTTTTGATATTTTGAATATACAAGCGGATAAAGTTGCATAGACTAAGTTTAACCTTAATCAGAAAAGATGTCAACATCGTTGCGTTTACCACCAACGAACTATTCACCACGGAATTATGATGATAGTAAACATGCCTGAGATAATTTCTGGTTTACAAATGGCGGACTGATTCAACGACAGCAATTTACAATTGCGCAGCCGATGCCCGAAGGGCAGAGTTACTCAGAACATTATGTTCACCGGGGCTTGGGGCAGGGCCTCAACAAGCGGAAACCAAGCATTTCCGATAGCATGGAAATGCCTGGTTTTGTACCTTTGTATATACGAAGGCATTGCTTGCGACTTTTGTCGCAGCGAGGTTTATGGTCACTATTGCAGCTTAGATAAGAGCCTCTTTACAAACCTATTTTCAAGCTGTAAGGGGCGAAACGAATATTAGCAAGCAATGCATCTGTAATACAGATGCGCAAAATCCCCCCGTCCCCCTTCCACGGAACGAGTGGGTTTCTGCTTGCTGAGGCTCCGCCCCAGACCCCGACAATCGCAGTCTGTCCGTCTGCGGCTGCGCGATTTTCTATCGCTTTTGATTATGCTCGAGCAATATTTGTTTTCGAAAATATTTTTGAATTAGATGTTGACATTATACTTTTGATGTGTTATACTCCCAATATACGAACAAACTTTCTTAATCGACTTGCGATAACAACTTCATATTTTTGTTGACACATTTTGCATAAAGTTCAACCGCCGGACACGCTGGATCGATTCCAGTATAGAAGCCGGATAAGAGCCTGCATCCACCAGCTTTGCTGGTGAGAACGAGGACCATCGAGAGGACATGGCAAACAGCTTTCACGCTGTTGCCATGTCCTTTTTTTGCGTCCTTTGGGAGCTTGTTCACCTGCATCTTGAAAAGCGAATACACGGGGATACCTGGTAAATGGGTATCCTGTGACAAATTCAACTGAAGGAGGGAAACATGAGTTACTATCCAGCGTTGAAACAAAGATTGACCTGCCGGGAGGTGGCTCCCCGCTATGGCTTAAAAGTGAATGCCTCCGAGATGGCGTTATGTCCCTTCCACGATGAGCACTCGCCCAGCCTGAAGCTCAGCCGGGGCTTTCACTGTTTCGGCTGCGGCGCGCAGGGAGACGTTATCACATTTGTGTCCCGGCTCTTTGAGATTCCACCGGGGGAGGCGGCACAAAAGCTGTCCGCAGATTTTGGGATTCCTGCGGGCAACCACTCCCGAGGCCCACCAGCTGCCCGGACAGAAATGGAAACATGGGTTTCCTACGCGAAGGAAATTCTTCACGGCTACTACGATTTACTGATTGACTGGAAGCGAAGGTATTGCCCAAAGGCATCGGATGCAGAATGGCACCCGTTGTTTATCGAAGCACTTCAAAGGCAGGCCGACATCCGCCAGTTGATTTTTGAATTAGAGTTCGGAACTACGGAAGAAGTGAAAACCGTTTACGAGCATTACAGAAAGATGGTGATAGAGATCGATGAACGAATCCACAGCAATGACACAGCAAGAGATATTTCTGAATCTCAAAAAGAACGGCAAAGACAATGTCCTGCAAACCATTGACAACTGCATTTTTGTCCTGGAGCATGACGGGAATTTGAGGGGAACCATTCGATTCAACGTGCTGACCGAGCGGGACTGCATCGTGGGCGATGTTGGCTGGGGGCGGACAGGCAGTGCCATCACGGAACGGGACATGAGTTATCTCAAACTGTATTTCGAACGGCACTACCATCTGAACCACGAGAAGGCGCTGCGGGATGCCATCCGCATTGTTGCCAATGAAAACCGCTTCCATCCCATTCAGGAATATCTTCAAGCGCTCCGCTGGGACGGGCAGCTCCGCATTCCACACGCCTTGCACAGATTCCTGGGGGCAGAAGAATGCCAGTTCAACACCGAGTGCCTGAAAATTTTCATGCTGGGTGCCATCAGCCGGGTGTTCCACCCCGGCATCAAATTTGAACTGATGCTGTGTCTGGTGGGCAGTCAGGGGGCGGGCAAGTCCAGCTTCTTCCGTCTGCTGGCTGTGCGGGATGAATGGTTCTCCGATGATCTGAAAAAGATCGATGATGACAATGTATACCGAAAAATGCAGGGACACTGGATCATCGAAATGTCGGAGATGCTGGCCACTGCCAGTGCGAAAAGTATTGAGGAGATCCGCAGCTTCATCAGCCGCCAGAAGGAAACCTATAAGGTGCCCTACGACATCCACCCGGAGGATCGGCCGAGGCAGTGCGTATTTGCTGGCACTTCCAATTCGCTGGATTTCCTGCCGTTGGACAGAGCGGGCAACCGTCGTTTCCTGCCGGTCATGGCAGAGCCGGATAAGGCGAAGGTACACATTCTGGAAAACGAAACAGTGTCCCGCGCCTACATCGACCAGATGTGGGCAGAGGCCATGACCATTTACCGCAGCGGGGATTTCCGGCTGTCTCTGCCGAGAGAGCTGGAGGAGGAAGCCCGGAACCGCCAAAAGGCATTCATGCCCGAGGATACCACGAGCGGACGCATTCAGTGCTTTCTGGATGCCTTCGGAAGTGATGATGTATGCTCCCGGCAAATTTTTGAATTGGGTCTGGGACGCATGGGCGAGCCAAAGCAATGGGAGATCCGGGAGATCAACGACATTATGAACCACACCATCGAGGGCTGGGAGCCGGGTACAACAAAACGGATTCCCGGATACGGTATCCAGCGCACTTGGCACAGAAAGGCTGGGGTAGGAGTGGAGCAGCTGGAACTACCGGAAGGTTGGTAAGCAGGTATCCTCTATCCCAGTAAACAGCCGGTAAACAAGCCGGTCAACGTATTTTCAAAACCGTCAAATTCCGAAAGAAGGGATACGCCTTAAATTTACTTTGGATTCCTTACTCTTTTCCTTTTAGAGAAGATGTAAACAGAGAATTGCAAAACAAGAAACGAGGGTGGAAAAGGCCAATGCCAAACGTACAGAGGTTTCCTTGCGCCCGTTTACACCAGCCCGTCAACAGGCAGAACTGCAATATCAGCCAAAGGGAAAACAAAGGGTTTGGAAAACAGCGAAAATGTTTTCTCTTTGCTGTGAGAAATGCGCCAACAAGCGATGAAGCAAAGAGTGAATGCGATTCGCAGTACGGGAAAGGACTGCACCGGCTGACAAATTGGTTCGTAAATCGCTGCATTCGCCGGGTCAACCTGTGACCCGGACATGGCGAATAAGAAAATGGAGGGATTTTCAGAATCAAAGGAAATTTGCTGGACAGCAGAGTCACCGCATAGAAAACAAAATTTGATTCAGGAGGAAACGAACGTGAAAAAGGAAAGAAAAATCAATAGGGTCCGTTGCGACATTCAGTCCCACATCATTGCTGCGGGTTATACTCAGAAGGAAGCGGTGGAAGCCTGTTCCGCCGAGTATGGATGGAGTGACAGCGATTCCAATTTTTCCGCCAAGCTGAGTGACCAGACCCTGCGCTATCGGGAAGTGCTGGAACTTGCCGATGTGCTGGGCTATGAGATTGTCTGGCAGAAGCGGCGGGAAGATTGACAGGGAACAGGTTTACAGACCAATGCGCGCAGGATTCCCTGCTGTAAAAAGGAGCACGCCTATTTGCATTAAAAAAGGAAACTCTGGGAACAATTCGGAGAAAAGGGGGCAGTAACATGGAAATTATTCAAGATGATGCGAAGAAGCTGGTACAGGTGTGGCTGAGCCGGAAGGAAAGTGGGGACGAGGCTCTGCAAAATCAGTTGAAGCCCATGTATGCCCAGTGGAAGCAGCAGAAATATATGGTGGCGGTATTTCACTCCGGGCAGGAGGATTTGAAGGAGAATACCCTGGCACTGCTGGCGTATAACAAACGGCGCAGCGCGGAACTGGCGGTGCAGCGGGAGAAGAAGCAGCGGACGGCAAACTTGGAACGCTAAAAATCTGGCGGGAAGGATTGATCTTTCCCGCCTTTTTTCTCTTTTTGTCTTGCAATAAGCAAAACCTTGTGTTACAATATTATCTGCAATAGAAAAATTAGAAACAACGATATGGAGAAATAACGATATGAGCGAGGAAATGGTGAACGGCGGCGAAATCCTGCTATACCAGAACGGTGCGGAAAAGGAAGTCGTGAATGTGGTATTTCACGATGAAAACTTCTGGCTGACGCAAAAGGGTATGGCAGAACTTTTCGGTGTCAAAGTGCCTGCCATCAGCAAGCACTTGAAGAACATCTTCTTGGACGAAGAATTGGATGAAACCATGGTTGTTTCCAAAATGGAAATAACCACGCCCCATGGAGCAATAGAGGGAAAAACCCAGACCAATGAGGCAAATTTCTACAATCTCGATGCCATCATCGCCGTAGGCTACCGTGTGAACTCCAAAAAAGCCACCCGGTTCCGCCAGTGGGCGACGAAAACGCTGAAAGAGTACATCCAGAAGGGCTTTGTTCTCAACGATGAGATGATGAAGAACGGCCGCCCCTTTGGCAGGGATTACTTTGACGAACTTTTGGAACGGATTCGGGAAATTCGTGCCAGTGAGCGGCGGGCCTATCAGAAAATTGCGGATGTGTTTGAACAGTGCAGCTATGACTACGACAAAAACAGCGAGACAACGAAAGCTTTCTATGCCTTTGTCCAGAACAAGCTGCACTATGCCGTCACCGGCAAGACGGCGGCGGAGCTGCTTTCCCAGCGGGCCACTCTGGACAGCCCCACCATGGGTCTGACGACCTGGAAGGGGGCGCCGGATGGAAAAATCCTCAAAAGCGACACACTGGTGGCGAAGAATTACCTGAATCAGAAAGAGCTTTCCCGGCTGAATCGTCTGGTGACCATGTTCATCGACTATGCCGAGCTGATGGCCGAGGACAAGCAGCTTATGTCCATGCAAGACTGGCTGAAAGAGACGGACCGGTTTCTGACCAACAACCGCCGCCAGGTATTGGATGGCAAGGGCCGCATTTCCCGGGAGGCGGCGGTGAAAAAGGTCAGCGGCATCTATGAGGAATTCCGCAAACGGCAGGATGCAGACTATATCTCCGAATTTGACCGCCAGACCGAAAAATACCTCAAGGGAGAATAACCATGACCGAAACCTTTGACATTGCCGGCTACTGCCGCATCTCCGTAGACGAGGAGCTGGACCGGGACAATGTGTCTATTGAAAATCAAAAAGCCATCATCCGGGATTTTGTGAACTGCCGATTTCCGGGAAGCAGCCTGACCTTTTATGAGGATCGGGACCGTTCCGGCTATACCTTTGAACAGCGGGAGGGCTACCAGGCCATGCGAAAGGGCCTGATCCGGCATCAGTATGACATTCTGGTGGTGAAGGATTTTTCCCGATTTTCCCGGCGAAATTCCCGGGGGCTGGTGGAATTGGAGGATCTGCGGGATGCAGGCGTTCGCATCATTTCCGTGGGGGACAACATCGACTTTCCCAACGATGACGACTGGCTGAAAATTCAGTTTCAATTTCTCATCAACGAAATGCCTGTCACCGACACCAGCAAAAAGGTGAAAAACGTCATCCGGCGGCGGCAGGCCGACGGGAAATGGCTTTGCGCCGCCCCCTACGGCTATATCATCAACAGGCAGAAAGAATTTGAGATCGCCCCTACGGAAGCGGAGATCGTGCGGAAGATTTTTGACCTGTACAACAACCAGGGCTGGGGCTACAAGAAAATCGCCAACTACCTGACGGAGCAGGGCATCCCCACTCCCCGGATGTCGGAGCAGATGCGCAAGGAGGCAGCGGGGGAAACCACCAGCCGGAAAACCAAGGCCGCCTGGGCCATCGTTACGGTGCAGGGGATTTTAGACAATGATTTTTATATCGGCACTTTCCGCCAGGCCAAATACACCCGAGCCAAGATCAACGGCAAGGATGTGAAACGGGACGAGGAGGAACACATCGTCATTGAGAACCACCACCAGCCCATTATCGACTACCGCACCTTTGCCACCACCCGGGCCCTCCGGGAGAAGCGTTCCACCGCCAATTACCGGGGCGTGAAGAAGTACGACAACGTGTACTCCGGCTTCCTATTTTGCGGCGATTGCGGCAGCCCCATGTTTGCCATGAGCCGCAGGGATTTGAGTGCCGCCTACACCTGCGGCACCTACCACCGCCGGGGCCGTTCCGGGTGCAGCTCCCACCACATCCGGGTGGACAAGCTGGACGAGCTGCTGAAAATCTATGTGCGGCGGGTCATGGAGCATTCCCATGCCATGCTGGAAGAACTGAACGCCGAACTGGCACGGCAGGATTCCGATGTGGTGGAAACCGAGCAATCCGCCGACCATCTGGCGCAAGTCCTGGAGGAGCTGCGCCAGGAGCTGAAAGCCACCAAGCGGCAGCGCATCCGGGACATGGTAAAGCACCCGGATCAGGAGGAGCTTCTGGCGGAGACCTATGACGAGCTGGAAGCCGACCTGCAAAAGAAAATCGAGGGGCTGGATCACCAGATCGGTATGCTCTCGGACAAGCGGAACACCATCATTCAGGCGGGGCGTGCCGCCAAGACCGCCATGGAGGTATTCGGGGACATTCTTTCCAAGGAAACGCTGGAACGAAACGATTTAGAGCTGCTGATAGAGCGCATCGACGTATTCGAGGATCGGCTGGAGATCCGGCTCCACAGCGATGTGGACACCCTGCTCCACGTCAACCAGGGAGACATCGCCGTAAATTTTAATTCCGGCACGGAAAATATCGAAAACACCCTGATTCAGTCCTCCAAAAACCACGAGGACAAGGTTTTTCGTGTCAATGTTATCAGTGACGGTGACCCTCTGGAGATTTATACGGAGAAGGATGGCGGGGTGATTTTTCGGAAGTATTCGCCTATGGGGGATTTGCAGGAGTTTGCGGCGCAGATGTGTGAGTCCATTGGGTCGGCTACCGGCTACATTGCGGCGGTGGCGGATCGGGACAGCATTATTGCCCTATCAGGGGCTCCCAAGCGGGAGCTGATGGACAAGCCCAACTCTCCGGAGCTGGAAAAGCTTATGGAACAGCGGCGCAATTACCTCTATCAGAGCGGCGATGCCCCCATCCGGGCTTCGGAGGATTCCGACAAATACCACCTGGGGGCGGCGGCGCCGATTGTATCCCAGGGGGATCTGATGGGCTGTGTGCTTCTGCTTTTGGGGGAGGATGACACCCCCTTGCAGGAGGCCGCCCAGGGTCTGACCCGCACCGCCGCCGGATTCCTGGGAAAGCAGATGGAGTCCTAGGCCGCAGCCCGCAAAAGCATGGGTATATCTCAGCTTTCCAACAAAAAATGTGCCTCTCTTTGCCAAATCCGGCAAAGAGAGGCGTTTTTCATTCCTGTTTTATCATTCATCTGCCATCGGGCTGGATGAAGGCATTGGGGCTACAGGAATAACCGTTCTGGTATTCTACTGTCAGATAGCGCACATCCTCTCCGTCCTTCAGCTGCACGAAGCAGACACCGTCTTCAAATTTGTCCGTGATCTCCATGGCCTGATCGTGGTAGTACACCCAAACCGTGCCATCCTGCAAGTATTCCACCTCCGGCATGTTCAGATGCTCTATCATTTCCGCCTCTGTCAACGGCCGCTGCCGGCCATTGGGCTCGATCGCCACGCCGCCACTGCGCTCATGGATTTCGCCGTCGGCATCCCGGTATTCCACATGGTACTGCCCACTGCGGACGTCCATCACAGCGTTGGTCTGCTCGCCCCGGATCCAGATCTGGATGATCCGCTGAATGCCGCCTACATCGGCAGCGTAGCAGACCTGGGCAAGCCCCAGCAGGAGAACAACGGCAGCACACAGGCAAATGGCCCGCCGAGGAGAAAAATGTCTGGTTTGTTTCATGGTTTGTGCCTCCCTTAAAAAGTCTCCGGAGGCATGAAGCACGCCAAAGGTTCGCTGATATTGCTGTTTGTCCATCATTGCTTTATTCCTCCGTAAGCATGGTTTTCAGAAGCGCCCGGCCTCTGCTGAGCTGACTTTTCACCGTTCCCCGGCTGCGATGCAGGGTATTGGCGATCTCCTCCACAGCGTATTCCTCATAGTAGTACAGGTGGATCACGATCCGGTATTTGTCCGGCAGGCGCATCACCGCCTCAAACAGGCTCCGATCCTCCGGCTGAACAAACTCCAACTGATCCATGTAGTCCTCCCAGCTGACCCGGTTTCGCCGCCAAAAGGCACCCACCAGATCCCGGGCCCGATTGATGGCCACCCGCAGCAGCCAAGCCTTCAAATGATCCTCGTCGGCGTACTGCATATCTTTTGCGTGGTATTTGAGAAAGGTGTCCTGCACCACATCGTCAGCATCCTCCCGGTTTTGGCAGATGCTGAAGGCGGCGGAAAACACCCGGTCGCCGTACCGCCGGAAGGCCTCCTCAACAGATAGTCTCATGTAACGCTCCTTACCTTATGTGTATGGATGTGTATGGAAAGATCTTTCAATAACCATACGATCCAGCCGGGCATTTGGTTGCACAAATCATCAAAAAAGAAGGCACCCGCATTGCGGATGCCCTCTGATTGCTTTTTACTTGGTGCCGAAGATCCGGTCGCCGGCATCGCCCAGGCCGGGGATGATGTAGGCGTGGTCGTTGAGCTTTTCATCGCAGGCGGCCAGGTACATCTCCACGTCGGGATGCTCCTGCTGAACCCGGCGGATGCCTTCGGGGCAGCCGATGATGTTCATCATAATGATGTTCTTGCAGCCCCGCTTCTTCAGGAAGTTGATGGCTGCCACAGCACTGCCGCCGGTGGCCAGCATGGGATCCACCACAAACACCTGGCGGTTCTCAATATCCTCAGGCAGCTTGCAGTAGTATTCCACAGGCTCATGGGTCTCAGGATCCCGGTACAGGCCCACATGACCGATCTTGGCAGAGGGGATCAGATCCACCATGGCATCCACCATGCCCAGACCGGCACGGAGAATGGGAACGATGGCCAGCTTCTTGCCTGCCAGCTGCTTACAGTGTGCCACTGCCACGGGAGTCTCCACCTCCACGTCCTCGGTGGGCAGGTTCCGGGTAGCCTCGTAGCACATCAGGCCGGAGATCTCGTTGACCAGCTCCCGGAATTCCTTGACGGAGGTATTCTTGTTGCGCAGGACGGACAGCTTGTGCTGAATCAGGGGATGCTCCAAAACGTGTACATTTGCCATAGTTATTTATCTCCTTTATACTTTTTCAGTATGGTTTTCTTTTTCCAGCCGCTCCCGCTCTGCCTGGGAAAGCCGCAGGTAGTTGGGGCTCAGGGCTGCACCGTTTCCAGGCAGTCCGGCGGCGATCTTCTGCTGCGCTGCCAGGGCCACACCGCTGGCACGCTGGTGCATCCGATGCTCCGGGGGCAGAACCAGGTTCGGCAGGGTATCCGACAGGGTTTTGTAGGTCAGGCTGCTGCCGTCTCCCACCAGGAAAATGGGCTGGGCAAGCTCCGCAAGCTCCCGGGAAAGATCCTCCAGGGCAATGGCCCGATCCTCCCTCAGCCGCTCCAATTTGCCGCAGTTTACAGAAAACAGTGCGTTATACACCTGGCTTCTCCGGGCATCCATCACCGGGCACACATAGCCCTGCCATGCCCCCAGGGAAAGGGCCATGGCTTCCAGGGTGGATACGCCGTAGCAGGGCAGTTCTGCCCCCCAGGCCAGTCCCTTGGCGGCGGCAACGCCGATCCGCACCCCGGTAAAGGAGCCGGGGCCTTCCGCCACGGCCACCGCCTGCAAGTCAGAAACGGTCTTTCCGCAGTCCTGCAGCAGCTGCTGGGCCATGACCATCAGGGTCTGGCTGTGGGTCAGGCCGGTATTCTGGTAGCTCTCCCCCAGCAGCTTTCCGTTTTCCAGCAGGGCAACGGATGCCGCCTTGGCGGAGGTCTCAAAGGACAAGATCAGCAAGGCAGTCCCCTCCTTCCAATGTGATGCGCCGGGCGGTGTCTCCCAGCTTATCAATGGTAATGGTCATTGCCCCTTCCAGGGCATCGGCTACATTTTCGCTCCACTCCACGGCGCACACGCCGCCCCGATCCAGGTAGTCCTCCCAGCCGATGTCCCACAGGTCATCGGAGGAGCCCAGTCGGTACATATCAAAGTGGAACAGGGGAAGCCGTCCCCCCAGGTATTCGTTGACAATGGTATAGGTGGGGCTGGTCACCAGATCCTTTGCCCCCAGTCCCCGGGCAAGGCCCCGGGTGAAGGCGGTTTTTCCTGCGCCCAGATCCCCCCGGTAGGCAATCACCGTACCGGGCTTTATGACTTTCCCCAGGGCGCAGCCGATTTCTTCCGTCTGTTCCGGGGCATTGGTGATAAATTCCATAAGCTGTCTCCAGATCACTGTGCGTTTTTCAGCTTCTCTGCCTGGTCCGCTGTTGCCAGGGCATTGATGATCTCGTCCAGATCGCCGTCCATAATCGCATCAATGCGGTACAGGGTCAGACCCACCCGGTGGTCGGTGACCCGGCCCTGAGGGAAGTTGTAGGTACGGATCCGCTCATTGCGCATACCGGTGCCCACCTGACTGCGGCGCATACCGGTGACCTGGGAATCCAGCTTCTCCTGCTCCATTTCATAGAGCTTGGAGGCCAGCATCCGCATACACTTTTCCCGGTTCTGCACCTGGCTGCGCTCCTCCTGGCAGGCCACCACAATGCCCGTGGGCTTGTGGATCAGGCGCACAGCGGAGGAGGTCTTGTTGACGTGCTGACCGCCGGCACCGGAGGCCCGGTAGACCTGCATTTCGATGTCCCCAGGGTTGATCTGCACGTCCACCTCTTCCATTTCCGGCAGAACCGCCACGGTGGCGGTGGAGGTATGAACCCGTCCGCCGGACTCGGTTTCGGGGACACGCTGGACCCGGTGAACACCGGACTCGTACTTCATCCGGGAGTAGGCGCCTCTGCCGTTGATGACAAAGTCCGCCTCCTTCACGCCTCCCAGCTCCGTCTCGTTGTAGTTCATCAGCTCCACGCTCCAGCCCTTGGCGGCGGCGTACATGGAGTACATACGGAACAGGCTGTGGGCAAACAGGGCGCTTTCCTCGCCGCCCACGCCCCCCCGGATCTCCACAATGACGCTCTTTTCGTCATTGGGGTCCTTGGGCAGCAGAAGGATCTGAAGCTTGTGGTACAGCTCCTCCTTCCGGGCCTTGGCATCGGCAAAGGTCTCCTGGCACAGCTCCTTCATTTCCGGGTCGCTCATCAGCTCCTCGGCATCGCGCATATCCTGCTGGGCCCGGCGGTACTCCTGGTAGGCCTCCACGATGGGCTCCAGGTCGTTTTTCTCCCGCAGCAGCTTTGCCGCCTTCTGAGGGTCGGCGTAGAAATCCGGCTGCTCGGAACGGGCGCACAGCTCTTCATATTTATCGGAAACAGCTTGTAATTTATTCAGCATAAATTGCTCCTGAAATGGCATTTTTCAGGGAGACTCCCAGTTATTTTCGGAAAATAAGGGGAATGTCCCGTCCAAAAGTGTGGAATGGTAAGATCGTCACCGGGCGCGGTAGACATTGAGCACGCAGCTGGCCCGGTCGGAAAGCTGCCGGGTCTGCGCCAGCCGCTCTGCGCCGGCTTTGCTGATGCGGAACAGATGGGGCGTCATGGAAAACAGGTTGTTGACCTGCTCCTGCTCCACCTGAAAATCAAAGCTTATGGGAATGGATGCCAGCCGGGTAAAGCCCGGAAGCTCCGGCTCCGTGTCCTTGGTGCGGTGAAAGACCGTGTCATAGATGATGCTCTTGAGCCCCAGCAGGTGATCCTCTGCCGCCAGCACCTGAAAGTACAGTCCCCCCGGCTTCAAAACCCGGTGGAATTCCTCCGGCAGGGTCAGGGCAAAGAGACTGGTGAGCAAGCCTGCGGTATGATCGGCCACAGGAATATGGGCGGCGGTGGCGCAGAGCCACTGGGCATTCTTATACTTTGCGGCGGCGCAGCGGACGGCCTCCTTGGAAATATCCAGTCCCGTCAGGCTCAGACCCAACGCCTGAGACAGCCGGGCACTGTAATAGCCCTCGCCGCAGCCAACGTCCAGAATGGGGCCGTCTGCGCCATACTGCTTTGCCGCATCCACCAGGGCCTGGGCAATGGGGGCGTAGTACCCCGCCTCCAGAAAGGCCCGGCGGGACAGCACCTGCTGGCGGGTATCTCCGGGGGCAAGGGAGTGCTTCTGCTGCACCGTCAGCAGATTCACATAGCCCTGTCTTGCCACGTCAAAGCTGTGGCCCTTGGGGCATAGGAAGGTACGCTCCTGCCTGTTCAGTTGTTCTCCGCACAGAGGACAGATCAGCTCCATGGCCGCACCTCCCGATTATTCTACCCTATATCATACCCTATTTTCCCGAAACAGTCAAATAGAATTATAGGGGCAACACCGCATAATTGTGTCTGCGGACACCAGCGGATCTTTTGCCCCAATCTTGCAGTTTGAAGAACTTGAAATACACAAAGTATTCCTGCGTTCTCCAAACTTTGTCTTGGGGCAAAATCTCTCGCTGCTGTCTCTTGCCAAATTATGCGGTGCTGCCCTGGGGCCGTAGCTAGGTTTGTCTAAGAAAGAGAAAAATGGAAGGAGATGTTCTTATGCGGCGCTGCCTTGCCCTTGGTGTTCTGCTGAGTCTGCTGGCTGTCCCGGTTCGGGGGGCAGAGGGGCAGCCGTATGCGGCACTGACCTTTGATGACGGCCCCTCCGGGAAATACACCCAGCGGCTGCTGGATGGGCTGGCCTATCGGGGGGTGGCCTGCACCTTTCTGCTGTGCGGCTACCGCATGGAGCAGTACCCGGAGCTGACCCAGCGGATCTTTCAGGAGGGCCACGAAATCGGCTATCACGGCTTTTCCCACGATTCCATGAAAACCATGAGCCGCCGCCGGATCGGTCAGGAGCTGATGGACTCCCAGGCGCTGCTTCCCCAGGGGTGCCGTCCGGTGTTTTTCCGTCCCCCCGGCGGGGTGGTCACCGATGGGGTGCATCAGGTGGCGAAGGCCCGGAATCTGGCCCTTTTGAGCTGGTCGGTGGATCCCAGGGACTGGGCCACCCGGGATCGGCAGGCCGTGAAGCAGGCGGTGCTGGATCAGGTACGCGACGGTGACATCATCCTGCTGCACGATATGTCCGCCAGTTCGGTGGATGCGGCCCTGGACATTGTGGACGTTTTGCAGAGCCGGGGCTTCCAGCTTGTCACCGTATCCCAGCTGGCCAAGCTGCGCAAAACCCCTGTGAACCCCGGAGAAATTTACACCCGATTTCCGCCCCCGGAGGACAATTGACAATCCCAGCCCGGTGTGCTACACTCTAGGAAAACACTTGGGAGGGACTGCTATGACACCGATCGAAGAACAAATCGAGGGCATTGTGGACAGCATTCTGGAAGACTACCGCCACGGCAGAAGCATTGACAAAATGGATCTGTTCCAGCAGCCGGACAAGGCTGTGATCATCGACATGATCGGCAAGCTGATGCGGATCATCTACCCAGGCTCTGCCCGAGATCGGAACTACCGGATCTACAACGCCCGGCACAATTTGTCCATGCTCATTGAAGATGTGATGTACAATCTGAATAAGCAGATCACCGTGGCACTGGGGTGCCGGATGGAAGAAGCAGAGGCCGCCCGCCAGGCCCAGGAGATCAGCCTTGCTTTTTTCCGGGCCATCCCCAAGGTGCGGGCCGTGTCCCAGACCGATGTGGAAGCCTTCTTCCAGGGGGATCCTGCGGCTTTCAGCGTGGAGGAGATCATCTTCTGCTATCCGGGACTGTTTGCCGTAACGGTATACCGTCTGGCCCATGTGCTGTATGACCTGGGCGTGCCGATCCTGCCCCGGATCATGACTGAACACGCCCACAGCATCACCGGCATCGACATCAACCCCGGTGCCCAGATCGGCAGATATTTCTTCATCGACCACGGCACCGGCATTGTGGTAGGCGAGACAACGGTCATCGGCAACCATGTCAAGCTGTACCAGGGCGTAACTCTGGGCGCACTGACCACCCGTGGCGGCCAGTCCCTCCGGGGCAAGAAGCGCCACCCCACCATTGAGGATCATGTGACCATCTACGCCGGAGCCTCCATTCTGGGCGGTGCCACCGTCATCGGCCGGGAAAGCGTCATCGGCTCCAACGTGTTCATCACCCATTCCATCCCTCCCTGCACCACCGTCAGCGTCAAAAGCCAGGAGCTGCAATTCAAGCCCCGCAAATGCAGCGGCAACTGCGAAACCTGCGACAAGCCTGACCCCTTCTGGGAGGATCAAACGTAAGAAAATCGCCCCTATCCTGCGCTATTTTGCAGGATAGGGGCGTTGTTTTTTGCGGGATCATATTGGCCAGTTGGATGGTAATGCTGCCATTGTCGGCGCTTTGCGCCGCCGAATTACCCAGGCGGATATTTCGATGCGTTCGTAGGGGTGGTGCGGGCAACGGTGGCGGGAGTACACCCAATTACCGGCTGACCATTTCCAGGGCCCGTTCCGGCTCTGGGGGGAAGATGGCGTCGGTGGGCAGGGTGATGCCTTTTTCTGCCAGCATTTCTGCCAGGGTGTCCATGAGGACACCACGGCCCTGTTCCAGGCGGCAGGCTTTGAGGGTGCCGGTGACATCCCGGCCGCTGAATTCGCCACCCCAGGGGCCACGGCAGGTGTAGCGCACACCGCAGCTGGGGCTGCCGTCAATGCCCAGGATCCCCAGGACTTCAAATTCCTCGGGGTTTGCCAGATACTCCTGCACCTGCATCACAATGGGCTGGAGCATTTCCCGGCAGCGCTGGCGGAAGAATACATTGTCGAACTGATCACAGGTGTGGCCCCAGCGGCGGGCACCGTATTGCAGCAGCTCCGGGCAGGGCAGCTGGAGCAGCTGGATGTCGTGATCCAGGGCGGCTCTTACCACCTGATGGCGCAAGGCATCCTCCTGCCCCACTTCGCCGGTGTGGAACTGCTTGAGCTTGGCGGCGGTGTTCAGCACGCAGTGGCTGACCAGAAGAATTTTTTTCATTGTCCGTTTGTCCTTTCTGATACTATTTCCTGATTAAAATCTTAATTTTAATCAGGAAGGCATCGTCTGACGGCGCTGCCTGTTTTGTGATTTATAAGGAAAGAAATCACAAAACAAGTCTCATATAAACTCCATGCCCTCCAGGCAATTAAAATCTTTTTTAAAGATTTTAATTGGAGTTCAGTATGAGATGGTAAGGCTTTGCAGATAGCGCACCACACCGTCCTGGGCGTTGCTGCCAATGACGATGTCCGCTTTTTCCTTCAATTCCGGGGCGGCGTTTTCCATGGCGCAGCCGCAGTCGCAGGCGGCAAAAAGGGAAAGGTCATTCCAGCCGTCCCCAAAGGCAACCAGCCGGTCATAGCCCGCCCGGCGCAGACGGGCGGCGGCAGTACCCTTGTCGGTGTCCGCATTGAAAAACTCCAGACACCACCGCTGGCGGCTGTACCGATCCCGGTAGAAATCCATGGTCAGCCCTTGGCCCTTCAGGCACTGGGCCAGGTGTTCCAGCCGCTCCGGGCGGTCATCTTCATATAGGCCGTAGAGCACCGGTACATCCAGCAGCTCCTGGGCAGTGCGCCGGGAAAGCTGGGGATCAATGGCAGAAATTCCGGGATAGGCGCGGATCCGGGCGTACTCCGGGGAAGCGGAACAAACATCCGGCCCCTGGCTGGTGCGGAATGTTCCTTCCTCCAGGGAAAACAGCAGTCCTCCCAGGTTCACCTGCTGCTCTGCCTGGGCCAGGCGCTCCATAGCCTTCCGGGAAATGGGCACCGGATGGGAAAAGCCCCGGGTCTTGGGGTCATAGCACAGGGCGCCGTTTAACAGGATCATGGGGTCACCCAGGGGGATCCCCTCCAGCAGGTGCAAGGTAGACAGGGGGGTGCGGGCGGTGGCAACGGTGAAATGCAGCCCATCTGCCACCAAGCGGGTCAATATGGTCTTGGCATCCGGGCTGAGGCTGCCATCAGGGGACAGCAGGGAGCCGTCCAGGTCGGAAATGTATAGTGTCATGGGTTCCTCTTTTGAAAAATCCCGGCGGCAGGGCCGCCGGGATATGGGGGAATTGGAAATGAAAGGGGTGATTAGCTGTTGAGAGCTTCGTCAACAGCCTTCTGGCCGTTGGCCTGCGCATCTGCCAGAGCGGTGTCCAGATCCTTTTCACCGGCAAAGACCAGCTTCAGCTGATCGCCCAAAGCGTTCAGAGCGTTGATGGCGCCGATGCAGCGCTCGCCCTGGAAGCCCTTGTCCAGGTTGTCCATGGGGACCTGCTTCATGGGCTTGGCAGCCAGCACCTCAGCGAACACGGGAGTGCTGACAGCGGACTTGCGGACGGGGATGTAGCCGGTCTGGGCTGCGAAGTAAGCGGTGTTCTCGGTGGAGGTCAGGTACTTCAGGTACAGCCATGCGGCCTGCTTCTCGGCATCGGTGCCAACGTTGTAGACGGTGACGTTGGTGCCGTAGTACAGCTGTGCATCGTTCTTGTGGCCGGGCAGGGGAGCGCAGTTGATGGTGATGCCTTCGGCCGTGCCGGACTCGATGTAGGGCAGAGCGGAGGTGGAGGCAACGCACATAGCGGCGCGGCCGTCCTGGACGGGAACGTTGGCGTTCTTGTCTTCACCGGCAAAGCGGGCGGAGCCATCCTGGAACATACCGTTCAGGAAGGTGACAGCCTCACGCATGGGCTCCTGATCGAAGAAGGGCTTGCTGGTGGCATCGTCCATGGTGGCGCCGCCGGCCTGCTTGACCCAGGGAGCGATATCGGTGGACAGGTTGTTGGCAAAAACGGTGCCGTAAACATCGGGCTCGCCGTCACCGTCGGTGTCCTTGGTCAGCTTCTTGGAGGCTTCAGCCCACTGCTCCCAAGTGGTGGGGACTTCCAGACCGGCTTCCTTCAGCATACCTTCGTTGTAGTACAGAACCATCATGCTCTTGTTGAAGGGCATGGCGTACAGCTTGTCGCCCCAAATGCAGTTGTCCATGAACATCTGGGGGAAGTCAGCCTTGTCTTCCTCAGTAAAGCCCACTTCGGGGTCGTTCAGGTAGGTGTTCAGATCCAGAACCAGATCCTTGGCAACGTACCAAGAAAGACGGTTGGAGTAGATCTGAGCCATGTTGGGCAGCTGGTTTGCCTTGGCGGCAGCCATCAGCTTGTCAAACAGATCCAGGTAACCGCCCTGGTTTTCCAGCTTGACGGTGATGTTGGGATTGGCAGCCATGAAGTCATCGGTGATCTTCTGCAGAGCATCCCCGGCAGCGCCGTTCATGGCGTGCCAGAAGGTCAGCTCCACCTTCTGGGCGGGGGCCTCGGTGGCGGCAGGGGCTTCGGTGACAGCGGGAGCTTCCGTGGCGGGAGCTTCGGTGGGTGCGGGGGTCTTTGCGCCGCAGGCAGCCATGCTCAGCAGCATGATCATGCACAGCAGTGCGGAGAGAATACGCTTCATTTTGTTTTTCCTCCAAACAATTTTTGTTGCACCGTATCTTTGGGTGCGCTTTATAAATTCATCTTTCGATGGATTTACTGGGATTACGGAAAATCAGCCTTTCAGGCCGGTTTTGCTGACACCCTGGATGATGTATTTCTGGGTCAGCAGATATACGATCACCGTCGGGGCAATGATCATCAGGGAGAAGGCCATGAGGGTATTGTAGTCCGTGCCAGACTCGGTGGAAAAGTAGGCAAGGCCCACAGGCAGGGTGCGCATTTCCCGGGAGTTGGTGGAGATCAGGGGCCACATATAGCTGTTCCAGCTGTTGATGATCTTCAAAAGGGCAATGGAAACCATGGTAGGCCGGGACATGGGCACCATCACCGTAAACAGGTACCGCAAATCGCTGCATCCGTCCATCCGGGCGGCCTTGTAATAGGACTGGGGGATGGAGGCGAACTGCTGGCGCAGCAGGAAAATGGAGAACACCGAGGTAGCCCAGGGGGCAACCATGGCCTTGTAGGTGTTGATCCAGCCCAGATGGGCCAGGGTGACGAAGTTGGGAATGGTGAGGATCTCACCGGGAACCATCATGGTAGCCACCAGCACCAGAAACAGCAGATTCTTACCCTTGAATTCCAGCTGGGCAAAGGCATAGGCCGCCAGGGTCACCGTCACCAGCTCGCAGGAGGTGATCATTACCGTCACCAGAATGCTGTTTTTCAGGTAGGTGAAGAAGGGAACGGCTTTGAAGGCCTTTGCATAGTTCTGCCACTGGATGGTGGAGGGGATCCACTTGGGGGGCATTTTCAGCACCTCGTTGCTGGGCTTGACGGAGGTGAGGATCATCCAGACAAAGGGCAGCAGGATAAAGGCCGCACCCAGAATCAGGATCAGATAGGTCAGAATCTTGGCCAGCCGCTGAGAGAAGGTAGGTTTCATCGGCTTGTCCTCCTTTCCTCCAAAATGGCTGCCAGCCGGACAACGCCGAACTGGAGCAGGGTCACTGCCAGCACCATGGCAAACAGCACGAAGGATGCCGCCGCAGCAGAGGCAAAGGCCCAGTTGTGATAGAATTTATTGAAGATGTAGTACACGATGGTCAAGCCGCTGCGCAGAGGGCCCGGCTCCTTGGCGTACATCACATACACCTCATCAAAGGTCTTGAACACATCAATGACGGTGGTGACGGACAGAAAGAAGATGGTGGGCCGCAGCTGGGGGATGGTGATGTGCCAAAAACGGTTGAAGGCCCGGGCTCCGTCCAGCCGGGCGGCCTGATAATAGCGCTGGTCGATACCCTGCAAGCCTGCCAGGAAGATGATCACCCGGTAGCCCAGCCCCTTCCATACACACAGCACCACCAGAATAGGCAGGGTCATCTTGGGATCGGTGAGCCAGGCGATTTTTTTGACGCCGAAGATCTTCAAAATGGCGTTGACCAGACCATAGTCTTTATTGAGCATCCAGGCCCAGACAATGGACACTGCCACCATGGAGGTGACAAAGGGCAGAAAGTAAATGCTCTGAAACACCTTGCGGCAGCGAATGTCGGAATTCAGCAGCACCGCAAACAGCAGGGAGGTGAGAATGGACAGCGGGGCTGCCACCAGGGTCAGCCGGATGGTGTTGCGGATGGCCAGGGCAAAGTCACTGTCATTCATCAGATTGCGGAAATTGTCAAAGCCCCAGGCGTATACCTCGTCCTTTAAGTAGTCAAAGTCGGTATAAAAGCCCATGAGGAAGGATTTGCAGATGGGGTAGATCTGAAAGACCGTGATGACCGTCAGGGCCGGGAGCAGATACAGCCAGGCCTTGTAGCGCAGCAGGAACTGCACCGGGCGGCTGTGGGCGTGTTGGATGCCAGTCATATTACACCCCTCCCTCCGCCGGGAACAGGTAGCATTTGCGCAGCTTCAGCCTCAGCCGGTCGCCCATGCGGTAGTCGTGATCCCAGCTCAGGCAGGCGGTCAGGGCAGCATCCCCCTGGTGCAGCCGGAGGTATACCTCCTTGCCCAGGGTCTGAATGGCGGTGACCTCCGCCGTCAGATGCTCGCCCCTTTCCACCACCAGCACATCCTCCGGGCGCACTCCCAGAATGGCCTGGGTGCCGGGCTGTCCGCACAGGACAGGAGCCAGCGCCTCCCGCTCCCAGGAAAGCCCCCCTCCCGCGGTAATCCGGGTGCCCTCCAGGGTGCAGGGCAGCTTGTTGATGGGCGGATTGCCCAGGAAGCTGGCAACAAACAGGTTGGCAGGATCCCGGTACATCTCCTGAGGGGTGGAATACTGCTGCAATACACCCTCCTTCATCAGTAGGATCCGGTCGGAGATACTCATGGCCTCCTCCTGATCGTGGGTGACGAAGATGGTGGTGATTTTCAGCTTCTGCTGCAAGGCCCGGATATCGTCCCGCAGCTCAATGCGCAGACGGGCATCCAGGTTGGAAAAGGGCTCGTCCAGCAGCAGGATCTTGGGCTCCTTGATCAGGGCCCGGGCAATGGCCACCCGCTGCTGCTGACCGCCGGAGAGCTGACCGGGCTTGCGGTGGAGAAGCTCTGTGATTTGCAGCATCTGGGCGATATTTTGCAGCCGCTGGCGGCGCTCTGCCTTGGGTACATGGTGCATTTTCAGAGGGAACAGAATGTTATCCTGAACGGACATGTGGGGGTACAGGGCGTAGTTCTGGAATACCATGCCGATATCCCGGTTTTCCGCCGCCACATTGGCCACCGGCTGGCCGTCAAAAAAAATCTGCCCCTCGGTAGGCTGTTCCAAACCTGCCACCATAGACAGTGTGGTACTCTTGCCGCAACCGGAGGGGCCCAGCAGGCAGACCATTTCCCCGTCCTCAATGGTAAAGGACAGATGATCCACTGCTGTTGTATTTTTGAATATTTTTGTGATATTTTCCAGGCGAATCGTCAAGATTATCCGCTCCTTATAGAAGAAAAAGTTTGTGCTTTTTCCATATTCTCAAAAATCTTTTAGACTTTAAAATAGCACCTTCCCTATCGGTTGTCCAATACCGATTGGGAATAGAACCGCTTAGATTTATTATAAAACGAAATACTGATTAAAAAAGGATTGCACAATCCCCAGTAGTGTGATACCCTTACACATTAAAATACATAGGGACAGCACAGCGCAATCCGGCGGTGCCGTCCCCAAAAGACAGGTGATTGTATGGAATTTGATTCTTTCCCAGGGTACAGCGGCAGCATTGTTCAGCTGGTCTGGGGGATCTTGAACCGGTACGGCGTTTGCGCCCCCGGCCCGGTGCCCCCGGCACTTGCACGGCATTTTGCCCACCCGCCCCGGAACACGGTGCTGTTCCTTCTGGACGGCCTGGGGGTAAGCATTCTGGAAAAGCATCTGCCCCCGGATTCCTTTTTGCGGCGGAATCAGACGGATATGCTTCGTTCGGTCTTTCCTCCCACCACGGCGGCGGCTGCCACCGCTCTGGAAACCGGGCGTTATCCCTCCCAAAGCGGCTGGCTGGGGTGGAGCATCTACTGGCCGCCCATAGACAAAAATGTGGCCCTGTATCCCAACACCGATGACCAGGGCCTCCCCGCCGCCGATGGCCACATTGGCAGCACCTGTCTTCCGGTGACCCCGCTGACCCGGCAGCTTCCCGGAGTCACAGCCTGCTCTGCGTCAGAGGCCGGGGCTGTCACCTTGGAGGATGCCGCCGCCCTGGCCGGGCAGCTGTGCCGGGAGCCTGGGCCCCATTTTCTCTACGCCTACCTCAACGAACCGGATCACATCCTCCACCGGGAGGGCTGCGATTCCCAGGTTGTGGAAGAATTTCTGACCCGGGCGGATGCCGTTTTTGCCCAGCTGAGCAGCAGCTGTCCGGACACCCTGTTTCTGCTGACCGCCGACCATGGCTTTACCGATGTGCAGGGACTGTGCCTGGAGGACTTCCCTGCCCTGGCAGACACTCTGGCCCGCCAGCCCTCCATTGAGCCGAGAGCCATGAACCTGTTCCTGAAACCCGGACGGCAAGAAGATTTCCTCCGGCACTGGCAGGCGGCTATGGGGGACAGCTACACCTTATATACCCATCAGCAGGTGCTGGATAAGGCCCTGTTCGGCCCCGGCCCCAACCATCCCATGCTGGAAGCCATGGTAGGAGACTACCTGGCCGTGGCCCGCACGCCCCTGACCCTGTTCCCCAACCGGGGCTATCGGGATGCCATGGTGGCAACCCACGGCGGACTGACGCCCCAGGAGCTGTCGGTTCCCCTGATCGTGTGGAAAAGTCATTAACAATTCCTTTACAAGGGTTTTCAGCCTTTTTTCAGCAGTCCATGGTACCCTGACACTACAAAGTCAGAGATCCAAAGAACATGGATCTGCAACGAAAAAAGGAGGAATCCACGATGGATGAACAATACAGAAATGATGACCGGCAGTATTCCCACAACCGGTCCCCGGAGGGCACCCAGTCCTACAGCACCCCGGCGATGTACTATGAGGAACGCCCCAAGCCCAAGAGATCCAGTTCTTCCGGCGGTGCCAAGATCGCTGCCATGGCCCTGTGCTTTTCCCTGCTGGGAGGTATGGCAGGAGCCGGAGGAACCTACTGCCTGGGCCGCTATCTGGAAGGCGGTCAGGCAGGGGAGGAACCTCAGCAGCTGACATTGATGGCTGAGGGGGTGCGGAGCACCTCTGCCATTTCCCTGGCCCAGGTGGACACCAGCCGCCAGATGACTGCCGCAGAGGTCTACGCCGCCAATGTAGGCTCCACCGTGGGCATCACCACCGCCGCATCCGCCACCAACTTCTGGGGCTTTCAGACCACCTCCGCCGCCTCCGGTTCCGGGTTTATCCTGTCCACCGATGGCTATATCCTGACCAACTACCATGTGATTGAGGGGGCGGATACGGTGACGGTGTCCCTGTACAGCGGCGAAAGCTATGATGCCGCCCTGGTGGGCTATGACGAAAGCAACGACATTGCGGTGCTGAAGATCCAGGCCGAGGGGCTGTCTCCTGTGATTTTGGGAGACTCCGATGAACTGAACGTGGGTGACGGCGTGGTGGCCATCGGCAATCCCCTGGGTGAGCTGACCTTTTCTCTCACCTCCGGTGCCGTCAGCGCCAAGGATCGGGAGGTGACCCTGTCCGGGGGCGTGACCATGAACCTGCTGCAAACCGACTGCGCCATCAACTCCGGCAACTCCGGCGGGGCCCTGTTTAACCTCTATGGCGAGGTGGTGGGCATCACCAATGCCAAGTACTCCGGATCTTCCGGCAGCTCTGCTTCCATTGACAACATCGGCTTTGCCATCCCCATCAACTCCGTCCGCTCCATTGTGGAGAGCATCATTGAAAAGGGCTATATCTCCAAGCCCTACATTGGGGTATCGGTGATGGATGTGTCCGACGAATCCCAGCTCTACGGCGTTCCTGCCGGTGTGGCGGTGCAGTCCGTGGCGGAGGATTCCCCCGCCCAGCAGGCCGGTGTGGAAGCCGGAGATGTGATCACCGCCATTAACGGCGTGTCCATGGATCGGGATGCCCTGGTGCGCTATGTGGGCAGTGCCAATGTTGGCGACAGCCTGACCCTGTCGGTCTACCGCAAGGGCCAGACCCTGGAGCTGACCGTCACCATCGGTGAGCAGATCCAGTCCGCCCAGGCCAAGGCAGAAACCACCCAGCAGAGCACCGCTCCCAAGAGCAGCGCCCCCCAAAGCGCCATGCCCTACGGCCGCTTCCCCAGACAGTGATTTGATCTTAAAAACCCGCCGCCCTGCTTGAAGCAGGACGGCGGGTTGCGCATTGCGGGGGCAAAAAGAGGCAGATCCCTTCCCTGCATCATGCAAAAAAACAGCCCTCCCTGCCGGGAAGGCTGCCTGTTATCCGTTCTTCAAAAAATCTTCCTCGCACCGGGCGATCATCCGGTTGATCTCCCCCTGGCGGATCTGGCACATCCGGGAGAACTGACCCATCAGGTCGTTGGTCATGCCGTTTTCCATCCAGCCGATGAGGAAGCCGAAGCAGGTGCAGGTGGCGTGGTCGATGAGCAGCTGCCGGTCGCTGTCCGCAATTTTGTGCCCCTGAAGCAGACCGTCATAGTAGATGGTCAGGGTGTGGCGGCAGGTTTTCCACAGGTGGCTTTCAAACATATCCCGGCTGGTGGAGCGGAACAGGTGCTGGGCGGCCCGGCGGTTGGCCAGCATGAAGCTGCCTGCGGTTTCCAGGCACTGCTCGATGGAATCCATGCTGGGATTCTCCCGGATGATCCGCTCGGATTCCTCTATGATCACCGATTCCAGCAGTTGGGGAATGTCCTGATAGTAATAATAAAAGGTGTTCCGGTTGACCCCGCAGGTCTCCACCACGTCCTTTACCGTGATCTGATGCAGAGGCCGCTGGTTCAGCAGCTTCACAAACGCATCCCGAATGGCTTTCTTGGTCAGGTTGGCCATGGTCATACCCCTCCTTGCACAGCTCTTTTTCCTATTATAATCGAAAAAAGCCGTTCTTGCAACTGTTTTTGCAGGGCGGACCCTAGAAGAAAAAAGGCTGCCCTCACTGGAAGCAGGGGCAGCCTTCATTTTGTTTTGCATTGGGGTGTTGCTGAGTTAGTTGCAGCGGGTGGTCATGATCTCCAAAATCACCTTATCCGTATGCTCCATGCCCTGCTTGGCAAGGACGCCTACGTTGGCAATGGTGTCGTCTACGCCCTTGGTCACGATGCCGTCGCCCCCACGGAACTGCTGATCGTTGCAGTACATCAGGTAGCCCAGGATGCCGGCATCCACGCTGGCGGCGATTTTGGCGGCACAGGAGGGCTTGGCCCCGTCGCAGATGGTGCCGCTGAGGATGGCCACGGCGTTGACGATGGTGTGGGAAATGGCCCGCAGACTGCCGTCCAGCAGATAGGCAATACCGGCACCGGCACCCACACCGGCACTGACGGCGCCGCAGTAGGCAGACAGACGGCCAATGCCGCTTTTCTGGTGGATGGTCACCAGGTTGGATACCAGCAGCGCCCGGTACAGCTTCTCCCGGCTGGCCCCCAGGTGCAGGGCGTAGCGGATCACCGGCAGGGAGGCGGTCATGCCCTGATTGCCGGAACCGGAGACGATGACCACCGGCAGCTCACAGCCGCTCATCCGGGCATCGCTGCCCGCCGCCGCCCAGGCCTTGGCCTCGGTTTTGATATCCTCCGGGTACTCCTTCAGCAGGACGGAGCCGATGTTGGCACCCCAGTCCCCCCGCAGGCCAGCTTCGGCAATGGCGGTGTTGTAGTTGATCTGCCGATCCAGCACCTCTGCCACCCGGCTGGCATCCACAAACTCCGCAAATTCCAGGATCCCCGCCACGGACAAAAAGCTCCGGTCGGCCTCCACTGCCATAGGCTCCTGCACCAGCTCCCGGTGGTGCAGAACTTCCCCGTTCCGCTCCACATGGACAACATTGGCGTGGGTCTTGGTGATCCGCACCGTGGCGGAATCGGCCCCGGCAGTGCCTGTCAGACGGATATCCAGCTGGAAGGGGGTCTGCATACACACAATATCCATGGGGGTATTGGCGGCGTATGCCCCAATGGCGGCGTGGGCCTGGGGGGGCACGGAGGAAATCACCTGCAATTTGCCATCGGGATCGCCTGCCACAATGCCGGCAGCCACGGCGGTGCGGATGCCCTTCTGCTTTCCGGTGTTGGGCACCACCACGCTTTTCACATTCTTGATAATATTCCCGGAGACCTCCACCAGCACCTTTTCCGGCACGGCCCCCAGGACCTTCCGCACCAGGGCGGCGCAGTAGGCCAGGGCGATGGGCTCGGTGCAGCCGGTGGCCAGAACCAGCTCCTCCTCCAAAACGGAAATGTAAGCATCTATGGTAACAGGATCCAGCATTGTGTGTTCCTCCAAGTTTTTATGTTTCTGTATTAATATATCGTATCAATGGAGGAAATGCAAGAAAAGAGTCATAATAATTGGCAAAATTTTGCCCCCGGCGATCCCAAAGGGGGTGCCGGGGGCTTTTGAATTATGCGCCAAATACATATTTGTCCAGCCGGTGGAAGGCTTCCTCCACCCGGCTCAGGGGCAGGGCCAGGTTCACCCGGAGGTGACAGGGGCCGTGGAACATCCGGCCGTCCTGGAGGGCAACGCCCACATCCCAGCAGGCTTTTTCCACTTCCGCAATGGTCTTGCCGTGGGCCTGACACCAGCCGGTGCAGTTCAAAAACAGCATATAGGTTCCCTGAGGGCGGCTGACGGTGACACCCTGGAAGTGCTTTTCAATATAATTGCAGGCGTAGGCCACGTTGCCGTCAATGACCTGACACAGCTCGTCCACCCATGCGTGACCCTCAGGCTGGTAGGCGGCAATGAGGGCGTGCATGCTCAGCACGTTCATGTCGTTGTAATGGGACAGGGAGGCCTCCTTGGCCATCCGATCCTGGAGCCACTTGTCATAGACGATGGAATAGCTGCCCACCAGACCCGCCAGGTTGAAGGTCTTGCTGGGGGCGTACATGGCAACGGTGTGGCTGCGGGCGTAGTCACTGACGGACTGGGTGGGAATATGGGTGTGACCGGGCAGAATGATATCCGACCAGATCTCATCGGAGATCACATACACACCGTGCTTTTCGTAGATCTCCATGGCCTTTTCGATTTCCCAGCGTTCCCAGACCCGGCCGCAGGGGTTGTGGGGGGAGCAGAAAATGGCGGCATGGATCTTGTTTCTGACGATCTTTTCCTCCATATCCCCAAAGTCCATCCGCCAGATGTTGTCTTCATCCAGCTGTAAGGGGCTGTGGACAATGTGGTAGCCGTTGTTATTCAGGGACTTGGTAAAACCGATGTAGGTGGGGCTGTGTACCAGGACGTTGTCACCCTTGGAGCAGAGCACATTCAGGGCGCTGATCACGCCGCCGAGAACGCCGTTGGAATAGCGGATATGCTCCTTTTTCAGCCCCTGTACGCCGTTGCGCAGGCTGTGCCAGCGGATAATGCCCTCATAGTAATCCGCCTGGGGGACAAAATAGCCATAGGCCGGATGCTGGGCCCGGCGGATGATGGCTTCGGGGATGGCCGGACAGGTGGGGAAGTTCATATCCGCCACCCACATGGGGATGACATCAAAGCCCTCTTTTGGCCCATCCGGTGCAAACCCCGGGGCCCGGCCCACGGAATCCACCGCAATGGCATCCATTCCCCGGCGATCCATGATGGTAGTAAAATCATATTGCATGGTTTTGGCTCCTTTTTTGTGTGTACAGGATTTGTGTTGTGTGATGAAAACAGCAGGGATGTGCCGCCGAATTTCCGAGCGGAAATTTCGATGGGCGTAGGGGCGGCTATCAGCCGCCCGGTTGTTTCCCCGGTGGGGAAACAACGTCGGCGCCAAGCGCCGACAATAGCACCATCGAACATTTACAAATGAAATTCGGCGGTATTCTGTCGGAACATGGTATACTTGCAACATTGAGGGTTTGGTGGGTGTGTAACGGTTCTGCTCAAAAAATAGTTGCGTTGGCGGGCGGATACTATCCGTTATGTTATTGTGTGATCGCCCCCGGCGATCATTTAATTGTGATTCGCTGCGCGGCGCACCACCCCTACGTTTGGTGCGTGCAACGTTGGTGGGCGGGTGCCACTGAATCACCACTGGCATAAACCAAAAGGCGCATTACAATTGCAATGCGCCTTTTATGTTGGGATCAGCCTTCTGCGATTTCTTTGACGGCGGTGATGGCGGCATCCACTTCTTCTTCGGTGCTGAACCAGGAGAAGCTGAAGCGCACGGCACCCTGATCCTGGGTTCCCAGAGCGTAGTGCATCCGGGGGGCGCAGTGGGCACCGGGGCGGGTGGCGATGTCGTAGCATTCCGCCAGCTCGTCAGAGACGGCGCTGGAATCATAGTCGCGGATGTTCAGGGTCACCACGGCGGTGCGGGGGTGGCCGGGGGTGAAATCACCGTAGACCGTCACACCGGGAATGTTCACCACACCGTTGTAGAACCGCATCATCAGTTCGTGCTCCTTGGCATAGATGGTGTCAATTCCCGTCTCCTGGAGGAAATCCAGGGCGGCGGACAGGCCCATGATGCCGTGGCTGTTCAGGGTTCCGGCTTCCAGACGGGTGGGGTATTCCTCAGGCTGGGTCTTGCTGTAGGAATGAATGCCGGTTCCCCCCAGCTTGAAGGGGCGGATTTCCACACCCTCCCGGATGCACAGGCCGCCAGTGCCCTGGGGGCCGTACAGACCCTTGTGGCCGGTGAAGCATACCACGTCAATGTGCATGGCCTCCATGTCGATATCTACACATCCGGCAGTCTGGGAGGCATCCACAAGGAGAAGCAGATTGTGCTTGTGGGCAATTTCACCGATTTTGTAAAGATCCAGGATTTCGCCGGTGAGGTTGGAGGCGTGGGTGCAGACGATGGCACGGGTTTCCGGGCGGATGAGTTTTTCAAAGTCATCGTAGTCCACCAGGCCCTGCCGGTTGGCGCTTACGAAGCTCAGGGCCACATTGTGATGGGCTTCCAGCTCGTACAGAGGGCGCAGGACGGAGTTGTGCTCCAGATCCGTGGAAATCACATGATCCCCGGGGTTCAGGATGCCCCGAATGGCGATGTTCAGAGCCTCGGTGGAGTTGCAGGTGAACACCACATGGTCGGCGCGGCTGCAATGCATCAGCTGGGCGATCTTCCGGCGGGCATCGTAAATGGCACGGGATGCTTTCAGGGCAGTGCCGTGGGCACCCCGGCCACCGTTGCCCATGGTGTTCAGAGCCTCCAGCAGGGCGTCAGCGACACACTGGGGCTTTTTCTGGGTGGTGGCAGCGTTGTCCAGATAGATCATTGGTATCCTCCTTTAGCCCCACAGCTCCAGAACCGCCATGTCCTCCCAGCGGATCCCGGCTTCTTCCAGAGACTTGGTGAAGGCTTCCTTTTCCTCCGGCTCGGTTTTCCAGGCCAGGCCGCAGCCGGCGTGGATCTCCCGGGGGATGGGGATCAGGCGGCCGGGGAGGTTATGCTCGGTGCAGTAACGCTCCATAGCCATGGCATCGGAGGTGGCGGCGAAGGTGACGACCAGAGCGGGCTTCTTTTGACGCATCAGGGCTTCACCACCAGGTCGGCCTGGGTCAGCTTCTCCACGATGGAGTACATATTGGTCACTTCACCAACAGCCAGCTTGTCCGTCAGATTGTAGTAGTTCAGGCAGGTGCCGCAGGTCAGGATCTCCACGCCCTGGGCAGCCAGGTTCTTCAGATCCTCCAGAGAGGCGCTGCCTTCCACGGTCAGGGTTGCGCCGCCGTTGTAGAACAGAACGGTGGTGGGCAGAACGTCCTGCTGGGTCAGGGCGAAGATGAAGCCCTTCATCAGCACAGTGCCCAGCTCATCATGGCCGGAACCCATGTGGGCGGAGTTAATGGCAACCACAATGTTCTTCTTGTGACCGGGAACGGCGCAGACCTCGGCAATGTCCTCTACGCCGGTAGCTGCGGCAGCCTCGCCCACTTCCAGGGTGACGGTGTACTCGGCATCGCCGGTCTTTTCGGACTTAAAGCCGTAGCCCTTCTGCTGAGCCATTTTACCCAGGTTCTGCACGGCGATTTCATTGTCCACCTTGGTCTCCACCACGCCGGCGCCGCCCAGTTCCTTAATGGCGTTCTTGGTCTTGACAACAGGCAGGGGGCAGGTGTCACCGATGGCATTGACGTACTTGATCATAATAAATTCCTCCAATTTTTCTATTGATGGGTATATGATATATGGCATCCATGGAAATCCGGTGGGATCCCCACGGGGGTGCTTACTTATTAGGGAAGCTCTGATTAAATCGACAAGAGCTGACGGCGAAAGATTTTGCTTCCAGGCAAGGTTTGGAAAATGAGGGAATACTGTATGTACCCGCAGGGGGTATGCCGCATCCGTAAGCCAGCTTGCGCTGGCAACGGCTGCGCTATATTTCCCATTTTTCAAACCGCAGACTGGGGGCAAAAGATTCACCGCTCAGCCGCAGACGATTTATTCAGAGTTTCCCTAGAAGTGGTAACGATAATTTCCTTGCTGCCGGGCTCCGTCATTTCGCCTACGATGGCAGAGGGGACACCCAGAGCCTGAATGTCGGCAAGGAGGGCATCGGCCTGATCCGGGGGCAGCACGATGAGCAGACCGCCGGAGGACTGGGGATCGTACATGACCTCCTGCATGGCAAAGGAGATATCCGGGTCGAAGCGGACGTGGCGGCCCACATGGTTCCGGTTCTGCTGGGCAACGGCGGTGAGCAGGAACTCATCGGCATATTCCAGCGCCTCCGGGAACACCGGCAGCCGGTCGGCGTAGACCTTGCAGGTCAGCTTGCCGTCCACCATTTCGTGAAGGTGACCCAGGAAGCCGAAGCCGGTGATATCGGTACAGCCGTGGATATCGTACTTTTTGCAGCACTGGGCGGCGTATTTATTCAGGGTGGTCATGGATTCAATGGCCTTGTCCATGGCTGCATCGGTAGCCTCGTCCACCCGGTGGGCGGTGCTGATGATGCCAACCCCCAGCCGCTTGGTGATGATCAGCTTGTCCCCAGGATGACCGCCGTTGTTGGCGTAAATCTTATCCGGGTGCACCAGACCCATGACGGACAGGCCGTATTTGACATCCACGTCATTGATAGAGTGGCCGCCCACCAGCACGCCGCCGGCCTCAATGACCATCTCACTGCCGCCCCGGAGGATTTCTCCCAGCATATTGATATCCCAGCTCTGGGGGAAGCAGACGATATTCATGGCGGTCTTCACCTCGCCGCCCATGGCGTACACGTCGCTCAGGGCATTGGTGGCAGCGATCTTGCCGAAGAGGTAAGGATCCTCCACCATAGGCGGGAAGAAGTCCACCGTCTGCACCACGGCGATCTCATCGCTGACTTTATAAACCGCTGCATCATCGGCACTGTCAAATCCGATCAGCAGGTTGGGATCAGGCTTGCACTTGGGCAGCTTGCTCAAAACATGGCTCAGGACCCCTGGGCCCAGCTTTGCGCCTCAGCCGCCATTCTTACAAAACACAATTTTTTCATCCATGTCGAAAACCTCTTTCTCAAAGACATCGTTCTTCTAAAGAATAGTACATTTTTATCCACTTTCTAGCATAGCACATTCCGCCGGGGTTATCAAATCATTTTATCCAATGGATACTGCGATATTATTGATAAATCAGATAGAAATAGGGCGGCTGTGCCGCCGGATTCACGACCCGGTGATTTCGCTGCGCCGGGCGGGCATCGCCCGCCCCTTGGCTCTCCCTTTGGGAGAGCTGGCACGGCTGAAAGCCGTGACTGAGAGGGTACTCAGCTGCAATCTCGGCACTTTTCTCATATTTGCTACTGCCCACGCCCTCTCAGGCTCGCTTTTCGCTCGCCAGCTCCCCCAGAGGGGGAGCTAAGGGCGGCTGCGCCGCCGGATCCACGGCCCGGTGATTTCGGTGCGCCGGGCGGGCATCGCCCGCCCCTTGGCTCTCCCTATGGGAGAGCTGGCACGGCGTAGCCGTGACTGAGAGGGTACTCAGGTGCAATCAGCGCACCAATGTACAAACTTGTGACTGCAAACGCCCTCTCAGGCTCGCTTTTCGCTCGCCAGCTCCCCCAGAGGGGGAGCCAAGGGCGGCTGCGCCGCCGGGGTTGCAGGATCGTTATGCCAGCGGGTGCTAACCCGCCTGCAAATTTTCGGAATGTTCACAAAATTCCTGTGACGCATTTGTATAATATTTCCATGATTCCCGGGGAAAACCCTTTTCCCGGTGGCAAAGGAGATACAGATTATGGATGAACAACAAAAGGCCGGGGAGGAGCTGTTTGACCGGCTGGCCAAGGAGAAAAAGCAGCGCAGGCGGCGGGTGGTGCGGACTGTGGTGCTGGTCATTGCTGTGATTGCGGTGATTTTGGTGCTGCTGGTGCTGAGCCTGCGTAGGTCGGTGGAGCAGCGGTTTGCTGCGGCGGAAAAGGAAGTGCTGACCTACGAGGTGGCTCCCGGAACCATTCATGCCCTGGTGTCCGGCAGCGGACTGCTGGAGCAGGAGGATACCGAGAAGATCACCGTTCCTGCCGGGGTGACCGTGGACGAGGTCATTGCGGAAAGCGGGGATTTGGTGCAGACCGGGGACCTGCTTGCCAAGGTGGATATGGCTTCCGTGATGAACGCCCTGTCCCAGACCCAGGAGCAGTTAAAGACCTTGGATAAGCGCATCCGGGAGGCCAAGGACGACACCGCTGCCAATCGGATCACCGCCGGGGTTTCTGGACGGCTGAAAAAAGTTTTCGCTGAGCCTGGAGACGATGTGGCTGCCTGTATGACAGAGCACGGGGCTTTGGCACTAATCAGCCTGGACGGCTATCTCACTGCCCAGCTGGATCTGGACGGCCTGAACCGGGGAGATTCCCTGCGGGTAGTTCGGCAGGACGGCTCGGAGATGACCGGCACTGTGGAAGAAAGCCGGGGCGGCGTCACCACGGTGCTGATTTCCGACAACGGCCCGACTCTGGAGGAAACCGTCACCATTTATAATAAGGAAGGCACTCAGCTGGGGCAGAGCACCCTGTCCATCCACTCCCCCCTGGCGGTGACTGGCTACGCAGGCACCGTGCAGCGGGTTCCTGCCAGGGAAAACGCCCAGCTGTCTGCCGGTTCCGTCCTCTTTACCCTGACGGACACCCGCACCAGCGCCAACTACGATGCCCTCCTGCGCCAGCGGGAGGAGGCGGAGGAAACCCTGCTGGATCTTCTGACCCTCTACCGGGACGGCGGCCTGCTGGCTCCCTGGGATGGTCTGGTCAGCGCCGTTTCCTATGATGAAGCCCTGGTCAGTGACAAGCTGGAAACCAACATCCTCACCCTGTACCCCCAGAAGAAAATGTCCGTCACCATCAGCGTGGACGAAACGGATATTCTGTCTTTGAAGGAAGGACAGACCGCCAGCCTTTCTGTCAGCTCCGTCAGTGAGGATCCCTTCACCGGTACCGTGGCGGAGATCCGCAAGACTGCCGACACCTCCACAGGGGTGACCCAGTACGCCGCCCGGATTGAGCTGGATCGGGCAGAGGGGATGCTGGCAGGCATGACCGCCTCGGTGGATATCCAGATCCAGGGCACGGAAAACGCCCTGATCATTCCCGTGGATGCCCTGCATCAAAACAGCGCATCCTACTATGTCTACACCGCCTACAACCCGGACACCCACCGCTACGAAGGGCGCACCGAGGTGACCATCGGTATGCAGAATGACGACTATGTGGAGATCACCTCCGGCCTTTCCGCCGGGGATACCGTGTGCTACACCGAGTCCTCCCAGATGACCATGATGGACTTCTTCACCATGGCCGGAAACATGGAGGGCGGAAAAGGCGGTATGGGCGGCATGAACGGCGGCATGAACGGCGGTCAGGGCGGCATGGGTCAGGCTCCCCACGGAACCGTCACCTTCGGCCCGGGGCAGATGGGAGGCTAATATGATCCAGCTGAACAACATCTGCAAATTCTATCAGGTGGGCGAGGATCGGGTGCGGGCACTGGATCACGCCTGCCTGCACATCCGCCCCCAGGAATTCGTCAGCATCATCGGCCCCTCCGGCTCCGGCAAGTCCACCCTGATGAACATCATCGGCTGTCTGGACATGGCGGATGCGGGGCAGTACCTGCTGGACGGCCTGCCCATTGAAAGCTACTCGGAAAACCAGCTGGCAAAGATCCGCAATCAGAAGATCGGCTTTGTGTTCCAGCAGTACAATCTGATTCCCAAGCTCACCGCGGAAGAAAATGTGGAGCTGCCCCTCATCTACCAGAAGGTTCCCAAAAAGGAGCGGACGGAGCGGGTGAAGGAGGCACTGGACAAGGTGAATATGTACCCCCGTGCCAAGCATCTGCCCACGGAGCTGTCCGGCGGTCAGCAGCAGCGGGTGTCCATCGCCCGGGCCATTGTCACCCGCCCCAAGCTGATTTTGGCAGACGAGCCAACCGGCGCACTGGACTCCAAAACCAGCCGGGAGATCATTGACATTTTCCACGACCTGCACCGGCAGGGCAACACCATTGTCCTCATCACCCACGACAACGGCATTGCCCGGCAGGCCCAGCGTTCGGTGAACATTCTGGACGGAAGATTATCGGAGGTGAGCCTGTAATGCAGTCCTTTACCATGGCCCTGCGTTCCATCGGGGCCAACAAAATGCGCTCGGTGCTGACCATGCTGGGCATTATCATCGGCGTGATGGCTCTGGTGGTGCTGGTGAGTCTGGTCAGCGGAACCACCGACTCCGTCACCGGGGCGGTTTCGGATCTGGGCACCAGCCTCGTCACCGTCACCGTGTCCAACGACAAGGGAAAGCCCATCCGTCTGCCGGATCTGACAACCTGGATGACCCAGGAGCCGGAAATCGGCAGCATTGCCGCCCGCACCAGCACCTCAGTGGTGGGCAAGTACGGCAGCAAGTACAAAACCGTCACCCTCTACGGAACCACCCCCTCCTACTATGACATTCAGGGCTTGCAGCTGTCCATGGGACGGTGGCTGGGAGCCGCCGATCAGGACAACCGCACCTATGTGTGCGTGCTGAACCAGGCGGCGGCGGAAAAGCTGGTGGGCTACACCGACTGCGTGGGGGAGAAAATCACCCTCAGCGGGGTGGAATTCACCGTCATCGGGGTGCTGAAGGAGAACACCCAGTCCTTGACCTACGCCCTGACTTCCGGGATGCTCATGGCTTATGTCCCCTATTCCTCTCTCATCCGTCTGACGGACACCGTCAGTCCCAACGTCACCACCTTCTACCTGTCGGCAGCGGAGGGCACCACCGTGGATGCCGCCGCCGATGCCATGGAGAAAATTCTCATGGAGCGGTTTGACGAGGATGAGGATGCCTTTGACGTGGATGCCTCCAATATGCTGGAGGATGCCCTGAATACCGTCACCTCTGCCCTGTCCATTTTGCTGGGGGGCATTGCCGGGATCTCTCTGGTGGTTGGCGGCATCGGCATTATGAATATTATGATGGTCACCGTCACCGAGCGAACCCGGGAGATCGGCATCCGCAAGGCCATCGGTGCCAGCCGGGGCAACATCCTGACCCAGTTCCTCATGGAGGCCGTGGTGCTGTGCATGATGGGCTGCGGTCTGGGGATCTTCCTCAGCTGGGCGATTTTGCAGGTGGTGTCCACCATCACCGCCAGTGCGGGGCTGAGCTTCCGGCTGGATATGGGGGTGGTGGGACTGGCCGTGGCCTTCTGCTTTGCCATTGGGGTGATCTTCGGCCTGTACCCGGCCAACAAGGCCGCCAAAATGAAGCCCATTGATGCCCTGCACTACGGAGGTTAAGCCATGGAACACAAGAAAAAGAAAAGCCTTCGCCGGTATCTGGGCTGGGGGGCTCTGGCACTGCTGGTAATCTGGCTGGCAGCCATGCCCATGCTGGCCCGGCAGAATGCCAGGGAGGAAGGCCCCGCTGCCAGTATCCTCACCGCCCAGGCGGAAATCGGAACCATTGCGGAAAATCTCCACGGCGGCGGCACGGTAAGCGCCGATGATGCCCAGCAGGTCAAGCTCCCGGCAGATGTGAAACTGAAAGCCTTTCTGGTGAAAAACGGAGACACCGTCACCGCCGGAGATCCCCTGGCCGCAGTGGACAAGGTCAGCGTGATGACCGCCATTACGCAGATCCAGTCCGCCATGGAAACGGTGAAAAAGCAAATGGCCGCCCTGCCCACCCAGAAGGGGGACACCGCCCTCTACGCCCCTGCCGCCGGTCGGGTCAAGGCCGTCTATGCCCAGGCCGGGCAGTCGGTGGAAAGTGCCATGCTCCAGAATTCCGCCCTGGTTTTGCTGAGTCTGGATGACAAAATGGCCGTGACCTTGCAGGTTTCCGCCCCCTTGTCCGTAGGGGACCGGGTGGAGGTGACGCTGGCAGACGGCACGGCCTTGCAGGGCACGGTGTCCCGGAATCTGGAGGGAAAGTTCACCGTCACCGTGGCCGATCACGGCTATGCCCCAGGGCAGACCGTCACCGTGGGCACCCTGGGCACGGGAACCCTGGAAATCCACAGCCCCTGGGCGGCAGTTGCCTTTATGGGAACGGTCAGCGGCATCCGGGTGCAGGAAAACCAGAAGGTCAACGCCGGGGCCGCCCTGCTGACCCTGAAGGACACGGATTTTACCGCCCAGTCCGAGCTGCTGGCCCAGACCCACCGGGACTATGAGGAGCAGCTGAAGCGGCTGTTTCAGATGTACACCACCGGATACCTCACCGCCCCCTGTGACGGCATGGTTTCCGGCATCGACCGGGAAAGCCCCCACCTGCTGTCAGCAGAGGAGGCAGAATACACTCTGGTATTTCTGTCCCAGGTGACCCCGGTCTGCACCCAGGACGATGCCTGTCAGGTTCCCGGCACCGGGGAGCACATCCCCGGCTGCCCCAGAGCCTGCACCCGGGACGATGCCTGTCAGGCTCTGACCCACTTTGAGAATTGTCCTCACAACTGCACCCTACAGCCCGGCTGTCACGCCAAAATGGCATTTCACAAGGACGGCTGCCCGGAAAAATGCACCCGGGACACCGGCTGCCGGGTCACCGACCCCAGCCAGCACCAGCCCGACTGCCCCCGGCGGTGCACCAACGCCCCCGGCTGCACTGCGGCCTATCACCTGGACACCTGCCCGGAAAAATGCACCGGGGATGCCGCTTGCAAAGCCAGCCGGGAAAATCACCGCACAGGCTGCCCCAAACGCTGCACCTGTGACGAAACCTGCACCGCCACCGACCACTGGGACGGCTGCCCCAAGATCGTCACCGAGGAATATGTGGGCATGGTGGCCGTTGTAACCCAGGTGCTTCCGGAGCAGAAGGCCCTCTTTCTGGCAGTGAACGAAAACAGTGCCGGAAAGGTGATCCACACCAACAAATGGGACTACAGCGCACTGGATATTGACGCCGCTCTGGGCGGGGTGCTTCCCAACAAGACCCCCTACAGCGTGGAAAATCCCGGCCTGTATCAGACCGGGGATGTGGTGATTGTGGCCCGGAGTGAAAAGGACGGCTCGGTGACCATCCTGCCCACCGGGAGAAAATCTTCCTCCGGCGGCAGCACCGCCACGCCCGACCTGGGCAGCCTCATGGGAAGCCTTGGGGGACTGGCGGGAATGTACGGCGGTCAGTCCGGCAAGCAGGAAACCCTGTACGATGCCCAGGGAGACACGGTGCTGTCCCTCATCCCCCAGTCCGATCTGACCCTGACCATCGGGGTGGATGAATCGGACATTTCCCGGATGGCTCTGGGCATGGAAGCCGTCGTCACCCTTCCGGCCCTGCCTGGTCAGATTTTCACCGGCACCGTCACCCGAATCGCCCAGACAGGCACCGGCAACGGCGGCAGCAGCAAATTCCAGGTGGAGCTGACCGTCCCCTATCAACCCGGGATGCTCCCCGGCATGAGTGCCTCGGCCATTGTCCCCCTGGGGAAAACCCAGGACGTTCTCACCCTCCCCGCCGCCGCCATCCAGGAATCCAGCGGCAAAACCTTCGTCTACACCGCCCTGGACAAAAAAACCGCTCAGCCCACCGCCCCCGTAGAAGTGACCCTGGGGGCCAGCGATGGGGAAACCGTAGAGATCCGCTCCGGCCTGACACCGGGGCAGAGCGTGTACTATCCCTACTACGACACCCCGGAAGAATCCGACGCCGTAGAAACCAGCCCCATTCCGGGAATGTAGCCATTTTCAAGTGCCCATGGGGGCTTCGCCCGCTGGCAATACGAGACTGGGCGGGCGACGCCCGCCGGTTGCGCCAAAATCTCTGCTCAGCAATTCGGTGGCACCCGCCCGCCAATGTAACAAATTTCCAGGCGCAACCGATTTGTCCTACCACGTCCAATATCGCATACACTGTCGCCAAAATACCCAGCCGCAAAATCCATTCCCCATTTTCTCCGCAAAAAGGCATTCCTTCGGGGATGCCTTTGCCATTTGTTTACAGATGCTGCATTGACAGGTACGCAAAAATTGGATATACTGAAGCCAACGAGGTGAGTTCTATGAAAAAGCAAGCCATTTTTTCTCTTTTTCAGCTGATGCTGGTTCCCATTCTGCTGATCGTGCTGGGGATCTGCCTGCTGGTCAATCCCGATGCCGCTTCGGCGGCGGTGTCCCGGATCCTGGGGTATGGTATGATCCTGGGGGCTGTGGGCATGGGGATTTCCGCCGTTTCCTGTGTGGGGCAAAAGGCGGTGCGGTGGGTGCTGACGGTCTGCCTGGTTGTGCTGGGCTTCTGGCTGGTGGGGCATCCCATGGCACTGGCTGCCTGGATGGGCCGGGTGCTGGGGGTGCTGATCCTGATCAACAGCGGCGCTGAGGTCTACTATGGTCTGAAATTCAATACCAACCCCCTGTTCCAGGGCGGTGCCTGCCTGTTTGGCATCGTGCTGATTCTGCTGCCCATGACCGCATCCCTGCTGGTGTTCTCCCTGTGCGGCGCAGTGGTGGCGGTAATCGGCGTTGTCATGCTGGTGGATCGGATCCGCAGCCGTCGGTGGCTGGACAACGGGGATGACCCCAATATCATTGATGCCCTATGAGATTGGGCCACTGCACACTGAACGGCCGATCCGGCCATGAGGCCGGGCTGGCGCTGCTGAAAGCCCTGTTCCGGGAGGAAATGGGCCGGGAGCCGGGGCCGATCTGCACCACCGACCGGGGCAAGCCCTATTTTGCCGACAAAGCCTGTCACTTTTCCCTGTCCCACACCCCCAACCACGCATTCTGTGTCCTGTCCCGGCGAAATGTGGGGCTGGATGCGGAGGAGCTGGGGCGGGTGGTCTCTCCCCAGCTGCCCCGGAAGGTGCTGTCTGCCGGGGAGCTTGCCCAGTATGAAAGTGCCCGGGACAAAAACCGGGCCTTTCTCACCTTCTGGGTGCTGAAAGAGGCGGCGGCCAAGCTCCGGGGGACCGGGCTGACAGGCTATCCCAACGATACCAATTTTTCTCTGGATGATCCCAGAGTGACCGAGATGGACGGCTGTCTGGTGGCCGTCCTGGAAGAAGGAGAATAACCATGCTTTTTGACACCCACGCCCATCTGGATGACCGGGCCTTTGATACCGACCGAATTCCCCTGCTGGAGGCCCTTCCCCGGCAGGGGATCGCCCTGGTGATGAACCCCGGCTGCTCGGCGGAATCCTCCCGGAATGTGGATCGCCTGACCCGGGAATATGACTACATCTACGGCGCCGTCGGCTCCCATCCCGATGCCGCCGACGAGGTAGACGATGCCCTGATGGCAGAGTACGCATCGTTATGGAAACAAAACCCCAAGATCCGGGCCATTGGAGAAATCGGTCTGGATTACCACTATGAGGATATTCCCCGGGAGATCCAGCAGCGGGCCTTTCGGATGCAGATGGCGCTGGCCCGGGAATGCGGCCTGCCGGTGATCGTCCACGAGCGGGAAGCCCATGAGGACGGCATGAACATCGTCCGGGAATTTCCCGATGTCACCGGCGTGTTCCACTGCTACTCCGGCTCTCTGGAAATGGCCCGGCAGCTGGTGGATCGGGGCTGGTACATCGGCTTTACCGGGGTGCTGACCTTCAAAAACGCCCGCAAGGCGGTAGAAGTCGCCGCCGCCCTGCCTCTGGATCGGATCGTGCTGGAAACCGACTGCCCCTATATGTCCCCGGAGCCCTACCGGGGGCAGCGCAACGACCCCTCCCGGCTGTGCCGCATGGCAGAAAAGCTGGCTCAGCTCAGAGGGCTCAGCTTGGAGGAGATCGAGAATATCACCACAGAAAACGGAAAACGGCTGTACCGGATCGGATAACCCCCATCCAAGCAAAAAGCACATCTGTGCCTTTCTTGAAAGGCGGCAGATGTGCTTTTTTTCTTGTGCAGACCGGGGCGCTTATTTTTCGGCTGCCGGGATATCTCCCACGCCGTTCAGGATTTCGGTGGGCTGATAGGCAAAGGTCTTGGGCGTCTCCCGGTCAGAGACACCGGAGAGAACCAGCACCGTGTCGATGCCGCTTTCCATACCGGCGATGATATCCGTATCCATCCGGTCCCCCACCACCACAGCCTCCTCGGAGTGGCAGCCCAGCAGCCGCAGGCCGGTGCGCATCATCAGCGGATTGGGCTTTCCGCAGAAATAGGCCTGCTTGCCGGTGGCCATTTCCACAGGCGCAATCAGCGCCCGGCAGGCCGGGGCAATGCCCTTGTCGATATTGCCGGATACATCGGAATTGGCACCGATGAGCTTGGCCCCGCCCAGCACCAGATTCACTGCCCGGGTCAGGGTGTCCAGAGAATAGGTCCGTCCCTCACCGATCACCACATAGTCCGGGTTTACGTCGTTCATGGTGATGCCTGCATCGTACAGGGCATTCAAAAGTCCCGCCTCGCCAATGACAAAGGCTGAGCACCCTGGGGCCTGGGCCTTGAGGAAGGCCGCCGTTGCAAGAGCACTGGTATAAAAATGCTCCTCCGGCACATCCAGCCCCATCCGGGCAAGCTTCTGCCGCAGCTCTCTGGGGGTCATTCCGCTGTTGTTGGTCAGAAACAGATATTCCTTGTTCTCCCGTTGCAGCCACTGGACAAATTCCGCAGCCCCCGGCAGGATCCGGTTCCCATGGTACAAAACACCATCCATATCGCAAATAAAGCCCTTCTTGGCCTGAAAATCAATCTTCATTCTTCTTTCTCTCCTTTGACTCTATATGACAATTCTAGTATATCCCGGTTTTGTAAAGTCGCAAAGAACGCCTGTGTAAAATATCTGTAAAAAATGAAAAATGAGGGGGATGCACCAAATGGTACATCCCCCTTGTTATAGGATTGCATTACATCAGCTTGCGGATCAGGCCCTTGATGTCTTCCACGGAAGCGGCCTTGGGATTGCCGGGTGCGCAGGCATCGTTGTAGGCGGATTCTGCCAGGAACTGCAGATCCTCTTCCCGGATCTTGTCCAGCTTGGTGGGGATGCCCACGTCCACGCTGAGCTGACGGACGGCATCCACAGCGGCCTTGCGGTAGGCGGCGGCATCCATGCCGGTGGTATCCACGCCCATAGCCTCAGCAACAGCCTTCAGCTTGTCGCCGGTGGCATCGGCATTGTACTCCATCACGATGGGCAGCATCATGGCGCAGGCTACGCCGTGGGGCGTGTCATAGACGGCACCCAGGGTGTGGGCCACGGAGTGGGCAATGCCCAGACCCACGTTGGAGAAGGCCATGCCGGTGACGAACTGGCCCAGAGCCATGCCCTCGCGGCCTTCAGGCTCGTTGTTCACAGCGCCCCGCAGGCTGGCGGAGATCAGGCGGATGGCTTCCAGGTTCAGGCAGTCGGGCAGAGTCCAGGCGGCCTTGGTGGTGTAGCCTTCGATGGCGTGGGTCAGGGCATCCATGCCGGTGGCGGCAGTCAGGCCCTTGGGCATGGTGGACATCATATCCGGATCCACCACAGCCACGTTGGGGATATCGTTGACGTCTACGCAGACGAACTTGCGCTTGCGCTCCACGTCGGTGATGACGTAGTTGATGGTAGCCTCGGCGGCGGTACCGGCGGTGGTGGGGACGGCGATGGTAAAGACGGTGGGGTTCTTGGTGGGAGCCACGCCCTCCAGAGAGCGGACATCCGCAAATTCCGGGTTGTTGATGATAATACCGATGGCCTTGCCGGTATCCATGGAGGAACCGCCGCCGACGGTGATCATGTAATCGGCACCGGAAGCCTTATATGCGGCAACGCCGGACTGAACATTTTCAATGGTGGGGTTGGGTTTGATGTCGGAGTAGATCTCATAAGCCATGTTGTTGGCATCCAGAATATCGGTGACCTTCTTTGTCACGCCGAATTTCAGCAGATCGGGGTCGGAAGCGATGAAGGCCTTGTGGAAGCCCTTTGCCGCAACAATGCCGGGGATCTCCTGAATGGCGCCCTTGCCATGGTAGGAAATGGGGTTGGATACGAAACGGTTTGCCATAGTGATTTACCTCCCAAATAGAATGTGATTTCGCAGTATGCCTGCCAAATTTCGTTTTTATTATAGCATACCGATATCTTGTTATCAATTCTTATTCTTTTATGAATCCGGGTCAATTTGCAAAAAGTTTTATGGCACAGTGCCCACTCGTTCACGGTTTCGTAACAAAAAGTTTCCCCTTCTTCCACCACCTGTCTTGGCTGCCTGTGCTATCCTTGCAAGTAGTGTCCCGATTTGGGTATGATAGGATTGCAAGAATTGCTGATTTGATACAGATAGGAGAGAAAATTTTTATGAAAAAGAGGATCCCAGCCCTGCTTTTGGCATTGGTGCTGAGCACTTTGGCTTTGGCCGGATGCGGCAGGCAGCCGGATACTGCCCAGCCGCCCCTGGAAACCGTATCCTATTCCAATTTGACCGATGATGATTCCCGGGCGCTGCTCACTGCCGCCCTCCGGGACGGAGGCATCTCCCAGACCCGGATCGGCAGTCTGCTGCAGCGGGTGGATCTATTCAACGACAGCGTCCGCCGGGAATGGCTCACCGATGGCTTTGAGACAGCCGCCCCCACCGAGACCAAATACGATCCTTACACCATGCAGGATGTATGGGCAGCGAAAAATGGCAGCTTTCCCGGGTATAACTGCCGCATCACCGCCCTGTCCCTGCTGGGGGATTCCGTCACCGCCGACAGCCGTCAGCCCGACATCCAAGGGGATGAATTTCTGTTTCTGGATCTGGAAACCCTGAAACAGGATCCTGCCGTCCTCTGCGGGGAGGGAACGAACCTGTTCTGCGCCCTGTTTGCCCCGGTGCAGGCGGCGGACAGCACCCTGATTTCCGATCAGGCCGCCGCCCTTCAGGCAGGCTGGGCAGCCCGGGGGATTGACTTTACCAACGGCAAGGCCAGTTTGATCAGTGTCATTTTCCATGACCGCTTTGACGAGGGGGCCGGCACCCTGTCAGTGGGCCATGTGGGCGTTCTTCTGCCGGCCGCCGACGGCTCTCTGCTGTTTGTGGAGAAGGTGGCCTTCCAGGAGCCCTATCGGCTGGTGAAAGCCGCAAACCGCACCGCCCTCAGCGACTACCTGACGGAAAAATACGACACCGCCTGGGGTCAGGACACCGCCCGTCCCTTTGTCATGGAAAATGACACCCTGATGGAGGGCTTCCGACCCAATCCCCTGGCAGAAACAAATGCTTGAAAAACCGGTTGGTCTTTTCCGGAAACTGTGATATGATAAGTGCAATCAGCACCCCCTCCGGCTGCGGAGGGGGTCATTTTTGGGCAAGGAGGGGCTTGTATGTCTGACACGCTGGAGGTCTTTGGCTGCCGCGTCTTTCAGGCGGTGCTGAAAATCGGCAATTACTGCATGGGCTATCGGATGCCCGAATATCTGGAGGGGCCGGGAAAGATCCGGGAATTGGGAACTTTTCTCCGGGAAAAGAAGATAAACGATGTGCTGGTGGTCACCGGAACGGGAATGGCGCGCCGGGGACAGGTGCAGCCCATGCTGGAGGGCTTCCGGCAGGCCGGGATCCGGTACCATGTGATTGCCTTTGAACACCCGGACCCCACCTCTTTGGATGTGGAGCAGGGATTTGCCGCCTATCGGGAACAGAACTGCCGGGCCATTGCGGCACTGGGTGGGGGCTCCCGGATCGACTGCGCCAAGGCCATTGCCGCCAAGGCCGCCCATCCCGGAAAATCCGTGGCACAGCTGCAAGGGCTGATGAAGGTACACAAGCCCATTGTGCCCTTTGTTGCCATCCCCACCACCGCCGGAGCCGGGTCGGAAACCACCGTGGCGGCGGTCATCACCGATGCCCAGACCCACCGGAAGGCCGCCATCAACGATCCCTTCCTGATCCCCCGGTATGCGGTGCTGGATCCGGAGCTGACAGTGGATCTGCCCCCTTACACCACCGCCACCACCGGCATGGATGCCCTGGCCCACGCCGTGGAGGCCTACACCAACCACACCTACAACACCCAGCTGGAGGATCGGCTGGCAAAAGAAGCCGTCCGACTGATCCACGACAATCTGCTCACCGCCTATACCCACGGGGATGACCTGCAAGCCCGGCAGAATATGCAGCGGGGGGCTTTCTATGCAGGCCGGGCCTTTACCCGGGGCTGTGTGGGCTATGTCCACGCCATCGGCCACACCCTGGGAGGCCTGTACGGTGTCAGCCACGGCCTGGCCATGGCGGTGCTGCTGCCCCATGTGATGCGCGCCTACGGCGCAGCGGCCCAAAAGCGGCTGGCAGAGCTGGCTCAGGTCTGCGGCATTCCGGGAAATACGGATGCCCAGCTTGCAGAAGGCTTCCTTCGCTGGATGGAACAGACCAACGCCGCTATGGGCATCCCCAAGGGCTTTGACATGATCCGGGACGAGGACATAGACCAGATGATCACCTGGGCCAAGAAAGAAGCCAATCCCCTGTATCCCGTGCCGGTGGTCTGGGGCAGGGAGGCGCTGCGCCGGGTCATTGAAAGCATTCGCATCTGACACGCAAAACAAAGCGGGGCGGCCAACGCCGCCCCAACATTGCTATCATAGCACATTTCGTGTGCATTTGTCTACGATAAAAGTATCTGAACCGATTGCTCTTTTCTTGTGGAACATCCCATCTTGCAATTGGGCCGCTTCTGGGCTATTATGAAGATACAAAAAAGGAGTGAGTCCAATGTACTAAAATGTACGAATAAGAAAGGATCCAAAACCGTAGAAAGAGAGGTCTAACGATGATGTTGGATATCAAGAGTGAATAACAGCCCTCCGTATTGGCAAAGGATACGGAGGGCTGTTTTGCTATGCAAAAGCATAGCAAAACATAGGATGCGCCATTTTCTCGCCCCTTCGGGGCAACCGTAAATGATGCGCAAAAACTTCATGCGCTATGGCTGTTGCCTATTATCGTGGTGTGCGATACTGCGCATGAAGTTTTATTCCTTTTTGGGGGCATCCAGGGCAGGCTTTTTCGTTTCGGGGCTGTCCTGGATGGTTATGGTGATGCAGGTGCCCGGATCGCTTTCTATGGAGAAGGTGAGGCGCTGGCCGTACATCAGCTGGAACCGCCGGTAGCAGTTCAGGAGGCCCACATGGGGGCAGGGCTCCTCCGGGTGGGCAAAGGCGCTGCGGATCTGCGCCAGCTTTTCCGGAGGGATTCCTGTGCCGTTGTCCGCAATGGTGATTACGCTGCATCCCGGCTGTTTGGTGCACTGGATGGTGAGCTTTCCCCCCTCCTCTCTGGAGCGCAGGCCATGCTCGATGGAGTTTTCCACCAGGGGCTGGAGGGAGAAGAAGGGGATGCACATACTGCGCAGCTCCGGCTGACAGTGGATCTGATAATCCATGCACTCCCCAAAGCGGATCTTCTGAATGGACAGATAGTTTTCCACATAGGCCAGCTCCTTTTCCAGGAAAACAGAACTTTGCATATTGGAAAGGGCATAGCGCATCATGCCGGTAAAGGCATTGAGCATGGTTTTTGCGGTGGTGTAGTCCCCCATGGACAGCAGCCGGGAGATGGAGTTGAGTACATTGAAGATAAAATGGGGGGCAATCTGCTTTTGCAGGGCATCCAGCTTGGCCTGCTTGAGCTGATTTTCTGCGATCAGCAGCTCCTTCGTCTTTTGGGCCAGCTGCTCCTGGATCTGAGAATAGGCCAGTCTTTGGACAATGTAGTTGGTCAGATTGGACAGAGCCTGGGTGGTGGCCTCGATCTTCTGGCGGCTCATAACCTCGATCTCTGCGTAATATGCCGCCAGCTCCGGGTCGGAGAGCCACTGCACCTGACTGGCGACTTCTTCCTTGGGATAGACATCCTCATTGCACAAAACCTGACCAGCGGTAATGGCACCCACGCAGGCCCCCTCAAAGATCAGAGGAATCTCAATATTCACAAGTCCGGCATGACAGATGTAGATGCTGGGCTTTTTTTCTTTCAGGGCCAGCTGGATGGCATGGCAGTTGGACAGGGCACAGTATTTGGCCCCTACCTCCGTTTCGTTGATCTTGTTGCAAAAACGGCAGAAGTTCCCGCCGCGGCCCAGGTGATTTCCCTCGGCATCCGTAAACACCACCCCAAAGCCCGTGGCAAAGGCAAAGGAGTCCTGTATCTCATTCTGGAATTCCTCGGTGATGATGCTGCGCAGATCAAACTTTTCCATCCTCATCCTTCTCCTTTGTATACAGGTGCCGGTATTCCATGGGAGACAGGCCGGTGCTCTGCTTAAACACCCGGTTAAAGTGGGGGGTGGTGCGGAAGCCGCTGTAATTGGCAACCTCCTGGATCTCTATGGTGCTGTTGACCAGCAGATACTTTGCATTCTCGATCCGAACCTGGGTGATGTAGGCCGTCACCGTCATTCCCATTTTCTGGTGGAACACCCGTGAAAGGTAGGTGGGAGAAAAATGGGCCGTTTTGGCCAGGTCATCCAGGGTCAAGGGAAGCTGGGGATTGCGGCGGATGTATTCCGCCACCTGCTCCACCGGGTCTGTCTCCTGCTCAGGGGTTCCGATGGCCGTCCGGGCGTAGAGCGGTTCCGTCTGGGCCTGGCTGTCGCCGCTTCTTCTGCGCCTCAGGCACTCGTCAATGGTTTGCAGGATCCGTTCCGCTCCGGCAGGCTTTAACAGGTAGGCATCCAGCTGATACTCCACCGCCATTCTGGCAAACTCGAATTCCGCATAGGCGGTGTTCAGCAGAATGATGGTGTTGGGGCTGCACTGCTTGATCCGGTGGGCGGCTGTCAGCCCATCGGTCAGGGGCATATTGATGTCCATGATGACCACATCCGGGTGCAGCTGGCTGATTTTCTGCACCGCCTCCCGGCCGTTCTTCGCTTCTCCCACCACAGTGTATTTGTGGGCATACCTGCTGAAAAGCGTTCTGAGATATTTCCGTTCGATCATTTCGTCATCGGCTATTAAAATTGTGACCATTTCCTCTCCGCCTTTCCCGCTGCCGTTTCCTTGCAATGAACGATTTATTTCTATTTTACATGGAAATTGCAATAAATGCCAAGAATTTTTTATATATGACAAAATTTGCAAACAATAGCATAAAATCGTGGGCAAATTCTGCAAATCTTTGGCGATTATTTGCGTCTGTTGTGCCATTGTCCCCCAGGGGTAGACTTTTTTCCATGCTGTGTTACAATAAATTTACAGATACGGACAATATTCGTATCCAAACCAATTATCAAGAGGAGGAATCGTAAATGCGCGTAAACGACAGACATGTATCGTTCTACTACGAAAATGACATGGACATGGGGCAGATCACCATTGACCCCAAAAAGACTGCATTGCTGGTAATTGATATGCAGCACGTTTTCATCACCCGCCCCGTCTACGAAAACCCCACTGATGCTGAAAAGAAGGAGGCAGAGCGCTGGGAGCAGTTCTACAAGGCCATCGACGAGGTGGTGGTTCCCAACAATGCCCGAATCATCAAGGCCTTCCGGGAAAAGGGCATGGAAGTCACCTATGCCAAGATCCAGTGTCAGAAGCAAAACGGTTCCGACCGCTCCCTGGATCATAAGGCCACCGGCTACAACGAGCTGCTGCTGCCCCCCGGCACCCCCAGCGCTGAGATCGTTCCGGAGCTGGCCCCCCTGCCCGATGAGATCGTGGTGACCAAGACCACCGACAGCGCCCTGACCGGCACCCCCCTGCGGCTGTGGTTCCAGAATATGGGCATTGATACCGTGGTTTGCACCGGCGTGCTGACGGATCAGTGTGTCTCCTGCACCGTCCGCTCCCTGGCCGACGAAAGCTTCAAGGTATGGCTCATCGAGGATGCCTGCCGTGCCTCCACCCAGAAGATCCAGGACAACGAGCTGGAGATCCTCAACAACATCTACTGCCATGTAATCAACACCGATGAGCTGCTGAACGCCATCGGCTAATATCTTACCCACCCAACTGAAAATATCGCAGAAAGGAATGTGATCGTCATTATGAGTGAACCGAAACTGAAAAGAAATCTAAGCTTTATCTCTATGATCGCCCTGTCCTCCGGCGCCGTTATCGGCGGCTGGCTGGCAGAAGCCCCCTACTGGTTCTCCGTTACCGGCGCAGGCGCTGCCCTGATCTTCCCCCTGCTGGCCCTGCTGCTGATCCCCGTGGGTCTGACCTTTGCAGAATTGACCTCCATGCTGCCCTTCGCCGCTTCCGTTGACGTTTGGACCACCAACGCCCTGGGTCACAAGGCCGGCTTTGGCACCCAGTGGATGATGTTCCTGGTACAGGTCGTGGAACCGCCTATGATGGCCTTTATCTTCATCACCGCGGCGGATTTCTTTGCACCGGGTCTGATCCCGCCTTCTGCAAATATCTGGGTCGCCATTGCCACCGCTGTGATCTGGTATATTTTCTCCAACTTTAACGTGGAGATCACCGGTAAGCTGGCAAACGTCTTCTTCTTTGCCATGATCATCGGCTCCGTGATTGTCAGCACCTGTCTGTTCACCAGCGGTCACTGGGATGCCGCCAACCTGACGGCAAAAGCTGCCGACGGCACCGGCGGCGGTCTGTTCCCCAAGGGCTTCTATGGTGTTTTCGTGGCTCTGGCCGTGTTCTCCCTGAAGTTTATCGGCTTTGAAATGACCCCCACCATGGTGGAGGAAACCAACTTCCCCGTGTCCAAGATCTGGAAGGTCATTCTGTCCGCTCTGTTCGTTCCCGCCCTTCTGTACTTCGTGGTGGTCATGGCCATCGGCGGTATGGCACCTGCCGATCAGATCGCCGCCATGGGAATGCCGGAGCCGGAGATCGTCTCTCTGTATGGCATGATGCCCATTATCGCATGGATCAGCGTTCTGTGCGGCGTGCTCCACGCTTTCACCACCCTGATGGGCTTCTGGTCCTCTGCCGCCCGTGTGCTCTACGGCTCTGCGGAAATGAACCAGCTGCCCAAGGCCTTTGCCAAGCTGAACAAGTACGGTCAGCCCGCCCTGGCCAACACCGTGGTGCTGCTCTTTACCGTGTTCTTCTGCGTGTTCTCCGGTGACAACTGGGTGCAGTACATCTATGCCGTCTCCTGCATCGCCGCAGGTCTGGTATACTTCATGTGCTGTCTGGATGCCATGCTGCTGCGCAAGAAGCATCCCGAGTGGGATCGTCCCTACAAGGCGCCTGCCGGAAATCTCATGTTTGTTCTGGGTATGATCATCTCCGTGTGGGTCATCATCGGCTCCTGCCTGGAGCTGGATCTGGGCGGCTATCTGTCCCTTTTGGTGTACTGCCTCATCGGCGTTGCCCTGTATGTCTGCATGGAAATCTACCGCAAAAAGAATCCCGACGGCCACCAGCTGCGCACCTTCACCCCGGAAGACATTAACGCAGACTAAGGAAACTCTGAATAAATCGTCTGCGGCTGAACGGCGGATCTTTTGCTCCCAGACTGCGGTTCAAAAAACGGGAAATACATACAGTATTCCCTCGTTTTCTGAACCTTGCCTGAAAACAAAATCTCTCGCCGCCAGCTCTTGTCGATTTAATCAGAGCTTCCCTAAGCTTTTATCCTTTGATACCCCTCTCTTCTCCCTTTGGCTCCCGACGTACTTCTTCGCGTCGGGGGCCCCTCTTTTTTATTATGAAATCCCCCCGTCCCGGAGCTGCGCAGCGGAAGTTAACAGGAAAACGACTTTTCTGACAAGTTTGTATGGTGGAAACTTCCCTTTTCCTGGGGTATAATGGAAGCAAAGAAAAAAGGAGGCGGTTATCATGCTGGCAGAAAATTTGGTGGTATTGCGGAACATCCGGGGTCTGAGCCAGGAGGATGTGGCAGAGGTGATTGGGATCTCCCGGCAGTCCTACTCCAAATGGGAACTGGGACAGACGGTGCCCGACATTGAAAAGTGCGCCCGGCTGGCAGAATTCTATGGCATCACCATGGATGCCCTCATTCATCAGGACGAGCAGATGGGCAGCACCCGGCTGGCCCCCGCCCCGGTGGGCAAGCACCTCTGGGGAACGGTGGTGATGGGGGCAAAGGGGCAGATCGTCATTCCCAAGGCGGCAAGAGATACCTTTCAGCTGAAGGAGGGGGATCGTCTGGTGGTGCTGGGGGATGATGACCAGGGGATTGCTCTGGTCAAGGCAGAAATCTTTGAAGAACGGATGCACAGGGCGTTGGCTGCCAGTCAGCAGATGCCCGAAGAATAAAAGGAGGGTTCCATGATGAAATGTCCGGATTGCGGAAAAGAAATGCGCACAGGGTATCTGTTTGGCAGCAAGGATGGTGCTTTCAGCTTTGCCGATACGGTGCCTGGGGTCTTTGAGAATGCAAAAAAGGCCGAGGGTTTTGTGCAGATCACAAAGCTGCGGCCCAGCCACAGAACAAGCATCCCTGCCATGATCTGCCAGGGGTGCAAAACAGTCTTGTTTCACTATGGTGCGGATGAGACAGCCTGAAAATTTGTGAAGATCTTCCTTTGCAATTTTCCGGCAGATCCGGCAGGATATTTTGCAGCGGTATCCGCACGATCCCAGGATTCGCATCAATGTTTCCATTGCCAAGCCCAAGATCCGTCTGCACAATGTCCCCGTCCTCATCACCGGTGTCTATGACCATGTTTTTCAAATCGAGGACAGCACCTCCCCCCAAGCCAGGCGGTACACCCTGCAATACACCGATGTGCTGACCCACAATATTGAGATTTTGGATCTGTGACAAAAGCCGCCCCCGGCATCCGTTTTGGGATGACCGAGGGCGGCTTTTTGCGGGGATTTTTTGAAACATGGCGGCGGGGTTTCCCTTGCGAAACCCCTTTTACACCACATGTTGTGATTTTTCTTGGAAAGATTATCCAACATCTTGTGTTTCGACAGCATTCGCACAAAACAGGGTGTATTATGTTGACAGCTGACGGCGGTGCAGGCGAATGACGGCAACGGTCGCATCGTCGCTGCCGACGGCATTGTGTTCCTTTAGAAGCCACTGTGCCAACTCCCCTGGCGGCATAGGGCCCATTCCTCCCCGGCGCAGGATCTCCCCAACCTGTGCGCCGTCGCTGGATAGAATCAGAGATTCTTCCCGGCGCAGGGACAGTCGATCCACCGTCTGACAGACATCCTCCAGGGATATCCCAGGCGGCGGGCCGACTGTCCCGATTTTTTTGATCCCCCGCTTTCCCAGCACATAGCTGGGGGCGGCACCCCATTTGTAGACCGAAGCCCCGCCGGTGTCCAGCCGCAGCTCCGCAAGATCCAGCGTCACCGCCCCGGCCTGTCCCCGCAGCACCAGAAGGCTGTTGAGACTGCGAAAGGCATATTCCGGAGGAAACCCGGCGGTGAGCATCTGCCGCAGCAGGGATCCGGCGCACTGGCCCTCGTGGGCGGCTCCCAGTCCGGTACCCATGCCGTCGCACAGCAGAACATAGTACCGGCAGCCCATCCCGGGAAAGGCCATGCACCGATCGCCGCAGGCATCCTCCTTCCCCCGGGATCGGGCAGAAACTTCCAGCCGGTAGGCAGGGGTCTTGGCATCGGATCGCCGGGGAAGCATATCCGACAACTTCTGCAAATACACCGATAAAAACCGATACTGCTGAATCAGGGCGCTGCGGTACTCCTGCCTGCGCTGGCGGTCAGCCCGGAGATCCCGGAACCGCTCTCTGGCGCAGATCAGCTCTGCCTGGATCTGCCAGGGGTGACGGCAGGCAAAGCTCAGTGGATCCTGCAAATGGGTCAGATTCAGGCTCCGCCGCTCCATGCAGGAATCCCGGCTGACACAGTTGGTGCAGGCTCTGGCGGCTGCCCGGCGAAGAAGGGCCTCCTGGTCAATTTCCGGCAGGGGTGTCTCCAGCAGCAATCGCTGGGTCTGGGCCATGACCTCTGCCGTCAGCTCCAGCCGCACCTGGGCAGCGCCGCTCTGCCCCCGGCGGCGAAGATTTTCTGCCCGAACCGGCAGACAGCAGCCGATCATTCCCCCCAGAAGCAGCCCCGGCAGCGGGTGCAGATCCCAGATCCCCAGCAGTGCCATGACGGCAAGGCACACCGCCCCGGAAAGAAAAGCCCCCAGGCGGCGGTCCGGCAGGGGCAGGAGCCTTGCAAACCAGGCGCAGGCCAAAATCGCCGTCATGGGCAGCGCCGTGACCTGGGCCAGATCCAGCCCCAACCCTGCCAGCACCGCCGCCGGGAAGGATGCCCACTGGGCTAGGATCCCGGCAGCCAGATATCCGGCCCAGCCCAGCCGGGCCAGGGCCAGAGCCGCCACCGCCGCCGTGCCCCAGTCTGTCAGAGGCTCCCGGTGGTCTGCCCCCCGGGCAAAGAACCAGGCGGCGGCCGGGGCCAGACAGACCCGGAGAAAAAACAAAGGAAACCCCGCCCCCCGGTGAAAAAAGAGAAATCCCAGCCCGGTCAATGCAGTGGCAGCCCCCGCCAGTCCCGGAATCAGCAGGGGATAGGTCTTGGCCCACCGGGCTTTCCCCGGCAGCAGGGCCAGCAGGAGCCCTTCCGCCGCCCAGATTACCCCCTCCAACCCGGCTTCCGCCCAGTGTAGGGCGTACCCGGCGGCGGCTCCCAGGGCTGTTCCCAGTGCCTGCCAGCCGCTACAGGCGCAGATCAGCCCCAGAGCCAGGGGCTGAAAGCTCCCCCGGATGGCGGCGGCGGTTAGGAAAAACCCGCTTCCCACCCAGGCAGCAGCATGGCCCAGCTTCTGCACCCCCGGATCCAGGGTGCATTTTCGGAAAAATCGCTCCACTTTCCACAGACAGGTTTCCACGACGGTTCGCATTTGTACACCACGTCCTTCCACAGTGATCGGGTACGGCGGGGCGAAACGAATCGCCCCGGATGGTATGGATGGCTCCATCCTACCACAGCAGAAAAAAGAATGCTGTCGCAACGGCAAGGCCGGGAAAGATTCTTGCATCCCGGCGGCGCAGGGTGTATAATGGGGAAAAATCAGTGCCTGTCCGAGCGTACATTTTCCGGACAGGCTTGCAAGGAGATTACCATGGGACAGGAATTGGAATGGAAATACCGGGCTGACCCGGAACGGATCGCCGCATTACAGGCCGCCTTCGGCCCCTTTCGGCAGATTGCCATGGAGACCACCTACTACGACACCCCGGATCGGCAGCTGTCCCTGCGCCGCTGGACCCTGCGCCGCCGTCTGGAAAATGGGGTAGGGGTCTGCACCCTGAAAACCCCCGGCCCGGAGGGTGCCCGGTGGGAATGGGAGACGGAAGCCGCAGATATAGAGACAGGCATCCCGGCTCTGTGCCGCCTATCCGGCTCTCAGGAGCTGGAAAAACTCACCGCCGCCGGGGTGATGCCCATCTGCGGTGCCCGGTTCACCCGGCAGGCCGCCCTGGTGGCGATTCCCGAGGGAACCGTAGAGCTGGCTTTGGATCAGGGGGTGCTGCTGGGCAGGTGCCGGGAGCTTGCCCTGTGTGAAATTGAAGTGGAGCTGAAATCCGGCTCCCGGCAGGGGGCGGAGTCCTTCGCCCGGAAGCTGGCAGAACAGTACGGCCTGGTTCCGGAAACCGCCAGCAAATTCAAACGTGCCAGAGATCTGGCAGAACAGGAGACCGAACATGGCATTTGATTCCCTATTTGCCCGATATGACCGGCTGGTGCTGTTTGACACCGAGACCACCGGTCTGCAATACAACCGGGACGAGATCATCGAATTCGCCGCCGTGGTGGTGGAGCCCTCCGGGGTGACCCGGGAGTACGATCAGCTGGTGGCCCTGTCCCCCGGCGGCTTTGTGCCTCCGAAAATCCAGGAGCTGACGGGGATCTCCACCCAGGATCTCCGGGAACGGGGCCTGCCCAAGACCCGGGTGTGCCGGGACATTGGGGAGCTGTTGGCAGGAAATTCCCTGCTGCTGGCCTACAACGCCCACTTTGACCTGAGCTTTCTGTTTTATATGCTCCTGCGGGATGGGGATCCCACCATTCTCAAGGGCAAGGACAAGCTGGATCTTTTGACGGTATACCGGGATCGCCACAGCTATCCCCACCGGCTGTGCAGTGCCATCGAGCAGTACGGCCTTTCCGGCCGGGTGGTGAACTCCCACCGGGCGGTGGATGACGTGATTGCCACAGTGGCCGTAATGGAAGAGATGGAAAAGGAGCGGGACGACCTTCTGAGTTATGTTAACCTCTTTGGGTACAATCCCAAATATGGCATCGAAGGTAAGCCCATTTCCTCAGTGACCTACAAGCCCCAGCCCTACGACCCCGCTGCACCTCTGTACTGCGGGTAACCTATCCATACGCCCCTGGTCTGTGCCGGGGCAGCATCCTCAGGAGGAAACGCCATGTACAATGAAAATGCCTATGCTCTGGGTGCCAATCGTTCCTGCATCCGGGAGCTGTTTACCTACGGCTGTGCCCGGGCGGCAGTGGTGGGCCGGGAGAATGTCTACGACTACTCCCTGGGAAATCCCTCCATCCCCGCCCCGGAGGCGGTGAACCGGGCCATCTGCCAGATTTTGGCGGATACCGATTCTCTGGAAGTTCACGGCTACACCAGTGCCGCGGGCGATCTTTCCGCCCGGCAGGCCATTGCCCAGGACTTAAATGATCGGTATCAGGCGGGTGCCTCGGCAGAGGATCTGTTCCTCATGGGCGGTGCCGCACCGGAGCTGGCGGCAGTATTCCGGGCACTGGCAGTCCCCGGGGCTGAAATTCTGGCCATTGCCCCCTATTTCCCGGAGTACAAGCCCTTTGCCCAGGAGGCCGGGCTGGTGTTTCGGGTGGTTCCCCCGGATATTCCCCATTTCCAGATCCGTCTGGAAGCGGTGGAGGCCATGCTGACAGAAAAGACCCAGGCGGTGATCCTGAACTCCCCCAACAATCCCTCCGGGGTGGTGTACACCCGGCAGGTGCTGACCCGGCTGGGTGAACTGCTGGAACGGAAAAGCGCCGAATTCGGCCACCCCATTTACATCGTCTCCGATGAGCCCTACCGGGAGCTTGCCTACGGAGTGGAGGTGCCCTTCCTGCCCCTGATCTACCCCAACACCATCGTCTGCTACTCCTATTCCAAGAGTCTGTCCCTTCCCGGCGAACGGATCGGCTATGTGTATATCCCCCGGCAGGCACAGGACAGCCGGGAGCTGTACGCCGCCGTGGCCGGGGCCGCCCGGGCCTGCGGTCACGTCTGCGCCCCGTCCCTGTGGCAGAAGGTCATTGCCCGGTGCGCCGGTCTGGGGCCGGATCTGGAAGCCTACGACAAAAACCGCCGTGCCCTCTATGAAGGACTGACATCCTGTGGCTATGAGGCCGCCAAGCCGGACGGCGCCTTTTACCTCTTTGTCAAAGCCCCCGGCGGGGATGCTGTAGCCTTCAGCGACCGGGCCAAGGAAAAGGATCTGCTGCTGGTGCCCGGTGACGGCTTCGGCTGTCCCGGCTATTTCCGGGTGTGCTACTGTGTCAGCCCGGAGATGATTGAAAGGAGCCTTCCGGTATTTCGCAGTCTGATTCAGGAAACAATTCAGGAATCTTAGGATATTCACGCATATTTTACTTGCCAGAATGGGGATTTGCGTGTATAATAGATCAGGTATAGATCTGCACCCCAGGCAGGGTACAAAATTTCCAAACAGGTTGACTACCACATCGGTAGTCAACTTTTTTGATTTCAGGAGGTAAATGATATGTACGACGTATTGATCGTGGGCGCAGGCCCCGGCGGTATTTTCACAGCATACGAGCTGCTGGAAAAACGGCCGGAGCTGAAGATCGCTGTGTTTGAAATGGGCAACGAGCTGAAAAAGCGCCGCTGTCCCATTGACGGAGACAAGGTCAAAAGCTGCATCCACTGCAAAAACTGCTCCATTATGAGCGGCTTCGGCGGCGCAGGCGCCTTTTCCGACGGCAAATACAATATCACCAATGACTTTGGCGGCACCCTGTATAAGTACATCGGCAAAAAGCCCGCCCTGGAATTGATGGAATATGTGGATAAGATCAACCTGGCCTTCGGCGGAGAGGGCACCAAGCTGTACTCCACCGCCGGTTCCAGCCTGAAAACCAGCTGTATGCAAAATGACCTGCATCTGCTGGATGCCTCCGTGCGCCATCTGGGCACGGATATCAACTACATCGTTCTGGGTCACCTGTATGACCATTTGAAGGAAAAGGTGGATTTTCATTTTAACTGCATGATCGACCGGGTGGAAAAGCTGGAAAACGGCTATCGGCTGCACCACGGCGATACCGGCTATGACGGCAGGGAGTGCGTCATTTCCGCCGGACGCAGCGGCAGCAAGTGGATGGAGCAGGTATGCCATGCGCTGAAGATCCACACCAACTCCAACCGGGTGGATATCGGCGTGCGGGTGGAGCTTCCGGCAGGAATCTTTGCCCATCTGACGGACGAGCTGTACGAAAGCAAAATCGTCTACCGTACCTCCAAATATGAGGATCTGGTGCGCACCTTCTGCATGAATCCCAAGGGCAAGGTGGTTAACGAGAACACCAACGGCATTGTCACCGTCAACGGTCACAGCTATGAAGACCCGGCCAAGCAGACGGAGAACACCAACTTTGCCCTGCTGGTGGCCAAGCATTTTTCCGAGCCCTTTAAGGACTCCAACGGTTACGGCGAGAGCATTGCCCGGCTGAGCAACATGCTGGGCGGCGGTGTCATCGTCCAGCGGTTCGGTGACCTGATCCGGGGCCGCCGAAGCACCGAGGAGCGGATCCGGGAATCCTTCACCGTGCCCACCCTGAATGCCGCCGCAGGTGATTTGAGCCTGGTTCTTCCCAAGCGGATCCTGGACGGCATCATCGAAATGATCTACGCTCTGGACAAGATCGCCCCGGGCACCGCCAATGACGACACCCTGCTCTACGGCGTAGAGGTGAAGTTCTACAACATGGAGGTGGAGCTGGATCACAACCTGATGACCTGCCACGATGGTCTGTACATCATCGGTGACGGCAGCGGCATCACCCACTCCCTCTCCCACGCCTCTGCCAGCGGTGTGTATGTAGCCCGGCAGATCGCAGCAAGGATCTAATCACAGAACAACAAAAAACATGGCGTGGAGCCCCAAAAAAGGGTTCCACGCCATAAAAGATTCTCCATTCCGGCTTATGGACATCACGCAAAAACGCCCCGAAGCCGGAGCTTCAGGGCGTTTCAGCTTGTCAAAAAACTACCCAAATTCCCTCATTTGTGATATAATAATCACAGATGGGGGGATTTTATATGGAACAATGGAGAAAAGATGCACGGCACGAGCCAATCATTGTAGATTTGG
>Ga0129311_1000127_pt1 | contig 71783 bp, 81 predicted proteins | sample Go1ome_FD_94435 | JGI IMG/M metagenome (GOLD analysis project Ga0129311, IMG submission 94435) | Western lowland gorrila individual fecal microbial communities from Wisconsin, USA - Go1022B metagenome | ecosystem: Host-associated > Mammals > Digestive system > Large intestine > Fecal | place... | reverse complement strand
TGCGGGCGTAGCTCATCTGGTAGAGCGCCACCTTGCCAAGGTGGAGGTAGCGAGTTCGAGCCTCGTCGCCCGCTCCACAAATGAAAAAGGAGCAAACGTTTTTGCTCCTTTTTCCATACGGTGACATAGCCAAGTGGTAAGGCAAGGGTCTGCAAAACCCTCATTCCCCAGTTCAAATCTGGGTGTCACCTCCAGAAGTTAGGATTTCAATCAGTAATGTTTGGAATCCTTTCTTTTTATATAAAATTAATTGCATTTTCACGTTTTTCAAATCTCGGTTTTTCTCTGAAAATCGCCCGAAATACCCGTTTAGGGAAAGGGTCTGCACTTTGGAGGACACAATGAGAATGGTCAAAATATGCTGATCGGTCAAACGATCCCGGCAATGCTGTGGAGTGAGCGGGGCAAAATGCCGAAATTTCAACTTTGTCCACAACGACCCGTAGGGAGCGTACTATATCCTGCTGGATATTTCCGAATTTGGCTACGACAGCGACCTGACCTTCTGTGAGGATCTGGCCCGGCTGATAGGCGTGGGCGCCGTGTCCGGCTCCAGCTTCTTCCGTGAGCCGGTCAATCACCTCATCCGCTCCCACTTTGCCAAGAAGGATGAGACGCTTCTGGAGGCGCTGAACCGTTTGGAAAGTCTGCGTACAAAAATTTTCTCCCATAAAAAGAATTGAAAGGACAAGCGTATGATCGATCTCAAACAGAAAGCCTTAAAAGAGCAGGAATATCTGACCGCCCTGCGCCGGGAATTCCATCAGCATCCGGAATTGGGGCTGCATGAATTTCGCACCGCCGGTCGAATCGAAGAGGAACTGGACCGTTTTGGCATTTCCCATACCCGCATCGGGGAAACCGGCGTTTTGGGGACCCTCAAGAGCGAAAAAGGCGTCGGCAGCATTGTAGCGCTCCGGGCCGATATTGACGCATTGCCGATCCAGAAAACACACAAAACGGAGTATAGCTCCACAGTCCCCGGCGTCATGCACGCCTGCGGACACGACGCCCACACGGCCTGCCTGCTGGCCGCGGCAAAGCTGCTGGCAGCGCATCGGGCAGAGTTCGTGGGAGAAGTTCGCCTGATTTTTCAACCGGCCGAGGAGATCGGACAGGGTGCGAAGCCGTTTATCGAGGCGGGCGTACTGGATGGCGTAGAGCGGGTATTCGGTCTGCATACGGCATACGACCTGCCTGCCGGAACGGTCGGGCTGAAGCCGGGCCTGAACAACGCCGCGGTAGATCACTTCCGCATTGAGATCAAAGGAAAGGCCGCTCATGTTTCCACACCGGACCTGGGGTCGGATGCGCTGTATATCGCCAGCCAGTTGGTAGTAGGGCTTCAGGCCATTGTGACCCGCCGCACCTCGCCGGTGGAGCCTGTGGTCATCGGCGTCGGAAAGCTCACCGCCGGAACGACTTACAACGCCGTGGCAGAGTCTGCCGTACTGGAAGGGACAACACGGACGGTTTCCCAGGAGCAGCGTTACCGTCTGCGGGCATTGGTGGATCAGGCGGCACAGAATACCGCTGCCGTCTACGGCGGTTCGGCGAGGATCGTCTGGACGGATTTTACGCCGCCGCTGATCAACGACCCCCAGGTTTGCGCAGAGGCATCCGAAGTGGCAGCGCATCTAGGCGCCGCGGTGGTCACAGACCGCGCGTTGTCTCTCAGCGGAGACAACTTCGCTGAGTTTCAGCTCCATGTCCCCGGAGCTTACGCTTATTTGGGTACCGGCAATCCAAAACTACCCAATACGCTGATATCCAACCACAACGGCGGATTTGACATTGACGAGACGACGTTGCCCCTTGGTGCTGCCCTGTACGCAGGCTATGCAATGGAAAAATTGAAGTAATGTATTTTTCTGAACCCATATTGGCAAACGCTTCTTATTATGCTAATATGCCATTACCTATAGTATAAGTTGGTTATTGAAATAATGGAGGTTCCAATGAATACGCATAGAAAGCAGATCATTGTGAATACCGCATGTTGTTCCTGCTGTCTTTTTCAAACAGACGGCAGGCTTATTGTGCTGCACGCAGCAGCCTGATAAGTTACAGAAATCATATATCCCGTCTGTTTCAAGAAGTCACATTCTTTGAACAGACGGGATTTTTGTATTTACATGAGGTATAACAATGATCGAAGCACATGAGAGCACGACCGCAAAGCTGTGCTCCTTCGCAAGAGCATACCATTCGACCTATGCCCGAAAAAAGATTTTCGATGACTCTCCGGCCTTTGACTTTATGGGGCTGGAGCAATACGAGGAGACCGGGCAGCTGATCGGCCACAATTATCAGGAAAACCTGATCGATCCCAATCTCAGCTTTCACAGCAGCGATATCGTGGATAAGCTGAATCGCTATCTGATGCCGATCCCCATTTCCATGGCCGCATTTGCCGGGCAGGCGCTGATCGGCAATACGCCCACCGTGAAGCTGTCGCATATCGGCCTTCCCGATGGGGTAAACCTTTTTGCCAAGCTGGAGCTTTTTAACCCGGCCGGCAACGTGAAGGATCGTGTTGGTAAGGCGATGATCGAGGATGCGGAGCAGACCGGCAGACTGAAGCCGGGCGGGACGATTATTGAGGCGACCGCCGGAAATACCGGCCTTGGCATTGCATTCGCCGCGCTGAACAGGGGCTATCGCGTGATCTTTGTCGTTCCCACAAAGTTTTCCGAGGAGAAGCAGACGCTGCTGCGGGCGCTGGGTGCGGAGGTCATCAACACGCCCCGCGAGGAAGGAATGCTGGGAGCTTCCGCCAAGGCGGATGCTCTCCGTGCCGAGATCCCCGGTGCGATCTCACTGGGGCAGTTCGTGAATCCCGCCAATCCCCGCGTTCATTATGAGACCACTGGCCCGGAGATTTACCGGGATCTGAACAGAAAGATTGACTTCCTGATCGCCGGAGCTGGCAGCGGCGGCACCTATTCCGGCGTTGTGAAAAAATCCGGAGATACAAGGCATTCTGGCTGATCCTGTCGGCTCCACGATGGGCGGCGGAGAGCACGGCGACTATGACATTGAGGGTATCGGCAATGATTTTATTGCTGATACCATGGATATGTCGCTTGTGGATCAGGTGGTAAAGATCACCGATACCGAGGCCTTTGATGGTACGCGGGAGCTTGCGCAAAGAGAAGGCATCTTCGCCGGTTCCTCCTCCGGCGCGGCATTGGCTGCTTATCGTCTGACTCCATGAAGTGCAAAGGTGCGTCCTGCATACAGGGCATCGAATGCGGCGCTCAAAATCGCCAGAAGCGAAAGGGCACCTACAGCAGAGCCGGCTCTCGTTATCACATCCCATCATTTTGCGATGTAATTTCATATTTAGGCCATTCCATTCTGCCACAAATGAGCTGACCATCCTTGCTATTAGCATATGCCGTCCGTTTTTGCTTTGAGCATATCGTTCCTCCTGTTGGGGTCTTCTCGAGCAGAGCTCCCGCAGAATTTTATCTGAATTTGACGAAAAAAAAGGACTCTACACCCGAAAATTTTACAGGATTCATACGGACATCCTGCAAAAGCCGTGTTATACTGTGTGGAAAATTGAGAGTACCATCGTTTCAAGGAGGTGTGTGATGTGACGGAGACTGTGTTTCGCTTAAAGCGGCATCTGACTTCTTTTCAAATTATGATCCTTGGCTTTGCGGGCGTGATCCTGCTGGGGGCACTGGTGCTGATGCTGCCCATCGCCACAGTACAGCGGGTCTGGACGCCGTTTCATGAGGCGTTGTTCACCTCCACTTCCGCTGTCTGTGTGACGGGGCTGGTGGTGCAGGATACCGGCAGCCACTGGTCCGCCTTCGGCCAGGCGGTCATTTTGCTGCTGATCCAGATCGGCGGGCTGGGGGTGATCACCGGTGCGGTGACCTTTCTGATGCTCGCCGGACGGAACATCACGCTCAAGGAGCGCAGCGCCATGCAGGACGCCATCTCCGCCCCTGCGGTGGGCGGCATCGTGCGACTGACGAGATTTATCCTCAAGGGGACCTTTCTGGTCGAGCTGCTGGGCGCGCTGGCGCTGCTGCCGGCATTTTGCCGGGACTATGGACTGCGGGGCGTATGGATGGCGGTCTTTCATTCGATTTCCGCTTTCTGCAATGCGGGTTTTGATATTCTGGGACGGATGGATGCCTCCTACCCCTCGCTGACGGCGTATGCCGCAGACCCGCTGGTCAACATCGTGATCATGCTGCTGATCATCGTGGGCGGCATCGGCTTTCTAACGTGGGACGATGTCTGTACGCACGGTCTGCACCTGCGGCGTTACCGGATGCAGAGCAAGGTCATTCTGAGTATGACGGCGTTGCTGATCACGCTCCCGGCAGTCCTCTTTTTCCTGACGGATTTTGCGGATCTGCCGATGGGCGAGCGGATATTGGCCTCCCTCTTTCAGTCGGTCACGCCGCGGACGGCCGGCTATAACACAGTGGATCTGACAAAGATGACGGATGCCTCTCAGGCGGTCACCATTTTGCTGATGCTCACCGGCGGAGCACCCGGCTCCACGGCGGGCGGCATGAAGGTCACGACGCTGGCGGTTCTCATTGCCAACGCCATTGCCGCCTTCCGCAGGCGGGAGGATCCGCAGCTCTTCCACCGCAGATTGGAGACATCCACTGTCCGCAACGCCGCCGCCATTCTGCTGCTGTATCTGGTGCTGACCTTTGCGGGGGCGGCGGTCATCAGCATCGTAGAGGGACTTCCCATCGGCGCATGTCTCTATGAAACGGCTTCCGCCGCAGGCACGGTGGGACTGACGCTTGGCCTGACGCCGCAGTTGGGAACGCTGTCGCAGAGCATTCTCATCCTGCTGATGTATTTCGGGCGCGTCGGCGGGCTGACCTTGATCTATGCCGCGTTCTCCGGGCATGACCTGACCTATGCCCGCTATCCGCAGGGAAAAATTACCGTAGGCTGAAAGGAGCGCACAATGAAAACGGTATTATTGATCGGGCTGGGCCGCTTCGGGCGGCATCTTGCCATGCAGCTTAATGAGTTGGGCCATCAGGTGATGGCGGTGGACAGGGACGAGGAGCGCGTCAATGAATGTATGTCCTTTGTCACCAACGCACAGATCGGTGACAGCACCCGCGTGGACTTTCTGCGCTCACTGGGCGTGAGCAACTACGATGTCTGCTATGTCACCATCAGCGGGAATTTTCAGAATTCGCTGGAGACAACATCGCTGCTCAAGGAACTGGGGGCAAAGTATGTAGTGTCCCGCGCCGAGCGGGATGTGCAGGCGAAATTCCTGCTGCGCAACGGCGCGGACGCGGTCGCCTACCCGGAAAAGCAGCTGGCGAAGTGGGCGGCCATCCGCTATACCGCCAACCACATTTTCGGCTACATCGAGCTGGACGAGCAGCACGCCATTATCGAGGTTGCCGTGCCGGAGGATTGGCAGGGCCGCAGCGTCGGCGAGCTGGACATCCGCAGAAAATACGGCGTCAACATCCTCGGCGTAAAGCGGAACGGCAAAACCGATGTGAACATCTCACCGGAAACCGTGCTGGACGGAGATCTGACGTTGCTGGTGCTGGGAGAAAATCAAAAGCTGAAAAGATACTTCCACCTGTAAGAGCTGGTATAGGTAAAATCCTTAACATCCTTTAGCAGGCACCCTTCTTGACAGTGTGAAAAGAATGGTGTATCCTGCGCTCAAAAGGGAGCAGCTGGCACAGCTTTGTGTATCCGTCGGCGTCAGTACGAACCGTTTGGCTCCGCTGCGGATTGAAATGGCGAGACTTTTGCATCAATGGAGAGACATTGACGCAAAAGGCCTCGCCTTTTTTGCGTCTGTCGAAAGGAGTCACAGAACATGAAGCAGGAAAACAGGTATGGGAAAAATCCCGATCTTTTTCCCCGCTTTGCTTTTCGGCAAAAGCATGGTAAAATAATTCATGCCACCAATACACAGGGAGGAAACACCATGGAACAGCAATATGTATCTTACATCCGCGAGCAGCTGCATGCCGTGCTGGGGATCGACAGCCCCTCCGGCTGCACCGAGGAGGTCCAGCAGTACCTGTGCGACACGCTGCGCGCGATGGGCTATGCGCCGCGCCGGCTCGTCAAGGGCGGCGTGCACGTCACGCTCGGCGGCGAGGGCGAACCGCTCACGCTTCTGGCCCACGCCGACACGCTCGGCGCGGTCGTGCAGTACATCAAGCCCAACGGCCGCCTCGCCATCTCGAATATGACGCTGAACGTGCACAACGCCGAGGCCGAAAATGTGAAGGTCATCACGCGCTTCAACGGCGCGTATGAGGGCACGCTCCAGCTGTGCAACGCCTCGGTGCACGTCAACCCCGACCCGAATCAGGCGCGCGACCTGAACAAGAACATGGAGATCGTGCTCGACTACGACGTGAAAACGAAGGAGGATGTCGAAAAAATGGGCATCCTGCCCGGCGACGCGATCGCGCTCGAGCCGCGCCTTCGCATCACGGAGACCGGCTACGTCAAAAGCCGCTATCTTGACGACAAGGCTTCGGTCGTAGCGCTGCTGACGCTCGCCAAATGGGTCAGCGACAACCACATCCGGCTCAAACGCCGCGTAGACATGCTCTTTACCGTGTACGAGGAGATCGGCCACGGCGGCGCGTGCGGCATCGCGGACGACACGGTCGAGCTGCTCGCCGTGGACATGGGCTGCGTGGGCGACAACGTCACCTGCACGGAGCGTCAGGTATCCATCTGCGCCAAGGACAACAGCGGCCCCTACAACCGCGAGTTCGTCAACAAGCTCATCCGCTGCGCGCAGCAGGAAGCACTCGACTATGCGGTGGACATCTATTACAGCTACTCCTCCGACGCCTCCGTCGCCATCCGCACGGGCTACGACGTGCGCCACGCGCTGATCGGTCCCGGCGTTTACGCCTCCCACGGCTACGAGCGCACCCATCTTGACGGCATCTACAATACCTTCGCCCTTTTGAAGGCTTACGTTGAGCTGTAATTTTTCATTCAAAAAAGAAAACGGAGCGCGGGCATTTCGCCCCGCGTTCCGTTTTTTCTTTCGCATAGTGCGCTAAAATCTGCGCAAGCTATCTGCGGCAAACGCCAAAAATACGTTTCAGGAGGAATTCATCATGACCGATCATACCAACAATGGCTGCACCTGCACGCCCAATACCTCCATCCGCTGCGCCGTGACCAACTGCGCCAACCACTGCAAGGACGCCCAGTACTGCGGTCTGAACGCCATCCAGGTCGGCACGCACGAGGCCAACCCCACCATGGACCAGTGCACCGACTGCCAGAGCTTCAAAAAGCAGTAAGACCGATTCTCTGCGCCCGCGGGCGCAGACTACTTAGGAGGGACGGATGAAAAAATCGTCAAAATGCCGCGTTTCGGGCGCGGTCGCGGGCACAGTGAACGGGCTGTTCGGCGGAGGCGGCGGCATCCCGCTCGTGCTGCTGCTGCAAAGATGGGCGGGGCTCTCGGAAAAGGCGGCGTTCGCCACCTGCGTGGCGGTCATCCTGCCGGTGTGCCTCGTCTCCGCGCTCGTTTACTTCTTCCGCAGCGCGCTGCCGCTTGAAGAGGCCCTGCCGTATCTTCTCGGCGGGCTCGCGGGCGGGCTGATCGGCGGCAGGCTCTTCAAAAACGTCTCAAATCTGTGGCTCAGGCGCGTTTTCGCGCTGTTTCTGCTCTACGGAGCGGCGAGGTATCTTCTATGACGGCATGGCTCCTGCGCGCGCTCTGCGGGCTTCTGACGGGCATCCTCTCGGCCTGGGGCATCGGCGGCGGGACGCTGCTGCTTTTGTGCATGACGCTCTTTTTCGGCGTGGAGCAGCGCACGGCGCAGGCGATCAACCTGCTCTACTTCCTCCCCACGGCGGGCATGTCGCTCTTCGCACACCGGAAAAACGGGTATCTCGACACTGCCGCGCTGCGCGCGGCCATCCCGGCGGGCGTGCTCTGCGCGCTTCTTGCCGCGCTTGCCGCGACAACACTCGACACCGCCGTGCTCCGCAGGCCCTTCGGTCTTTTTCTTCTGTACGCGGGAGCGTCGATCCTTTTTGAAAAGCCGCCAAAAAGCAAACAAGAAACGCCGTGAAACATCACGGCGTTTCTTGTTATTTAGGTGATTCAAATACGCAGCGCTGTTTCCAGCGCGATATAGAGCTTGCCAAGGTCGTGATTCGCACCGCGAAGGTCTGCGACATCATAGCCGCTCTCTTCCAGTACGTCTCCCGCTTCGAGAAAATCGTAAAGCGCCAGGCCGTAGAAGCTGCAAACTGCCTGTACACCGGCAAGCTCCATCTCCACAGCGATGCAGCCCTCGTTCCTTCGCTGCGCGACAAGGCCCGCGGTCTCGCGGATCATGGCATCCGTCGTCCAGACCCGGCCCGTCACATGCGGGATGCCCAGCTCCGCAAAGATAACCGAGAGCTTCTGCGCGTTTTCGACCGCGATATAGTCGGAGGGTGCGGCAAAGTAGTACGAGCAGCCCTCGCCGCGGTAGCTTTCCGTCGGAACGATGAACCTGCCCTTTGTCGCTTCCCTGTTCAGGCTCCCGCAGGAGCCGAACATCACGAACTTCGACGCGCCGGTGATCCAGCTCGCCTCATAGCACTCCGATGCGGCGGCAGCCGAACCGATGCCCGAGAGGTAAAAGGCAATGTCCATACCCTTGTAGTTCATCCGGTAGATGGGGATGTTTCCGTTGCACGCGCCGATAAGACCGATCCTTTCGCAGGAAAACGTATTCAGTAAATGCTGATAGATCTTCTGTGAAAAGACGATCAGGCACGTTTCGACAAGGTGCTTCCGCTCGCCGTAAAAATCCCGCAGACTGATGACGGGCTCGGTTTTGTCGTCGAAGCAATCGGTGATCATAATACTTACCTCTGACCCGTCAGCTTTTCAAGCGCGTCCTTGGCGGCCATCTGCTCGGCTTCCTTTTTGCTGCGGCCCGCGCCTTTGCCGACGCTCGTGCCGTTGAGCAGCACCTCAAAATAGAAGGTCTTGTCGTGGTCCGGGCCGCTCTCGTCAAACTGGCGGTAGGAAAGCGTCTGGTTCGGCGTGCGCTGCACGAACTCCTGCAGGTTCGTCTTATAGTCGCGGCGCTTCTCCTCGGCCACGTCCTCGCGCTCGGTATCGAGCAGCACGCGGTGGATGAGCGCGCTCGCCGCGCTGATGCCGCCGTCGAGATACACCGCGGCAAAGACCGCCTCGGTCGCATCTGCCAGGATGGACGGACGCGTGCGCCCGCCGCAGCCCTCCTCGCCGTTGCCGAGCTTTAAATACTTCCCCAACTCCAGCCGCTGCGCGACCTCGTGCAGGCTGTCCTCGCACACGAGCAGCGCGCGGATGCGCGTCAGCTCGCCCTCCGGGGCGTTCGGGTGCTTGGCGAACAGATACTCCGCCGTCACAAAGCCGAGCACGCTGTCGCCCAGAAATTCCAGGCGCTCGTTGCTGAAAAAGTGCGCGCCGCGGTGCTCGTTGGCATACGAGCTGTGGCGCAGCGCCTCGTCCAGCAGCGCCGGATCTTTAAAATGATACTGCAGTTTCTTTTCCAGCTCCTGCATCATGTTCCCTCCTGATAAAAGGACGCCCCGCGCAAAGCGGGGCGGCTTTCTTCTTTTTAACCGAGCTTCGCGCTCAGGTAGCGCACGCAGTCGCCGACCGTTTTGAGCGAGGTGAGCTCCTCCTCGGGGATCTCATCGACATCGAATTCCTCTTCCATGGCCATCACCAGTTCGACAAGGTCCACGGAGTCGGCGCCGAGATCTTCCTCAAACGAGCTGTCCATCGTGACCTCATCGGGGTCGAGCGCGAACTGCTCCACGATCAGCTTCTGCATCGTTTTGAAAATTTCTTCGGGACTCATAGGTAATATCTTCCTCTCACGGTTTTGGTTCTTCCAAATGATACGGCAAAGGCTGTGCCGTGTCAATACCCTTTTTGCCGCTTTTGGGCATTCGCCGTGTTATGTTTCCTGCCGGATGCGCATTTTGTCAATATTGCGCTCAATATCGCCGATAATGCCGCTCTGCGCGACCTCCATCGCCTGACGCACCGCGTTGCAGAAGCCCGCCTCGCTCGCGCTGCCGTGTGCCTTGACGACAGGCTTCGAAATGCCGAGCAGCGCCGTGCCGCCGACCTCGTTTGCGTCGAGCATCTTCTTAAAGCCCGCAAGCTGGCCCTTGAGCAGCAGCGCCGCCAGCTTCGTGCCGGCGCTGTGCAGGAGCATCTCCTTGAGCTTGATGGAAAGGAGCTTGCCCGTGCCCTCGATGCTCTTGAGCATGATGTTGCCGCTGTAGCCGTCGGCCACGATCACGTCGCACTCGCCGAGCATCGCTTCCTTGGCCTCGATATTGCCGGTGAAGTTGAGGTGGCCCGCCTCGCCCGCTTCCCTGAGCTTCTGATACGTTTCGCGGCGCAGCTCGTCGCCCTTGCTCTCCTCTGCGCCGATATTGAGAAGGCCCACGCGCGGTTCCGCGACGCCGAGCACCTTCTGCGCGTAGTAGCTGCCAAGATACGCGAACTGCAGCAGATATTCGACCGTGCACTCGGCGTTCGCGCCGCAGTCGATGAGCACGGCCTTGCCCTTCGCCGTCGGGATCGTGGGGGCGAGCGCCGCGCGGCGCAGGCCGCGGATGCGCTTGACGACGAGCGTCGCGCCCGCAAGGAGCGCGCCCGTGCTGCCCGCGCTGACAAAGCCGTCCGCCTCGCCGTTTTTGAGCATCGTCAGCCCCACGGTGAGGGATGAGTCCTTCTTGTGCTTGAAGGCCGTGGCCGGGTCGTCGCAGATCTCGACGACCTCCGTCGCGTTCGCGATCTCCACGCCCTTGGGAAGCTCCTGATATCCGCACTCCCGCGCCGCGCGCAGGATGTCTTCTTCCCTTCCGGCAAGGACGATGTCCGCGCCGTATTTTTCGTGCGCCATCAGCGCGCCCTTGACGGGCGCGGCGGGGGCGAGATCGCCGCCCATGGCATCGACAATGATCTTCATGAGATCACTCCTTTCTGTCGCCCAGCACCGTCTCGCGCAGGCCGTCGATCAGCGCGAGCGAGCGCTCGGCAAGCTGCGCGTTTTTCACGCGCTTGCCGCCCTTGACGCGGCGGCCCAGCGGCGGCATGATGCCGAAGTTCACGTTCATCGGCTGGAAGTCTGAAACGGTGGTATCGCTGATGTAAAGCCCCAGCGCGCCGATGGCCGTCTCGCGCGGGAAGTCCGCGGGCGGCTCGCCAAGGAGCCTTCTCGCCATCTCCACGCCCGCGAGAAAGCCCGACGCGGCGGACTCGATATAGCCCTCCACGCCCGTCATCTGCCCGGCGAAGGCGATTCGCTCGTCGGCGATCAGGCGATAATAGCAGTCGAGCATCCCCGGCGAGCGGAGATAGGTGTTGCGGTGCATCACGCCGTAGCGGACAAAGTCCGCGTCGTGCAGCGCGGGGATCATCGAAAAGACGCGCTTCTGCTCGGGAAAGCGCAGATGCGTCTGGAAGCCGACAAGGTTGTAGACGCTGCCCTGCGCATTGTCGCGCCGCAGCTGAACGACGGCGTAGGGCTCCTCGCCCGTTTTCGGGTCGCGCAGGCCGCGCGGCTTGAGCGGGCCGTAGCAGAGCGTGTCGTGCCCGCGCCGGGCCATGACCTCGACGGGCATGCAGCCCTCGAAGACGTTTTTATCCTCGAAGCCGTGCACCGGCGCTTCCTCGGCGGTCGTGAGCGCGCGCCAGAACGCGTCGTACTCCTGCTCCGTCATGGGGCAGTTGATATAGTCCGCCGTGCCCTTATCGTAGCGCGAGGCGAAAAACGCCGAATCCATATCAACGCTCTCGAACGTCACGAGCGGGGCGGCGGCGTCAAAGAAGTTCAGCGTGTGGCCGTCGCCGATCTTTTCGGCGATGGCGGCGGCGAGCGCGTCGCTCGTCAGCGGTCCCGAGGCGATGATAACGTTCCCCTCCGGGATCTGCGTCACCTCGCCGGGCACGACCGTGATGTTCGGGTGGGAGCGGATCTTCTCCGTCACAAGGTCCGAAAAGCCGTAGCGGTCCACCGCCAGCGCGCCGCCCGCCTCCACGCGCGTTGCGTCCGCGCAGGCCATGATGAGTGAATCGAGGCGGCGCAGCTCCTCTTTAAGAAGGCCCACCGCGTTTTCGATCTGGTCCGAGCGCAGCGAGTTCGAGCAGCAGAGCTCGGCAAACGAGTCGGTGTGGTGTGCGGGCGTTTTCTTTTCGGGCTTCATTTCATGCAGCGTCACGGAAATGCCGCGCTGCGCGAGCTGCCAGGCAGCCTCGCAGCCGGCAAGGCCGGCGCCGATCACAGTTACTTGCATCAGTTCTCTTCCTTCTCCGCGGTTTTCTTCGCCGCGGACTTTGCGGTGGTCTTCTTAGCGGCCGTGGTTTTTTTGGCGGCGGTCTTCTTTGCCGCCGTCTTTTTCGCGGGCGCTTCCCCGCCGTCCTCGGCAGCCTTTTTTGTCGTTTTCTTCGCCGCCGCGGTCTTGCTTGCGGTCTTTTTGGCGCTCGCGGCCTTCGCGGCCGTTTTCTTCGCCGCCGTCTTTTTGGCCGCGGGCTTCTTCGTGTCAGCCGCTTCCGCCGCGCTCTCCGCCGCCTCGGCGGTCTCCGCGCCCTCTTCCGCAGTCTCGGCACTCTTCTTTTTCACGTAGCCGCGCTGATCCTCGGGTACGAAGCGCGCGCACGCGGGGTTGATGCAGTACGGACGCTTGAAGCCCTTGCCCGCCTTTTTGAACATCGTCTGTCCGCACTCGGGGCAGTCGTCTTTCGTCGGCACGTCCCAGGTCATGAAGTCGCACTTCTTCTCCGGGTCGCTGCTGGTGGAGAATTCGCAGGCATAGTAGGTGTACTGCTTGTTCGTCTTTTTGCTCACGCCGGTGCGCTTCATCATGCGCCCGCCGCACTTGGGGCAGCGGCCCGGCATTTCGATGACAAGGGGCTTGGTGAACGTGCACTCGGGATAGCCGGGGCATGCCAGGAAGCGGCCGAAGCGCCCGCTCTTGATGACCATATTGCGCCCGCAGATATCGCACTTTTCCTCGCTCACCTCGTCGGGCACCTTGATGCGCACGCCCTCGAGCGCCTTCTCGGCGTTTTCAAGGTCGCGCTCAAAGCCGCCGTAGAAATCGCTGACAACGTCCTTCCACGGCGTTTTGCCCTCCTCGACGGTATCGAGCTTCTGCTCCATGCGGGCGGTGAACTTCATATCCACGATATCGGGGAAGCGCTCCTCCATCAGTCCCGTCACCACCTCGCCGAGGGGCGTGGGGCGCAGATACTTGCCGTCCTTGATGACGTATTCGCGGTCCAGGATCGTCGAGACCGTGGGCGCGTAGGTCGAGGGACGGCCGATGCCGTTCTGCTCCATGGCGCGGATGAGCGTTGCGTCCGTGTAGCGCAGCGGCGGCTGGGTGAAGTGCTGGAGCGGCTCGAACTTTTCAAGCGTCAGCCCCTGCCCCTCCTCGAGCGGCGGCAGCGTGCCGGCCTTTTCCTCCTTGGCGTCGTCGTCGCGCGACTCTTCATAAACGGCGGTATAGCCGGAGAACTTGAGGTTGCTGGCGCTCGCGTGGAACTCGTGCGCGTTCGCCCTGATCTCGACGCTCACGCTGTCGTACACGGCGTTCGCCATCTGGGAGGCGAGAAAGCGGCTCCAGATCAGGCGGTAGAGCCGGTACTGCTCGCCCGTGAGGTCGCCCTTGATCTGCTCGGGCGTGAGGTTCACGTCCGAGGGGCGGATGGCCTCGTGCGCGTCCTGCGCACCGGCCTTGGCCTTGTAGTGGCGGGCGGCCTTGGGGTAGTAATCCTGCCCGTAGCGGCCCAGAATGAAGGTCTTTGCCGCGGCGATGGCCTCCTCGGAAATGCGCAGCGAGTCGGTACGCATATAGGTGATGAGGCCCACTGTGCCCTCGCCCGTGATGTCCACGCCCTCGTAGAGCTGCTGGGCGATGGCCATGGTGCGGCGCGGGGTCATGTTGAGCTTGCGCGAGGCCTCCTGCTGTAAAGTCGAGGTGGTGAACGGCAGGGACGGGGAGCGCTGCTTGTCCGTGCGTTTGATGTTCGTCACGGTAAAGGGCGCATCGCCGATATCGGCGATGATGGCGTCCACCTGCCCGCCGGACGCGGGCTCGACCTTTTTGCCGTCCTTTCCGTAGTAGTGCGCTTCAAAGGTCCTGTGGGACTTCTCGTCCGTGAGGTCCACGTCGAGCGTCCAGTATTCCTGCGGCTCAAAGGCCTGGATCTCCTTTTCGCGGTCATCGACCATGCGCGCGGCGACGGACTGCACGCGGCCCGCGGAAAGGCCGCGGCGGATCTTTTTCCACAGCAGCGGGCTGAGCTGATAGCCCACGATGCGGTCGAGCACGCGGCGTGCCTGCTGCGCGTCCACAAGGTCCTGATCGATCGCGCGCGGCTCCTTGATGCTCTCGGAAACGACCTTTTTTGTGATCTCGTTGAAGGTCACGCGCTTGGCCTTTTCATCATCCAGATTCAAAAGCGCCTTCAGGTGCCAGGAGATCGCCTCGCCCTCGCGGTCCGGGTCCGTTGCGAGATAGACGATGTCGCTGCTCTTGGCCGCTTTTTTCAGCTCGCTGATGAGCTCTTCCTTGCCGCGGATGGGCTGATAGACCGGCTCGAAGCCGTGCTCAATGTCCACGCCGAGCTTGCTTTTGGGCAGGTCGCGCAGGTGGCCCATGCTGGCCTTGACCTCATAATCCTTGCCCAGATATTTGCCGATGGTTTTCGCCTTTGCCGGGGACTCGACGATCACCAGATGTTTTTTCGCCATTTCGTTTTATTCCTCCAGTATGACTTGCAGGGAAAAATGCTTGCCGCCGCCCTGTTCGACGAAGCCCTCCAGCTCCAGCATCGTCAGCGCGGAAAGCACGCGGCGCGTGGGGAGGTCCGTTTGTTCAATGATATCGTCCACCTGCATCGCGCCGCCTTTGAGCGCGCGCAGGATCGTGATCTGATCATCCGTGAGCCCTGCGTCGTTTTTCGCAAGGTCCAGTCTCGGAAGAGCGGGCGTCTCCGCCGCTTCCTCCTTCTTTGCGCGCGACTGCTCCTCGCGCGCCTGATAGCCGAGCGTGCGCGGGAGCTCCACGCGCTCGCCAAGGATTTTGTGCGGGTACATCGCTTCGTATTCTCGCAGCACGTCCCAGCTGTCGGTGATGAGGGCCGCCGCGCCGTCCGCAACAAGCCGGTTGCAGCCGCGGCTCATGGGCGCGTCGATGGGGCCGGGGACGGCAAACACGTCGCGTCCCTGCTCGAGCGCCGTCCCCGCCGTGATGAGCGCGCCGCTCTTTTCGGGCGCTTCCACCACGACGGTGCCAAGGCTCAGGCCGCTGATGATGCGGTTGCGCGCGGGAAAATGCCATGCTTCCGCCGCGCTCCCGGGCGGATACTCGCTCACGAGCGCGCCGGAGGCGGCGATATCGCGATAGAGCCATTCGTTCCCCGCGGGATAAACAACATCGACGCCGCAGCCGAGCACGGCGACGGTTTTCCCGCCCGCGCGCAGCGCGCCGCGGTGCGACGCGGAATCGATGCCCGCGGCCGCGCCGGAAACGACGATCGCCCCCTGCTTACATAAGCCGTAGGCGATCTTTTCCGCCGCTTCGACGCCGTAGGGCGTTGCTTTGCGCGTGCCGACCATGGCGAGCGTGACCTCCTCGTCGATGACGGGGAGATTGCCCTTCACATAGACCAGCACGGGCGGCTCGAAGATGCTGCGCAGGCGCAGGGGATAGTCCGCGTCCTGCATCGTCAGCAGCCGCAGCCCCAGGCGCGAGCACGCGCCGAGGATGCGGTCGGCCTGCTCCGTCGATTTTTCCGCGAGCAGCGCGGTCTGGCGCAGCTCGATGCCGGGAACAAGGCGGTATTCGTCCTCATCGGCATAGTAAACGTTCTCAGGCGTACCGAAATGGTCGAGCAGAAGAAGCTTTGAGCGGTTCGTCAGTCCCTTGACCTCCGAGAGCCACACCCAGTATTTAAGCCCTGCCATTTCGGCACCTCCTTCGTTTTTACCGGTACATCTCCCACAATACGACCGTCGCCGCAGCCGCCGCGTTGAGCGATTCGCAGCGCGGGCTCATGGGAATTTTGAGCGTCCTTTCGCACGCGGAGAGCAGCTGCTGCGATAGCCCCCGCCCCTCGCTGCCGATGGCAACCGCCGCGCGCGAGAGGTCCGCGCGCGCAAGCGGCACGGTGTCCTTGCGCAGCGCCGTGCCGTAGAGCGGCACGCCGCTTTTCTGGAGCAGCGCGAAAAGCTCCTCCGGCGACGCGCTGTAGGCCTCGCGGCGGAAGACCGCGCCCATCGTGGCGCGCGCCGTCTTGGGGTTATAGAGGTCGGCGCAGGCGTTGACCAGAAACACCCCGTCGCACTCAAACGCGTCCGCCGTGCGCAGGATGGTGCCGACGTTTCCGGGGTCCTGCACGCCGTCGAGCACCAGATAGTGCCTGCCCGAAAGCGTTTCGGGCAGCTTCGTCTCCGGCAGCGCGACGGTGAAGAGCGCGCCCTGCGGCGTTTCCATGGGGCTTACAGAGCGCATGAGCTCCTCGCTCACGCGCACGGCGCGTACGTCCTCCGGCAGCGCCGGGATCGTAATGCCATCCGAGAACACCGCCGTCCGGACCGGCGCGCCCCATTTGAGCGCTTCGTCCAGAAGCTTCGTCCCGTCGCAGACGTATTCGCCGCTCTTTTTTCGATAAGACCGGGAGGAGGCGAGCTTGCGCAGGTGCGTCATCAGCGCGTTCTGCCGGCTCGTGATGGTTTCCACGTTCATTTTTCTTCTCTTCTCCCGCTTTCTTATTTAATATGTATCACACTATATTATTAACCCCTCCGTTTTGTCAAGCAAAAGAATGCGCAAAACGGCGCGGGATTTTCGACGATTCCCGCGCCGCCGTCTTTACAGTGCGGCAAATGTTGTGGTACACTAAGCGCATAAATCCCATTATTGACCAGCTAAGGAGGTATCTCATGGAATCTGCAAAATCGCGCTTTCTGCGCTATGTGACCTATTATACAACGTCTGACGGCTTTACCGGCGCCTCGCCCTCCACCGAACGGCAGAAGGACCTCGGCCGCGTGCTGATGCAGGAGCTCGAAGCGCTCGCGCTCGAGGATGTTCATATGGACAGCTGCGGCAACGTGCTCGCAACGCTCCCCGCGAGCGAGGGCGTGGACGCGCCCGTCGTCGCGCTCATCTCCCACATGGACACCGCGCCCGACGCTTCGGGCGAGAACGTCAAGGCCCGCATCGTCCGCTACGAGGGCGGCGAGCTCAAGCTGAATGACACTGTCTCTCTCACCGAGGCGCTCTGCCCCGGCCTTGAAAGCCACATCGGCGACGAGCTGATCGTGACCGACGGCACGACGCTGCTCGGCGCGGACGACAAGGCCGGCATCGCCGAAATCATGGCCGCAGTGGAGACGATCCTTGAAAAGGGCCTGTCCCACGGCGAGGTGCGCGTCATCTTCACGACCGACGAGGAGATCGGCAACGGCGTGGACGGGCTCGACGTGCAGGAGCTCGGCTGCGACTACGGCTACACCGTGGACGGCGGCCCGCTCGGCGAGATCGAGTATGAAAACTTCAACGCCGCCTCCGCCGTTCTGACGGTGCACGGCGTGGGCGTGCACCCCGGCAGCGCCAAGGGCGTGATGGTCAACGCCGCGACCGTGGCGATGGCCTTCCACGCGATGCTGCCCGCGGACGAGGTCCCCGAGAAGACCGAGGGCTACGAGGGCTTCTTCCACCTCACCGACATGGAGGGCGGCATGGCCGAAGCGACGCTGCGCTATATCATCCGCGACCACGACCGCGAGCGCTTCGAAGAGAAGAAGGCGCTCTTCGCCGACTGCGCCGCGCGCATCAACGAGATCTACGGCGACGGCACGGCCGAGGTTTCCATCACCGACAGCTACTACAACATGAAGGAGAAGATCCTCCCCCACTTCCACCTCATCGAGCGCGCGGAGAACGCCTTCCGTGCAAACGGCGTTACGCCCATGTGCGTGCCCATCCGCGGCGGCACGGACGGCGCGCGCCTTTCCTGGGACGGCCTGCCCTGCCCCAACCTCTCCACCGGCGGCTACAACTTCCACGGCGTGCGCGAGTGGATCCCGGCGGAGAGCCTGGGCGCGATGACAAGCGTGCTCGTCACGCTGGTCGAAAGCTTTGCGGAGGAAAAGGAGTAAGCCATGAACGTTTCTGAAAAGCTCGCGCTGCTGCGCGCGGAAATGGCAAAGCGCGGCATCGGCGCCTATGTCGTCGTGACCGACGACTTCCACGCATCCGAATATGTGGGCGCGCACTTCAAGGCGCGCGAATACCTCTCCGGCTTCACCGGCTCCGCCGGCACGCTCGTCGTGCTGCCGGATTCCGCCGCGCTGTGGACCGACGGGCGCTACTTTTTGCAGGCCTCGCAGCAGCTTGCAGGCAGCGGCATCGAGCTGATGCGCATGGGCGAGCCGGGCGTGCCCGAGATCGCCGACTTCCTGCGCGACCACGTGGCCGAAAACGGCTTCATCGGCTTCGACTCGCGCACGATCAGCAATGCCTTCGCCCGCACGATCGGCGAAAAGACGTGCGAAAAGCACATCCGCTTCGCGGGCGGCGAGGACCTTGTCGATCTCGTGTGGGCGGACCGCCCCGCGCTCTCCTGCGAGCCGGTGTGGGCGCTGGATGTAAAGTACGCGGGCCTGACGCGCGCGGAAAAGCTCCAGAAGGTGCGCGAGAAGATGGCGGAGCTCGGCGCGGACGTGTTCGTCATTCCCGCGCTCGACGAGGTCGCGTGGCTTCTGAACCTGCGCGGCGGCGACGTGCTTTACACGCCGGTGTTCCTCTCGTATCTGCTGCTCGAGCGCGATAAGGCCACGCTCTGCGTGCAGAGAAAGGCCGTGAGCGCGGAGATCGAGGCGCAGCTCAAAACCGACGGCGTAGCCCTCGCCCCCTATAACGACATTTATGCGCTCGTCGCGGCGCTGCCCGCCGGCACGCGCGTGCTGCTCGACGGCGCGAGCGCCAACTACCGCATCACGCAGAGCGTTCCCGCGGGCGCGGAGACGATCGACCGCCCCAGCCCCATCCAGCTCATGAAGGCGATGAAGCACCCCGCCGAGCAGGAGAACGAGCGTCTTGCCCACATCAAGGACGGCGTGGCCGTCACGCGCTTCATCTACTGGCTCAAGCACACGATCGGGCGCGAGCCGGTCACGGAGCTGAGCGCGGCGAAAAAGCTCGAGGGTCTGCGCGCCGAAGGCGAGCATTACCTCGAGCAGAGCTTCGATCCCATCCTCGCCTACGGCCCGCACGGCGCGATCGTCCACTATGAGCCGACCGAGGAGACGGACATTCCCCTCGAGATGCACAGCTTCTGCCTGGCCGACACCGGCGCGCAGTATCTTGAGGGCACGACCGACATCACCCGCACCATCGCGCTGGGCGCGCTGACGGAGGAGGAAAAGCGCGTTTACACGCTCGTGCTGCGCGGTCATCTCCAGCTGGGCGCGGCAAAGTTCCTCTACGGCTGCACGGGCGAAAACCTTGACATGCTCGCCCGCACGCCGCTGTGGGAAGCCGGTCTTGACTACAACCACGGCACGGGCCACGGCGTCGGCTTCGTTCTCGGCGTGCACGAGGGTCCCGAGCGCGTGCACTGGAACGTGCTGCGCCAGAAGAACCACTGCGTCATCGAAGAGGGCATGATCTTCTCGGACGAGCCGGGCATCTACCTCTCCGGCAAGTTCGGCGTGCGCATCGAAAACCTTGTCGTCGTGCGCGAGGCCGGGCGCACGGAGTTCGGCCGCTTCTTAAAGCTCGAGCCGCTGACGCTCGTGCCCTACGACCGCGACGCGATCGATCTCTCGCTTCTCACCTCCCGCGATGCGGAGCTTCTCAACGCCTACCACGAAAAGGTCTATGCCGCCATCTCGCCGTATCTCACGGGCGACGAGCTTGCGTGGCTCAGGGACGTGACCGCGCCAATCAGCCTGTGACCTGATTTTCGCAAAACTTACAAAAAAAGAAGCAGGACTGCGATGCAGTCCTGCTTCTTTTATTTTTCTTAGTACAGCTTTGCGCCGGCGGGAATGTCGTCATCGACCATCAGGAAGTTGAGACGCTCCTCCCCGTCCACGTGATGAACGGCGGAGATCAGCATGCCGCAGGAGTCGATGCCCATCATCTTGCGCGGGGGCAGGTTGACGATGGCGATCGCGGTCTTGCCGACGAGGTCCTCGGGCTCGTAATAGTCGTGGATGCCGGAAAGGATGATGCGGTCGGTGCCCGAGCCGTCGTCGAGGACGAACTTTAAGAGCTTCTTGCTCTTTGGCACGGCGGTGCACTCCTTGATCTTGACCGCGCGGTAGTCGGACTTGGCGAAGGTGTCGAAATCGACCTGCTCTTCGAAGATCGGCTCGTTTTCGACCTTGTCCACCTCCTCCGCGGGGTGCGCGTTCTTGGGCTTGACAAAGCCGGTCGCGCCGGTGGGCTTCACGGCGGGAGCGGGCGCTTCGGCCTTTTCCTCGGCCTTCTCGCTCTTCTTGGGCATGTCCGTCGGCTTCATCGTCGGGATTTTTGTTGCGGTTCTCTCATTTGCGGAAATAAGTTGTTCTAACGGGCATTAAAGCCGTTTGGAAAGGCTTAAAAACAACTTTTTCGGACTCATTTACAGCAATTTGGCACTCAAATGATGTATGTTTTGATGTAAATGATGTAAGTCGAACTATGAAACCCGGCAAATCTCCACTGATATTATTATATTCAAATGCCGCCCGAAAGTCAACCGACAAGCCAAATCCCATTATAAACGTACATAAATAAAGAGAGCATACTTTCCAAAAGGAATTGTATGCTCTCAGTCTATTTGATTGTTACTGTGCCTTGAAGTAATTATCAAGTCCTTTGAACTCTGATGTTTTCAACTCTTTGGTAACATCGGTGTATATATTCAGCGTGGTTGAAATATCCGTATGTCCGAGTGCGTCCTGAATGACCTTTATATTAACTCCGGCTTCGCACATTCTCGTTGTGAATGTATGTCTGAGTGAATGGCAGCTAAAATGTGGTAACAGCACTTCGGGTTCTTCCGATTTTTCAAACTGCTCATCGTTGCAGTCACGGATAATGCGGCGGATTGCTTTATTCAATGTTGCTTGGTGCTGTGCCTGTCCAAAACGATTGATAAAGATTGGTAATTTATCATATGTAAATTTTCGAGCCGCATAAGCCCACCAAAGCGGCGCACCTCGGCTACCCCAATTCTTGGGCGGAGAAAGGAAAAGTTCATAGCCAAAATGCTGTCCTTTTTCCCGAAAGCGTAGAAAAGGCATTGTCTTATTCAAATCGCTGAATAGATTAGGCGATTCCTTAATCTGTTCAGCCATAAATAGGTAGTGATTATCTCCGCAACCAAGCACCGATTTTTCAAAGCCGATAATATCCCAATCCGGAAACAATTCTTTTCCTGCTTTGTCGAAGCATTCATAGGCTGCTTGATTATGTAGAATATCATTATAGGTCAATTTTTCGTATGGTATAGGCATAATCAACCCTCACAATCTCATTTTTGCTTATTCGTGCAGGAAAACCTTAATATAAATCTTTACCCACGAGCCTTTCTTTTCTTTTGAAGTAATCTTCCCGAAAAGGAGCTTTCCGGCGTCCATCAGTCGAGCAAATATTACATTGTCCTGCTTCGGTACATAGCCAATTTTTACTCCGTCAACAGTCTTAATGACAATCGCTTGCTTATCATACCGATTATCGGGTTCTCTGAAAAATTCCAACCTGTCATCGACATTCAGATGTGGTTCTAATTCTTCGATACCTTCAATATGGGTCGTTCCTGCCACATAGGTGTCAAAAAGAAATATGTCCTTTTCAAAAGGCTTTGGTATGGAAATTTCTCTGTTTTTTCCGTGTAATAGCCCTACAAGTCCGCTACCGCCAGTTTTAACCAAATCGCCCATAATCTCACCTCAACATCTCTTCGATTTTTGCCTTATAAATCGAGATAAGCTCGTTATATTGTTCAAGAATACTTTCAAGTTCTTGCTTTTTCTGCTCAGTTTTCTTTGTATCCTCAAGAATATCCTTCATCGTGTATTCACTTCGATTGCTACCTGTTCGGACGGGATAAATACATCAATAGGAATACCGAGTAGCCTGTCTGAACCGAGTTCGATTTTTAAGCCTTTCATTTTTGCGTAGTAACTAATCGCAAGTGCAGGAAACAAAGACCTATACTCCTGTTCGCACTCTCTGCAACCTTTGCCGAGAACAGCACGCTCGATTATCTTCATACTCCAAGAGTGTCCGTATTTGCATTTCCACCAAGCCCTCTTTGACGAGTTTCTTGAAATCTCCGTGGGTTTTAATCTGTTTAATTCATAATCCCACTCAGCAAGCAATTCTCTATCTGAAGTTGCAAGGTCATTGTATCCTGTAAGAACTGCTCTTTCTGCGCACACGGGGCATACCGTTCCTTTGACACGGGCGTTGATAACCGACTTCCACTCGTTTCCGCATTTCTTGCAATGCCACCATAAACTGTTACTCATATCAAAACCTCCGCTTCCTCTGTGATTAGAGTATATGAGGTTTCGGCTTTTTATTGTAGTTTGCGAAAGCGTCCGTAAATGAAAAAGCCCTTTGAGAAAAGATTTCTCCTCTCTCAAAGGGCTTGAATGAATTACTTTTATAGGTTTCTTTGAAAAATCACCATATCCACCAACCTGACGCCACATTCAAATATCGGGTGGTCATAATTATCTGTAAAAAAGTTTGGTATAATGTGAGAGCGAACAAAGCCGCACTTTTCATAAAATGGAACTGTCAGAGGACTGTCGCCCGTTCCGACCTGTAAAACAGAATATTTATCGGCATACTCTTTAACAATAAAATCAATCAAGGCTTTGGCATAGCCTTTGCCTTGATATTCGGGAGCGGTTGCAATATTCTTTATTTCAAGAATACCATCGCCCTCATCGGTCACGACACATTCAGCTTTCACGCCGTTATCGTCAAGCACATACATAGCGCCTCTTTCAAGATAGCGGTCTATCATATTTTCCTGTTCATCTGCCAACAGCAGTAATGAAAGAAACTGTTTTTTATTTTTAATAACCTCTGTGATTATCATTGTTTATTCCTGCAAATTTCGTTTTAACGCTCTACAACTACCGTAAGCAATATCAAATCATCGTCGCCGGTATTTGTGATACTATGCTCTGAACCTTTTTTACAGATATGACAAGTACCTGCTTTCAGAATTTCCTCTTGACCGTCGCAAACTGCTTTACCTGTTCCAGACAGGACATAATTTATATCATCGCTCGTTTCGTGCCTATGAAGCCCGATTGAACCACCGGGATGAATTTTTGTCGGGATTATTTTTCCTTGCTCATCCATAAACATTCTTGCGCTCAATGTGCCTGTGCCACCGTTCATACCGGGTATTGTTATTTCCTTTGTTTCATTAAAGTCTATCAGCATTTTTTACCTCCGTATATTCTTAAAATGGGCAATCCCGATTGGGACTGCCCATTTATCTTGAAAATTATGCGATTTTTTCGTCCCTGCACAAATTCACGCATCAAATGATGTAAGTTTGATGTAAATCACTGCTTTTTGGAATTTTCAGCATTTGAAGCACATCCCGTTTATTTGGTTAAACGGTACATCGTTACATCAGCTTAATAGAGCTTTGCACCTGCCGGAATATGGTCATCTACCATCAAAAGATGGAGCTTTTCTTCGCCTTCTTCTTCGTGAATGGCGGAAAGCAGCATACCGCAGGAATCAATGCCCATCATTGCTCTTGGAGGAAGATTTGTGATAGCGATAAGTGTCTTACCGACAAGTTCTTCCGGCTCATAATATGCGTGAATACCGCTTAAAATGGTGCGGTCTGTGCCTGTTCCGTCATCAAGAGTGAACTGCAAGAGCTTCTTTGACTTCGGTACTGCTACGCATTCTTTAACCTTTACTGCTCTGAAATCCGACTTTGAGAATGTATCAAAATCGACCTGTTCTTCAAACAAAGGCTCGATTTTAACCTTAGAGAAATCAATCTTTTCAGGCTCTTTCTTCATTTCCTCTGCTGGCTGATTTTTTACATCATTGCCCTTGTTTACATCATTCAAGGGCTTCATTGTCGGGATACAAAAAATGCTTTCATATTTTCGTCCCGAAACGCCTTAAACCTTACCATTCCGGCATATCTCTTTTTTAGCATTTCCCATATTGGATTAAACTTTACCATGATGTATCGGCTTAATGGAGACTAAATTGGAGACTTCGGCGAAAAGGTTTCATTGTTTTGAAAGCGAGAAGCTTTCTTTGCGGATAAATTATTATAGCACAGAAATCCCGAAATTTCAAGATGTACGGGCATTTTGCGCTTGAGAAAAAGACAAGGAAGAGTTGCCTATTGAGGTTAGCTCTTCCTTTTTCAATTACTCAGTATCATCAGGAACATACTCCATGATGTCATCAGCCTTAACTCCTAAAGCATTACAAATCGCAAAAACAACATCGGTAGTGATGTGCTTGTCGTTTGCTATCTTATACATCTGATAGTGAGTCAGATGTGCAGCTTCTTCTAAATCCTTTTTCATCATGTTCTTGTCTAAAAGGATGTGCCGCAGTTTCTTATAACTTATAGCCATGATAATCTCCTTTTCCAACGGTTCAGAACCGGAAGATACACACAGCCGTTCCAACAGAAAGCATCACTTCATTTGATCTATGATTGCTTCAAGGGCTTCAAGCTTTTCGGTTTTGAGACCTTTCATCTTCTTATAAAGTAAATCAAGCTTTCCGGGATCTTTATTATCTAAATCGAAGAATTCTGAGGGAGTGATGCCGAGATAATCGCAGATATAAAAGAAAACAGACATGGAAGGAAGATTGTGACCATTCTCAATATTGTTGATATAGCCGGGGCCTTGTCCAATGGACAAACTCATATCTCTTGCAGAGACGCCTTTTTTTGTTCTTAATTCGGCAAGTCTCTGAGGAAATTCCTCTTCGATGAGCATCATCTCACCCCCTATGTGTACTATTATATACTACACATAGGGCTAAACTATCCCGTTCATGAGGCAATGTGTATTGACATGTTCCGTTCAGCGGAATACAATATATATAAGTGTCCGATTTGTGATTATATCCGATGCTTTTGCAAGAAAAACTACATATCTTTGCCTTTGAGTCGCACTTCAACAAGTGGCTCCCACTGTGCTTTGTGAATAAGGTCATTATTATTTTCGTCGGGGAGATTGATAAACTCTCCGACGTCTTTATCTGCAAAACCACCGTAGAAGTAATCAGACGGGCTATCAAAGCACGGCACAATTCCTACCTTTCCTTCTCCATTCAAATACTTTGAAATCGTCCCGCCGTTGTAAAACGTGATCGGTACATTCTCTCTTTTCAGTGCATTATATAATCTGACACCGTATTCCGGGCAGCAGTATTCATTTGCCGACACATACAAGTAGTAGCCCTTTTCATCTCGCTGGACAGACAGATGTACTCGTGTACGCGAGCTGCCTTTAATTGCTTCCCACATGTGAGTCGGGTTTTCAAGTTTCCATTTTTCCTCATGGGAGAGTGCATACCATTCGTTAAAAGCAGCCGCAGAGTCTGGATCAATCGTCAGTAGTCCGCCGTCGCGGTCATCCGCATATCTCTTATAAAGTTCAAAAGCAGATGCCTCAGTAGAACCTTTTAGATTATTGGCTATGTAGCCTGTTTTGCAGAAATCGAGATAAGTATTAACCGTCATATCTTTTATCCGAGCTTCAAGAACCCCTTCGCTTTGCATATAACGGGCGAATTCCTCGCACTCATCTTGGCTGATGTTTTCATAGTGATCCGCTTTTTCTTCGGGGTACAAAGCCCAATAATCTTTCATGCTAACAGAACCCAACCGGTACTTATACGGAAGATTCTCGTTAAGCCAAACCATATATTCGCCTTTTTTCAGCAGAGTTATTACTTCCTGAGTCTTTTCGATAAGCCATTCAAGATATTCAGAAATATCATGTTCCCAGCCTTGGTTATCAGGGCTTTCCTGAACAACCGATGTGCCGTTTAAGAAGACAGTATAATAATCATTGTATTTGAGAGTCGTAAGCCTGTACCAACAATACTCGTCTGGATACTCTTCTGCCCAACACTCTTCAAATTGTTCTTTGTTATCTACGATGCCATCCTCAATGAGTTCGTCGAGATTCCCATAATCTTCTATGGTTCCTCTTTCTTCACACAGCCACAGAATATGCTTATCATCATCGCCGCAGGGTTCAATCAAATCAATGAGAGAATAAAGCTTTCGCAGTAGTTCTTTGCTCTTTTCATCCAAGGCATATTGCTCTCTATGATACCTATTTATAAATCCATCTATCCGAGGTGCCTTCATGGGACCGCCATCCTTTTTTATTTAATCCTCACACGCAGATGTTTCGTTAAGTAAGGTTGCTGTATTTAACGGAAATATTACGGCGTTATGGCGTTTGGAAAATGTTCCTTCAAGAAGATAGGTGGTTTCTTGCTCTAAATTGTTGCTTTCAAGGAGTTCTCGAACGAATTTCAAACTATGAACTCTAAAATTCGTGTTGTGATTTGACAAGAAATTTTTTGGAGCTTGAAAAGACATGACATCCTTTGATTCGCATGGCCGCAACATCAAAGTGTTATTCTTATATGAAATTCTCAAACTCACATAGCGAGGACACCCAATCGTTCTATACACATTTTTACGAATACCTATTGCGCCTTGTTTTCCTTGCAACGTGATTGTTAATTTACCAGACTGAGATACGCTTTCCTCATTCATTTAATGCTCCTCCCGGCATGGGTGCAGTCCTCTGGTAAGGGCTGTCTTGTGTAGATGCCATTTCCTCTGTTGCTGACGGTGTTGCAGTTTGTGCTTCACCGTTTTGTCCGTCTTCATATTCATTAAGGTTTTCAAACATACTGATTTGTTCCGTGGCAACATAGTCATGATAATAATTGCCGATGCGACCCTCATACTTTTCGGGATAATAGACTTTAATCCTCTTTTTGAGTTTGCCGGTTCTCTTATCCACATATTCCTCCGGAAGCGCATCAAACATAATAGCTTCTTCCAAATCAAACACGAGGATCAAACCTTCAGCAGAGTTTGCAATCCGTCCAAGCACCTTATAACGATTACCTCTGTCCCAATTCATCAGCTTATAGATAGCATCTGTAAATTCGAGAGAAGTGATTGTTTTATTGACGAATTTATCCTCTTTCTTACGAGACCACTCGACAGTAGATGCGCCCTCTTCTTTTCGGGTAATTACCGCCAGTCTTTTCTTGTTTGAACTCAACGACATGAGAACGTTGGTGATGCCCTCAAACATTCTCACGCAGGTCATGTTAAAGGTAATCTCTTTATACTTAATGCTCACGGCGGGCTTTTTAAGCATAGAGAACTGTGTACGGGGAGGGATTTCATAATCGCTCAAGTCCTCGTACTGCAATTCGCTTTGAGCTTCCAGTTTCGCCTTGGCATACTCCTGCACAAGCTCAAACTCCCGATAGGACATTCCTTGCTCTTTTTTGCCCGCTAATGCCTGTTCTTCATTTTCCATGACTATTTACTCCTTACATTTCTATCAATAGGGATTCCAGTTCTTCCAATGCCTGAGCCTTTGACGGTATATCTCCAATCAAAGGATTAACAGCACATGTGCCTTCAACAAGAATATCCGCTTCTGTTATTTGCTCTGTCAGCCAGTCTCGGCGATTTCTCATTGCGTGGCTTAACCCGATATTCCGTTGCCACTCGTCAGGATAAGCTGTAATAGACAAGTCCGGAACATCTTCGGTTTCATCATCATTTTTATATTTAATGTACTGAATCAGTTCCTCTTCGGATTCCTCATTTTCCTGTTCTTCCGCAACGATTTCCGGAGATGGAACTGTTTCTGTATCTGAAGCAAGCTCCGTCTGATCCTCTATGTTTTCAACTGGCTCTTCTTCTGCCGGAGTAGTCGCCTTTGATTTGGTCAGATGTATTCTTGGCTCATCAAGAGAAAAGAACAAGATGCGTGAATTGCCTCGTTCTCTGTAAATACCGCGAAACTGGAAGTTTAGGTTATCAAGCCAGTTCATTCGCTCATACAAAGCGGTTGTAAATGCCTTTGCAACAAATGAAAGGGTTAGTTTTCCATCATCCGTTTTCCAGCAGAAACTTGTGTCTGTCGCTTCCTCACATGATCTGATAACGATTGTCTGATAAATCGGGTGGTACAGCAGTTCGATATATTTGCACTCATTCAGTTTTGTGAAGCAAGCTTTATTCATCTTTATCTTGTTTTTAGAAAGCGTGATAGATGGCATGTTCCGGTTTAAGAAGTATATTCCGTAAGGAACCTGATACCCGGCGAAATCCATTGAAAGAACTTTGCTATGTGCTTCACCGCTTATAATCTTTGACTCTTGTTGAATCCTGTTTAGCTCGTCTTCATCATAGGCGCTACAACACAAGTCAAGGAATGTTGTATTATCGACCGCAAGCCATGCAGGGTTCACACTTATAAAGCCTTTTAGGTTTCCTTCACGAATGACTTTCAAATCCTGAACGCCATTTAATCTTGAAGAGTTCGGAAACAGATAACTAACGGCTTTCGCTATTTCCGGGGATACGATGCCGACATGATGGTTCTCTACGAAAGCACCTTCGCGGATTCCTTCATTCTTAACGATTTTCTTTTTCTTGTAGTCGAGCACGATGCTTTTCCTTGCTTGGAGCTGTCCCCAGCGTCGCTCATTCAGCATCACATTCTTTACCATTCCGGCGTTCCATTCGGTTCTGCCTTTTAGCGTATGCCTTCCTTTTTCAGTAAGGATTTCTGCTATCTCTTTTGCAGAGTAACCGCAAAAATACGCGAGAAAGATAAAGCGGACGGTTTTGGCTTCTTCCGGAATCATAATCAGTTTTCCGGTTCTTGTATGCCGATAGCCAAGCAAATCAGATACGGGGAATTGGCAAGTGAAAATTCGCTGATCGTAAGAAAGAATCATACGGCGACTCTTGTTTCGGGATTCCCAATCTGCAAACATCGCCTGCATATCAAGGGTGTCTGCACTTCGCTCATCGAGCGTGTATATGTTCTCAGTTTCAAAATAGACGCCAACCGGATGCGTAGAATTCTTCACTCGAAGATTCGTAATTTCTTCAACAAAATCGCCGACGTTTCTCGCAAATCTCGATACGCTGGCACAGAGAATAAGGTCAAACTTTTGATTATATGCGTCATCCAACATCTGCTGGAAGTCTTTTCGACCTTTTTTAGAAGTTCCGGATTTACCTTCGTCTTTATAAATCTTGACCAGTTCCCAATTAGGGTTTTTCGCTATCTTATCTCGATAATATCTGGTCTGGTTTTCTATGGATGAAGTCTGATCTAGACTTTTGGTACTTACACGCGCATAGACCGCTACACGCTTATGAGATAGATCGTTGATATCGGGAACGGGTTTGGGGTGTATGAATTGCACCTTATCCGAACTCGACATTGCAATTCGCTCTCTTATGAGCTGTCGGCGCATTTCTGTTGCAAGTCGCTTCTTCTCATACAGTTGAGCCGCAATCTGTGGGTCCAGCGTTCCGTTCTTAAGAGCATCCTCTTCAATATAAGTTGCTTCGAGGTCTTTGAGCATTTTATCTTCCGCCAAAGCCTCTTCGTTATACGATTTGACTTCGGCAAGAATTTGCTCGATTGTCTTGTTTTCTTTCGCATCCATTAACTATTCCCAACCTTCCGTTATGGCAGTAACGCCATTTGTCCAAGTAGTTTTGCTCTCCATTCCTCATACGCTTTCCTATAAAGCGTACAGTAACTTAAAGCCATTCTTCGCAGTTCTTCTATCTGATGGTCGGGATTGGTGATTGTGTCAAACTGGTAGTCTTCGTCCTCCGTGTAAATATCGACCATTTCATCTTGCTCAAATAAAAACTCCATAAGCATACACAGTTCATTGACATTAGCTGCGATGTAGCCACTGGTGCGGGAATAGATCATATTAACCTTTCCCTCAGTTATGTCTTTCAAAAGACGAACCATTTCAGGTCTTTTATATGTTTCCTTATGACCGGTCACGTCAACATAGACATCGACCAGTTCCATGTTTTCCATTTCACTCAGTTGCTCTTCAAAATAGAAACGATTATACGCAATCATTTCTTCGGGGTTTCTGTTTTTCCATAGAAGCGCATTTTTCACATAGCCGGCGACTAAATATTTTTTCGGCTCTCTATTCTCATTCATCAGGAAGACTCCAATACCATTCGTTTCTGCTCTTATTTGATATAACTCCTAAACCAGTCTTTGCCCGCAGCATAGTTCTTTCGCTGATCCGTTCGGTTTTCGCAAGCTCCATTATTTCGTGATACGGCTTTGGACCGTTAGCCAGATAACTGGTTAGTACAGCGGTGGCTTCGTCAATCTTTGAGTTCGCCTTATCGGGTGAGTTTCCCGCCATAAGGTCTTCGGCACTGATATCGGATTCTCCGAGCCATTCCACTTTCCCATCATTCAACGTGAACTCTAATGATGTTCCTATGGGCGCAAGATTGCTCTTTTGATGTGCGACTATACGAATATCACCGTTATCGGGCGACCGTCCGATCAGCAGAATACTTCTCGCCGCAGCCGAGAAATCTATTGAGCCGAGACCACGATAACTTGCTTTTCCTCCGGAGTTTTTATTCAAATGCCCGACAAGGATAATAGCGCATCCCGTATTTTCAGCGATCTCTTTCAGTTTGTTCATTCGAGGTCTTACGGCGTTTGCTCTGTTCATATCCGTGTTTTCGCCAATAAATGCCTGTATAGGATCAAGGACGAGCACCTTGGCACCCGATCTGATTACAGAATCTTTCAGCTCATCGTCTTCAAGGTATAGCCCGTCCTGCTTATCAATGAAACAGATATTGCCGCAGTTCGCTCCGTGTTTTTCCAAACGAGGCTTGATTGTATCGGCATTATCATCTTCCGTATTCTGATAAATCGCTTTTCCGCTTATTCTATGGTCAGAACACGGTAGTTTTTCTCCGTTTGAGAGTATAGAAAGCAAGCTCAGTATGAAAGTTGTTTTTCCTTCGCCGGGATCGCCCTGAACAATGGTAATCTTTCCAAAAGGAATATACGGATACCATAGCCACTCAACCTTTCGGCTCTCAATGTCTTTATAATAGGTCAGTTTGCTGTTCGGCACCGTCTATACTCCTCTCGCATTATAATGGTTGTAACAATTATAGCAATCTGCGTGTAATTATCGTAGGCAAATACCCACCCCAGTTTTGCCCGTTTAGCATATAAAACCGCAAATATCCACCCCCGCTGAGGGATCGGCTTCATTTTTGGTGTTAATCGGCCCTCAAGGAGGTACCATGAAACAATTTCAAAGCAATGACCAAGAAACCATCAGCAACATCTTAAACACTATCGACTGCATCCGTATCGAAAAGGGACTAACCATGAACCGGCTCGCCTTGGATGCAGAAATCTCGGAGAATACAATTAAGTATATCTTCAAAAAACAGAGCTGTCCGACAATCCCGACACTGGTTCGGCTGTGCAACGCTCTGAACATTCCTTTGTGGCAGTTTTTCCTGCTGGCATCGGTTGATAACATGCAGCCGCACAAGGAATACGAACTTCTTGTTGAGTTTGATAAGCTCGACAAGAGATACAAGGAGCTCATCATCTACATCGCAAAATATCTGTCTGAATAAAATCTAATTACTTGGGCCGGTTAACACACCACACCCAAGGATGCCAAAATAAAAGGAAGGATGCCAAACTCATTTGGCTGGCTTCCTTCCTTTTTCTTCAGCTCGATATTTTGATTTTCCTTATTTTACGGCACTTTTGAGTCCTTCACGGTTTCAAATTGGTTGAAAAGCAAGAATGCCAAACTCTATTTATTTGGCATCCTTACTTTGCTTTTTTCTTTCCATGAGAAGAATAATTTACGGCATGTGTGAACGTCCTTTTCGGTTTCCGATGTAATGTATATATGGTTTTTTCTGAAAAGTTCTTTGATTTGACTTGCCATAGCAAACGGATCTTTGCTGTTAATCTCGCAGTATGTAATTCCGTTCTGAGTACACAGGCTTTTCTTTACCGCCTTGATTTTGCGGCTATGTTCAAATCCATCGACCACCAATTTGAAATAGGGTATATAAGCATCAACTGGAAGTCCGATTGCATCGCTTGTCCGCAAAACAACTTTCAAGTCGTTTACTTTCGCATAATACATCGTCAGCAACTGAGGCAGCGATGCAATAAACTCTGACTCACACTCTTTGCAAGAGCAGTCTCCAAGCGTTCTATCACAAATGGGAGCGTTCCAGCTATGCCCGAACTCACATTTCCACCATGCACGGTTATATGCTGTTCGGAGTATCTTAGTCGGATCAATCTTATTCTTTGAATAGTCCCACTCTTTCATCAACTCCGGCTCGTTCAATGCCAAATCGTTATATCCTGTGATTGCACATCTATTTGAGCAGGAAGGACACTCTCCGCCATTCACTCTTGTTTTGATTTGTTGTTTCCATTCGTATCCGCAGACATGGCACTTCCACCATACGCTCTTTGTAGATTTATCATTCACCATATCGGGATGCAAATCGCCATTTCGTTCTGACCATTCAAGAGCCAGATCAGGATGTGTCGTTACAAGATCATTGAAACCTTTTAGAAGTTTGATTCCGCTACAATAAGGACATTTACTTCCGGATGAGCGTGTAGAGATAAGCGTAAACCACTCGTGTCCTTCGCTGCACTTCCACCAAACCTTTTTGTTTGCAAAAGCCGTAACTTGTGACGGCAATAGCGGAAGATTTCTATCAGACCATTCTTTTGCCACTTCGGGATATAACGTCTCCAAGTCGTTGAAGCCGGCAAGAACTTTATTATGTGAGCAATAAGGACAACCAGCACCCGCAACGCGGTTTTTAATTACTGCTGACCATTCATGCCCGCACTTTCCTTTCCATATAACTTTCCTATGTGAACCCGGTCCCACCATTGTCGGAAGTAACGGGCTATTCTTTCGAGACCATTCTTTTGATAGTTCCGGTTCCAAAGTTTGAAGATCATTTATTCCGGGAACAATTCTTGCGTTAGAGCATATCGGACATCCCTCGCCATAGGAGCGAGCCTTCGCACTCGTCTGCCATTCGTGACCGCAAGAACCACGCCACCAATACAGCTTATTTGATCCAAACGGAACGCAGTCAGGTGTCAATGGGTAGTTCTTCTCAGACCACTCTTTGACAAGTTCCGGTCTCATGTTTGAAATACTGTTCTCCATACTAAAAGCTCCTTGTCTTTTGCTTTGCTTTTAGTATATGTATTTCGTACTGGTTTGAGAAATGTGCGAATTACGCGAAAGAAGCCACAAGGTACATTCCCTCGTGGCTTCTTAGAGTTTAGGTAAGTCAGAATCCCATTTTTCTCATGGTTATCATATTCAGATCCTGCTGTGTTAGATTGTCAACATCCTCCGGCTTCGTAATATACTTGCTGTACGCAGCGATTTCCTTCTTCTTCAAATCGTTCATGGCGTCCACATAGATGTTCATCGTCGTGGAAATATCGACATGACCGAGAATATCTTGAATCACTTTCAGATTGACACCAGCCTCGCAGATTCGTGTAGCGAATGTATGTCGGAGGACATGGCAACTGAAATCTGGTAAGAGTGTCGGTTCGCTTTCAAGGTCATTTTCAAGAAGCACCTGGTCGTTACAGTCCCGCATGATTCTTTTCAATGCTTTATTTAATGTCCCTTGGTGCTGTACCTCACCGTTACGGTTTACGAAGATAAAATCTTCATACCCATCAATACGAGACTTGCTCTCAATACCGTTTTCCTCTTGATACTTGCGTTCCATTTCAAACGCTTCCCGTACACCCTCAACAATCGGAATTTCTCTTTTACCGGCGTCCGTCTTAGGCGTATTGATGCTGTAATAGGTTCCGAGTTCATCCTGATGATTGTAATATACCAGCGTGTGATTGACGCTAATCATACCGTTCTCAAAGTCAACATCTCTCCACCGCAAGCCTGTCAGCTCGCCGACACGCATACCAGTGTTCAGCATGATATAGAATACCGGATACCAGTGCTGATACTTCTCGGTTTCTCTGATATAGTTTATAAAGAGTTCCTGCTGAGCCATGGAGAGCGCTTTCCTTTTTTCTATCTCATGGCCATGAGCGACTTTCAATTCTTTAAGCATCCTATCGGTCGGATTCCCGCGAATGTAGTTATCATCCACCGCGACCTGAAAAACTTGATGAAGCACATTATGGATATTGTCAATAGTCGATACTTTCAGATGCTTATCGTCAGCCAGAGTATTATAGAATCGCTTTACATCCGATTTTAAGACCTTAGTGACCTTCTTCTGCCCGAAGGTCGGTTTGACGAACATCTCATACATGTAAATGTAGTTCTTATATGTGCTGTCTTTTATGCCTCGTTTCAACTCTTTCCAGAGTTCGTAGCAGTCATTTACCGTCAGCCCCTTGACATCCGTTTTGATACCGTCATGTTTATCGGCAGCAAGTTCTTCTTCAATCTCACGGAGTTTATCAAGTGTCGGGGCAAATGTTGAATGACGTTTCCCATCAGGAGTCGTCCAACGATATTCATATCCATTTTTCTTTTCTGTTTCTCCGGTCCTAAGCCTTATATGATGACTGTCAAACCGAACATTCTTTTTCACTGTTCTTGCCATGTTTATTATTCCTTTCCTTATATGTTTTCCTGTATCCGACCGCCAATAGGATACAGGATTTCTTTTTTTATCTCCAATGTGCAAACGGGAGGAAACGCGGTCTTTTGCACATTTGACAGAAGTATCAGATCGAATATTCTTTTAGAAGATATTCGAGCATCTTATCTTTTTTAATGAGCTTTCTGCCACCCACCCATAAAACCAGCTCCTCTTTCTTATTGGAAAGGTCATTCATTTTGTTCTTTCCAATGCTGAAATACTTTGATGCCTCGATCACGGTGAGCAACGGTTTGTCTTTTAACTTAATGTCTTTGGTTTCATCAAATTCCATGTTGCACACCTCCCATCAGTCCAAATCCAAAGAATGGTGAAGCGCAGCGTTTACCAGCTTCATTTTGGATTTATCGACCGTTGCCACATATTCAAGCAATCGGCAACGATCTATCGTTCTTATCTGTTCCAGCAAAGCCATCGACTTTCTTCCGTTTACATCTCCGAGGCACACATGGGTTGCCAGTGAGAGTTTTTTGTTTTTGGTAGTAAGCGGCGAGACAATAAGTGTCGGGCTGAATTTATTACCAAGATCATTCTGTATAACCAGAACGGGGCGTATTCCATTCTGTTCAGATCCGACATTTTCGCCGAGATCTGCGTAGAAGACGTCTCCTTTATGAATGTTCTCTATTGATTTTTGAATCATTGTTTTAACCTCCGAGTGTTTAGTCTTTCGATTCCCCTCAATCCCTTACAGCAACTTTTGAGGTCGAAAAACGACACACTTTTTAGAACTTTTTCAAAAAATCTTCTACAAATGATTCAAAGCTCTCTTTCCATCTTTGAGCGGTGCGAATGGTAACACCGTATTTTTCGCTGATTATTGCGGTAGCGTTTCCTTTCTGTCCTTTAAGATACAGATCAAGAAATACTACGCCGTAAGATTTCCAAGAGGTCAGTCTTTCGCGCAATGCTGCCATTTCGGATTTTTCCTCGGCTTCTTCTTCAACATTGCATGAGGAATCAGCAATAATATCCTCATAAACCAAATCCGTTCCGGGTATCTCCTGAGATGTTGATACAAAGGCATACTGCTCACCCAGTTTTCTATTTCTTTCGCGCATAACATTTTGGGAATGCCACTTATCAAATTCGGGCTTCTCGACTTCGATATACATGCGATCAAGTTCTCCGCAGTCCTCAAAGCAATCACAAGTAAAGTACCGGCGTTCTTCTTGTGTAGCACCACGATTTGCTTTCATGATCTCGTCCCACTGCTTGGGAGTAGCAACAATGAGTTCTTTCTTTTCTGCCTTCGGGTCTTTGTAGATTAAGTATGTGTTTTTCATTTTGGTTCCTTTCCCGCGCTGGCGAGAAGGAACCCTTAACACAGTACAAAGCAATTAAACGCGCAAAAAAGCACCGTCGAATCGAACCAAGATGAAAGGATATAATTATCCTTATCTCAATTCGGCTTCGTACGGTGCTTGAGAGATTTTCAGCCCTTTCGGGTCCTGCTTCGCTTGCGCGATTAAAAGTCGTTTATTTTATTTAATTTTTATCTAAGTGGATTGTGCCGGCTACTGGCTTTTACGCGGTATGTCCTACGCGGTCTTACTGTTCTGAACAGTGCGGTATCAATGACCTCGTTGAACTTACACTTACGGCACTTAACTCTTGTTATATGGTGGTCTCTGCCATATACGTCCATAAGGTAGAAACCGCATACCGGACACTTTATTTCTCGTTTGATAAGCTCTTCTGCGGCTAACTGAGAAAGCGCCAGCTTATTCAAGAGTTCGGGATCATACTGTCTTGCTGATTGAGCTTGCATTATGCCAATTCACCTCCGGAACGAAAAGTAGATAAATACTCTTCAATCGGACGCTTATCAAACAAGTCAAGTTCTTTCAGCCTTGTTATTAGGGGCGAGTAATTCACACCCATTGCGTCAGCCATTCTCTGAACGATAATCTTCTGCTCCTGTGACATAACATAATCGTCATAGGCAATCACCTTACTTCCTCCGTTGTATTGCTTCAGCAATCTCAACACGAGGAACTTTGGCATCAGAAGACACGCAGCAGCTCGGTTTCCGAATGACTCATTGATTGAAAGCATTTCTCTGAGCATTTCCGGAGAATAAACCATTTCCGTGTCAAACTCACTGTGAAAAGCTGCATAGGCATCTGTTTGAGCCGGAATATGTTTGGAGAGGACAAAGTGTGCTCCCTCATGAGCAATCGTGAAACGCTTTCTTCCGATTTCAGTTTGTGTTTGCAGGTATTTTTCAAGAACAACGGTATTTTTAGGAAAGAGCACCTGCTTTTTCTCGTTTTCTCGAACCACCCACAGTGGGCGAATACCGTCTGACAAGAACCCGATTCTTCCCGGATCAGGTTCAGCGAATGTCTCATAGACGATAGGAATACCCAGATATTCCGTGACAAAGGCTTCAATGTCCACACAGTGCGCATTCGTATAATGTTTGCGCTTCATGAAGTCCTTTATCATGGCTTCACAGAGGTTTTCGATCTCGCTATAAGTAGTGAATTTTTTCACTGCTCACACCTCCTGTCAAGCCATCACATACCATGTGTGATTGACTCGGTAAATATATTTTTCCGCACTACCGATTATTACCGTGTAGCGAATTCCTTCATACTCATTTGAAGAAGACATGCCATGATAAACCACCCGCGAAATTGCGAATCGCCGACCGTCACTCCAAATGACGGCTTTGGGTATTTGCTCACCGTCTCGGCGAACCTCAACTTCTACATCTACAGGGATCTTGTTCAACTATGTCATGCTCCTTCCTTTACAAGCTCTTTATTACGTGCTTTGCGATACCCTGAACCGTAAGTTCATTAACCAATATGGTTTTGCCAGGGTAAACTTCCTCATTCATATATTCAAGTATTACTCTGTGATTATCATCAAAGCCGCCGAATCTTTTCAGCGTGTTCTGATTCTGATCATCGAGAGCGACGACTATATCTCCGACTTCTGCGGACGGCTGTTTCAAGATGACAACGAGATCTCCCTCAGAGATACCGGCATCTTCCATAGAATCACCTTTAGCGCGGAGGATATAAAAGTCTCCTTTTCCGAAAAGATTGGTCGGGAGATTAACATATTCCTCTACATACTCTTCTTCAGGTTGAGCTTCGCCGCAGGGGATACTACCAACGATAGCAGCACGGGCAGTATTCATGGTTCGGCGATTGAGTTCTTTAGTATCAATCGAGCTGCCGTCATACTCAAGAAGGCCGTCCTCGTTCATTTCAACAAGATAGCGATATATGGTTGACTTGTTTACTCCAAGTTCGTCACCGAGTTCTTTTAAGGAGGGAGTTCTGCCCACATTCCTTTTCCAGTCATTTACGGTATCGCATATCTTTGTTTTCAGTTCAGCACTTTTTGAACGCATACTCATTACCTCGCTTTGTTCTATCCGCAACGCTCGTTGCATTTATTATTATAGCCATTATCTCGAAAATTTCAATAGGTTTCAGACAAGTTATCATCTGCTAACAGTCTAATGTCGGTTTTGAGCGACAAAAAGCCCGACTGGATTATTCCAATCGGGCTAAGTATTGTTAAAAAGAGAACTCTTATTTCTTTCGTTTTATAAGCCGAATGTCTTTAACATATAATTCTGTTAATATATGCTCGTCCGTATCTATCAAAATGGATTCCGGATCGGGTTCATTGTCAAGTGCGGAAATCCAATCGTCAAGAACGCCCTTGAAGGTTTTACCATCCTTCATCGTAATTTCGACTTGTTGATCTTCAAACACATCAAAGCATTCTCTCATATCAATGACATTCAGGTCGTCACCTTTCAACCTGTAAAGAATATCGTATTGCTTCTTGATCTGACCGGCTATTCCGATAAAACTATCACTTCCGAAAGGTTCATCAAAATAGTGCGTCATAACTTCTGCAATAGTTGACGCGATTTGATAAATGTCGTATTCCGGCTTTAATTTAGATGCAATGACGCGAGATTCACCGTTATACTCGTCTTGAGGTGCGCCCATTTCAAGTAGCCCTACGCAGTCAATGCTGTCTATTGCCAATTTGACGATGCTGAAAACGGATGGTTCTGTGTTCAGTGCTTCACCAAGTATTTCAGTGTTTAGCTTTTGCATATCAGCCAAATCGGAATACGGTGGATCGGGTTCAACCTTGCAGATGATGGTCTTTATCTTTTCAAGTTCCATTGGCAGATCGGCTTCGTCAAGACTTTCAATGTTTGCGACACGAACTTTCTTTTGATCGCCGCTTTTACCGACCGGAACCAAAACCATATCTCCGATATGGATAGTCTTATCATCAGTTTGGTAATAATACTGTTTGCCGCCGTATTCAAATTCGCAGCTACACAGTCTAATATCAGAATAGGATACCTCGTTAAACACATACAATTCCGGCATATCGAGCATTTCACGAAGTTCATCGGAATATTTATCAAGCCATTTATCTCCTTCGGTTAAGTAACCGGAGGTTCGATATTTCTTGTTCTGCTCGTTGACAATTTCGATATCCCAAGAACCGACATCAGTTATCATCATTAAGTCAACTAATACTGACAAGTGTGTGTTTACATCGTTAAGCCAAACGGACGCTTTTTCAGGAGATATGTTCTTTTGCAGTCTGCGTAATGTCGTTCCCTCATAGTTCTTCAGAGTAATATAAACTTTGCCGGTAGCAGATACCGTAACCTTTTGGATACGTTCGTCATCAAGTTCCGGGCAAGGGCCATAGCAGATACCATTTGAATTAAGAGTGATTTTCTTGGGCACTCCAGTAGAAAGCGGAAGTCTGTTGTCAGACACTAACGCCAGATATTCGGATATAACAATGTCGGGATTTACATTTGAGCGAATTATCTCAGAAATATGATACATCTGCGCTTTGGTTAATCCGTGCTTTTCGCATTCTTTCCAAAGATCGAGCGTCTTTTCAAACTGCGCTTCTGTCAATGTACATCCCTCCCTTGTAATTTCATTTCTATCATTCCAGCGAACGAAGCCGCAAAGAGATCTCAGTCGCAGCCATTTCGTTTCCATCTATAGCAACAACTTGATCGTATAATTCTTTCAGCGCTTTTACAGAAGTATCCTTCCCAAGATAATTTTCGGCAAAATCATCTGCTGCGGCTTCGTTTTTAAGAATCTTTCCTTGTTCAACATTATTGATTCGTTCTGCGTCGTATTTCTCTGAATTGAAACCATCATCGAGATCTTTGTGATAATAGTGTCCTAATTCGTGAAAGATGATAAATCGTGACATCGCATCGCCACGTTTTAGTCCCCAAAAGATACTGCGTTCCATTACGATTCTCGGTGCAATACCATTTTTACTTGTTACAAGGCAAGCAAAATCAGCATTATAGTTTGTCTGTAAATCATCATCCACTATCATACCGATTTTATCTTTGAATTGTTTTGATTCAATTAAACCCGCAATGCCATTTTTCTGCGGCTTACTCAAATGGAAAATGTCTATTCGCTGATCTTTCTTTCCGAATGACATTCTGTTTATTGTCCTTTTCATTCTTGTTTTCAGTCCAAACCTAATTGTATTGATCCAAGTCATCCATTTCCATAAGGAAATTATCCCACTTGAGGTCTTCTTCGGCTTTCAAGCGTTTTTGAGCATCATCAGGAATATCGTTATAATCCGCGACAGGATAGTTCTCTATGATAACCAGTTTATTGTTTCTGCGATGAAGCATCTCTTTAGCAAGATCTCGTTCTCGTTGACAGGTAATATACTGTTCAGATCCGCGCCGTGTTTTAATTGTTGCGATAGAAATGTCATACGGTGGGTATTTTGAAGTCTCAATTAGATTATTGTGTGTGTTGACCTTACCTTCACTGAGCCACCCTGCGTCTTGAACGATACCTTTTGTCTTTACGAGCGGATAAGGGACTTCTTTCGCTTTGAACTGTTGTTTGCCTGCAATCGTGCCAATCTTCCATTTACCATTGTTTGAGATAGGTACGATAACCTTTGAACCGACACGGTGAAATGCAGAGTTAGAGCGATACCAATAAGTCTTTTCATCATCAAACTTAACAAGATAATAGTTATACCGCTTCTCGAAAAGCATCTCATCACTTCCTATCCATATCGTTTTTATCGCTCAAGGTTAATAACTATCTTTCCTTTTTTCTCGGCCAACTCTTTGAACTTTGCTGCGCCACCCCATGAGTGCGTGACGTGGGTAATAACATAATCCGCTTGTTCAACCATCCATTTGTTTCTACGGTCGATAGCAAAGCGAACAGGGCCAATTTCGATCCCATCGGGAAGGAAGGTCTCTTCCTCCGCGTAATAGTTCTCATATTCTTGTTTCTCACCCGGTAAATAAGCAAGGACAACAGAATAAGTTATATCTGGGTATTCCGTCTTTATTTCTTTTAGCGCAGAATAAACGATGTAATCAAATCTTCCATTATTGCCAACAAGGAACTCGTTTACACCTTGCTCGTGTATTAAGTTGATTATTACCTCTTTTAGCTTGGGTGAAATACTATTATCAGCATCTTTATGCCCGAAGAATACGCAGCAAGGCATACAACCACTCCCCATTTGAAAATATATTTGTTTATTCGGTAAGTTGTCTCAACTGCCTTTTCAGACTGTCGATTTTATCCGTAGTGTCTGCATACACGGTAAACGCCTCAACAACCTCGGTGTCGTTTTCAAACGTCGGACGCATACCATACTTTTTATGAATCATAAAAATCTTTTCGATATCCGAGAATTGAATCGTAATTTGATTTACCTTTTGAGCTATGATGATACCATCACCGTATTTTTTGTGATTGACCTGAACATTGAGCAGAGAAATATCTTTATATGGCTCGATGCTAAGCTCCAGATTACGGATTTCTTTTTCTAAATCGTCAATCTTTTTCTGCTTTTCGGCCAATTCCTGTTCTCGGAGCTGTGCTAATTTGTACGACTTAATGCTTTCCTGTTTAGAGATATGAGTTATACCGTCAAACAAATTATAGCAACGGCAGCAGTACATAAAGTCAAAGGCAAGCAGATGCAAACTTTCATCGGGATAAAAGGCATCACTGTAAATCAATTCGTGATACTTATCAATCAAAGATGGATGCTCTTTAAGTGCTTCTACGATAAGTGCACAAAGCGCATAGTAGTTTTTTAGTTTGAAGTCTTCGCCAGCTCCAATATCCATCCCAAACTCAATGTTTTTTGCGAATTCTTCTGCCTCGCTATACCTGTAAATGAAGTTGTGTTCAGGATCTACAAAAGACATATAGCAAGACGCAGCATGGCGATCTTGCTTATACTTATAGAAACGCGGAAATGCTTTCTGACGTAGCTTCTCAATTTCATCAAGGAATGTGTCCAAATGCTCTTGTTTCAAATCAATATCGCCATCATCAGGAGCAAACAGCACATCGCGGAAAAGATGCTCAACCTCTTCAGGAAATTCTTCCGACAGTTTTACTATTCCATTTGTCGGTGAAACCTGAGCATTATCGATCAAAATAGAGCATTCTTTCTTTGCTTCTTTGAAAAGGGATGCAAAGCTATCGAATTTCTCCTCTGAGAACCAGACGGAATGAAACTGTTGAACGGCTCTCCACTTAAAAACCTCATCATGCTCCGTGTCGTTAAATAAAGCGTAGTTGCTTTCATATCTATTGATAAGTTCATGAAGATTGTTTCTATTCATTCCGATTCTCCTTAAAACCAGTATTTGTTCCAATGTCCGTTACATTAGTTCTTCGGCCGCTGCTTTAACCATATCCGCATACTGTTGTTTGACTTCAATCGGCGATTTAATTCTGACTTTACCGCCGAAGCCAAATACCCAGCTCAAGAAAACATGGTTCACAGCTACATTGACCTCTAATTTGAAAGAAGTCATATCATAGGCATAAGTGTTCGCATTTGTTCCGAACTTATCTATGATTGCATCCATTACACTGTTATCGCAGATCAATTCAACGTCAACCCGTTCACTGTTATACATCCGGAGCATTCCGTTTGTATATTCAGCAATATCGAAGCCTTCCGGTATCGGGATTGCCTCCTCATCAAGAATAAGGGGAGCCTTTGCTATGCGGTCTATTCTGAAATTGCCGATGCCGTCATGTTTTTCGCTGAAGCCGACCATATAATAATAGTCACCATTCCATACAAGTGCATACGGTGAGAACTTGTATGGAGTTCCATCATGCTTTAAGCGTTGCTCTTTTTTTACATCATACTGGAAATACTGAAAAGAAATCTTCTTTCCTTCGTTGATGGCTTGATTGACCGCTTCAATGTTAAAATAGATTCTTTCGTTTTCCTGCTTAATACGACCTTCCGACCAAAGGTTTCGTTTCAAAGAAGGGACACTTGACGGGGTGCCAAGAGTGATGATCTTCTCGATAAGTTCATCGCTCTTTTTCTTTGTGATGAACTTGAATGAAGCAACCGCATCGACAAGCATTTTGAGTTCCGGAAGCGTGAATGTTCGGGCGTAATCGTTCAGATAATACTTCTTAGGCTTTGATTCGATTATCTCTATTTCCATTCCGGACTTGATAAGAAGATCAATATCAGACGGAACGGTGGTGCGGTGCGTAGTAATCCCATACTTTTCTTCAAGAATTTGCATCATATCCGCATTTGTAAGCGGATGAGCTTCATCTGTTTCTTGAAGCATTTTTCCAATATATAAAAGTCTTAATTTACTATCGTTATCCATGCTTTTCACCTCATCAGGAAATCACAATACTCTGCTGTAATTCATCCCATTCTTTTGAGAGCTGGGGATTTAGTTGATTAAAAATTTTTTCATCCAGTCTAATCCTGTAATGTGCTTTAATGGCTTCATACTCTACAACATAGGATAATAGCCAGATTTTTTGTTCAGGCTTCGTAATCCCGACCGATACAAACTGTGAGAATGCTTTATCATATAAATGTTTCATACGAATCTCGTAGATTATTAATCCAACTGCATCAAGCATTACAAATGATGAAAAAATTGCTTCTGAGATTATTACTGTAATTTCCGACGCAACACATAAGCAGGAAATAACAAATACAAGCAGAGCAACTATGACTTCTACTATTTTTTTAGGTAGCATTTTGTGAGAGATATGGGTGGTAAAAAAATGGCTTTCAAATGTATTTGTTGCGTACTTTGACAAGGACGGTGCCAAGTCATTGTTGTAGTATCCCGTTGTCTTATATTCTGTCAGATTAATTTGAAACGCATTTTGAATGCAATTTGCCCTGCGAACATGTTCCGCTTCATACCAAAATATGCCGTCATCTAATATCTCAATTATGACAAAAGACAAAGAAAAAATGATTTGAAAAATTCGTGTCACCTGCAAGGGAGTATCTGAAAGAATGCACGACAAAACTACGCAGATAATATTTAGAGCAAATAGCCCTTTGTTTATCTTATCCATTATCTGTGAAGGTTTATAGAGTTTTGAAACGCCGTCATTTCTCATTTGTTATATCTCCGGAAAAGCTTTCTTTATTTCTGAAAGAGCCGTATATGGCATATTGTCATTTTCGTAGTCCAATGCGTTGTTAATACAGTCAATAGCGGAATTCACGCGAGTGATTGATGTACTATATTTTATCGTTTCAAGCGCTTTTTTGAGATATTCCGTGTAAGAAGTACATGAAATATAGGAATACATCATATTCTCAGCGATTTTCTTTTCCAGTTCAAATGAAGCCATATCACGATAATTCTTCTGAATATTCCAATGTTTCAGAAGTCTCACCACAGGCTTTATTTTATATGCATTATTTACATTACACTGTGTCAGTTTATCGTAAAAGCCGTCAGGATCAGTATACATCCAGTCCGACGGACCATTCGGAATATAGTACAAACCATAAGACACATAGGCTGGAGTAAGTTCAAATTTAATATGATTCAATTCAAGTACAACGGTTGGCGAAGACTGATATATTTCGGATGTACTGTAATAATGCTCTGCAAAATTCTTTAGCCGATTAAGAAAGCTCTGCGGTTTATAACAATCTTCATTTTTGAACACAACCATTAGATCGATATCAGAACCGCTATCTGCCTTTCTTGGCAAAATAGTACCTCTAACATATGACCCGAACAACTTCTTTTCTGTTATGTTGCTCCCAAAATAAGAATCCAAACGACTTTTAATAGTTGAAATCGAATTTGAAATATGATCTTTTTCACTTGCGCTTAAAACAAGTTGACTTGCTAAGCCTTCAAGATAACTATTCACAGACATAATCGTCCTCCTAACTGTTTACTTTGCTAACCGTTTCATCAACAAATCGCCATTTTCTTTGAGCCATTTATCCCATGTCCAGTAATCCGGATAAACTCTGAGAACCTCTGCATAGAACTTATCAGAATGATTCATTTCCTTGCGATGACAAAGTTCATGCACGACAACACTGTCCAAAACTTCCGGAGGAGCAAGCATTAAAAGACAGTTAAAATTCAAGTTGCCTTTTCCTGAGCAGCTACCCCATTTGGAACGTTGGTTTCTGATTGTTATGCGCCCATAGGTCACACCGACTTTTGGAGCATAATACTTCACTCTTTCCGGAATCACTTTCAAAGCCTTGTTTGCAAGATCTTTGATTTCGTCCATACTTAGCGGTTGTATTGAATCGACTGTTTTCTGACGTTCTTCAACTCTATTTAGATTCTTTTCAATCCAATCTTTATGCTGAAGAATGAACATGTTTATTTCGGCATCAGAAGCTTGCAGAGGGGCTCTGATAATCAAGCCCTCAGCATTAACTTCCAGTCCTAATGACTTTCTATTGCTTCTGATAATCTTACAATTCATAATCAGTCTTTCCTTAAGCTCTTATAGAGTTCTTTTGCCATTTCATCCTGAACCTTCTGATAGAAGTCAGGATCGTTAAACAACTTCTGGAATGCTTCATTATTGTCAAGGAAGCACTGAGTAACGATATCCTTGAACTTATCCGGGAAGAGCGATTCTACGAACATTTCAGTAGAGTTGTCTTTAGCATATTTCTTGAACTTCTTAACGTCAGAGTCTTTCATGAACATCTGATAAATGCCTTCAATGATAACTCTATCAGCATCGGTAAACTTGCCCTCAAAGCGTTCATTGACTTTATCAATTATGTTCTGCAAAGTATCTTGCTTCTTGTTAGGAACCTTCGGCTGGATTGAACCACCGGGAACAAACACCGGAGGTTTCTCATTCAGCGTAATCTGACCGGAGAAAGTCTCAGTGAGTTTTGCGTATTCAAGCTTGATTTTGTCCTCAACATCAATGATGTCAACCTTATTACGAGGAAGGAGTCTGATAAGATTGCTTGTATATTGGAACTCATTAAACAGGTCTTGATCGTGAAGTCTTACAAGCTGTGTAACATACGAATACGAACCATTAAACTTACGGATATAGTCGCGGACAGTGTATTGATCGTCCTCGCTTAGTTCTTTATAGCGGTCAACAACCGGTCGTAACAGCCCGGCAAGTCTGCCGATTGACGCTTCGCTCTGTGACGCTCCAGTATGCTTGCCCATGAAGCTGATAAAGGTTTCAACATCTTCAAAATTATAGAGCATGAACTCAGCAATTTTAGAACGGAGATCATATACTCTGTTAATATCGGAATCGCCTTCCATTGTTGTAGTTTCGTAGTATGGGAGGAAGGATTCCTTAATATCCTTTTCAGTGTTCTCAAAGTCAAGGACAAAAGTGCTTTGCTTATTCGGTGCCGTTCTGTTCAGTCTGGAAAGTGTCTGAACCGCCGTAATATCTTTGAGCTTCTTATCCACATACATTGTGTGGAGCAGCGGCTCATCAAAGCCGGTCTGATATTTGTTTGCAACAACAAGGATGTTATACAGATCAGAGTGGAACGCCTTGCGGAACTTCTTATCAGTAGTAATGTATTTACCGTTCTCATCAAGGTTCATTGTCGCCTCGGTGTACGGTTTCTCAGAAGGCATATCTTCAAGAGAAATCTCACCTGAGAAAGCGATCATAACATCGCTGCCTTTGGATTCCTCCGGATGATCCTTCAGATATTGCTTGATAGCAAAGTAATAGCGCACAGCATTAGCACGGCTGTCGGCAACAACCATGGCTTTACCTTTGCCGCCAATTTGATAACGACAATTTTCAAGGAAATTGGTCATAATCATTTCGGTTTTCTGGGTAATGGTGTAGCCGTGTTTCTTGTAATACTTGAACAGGGCTTTTGAGGTCGGACCTTCAATCAGCTCAGGGTTATCATCAGAGACCTTAACGAGCTTAAAAGCTTCTTTGATGGTTGTATAGTTTGCAAGCACATCAAGAATAAAGCCTTCCTCAATAGCCTGTCTCATAGAATATACATGGAACGGTCTATGTGTAGGATGTCCGTCCAAAGCGTTATATTCAGTTACGCCGAACAATTCAAGAGATTCACCCTTCGGTGTAGCGGTAAACGCAAAGAACGACTGGTTCTCGTGTTTGCCTTGACCAACAACAGCGTTGATGTAATCATCGGAAAGATCGACTTCGGATTCATCGATTCCTTCCTCTTCGGCATAGTTCTTTACAGCAACACCAATATCAATTAAGCTGCGGCGCAGAGTCTTTGCAGACTCACCACTCTGTCCTTGGTGTGCCTCATCGACGATAATGGCAAACTTTCTGCCAGAAAATCTTTCAATATCCTTATAGGCAAAGAGGAACTTCTGAATCGTGCAGATAATAATACGTTTCTTATCATTGATGGCTTCTGCCAAATCACGGGAGTGCTTCTTTTCGTCAATACATTCAAGAAGACCGGGAACATGCTCAAAGCTGTTAATAGTGTCCTGAAGCTGGCTATCAAGAACCACACGGTTTGTAACAACGATAACGGAATCAAATACGCTGTCATTATTGTCGTTGTGAAGCGACGCCAGTCTATATGCAATCCACGCAATCGAATTAGATTTTCCGGAACCGGCAGAGTGTTCAATCAGATAGTTTGTGCCTGGACCTTTTTCACGAACATCGGCAATAACCTTTTTGACAACATCATACTGATGATAACGAGGGAAGATAACCTTATCCTTTGTTACCATCTTGGTCACGCCGTTCTTCGTAACTTCTTCTTTTTCTTTTACATGGGAGATAAAGCGATGGAGAATATCAAGAAGTGAATCTTTCTGGAGAACTTCTTCCCACAGATAATATGTATCGTAGCCGTTTTCGTTCTTCGGGTTTCCAGCACCACCGGTAACGCCAGCACCATTAGAACCCATGTTGAAAGGCATGAAATATGTCGAGTCATCCTTGAGCTGAGTGGTCATCCAAGCTTCGTTAAGGTCAACAGCAAAATATACAAGGAAACGATGGTCAAGACGGAAAGCAAATTCTTTTGAACTGCGATCCTTCTTGTACTGCTTCATTGCGTTGTAAACATCCTGCCCCTTGAACTGGTTTTTCAGTTCGATAGCAACAACAGGAATACCGTTGACAGACAGAACCATATCAATCGTATTTCCATTATTTGCGGAATACTGGAACTGACGGGTGCAACCGAGAATGTTCGCGGAATATTGCTCGTTCAGAGTCTCATTCAGAGTAGATTCCGGCTTGAAATAGCACACCTTGAGTTTTACGCCCATATCGGTAATGCCGTTTCTCAGCACGGAGATAAGCCCTTCATTGGAAATGGTCTGTTCAAGGCGGGTATAGAGCTTATCCGCAGCCTTATCGCCGTAATACTTGGTGTACTTAGCCCATTCTTTCGGCTGAGTTTTAGCAATAAACTCGCAAAGCACATCCATGTAGATGCACTTATCTACATCATGCTGGCGGTTGTGAACCCAATTTCCATCCTTGTCCTGACCATTGAACTGCTCATATCCGTGAGATATGAGATATTGCTCTATGTCATACTCAAATCTTTTTTCGGAAGTATCCATCTTTTAAGCCTCCTCTGATTGAACATTCTTGTTAGAACGCGCACTATAAACAAAATCTTCTTCGAGATCTAAATCGTAAGTTTTCAAAAGTTCTCTTATGAAACAAATGCAGTCGTAGGCAGAATATCCTGTGCTGATATAAATACCGCTGCCTTTCTTAAAGTCGTAAGCTCCTTTAACGGCGTTTTCATCATAAGAGAACACAGGGTTCATCCAGCCGCTGAACACTTCGTTATTTTTGGCCATTCTCTCAATGACGCTGCTATCAAGGTCATAGAGCTTTACTGCAACTGAGCGAACCATCTCAGCAAAGCTTGTAATGTTAACTTTTTCTCCGAGCAATTCATAGTAATTTACAAGCTTGTATGTTGCATTTCTTGGATCAGATACCTTGTACTCCTGATATCTTGGATCACTAAAATCAATCTTTGTAGCCGGCGCTTCAATCGGGAACAGTTTAAGTATCGTATCTGAAAGACGAGTAGCACGGATTTTGATTTTTTCTTCGTTCCAAGTTTCTTGGTCCAGAACATCATTGTAAAGAACCGTGATGTGCGTTGGAGTTTCCGGATTCTTGAGCATTTCCTTCTTTTCATTGAACGGCTTGTCACCAAGTTCGCTGTTGTATCCGGTTAAAGTAAGATTTCCAAGTGTATGTAAATAGTGGTCGTGAACATATTCCCAATTATCTCCGAGCATCGTCTGCCAGTTCTTTGAAAGATTTTTATTCTGTGGCATGATGTGCTCAATGCTCAAACCATTTGTATCGACCTTTTCTTTGCTTTGATTTTCAACTGCAACAAGAAGATATTTGCAAAGTGCGTTCTTGCGATAAAGGTTTCTCTCTTTGAGAGCAAGCACGAAATCATCATCGTTCGGTATGCAGTCTTTAGAAGTCAACTGCGTAAGGAAAGAAACAATAGCATCATAATAATGTTCTTTATTCTCCTCACGGTTGAAGACACGGGAATAAAGCGTCTTATACAAACCGCGCAATGAGTTCGATCCTACTTCGCAAATCAATCTGCGGATGCTGTAATTGAGTAGCATGTGAAGAACCTTTGCCAATTCAACCTTGTCGATGGCTTCGGATTCATAGTCGTCAAACACCCGGAACAAGAAGAGATATACAGTGGATTGATTAAGTTTTCTCAAGCCGTCAAGAGCCTTATTAACTTCTGTTCCGAGTTTGGCATCTCCTTTGAGGAAGATGCTGTATTGTGTTGCGTAATGAAGGATTTCTGAAAGCATAGACTCATTTGTATATCCGTTCTGACGGTACACAAGTTTGAAATCATCGTATGCTTCTTTTTCGCGGGTAAAGCCGTCGAGTTTTAAGTTGAGGTAGTCGAGGAAGAAAGCAGACATCTGCTCCTTAGAAAGCATTTGTTCGACTTGGAGCCAGTAATCTTCGTACAGCCTGTCCTGATCTGCTTCGGTCATAAGCACAAAGTTTCTGATCTTATCAGCCAGACTGAGGGGAACGCCAGTCGAATTGATACGTTCAAAGATTTCCTGCTCTTTGCCTTTCTCTTCTTCCTCAAGCTTAATCATCGCGCAGGTTAAATGCTCGATGCCGTCATAAATCTTCTCAATGCTGAGATTAGGATTGTCGGCCAGTGCTTTCCTTGCGAGTTTGCAGAACAGATCGTAGTTTTGATAAATGCCGCTGGACTTATCCATCTTATCAACATGGTTTTCCATCAGAAGCATTAGCTGATTATTATCGCTCTTAATCGGTTTCAGTTTTAGCTTGCTGGAATCGTCGATGTTGTATTTCTTGAACTTGTCCTGATTGAACATCAGAGACAAAAGCGTATCCTTTTCTGCTTCGGTTTCAGCAACGTCAATTAAAGCTTTCAGAAGAATATAGATTGTAGTCAGTCTTTGTTGACCGTCTATAATGACATAGTAGTCTATCTTGTTTTCTGTTTTAAGTAATTCATAGACAACAGAACCGGTGAAGTGATAACGATCAAGTTCGTGAGCTTGAATAATATCCTCAAACAGCTTTTCACACTGTTCCGCCGACCATTCATAATTTCTCTGATAGACAGGAATAGAGTATTGCCTCAGATTCTTGTCTATAAAGTCATTGATAAAACTACCTTTGTCGATTTTCATACTACAACCTCTCGCTTTCTCTTTTTAGCTGATGCCGAACAGCTTGAACAGTAAAAACGTCACTATTCCGCCAAACACAGCACCTATCGCAGCCACCCACACATCATGCCATCGAGAACTGCGCTTTTCTTTTCGTTCTTCTTTTTCCGCCGATTTCTTTTGCTCAAAGTATTCAAGTCCGGCAGATGTTAAACTTATCATATACGGGCCGTTGTCAGCCCAATGAGTCTTTGCCAAGTCATAATCGGAGAGCTCTTTGAAGCAGCTTCTATACAAATCATCTTCCGCTTGATTCATTGCGTCGAGCTTTTTGAAGAAATAATCAGCATCGACTATTCCGTTTTCGTTCCTATGCTCAATGATTTCTTGCAGCAAGGACTCTGCGCCTTTTGTTAGAATGTTAATCATTATTCATACCTCGTAGTCTCCGATACCGTTCATCCAAGTCAACTACCTCGAAGTCAAAGAAGTTAAATAGTTCGGGATTTTCCTTGTAAAAGGCTCCGGCACAAGCGGAAATGATAAAGCATAGCCTCCGCACATTGACTTCATAGGTGCGGTAGGTATCTCCGATTTTCTTATTGCCCCAAAACTGCTCGGAAGAGGATGCTGAGTCGGAAAGAATATTAAACTCTTTCTTCTTTTCGGTCAGAAGAATGAACTTGTCGATTTTACAGCACTCCTCATTGATTTTGTCTTTATCAATATTGGGGTTCCCCTGATGGAGGAATGAGCACCTAAGCTGATAAACGACTTCTCCGCTGAGATATGGCATTTTGCCTTCCTCACCGGGGCATTGCTCATAGGCACCGACATATTCATCATACCAAGCAATATATCTCTTTTTATTGCCATCTGTAGGATACTTTGCTTTCCCGCAGATGTCAGGCAAAGTTAAAGCAAGAGACAATGCTGAGAAAAAGCAGTCGTTGTCCAACGCCTTATTCATGTCGTCTATCAGACTCAGTAGCAATTACATTACCTCTTTCTTTCCGGTGACATACTCGTAGATGAGTGACTTTTTATACTGATTGAGTTTTTCAATTTTCTGTTGTTTGATAACAATCAATCTATCAATATGCGAACATTTTTCATCAAGCCTCTCAACCATTTTGGATGCATTATCCGGAATTAATATTGATGTTTCACTCAAAAACTTTCTCGAAACACTAAACACTTTGATCCCGGATACTCTTTTACGCAACTGACTGCGCCATGCATCCGTAAGGAATAAGTAAGCTAAATACTTATTATCTACATCAGGATTTTTTGAAATAAGAATTACTGTATGATATCCGGCAAAAATCGTATCATCGGTGTCAACATAAGCTGCATTTCCGCATCCTTCACGATCTTCAGAAGTGTCAGCAATGATAAAATCACCTTTCTTTACAAGACACGAAGGATTTGTTACAAGGTACTCTTTGCCTACAAACCTTTTCAGCTCCTCGTGAATTGTCACGCCGCTATTCCATTTAGCATGGATCTGACCGTAGCTAATAACAGGTATTCCTTCTTCTACAAGGTTTTCCTTCGTGATTGGGAGTCCTTTCCCGAAGTCAAATAACGTTTTTAGTGGAACAACACTCCATCCTTCCGGTATTTTTTCAATCCACTCAACCCCGCTATCCTTCATCGGCACATTCTGATCAAGCCCTTTGGTAACAACCTCGGTGATGAGGCTCTGCTTGTACGCTTTCAGTTTTTCAATCTGCGTTTCTTGATTTGCAATAAGCAAATTAACCTGCTCGCATTTTTCCCTTATTATGTTTGCAATAGCCTTCTGTTCATTGACCGGAGGAAGAACATAGGGCAAAGCTCTGATTTTTTTCCAGCTTGTATCACATGAGCGCACTCTTATTCCTGTTGAGAGGGCAAGGAAAACATTAGTGTACGCCATGTTTCGCATTGCATACATTAAATATGGCTTGTAATGTTTGGTATCTAAAACATTTAAGACAGGCGTAGCTTTTCCCCTTGAATCAGAGATTCCAATAGCTCCTGCAAAACCATCCATTCCATGAACCACTAAATCTCCACTTTCGATTCCTTGATATCCAATTTCTTGAAACGAAACTGTGAACCCGTCTTCTCTTCTTTTGGAACGTAAGGTAACTTCACCGTCTCTAAAACAAGTAATTACTCCATCTGTTTCAAGGACAGGACGATTCAAGCAAGTCATAAAATGTTTCCCCAACTCGGTAGTCCAAGTTGAAGGAACCATACCAACCCAAGCGATTCCGCTGTTTTTCATCTCACGCATTTTGCGTACCACCTTTCATATTGCGGTAAACGATAAAACCAACAATTCCGCAAAACATCAGACCGCCAAATGTGCTGATAACTGCAATCCAATGAGCAACACAGAATTGCCAAACTCGAATTGCACCGTATGTAATCATCCACATTGCCACAAACACAATGAGTCGGATCAGCCAATGGAAGAAGCTGCCGCCGATGCCGGTCGAAATATCTCCCGCATCATACATATCGCCCACAATGCTGAAAGCAACACGATAAGCAATCGCGCCAATAACAAGCAGGATCAGCCACTCTTTCCAAACGGCGATAGGCAGTCCAAGGGGATCAGTAAGTTTATCGAAAATAAAGCTGAAAAGTTCTCTCAATTTTTACTCCTTATGGAACAGTTCATTCATGAGCACGGTTTCTTCTGCTTCAAGCTCTTTGATTTCTGCAAAAATATCATCAGAAGGAACGGGTGCAACAAATTTGTAGAAAAGTCTTGTGAACGGCACTTCGTATCCAACCTTATCCTTGCTTCTGTCAAGATAGGCAAGAGGGTTATACGGAAGCACGTTCTTCTTCATGTATTCGTCGATATCATCCTGAAGAGGGATGATTTCATTGTCAGATTTACTCTTATCCGGCTGCATTTTGCCTTTTTTGAGTATTGGCTTACCGGATTTATCGCAGAGCGGCGTTTCAACAGACACCTTCGTGAAGCCAAAGTAATCGTTGTCAAAAATCTTGGATTCAACGTTAAGGTCACCATCTTCAAAGACACCGTCTTCAAAGCTTTCGTATGCTTTAATAATAAGGTCAATGCAGTTGTCATTCAGATCCACGCGCTTGTTGCCGATGTTTTTGCGGCGTTTAACGAAACACTTGGAAGCATCAATCAGTTGAACTTTTCCGCAGCGCTTCATTTCTTTGCCTTTTGACAATACCCAGATATAAGTGGAAATACCCGTGTTATAAAAGAGGTCGGTCGGCAACTGGATGATTGCTTCAACGAGATCACCGTCAATTACATATTTACGGATTTCGGAAGCACCGCTGCCCGCATCTCCAGTAAACAGTGAAGAGCCATTCTGAATGATAGCCATTCTACCGGAGCCTTCTTTGAGCTTCTTTACGCCGTTAAGCATAAAGAGCATCTGACCGTCGGAAATTGCGGGAAGACCGGGACCAAAGCGCCCGTTATATCCCATCTTGGCTTCTTTTTCAACCGATGTTTTTTCCCTTTTCCAGTCAATGCCGAACGGTGGGTTGGAAATTATATAGTCAAACTCATAGCCGGAAAACTGGTCGCCGGGTACTTTCGGGTCTTCATCTTTTAAGAGAAGTGTGTCGCCATACATCATGCCGGAAGAGTTTCCACCCTTGATAAGCATATCTGATTTTGCAATAGCGTATGTTTCTGGATTAAACTCTTGACCAAAACAAGTGAGTACAGCATCTTCGCTGATTTCCTGCAATCTTTCAGTAAGGCAGCCCAGCATCTGAGATGTACCCATTGCCATGTCATAAGCAGTTTTTGTGCATCCGTTTTCTTTGATTTCATCCTTCTCCGGAGCAACTAAAAGTTCGGTCATCAGGTAAATAATGTCGCGGCTCGTGAAGTGAGCTCCGGCCTGCTCGTCATACGACTCCGAAAACTTTCTAATCAGTTCTTCAAAGATATAGCCCATATCAGCAGAAGTGATCTTATCAGGAGACATATTCGCTTTTGTAGAATTAAACTCCTGAATCATGACAAAGAGGACGCCACCTGCCACCATAGTGTCAACAGTCTTTGCAAACTCAAAGCGCGAAATAATGTCTGCAACATTTGAAGAAAATCCTTTTAGATAATCATCGAAGTTATCCTCGATATTATCGGGATCAGCAAGAAGCTTTTCAAAGTCAAACTTGCTGGTATTATAAAAAGCATAGCCAGATGTACGTGTTAAAGCGCCTTCCACAAGTTGCTCATTGGCATTGGACGCATCCAGTTTCTTTTTCATTTCAAGGACAGCCTGCTTGGTAGGTGCAAGCGCATCATCAAAGCGTTTCAGCACAGTAAGAGGGAGTATAACTTTGCCATACTCATGCGGTTTGAAAAGACCGACAAGGTGAGTCGCGCTTTCCCAAATAAGATTGGCTTTCTCCTGAATATTCGTATTGGTCTGCTTTTGCAGTTCATTCATAGACATAGTATGTATTCTCCTTATCAGTCGTTTTCGATTACTTCCATAACATCGCCAATATCGCAATGGAATATCTTACACAAGCGAAGCATTATCTCCATTGAAACAAGTCTGTCGTTATTTAAGTTTGTCATTGTGTATTGGCTTATCTGTGCCGCTTTTGCTAAATCGCTTTTCTTCATTTTGTTGTCTATCAAAAGTTTCCAAAGCTTGTCATATGATACTTTCATAGGGGCTGCCTCCAATAAAACGTATATAAGCAATCTCCTAAAAGGGAGATTATAGTAATACATGGTACATTATAACACGGTTTATTGGAATTTTCAATAGTTTAGGCAAATTCTGCTTTGAATCAGAACTGTAATGTCGTTCAAAACCGACTTATAAATAAAAAGAGCCCTGACACCGAGCCAAAGCCCGATGTCAGAGCCTTTATTTTTAGTATGCAGGCATACCATAGCCGAGAATTTCACTGTGTCCAACAGCGTAGTGCCGTTCAGCACAGCTATCACTTGTATTGCCTTCGACGGTATAGACAATTCCGTTTTCTACTCTCTCGACAATGCCGGTATGATCTGCGGTGCCATCCTGCCCGTTGTATGCCCAATCAAAGAAGATTATCATGCCGGGCGAAGGTTCAACTGAATTATCAGCCCATTGTCCTCTTTCCTTGAACCAGTCCATACCATTATCGCATCCGGCGTATTTAGGTATAACACCAGTGTCGATATATCCGCATTGATCTGCACACCAAGATACAAAGCAAGCACACCATTCAACACGACTTCCAAATCCGTACCACGACCAGTAAGGTTCACCACCGACATTACCTATCTGAGAAAGAGCCACTTGAACAATCATATCATCAGAGCCATATACGCCATAGAGGACTGCCATCCACATGGAGTTATCTACGTTGAGTAGTTCATCAAGTTGTTCGTCTTGATCTGCATTAAAACGATATTGGTCTGACATTTGATCTGCCGTTTTATGGCTTACGGTAATATACAGAGTAGTCTTTGTAACCTCTTTTCTTTCCTCCAAAATATTACCGTGACCGTCATCCGATTCGATGATTTCAGTCTCGGTATCTGTTTTCGTCCGGTATGAAATGTCATTCATTGCCCAGAATATATCGGAAAGGAGTTGTTTCTTCTCTTCTGTAACCGTTGCAACTTCCTGCGGATTATCGGGATCGGTTGTAGTTTTTACTGCATACACCGAAAGAACTTCCGGCCAAACTGCGCGAGAGCCAGACATTTCAAGTTCGTCATAGGGATTATCCGCTTTAATGGCATCAAGTTTATTTTGATAATCTTGATTGATTTCTACAACGACCTCTCGCATAGTCTGAGAACCATCGTTTTTTTCCTCGCTGGAGAAGAAAATTCCAAAGCAGGAACATACTATGAGTGCAATCAAGCAAATAACCACAACGACAACAACGGCAACCCAGCCGCCCGCAGCAATAGCTGCAACGAGTTTTTCTATTGCCGCGATAATGGCTTTGATTGCCGCCGCAATCGCTTTAGCCGCCGCTACAGCCGCCTTATAAGCTGCAATGGCTGTTTGCCTTGCAATCTCAGCCGCTTTCTGTGCCGCCTTTGCAGCCGCTTCTGCGGCCTTTTGTGTGGCTTTAGCCGTAGCTTCCGCTGTCTTTATAGCCGCCTTGGAAGTCTGCTCGGCGGTCTTAACTGCCTTTTCAGTTGACTTTACTGTTCCTTTTGCAGTTTTGACAGTTTGCTTTCCGGCAGAACGAGCAGTCTGCTTTATCGTGTGCTCGGTCTTTTCTGCTGTTTTTATTGTTTGGTTTCGTGTGTTGCGAATAAATCCTCTTTGCGTTTCGACATTCTTTTTTGCGGTATCTCTTGCCACTTTCTGTTGCGGATTAGAAGTCTGCGCCGTTCTGCGAAGCTCGTCTTCGTATTTTCTGACGCGTTCTTCATTTTTCTGAATACGCTTTTCTTCTCGGTGTTCACGATACGCTTCTTTGCCTTTGTTTACTGCTTTCTTTGCACCGGAAGAAATATCCTGACCAACCTGATCCGTCACATCCTCTGCGGCATAGCGAATCTTATCCTCCGCATATTCAGACGGAGACACCTGCCCGTCATCCATCAAGTTCTCCACCTGATCCTTAGAACGGACAAGCGCCGTCTTCATACGCTCGGAGGCAACAGCCGCTTTATCAAGAACCTTAATGTCTTTCACGCTTTCTCTTGTTTTTATATTACTCAAAGCTATCGCCCCCTTTCAAACCGAGTAATTTAGTTTCTCTTAGCGATAACCGCAAGGCGGCCATTGTCATAGGTGTATTCGCACGTTGAAAGTGTCAAAAGCTGATCTCCGTATTTTACATCGACTCCCGTATCATAGAGCTGTCTGGCATGAACATTCTCCATGAACTCCGCGAACTGTTCTTCATCCATCTGCGTGTACTCGTTGTACTTAAACTTTTCGTGGTTCGTGTCAAACTTAAATACCGCTACAACTTCATATTCGCCAAGAGATGAAAGCGTATCAAACTTAATCTTCTTGTGGTTTTCATAGAACTCTTTATCGGTATATTTGCAAAGATCTGCGAACATGCTACCGTTTTTCATGTGATGACCGTAAATCACAATATTATTACTGATTCCGGTAACACATGCTTCGTCAATATACGGCACCCCGTAATCACTGTACGCTTTTTCAAAACTGTGCTTCAGATAATAGTCAGGGTTGTCCGGTGTCTGCATAACGGGGTAATTCACATTTGTACCGTCAATAGCAATCCAGCCGATAAAGTCATCGTTCTGCTCAAATAGTTCCTTGTATTTTGCCCTTGCTTGTTCTGCTTCCTGAGCAGCAAGTTCTTCAGGTGAAAGTTCCGTGGATTCGGAGTTGTCAGTCTCAGGTACCGTTTCATCAGGGACAGCCACAATCAAATCGGTCAGTTCATCAAAACTGTCCGCGCTATTCTTTGCATCAAAATACTGATGCGCGAACATCGCTCCCGCAAAGATTGCGAAAGCACACAGAACGGATACGGCAATAATACCAATAGATTTCTTTTTCATTTCAAGTTACCTCCAAAATAATCTGAGGACAGGGTTAATCCTGTCCTCTTGCAAATTCACCCTCACCGGGGCGAGTAGTCATAAGCTGATACAGTTTCGTTTCATGCGGGAACTGGTTGATGAACGGAACAAGCGCCGATCCGTACTTAATAAGACCGCATCCGGCATCCGCGTTGGTGATATAACTCATCTGTTCGTTAGAGATATTAAGCAGCCTTGCGAGTTTTTCACGGTCGCTGGCAGCCTGATTCAGCATGATTACAAACTCCGAGTTTGAAAGCATAGTGCTTGCCTGTACGGAATCGAGCAGATATTCCACGTTCTGAGTAATAGCAGTCGGATAAGCATTTCTCTTTCGGAACTGTCTCCACGCTGAGTTAAAGAACTGCGCGGAGAACTCATTTTCAAAGACAACATGGAACTCGTCAATGAATACGTGAGTACGCTTTCCTTTCTTCCAGTTGAGTGTTACACGGTTCAGCATAGTATCTGTAATAACAAGCAATCCGGTCGGTTTGAGCTGAGATCCAAGACCGTGAATGTCAAACACAACGATACGCTTATCGAGGTCAACATTAGACTGCTTACCGAAGATATCAAGTGAACCTGTCGTATAAAGTTCAAGAGACAGAGCAATCTGCTTTGCTTCAGGTTCAGGCTGTTCAAGCAGCATATCGCGGAGAGTACAAAGAGTAGGAATTGTGCCTGCATCTGCCGCGTTGCGATACACGTTGGTAATACAACGGTCGATAATTGACTTATGCTGCGGGCCGACACCTTTCTTGTCGATCTGCTCGATAAGGGACATGATAAACTCCGACTTCACGACAATCGGGTTGTTTTCACCATATCCATCGACCATATACATGGCGTTAAGTCTATCTCTACCTCCGGCAGATACGCGGATCACAGATCCGAGATTACCCATTGCTTCAACAAGAGGCGCATACTCACCTTCGGGATCGCAGATCAGAATATCATCATCCGTGTTCAGCATAAGGAAAGTAATCAGTTCCTTTGCAGAGAACGATTTACCAGAGCCGGGAACGCCAAGAAGAAACGCTGACTGGTTCAAAAGATTTGCCTTGTTGCACATGATGAGATTATGCGAAATAGCGTTTTCTCCGAAGAAAATGCCACCTTTATCCATAATCTCTTGCACCTTAAACGGCATGAGTACGGCAAGACTTTCCGTAGTGAGTGTTCTGAAAGCATTGATCTTTCTTGTGCCGATAGGAAGAACCGTATTGAGTCCGTCCGACTGCTGATACTTCAAAGTCGCCATCTGGCACATGTGTTTTCTTGCAGTAGAAAGCACCGTTTCCGTATCAAGGTCAAGCTGTTCCCTTGTATCCGCCGTAATTACCATCGTTACGACCGCAAACATCATTCTCTGGTCACGGGTCGTCAAATCATCAAGGAACTCTTTGGATTCCTTACGCTGGAGTTCCATATCATAGGGGACAACAGCACTGAAATTGTTGTTCTGATTCTGCTTACGCTGCCAATTCGTTATATTCGTTTCAACGCCGAGTAAGCGGCTTTCAACCTCTCTTACCGCCTCATCCGTAGGGATAGGGATAACATCAATCGAAAGCATCAGATTACGGTTCAGTTCAGTAAGTTCTGAAAACATACTGTCCTTGATATAGCTCGCATAGTCTTTGAGGAAAAGGACTCTCGCATACTTTTCACCGAGCTTAATGAAGTCAGCAGTTCGTTCAATACTGTCCGGACAGATATAGTCACGGAAATCATGTCCGAGACGTGCCTTTTTACTGACATTAAACTCAAACGCCGTTTCATCTCCGGAACGGTAGAAGTCATGCAAAATGCGAAGTCTTTCTGTTGCGTTAAGCGGAACACATTTGGAACCGAGATTAGCAAAATGAGAGGTCAAATCCGCGCCGACTCTTGCAAAATATGCCCGTGCTTCCTCAATGTCTTTCTTAGCTACGGATATAGTCACATACTTTTCCTGAGTAATGCCATTTGCACCTGTGGCCTTATCAAGCAACATATCGTTATATTCGATGCGATAGCCATCAAGTCCATCATGCTTCAAAGGCATAAGGATAGAATCCTCAAAATCCGCTTTGTTCAACCTATGATTGTTGATAGTGATCTTTGTGGTAGCTCCGCTGTCAAGGCTGTTGAGCAGTTCCGAATATGTCAAGAACATGCTCTCCTTATCTTCGCGGCTTGCCACAAGGTAGTTGATATCCGAAAACTTATAGGTCTTGGAAAACTTGTTTCCAACCTTAAAAATGCCATCAGGCCATACGCACTTGATGGGGATGAAATCCTGAACTTTCTTCGGAACCTTAAACTTTTCTTTATCCTGTGCCAGGATCGTTTTAATGCTCTTTATCATTGCTCTTATATACCTCCTTCTCGTGTGCGTCGATAGAGTCTTTCAACGCTTCATAATAGATATTTACCGGTTCAAACTTAATCTGTTTTGGTTCGAGCATCTCACTTCTGAACCATGCCCATACGAACTGCTCGGCAGTCATTCCGTTGTAGGTTACAAACCCCATCGCAGCGAATGGCGCAGCACCGAGAATACACATCCATGATACGGTCTCGGTCCCCACATAAGGTTTCAGTACGAAATACAGAACCACAGCAACGCCCACAGCCAGTAAAGAAAAAACGAACTGTCGAAGTGACAGTCCGAAGAACATTGACTCGGTATAATTCCGAATCTCTCTATTGATTTTTACTTCCATTTTCAATCCTTTCCCGGCGAATTGCTTCACGGAGTTCCGCCTTGCAGACACATTCATCTGCAAGGCAGTTTACTTCGCCGTGCTTTTTTCCGCCGTAGTATAAGCAGTATTTGCAATCGCAATCGGCTACGGTATATCCGCGCCATTTATTCAGTACACGTTTTGCCATATCAGATACCCATCATTTCTTTCACGAGTCTATCTGCCATCTTCACTGCGCCGACAAGTATCAGCATATTAAAGATCAATTCGCCGATATAACTCCACACCATTGAAGCCGCCGCCGCATCAGGATTGACTACTGGCGGACTTGATGCAAATACGGAGAATATGATACAGGCAAGAACGATTATCGCTCCCTCAAGGCAAACCGAAGCATAGCTTTTCAAAAAGCTTTTGCCGATATTTTGTGTCGGCTCACCTGCAAACGATGAAAGCGGAATCGGTGCGATTGCCGTGTACATATACATTTTGAAAAAGCGTCCATAAACGCTCAAAATCATTACGAAGGAAAGCACCCAGATGAACAAACCACCGATAAGCGTTACTGCCCACAATGGGATGCTTTCAAAAAAGCCACAGTCCTCAATCGCCGTAACGATCTCCTGAGGCAATACTGTTGCCTGCGGAGTACCAAACCCAGCAGATCTCATAATCGTACTGACAACGCCTTGGATAATTTCAAGTATCGCCATCATCAGTTCCATGCCATAAGTGATTAGCCCTTTGGCAATGGCAAATCGGACAAACACTTTAACCGCGTGTTCAGGCTTTTTCAAATCGGTAAACGAGCCACATGTCTTCACTACACCCACAACAAAGAAAAGCACGAGCAATGCATAGCCAATGGCTTGAAGAGCTCCGTGGATATTCACGATTACCGACCATATTGAGCCACCCTTGAATGTCTGAGGTGACTGTGTTATAAGCTGCCAGATCTCCGACAACTTACCGTTCCAAACTTCCAGTGCATTTTCGAGGTTCTGCACAACCCAGTTATCCGACATTCGTTACACCTCCTTTCGGGGCGGCCATTTGCTGACCGCCCCTTTTGCGGAAACCGGATCAGCCCACGATGAGGTTCAAGATTTCCTTCGCAAAGGTGATGATGACGCCGCCTGCCAGAGTCAGGAAACCGTTGGAACGCTGAGACGGATCGTGCGACTGGAAAGACAGACCGACCTGAACGATACCCCAGCCGAGCAGGATAAGGCCGACCGCGCGAATGAGCCCGAAGATGAAATCGGACAGATTGTTTACAACTGCAATCGGATCACCTGCGGCAAAAGCAGTCACACCGCAGCACATCATAAGCGCAAGTGCAAGAACGGTTACTACATACGCACGGTAGCCCTTCTTAACCTTGCTGGGGATCTCCGGCTTGTTCTTCTGATTGTTCTTAGCATTAAGATTTTTCATTTTCTCTTTTCTCCTTTTCATTTAGTAATTCTTCGAGTTCTTCTTCAGAAAGAAGAATGAAGTCATGATTGTCTGCACCTATTTTTTCAGCTTCCTTAATGAGTTTCGGATCAAAGCTGAACTCCATAGACGCAATGCTTCTGGTGTCTTCACCGTGCTTGTATGCCGGTGCGCCACCATCTGTTGTAAGCGACACATTTGGATGATGAAGAATGTCGTATTTCAAATCCTGAATAGGTCGCTCACCGCGTATAAAAAGAAGCGCGTACTTGTTATCCAACATACGCACTTCATCTGGTGTCATGAGCTCACGCCCTGCGAGCTGATAGTTTGTTGAGTAATTGCCGTTTCGACCTCGTGAACGTCCATAGGTGTTTGTGTCGATAGTTTCTTTGCCAAGTAGTTTAGAAACATATTCATGGGTACTTTGCTCATTGCCGCCGAGATAAAGGAACTCGTCGCAGTTACCAACAATACTTTCCCATTGCTTTTCAAACAGAGCTTTGAGCTGTGCCAAATTCTGTATGATGATAGAAACCGAAATCTCACGCGAACGCATAGTAGAAAGCAGTTTGTCAAATTCATCTGGCAAGGCAACGTTCGCAAACTCGTCCATTACGAAATGAACGTGAACCGGAAGTCTGCCGCCGTGTATAGAATCGGCTTGGTAATATAGTTGCTGGAATAGTTGGGTGTACAGCATACCGACGATAAAGTTAAAGGAACTGTCGTTATCGGGGATAACGGCAAAGACTGCCGTTTTCTTTTCTCCGATATTTCCAAGTTCCATTTCATCGGTTTGTGTAATGCCCGCCAGCGAATCAAGATTGAACTTTTCAAGTCTGGATACCAATGAAATCTGAATAGATTTCAAAGTCTTTGCACTGCCGGAGTGGTACGCTCGGTAGTATTTCAGCGCGATATGCTCCGGATTTCTTTCTTCCAGTCTTTCAAACAATTCATCAAGAACCGACTGGTATTCTTCGTTATCCTCTTTTACATCGCCAGCTCTTATCATTTCCATTACCATTGGGAAGTTCTGCTCATCAGGCGGAGCTTCATAATGGAGATAGCAGACAAGGGCTTTCAAAAGCATAGCCGCAGTCTGATCCCAAAACGGGTCCTGTGTCTGACTGCCTTTGGGAGTTGTATTCTTAAAGAGGTTTGTGGTAAGACGCTGAATATCGTCATCGCTGTGAAGGTAAACAAAGGGGTTATAACAATGGCTTTTTTCCATATCTATGAGGTCGAGAACCTTTACTTCATAACCCTTTTCTTTTAGTAGATTACCCGTATCTCGAAGCAGTTCACCTTTGGGATCAAGCACAACAAAACTTGTATTAGCGTTCATGATATTCGGTTTAGCGTAAAATCTTGTTTTACCTGCGCCGGAACCACCGCAAACAAGTACGTTCAGGTTTCTCCTGTGTTTTCTTCCATCCAGTCCGATGGCAACATTCTGAGTCAGTAGTTTGTTTTCATCTTTTTTCTTATCGGCATATTTCTTATTGACGGAACCCGCCGAGCCCCATTTTGCCGATCCGTGCTCTTCGCGCCTTCTGTAATTGCGGTCTGTCGATAGGTAAACACCTATTGCAATTCCGTAGATCAAAAGCAGAATGAGGACAGTTTTTAGGCTGTCCTCACAAAGCTGAATATGAAACGGATTCTGCATAACGGTTCCGAACTTCTGAATCAGACTCACAAGTCCGTTATCCATACATGGCGCAATCAGAAGACCAAGCCACACAACAGGAATAATGCCGAAAAAATAAAGAACGATATTCTGCTTTGAAAGCTTATCGTTCTTCACGGTCAAATCTCCGTTTTTCTTTTTTTGTTGGGGCATCAATGACCTTCAAAATAAGGTCGTTAATATCTTCGGTCGGTTTTTCTTCTTTCAGGAGATCATTTCGGAAATCCATCAAGCCGCTGACCATAAGACGCTGTTCAAAATCGTCCAGCGTTATGACCTTCTTTTCTTCAGCCATACTGTGACCTCCTTATCTTGCTTCATCTCTGCGTTCCTTCGGTTTAATGTCCTTTTCAAGAACCTTCGCCATATCGGAAGAAATCTCGTTTGCAATATCTCTGATTTTTGAAAGCTCGTTTCTTACGCTGCGAGCATCCATTGTAGCGAGATTTTCGGGGAGACGTTCAAAAAGGAACATATCCTTCGCCACATTGTAGCGGCTGCAAAGCATATACGACACACAGTACGCCGTGAAAGCGTGATCGCTACGCTTATAATCGCCGTTATCGAGGTGTGCGTGTGCAAGCTCCTGAGAAATACCACGGAAAATATCCGCAGCTTCCTGACCGGCTTTCACATAGATTTTCTTGTCCTCAGAACGGTACACCGCATTGATATTCTCGGGCATCTGCTGGCTGATCTCAATAGGACAGGGAGCGTTATGAATAATTGCTTTAAGAAGCATACGTTCATCACGCTTAATACTCGGTCTATCCTTTACCTTTGCATTGGTCTGAGTAATATCGAAGACCTTTTTGGAATTGTAACTGACTCCGATAGAGCCGTCTTCTTTCGTGTATTCCTCACCGGGTTCAAGCAGCGTAATTCCGCTTTCGCCTTTCTTGATATACACACCGTTGTCTTTCCAGCCTTTGAAATCAGCAAGCTGTTTGGCATCGGGTTTCTGTGCAGTGATGAGAAGCGCATTGCCGACAGAATAACGGTCAAAATGAGCCTGAACATCCAGATAAGACTGAAAAAGCGCACCGTCATTTGCCATGTGCTGCGCGGTTTCATCAATCATCGCAAAAGCGTTTTCACGCTCCTGCTTTTTCTGTGCAGCCCATTCGTCCTTGTCAAAGGGTGTAAAACTCTTTTCTTCGCTTTCTTTGGGCTGGCTTGCATTGAAAATATCATCATAGTTTGCCATAGATTATCTCTCCTTTGTTTCTTTCTTCTTTTTAGGCACTTCTTTGTGCTCTGTGATTTTCTGCGGGGTATCTTTCGATTTTGGCGCGGATTCCGTCCTCTTTCTCTGTTCCTCGCGGATTTCATTCATTTCCTGTCTTACAGAGGGACGGGAACGCTCCGGGGAATCAGAGGTACCCCTGGCGGTTTTCTCGCGCTGCCTTGATATAGGCTCGGACTGACGGGATTTCGCAACCGGGCCTTCCGTGGGGTTTTGTGTCTGTGCTTCCTCCTTGTTGGGAGTCGGGGACAGAAGAGCGTCAAGAAACGCTTCATCCTTATCCTTTTCCGTGGTATTGCGATCAGGGGCGGGGATATCAGCATCCTTACGTTTCTTTTCCTGCTCCTTGACGATTTCAGCTCTTGCAGAACCAATATCCGCAGTAGCAATACCAAAGCGTTCAAAGATACGATTGATTTTACTTGCGTCTTCCGCTCTGACAAACACATCAGTATGACCATCAGCAGCTGTCTTGTCTTTCAGCACGCAGTAAAGCACACCGTATTTCTTAGCTTCTCGGCAGAACTTTTCGAGATCCTTGTCTCCAATAGAAAACACTTTGATCTCCTTACCGCTTTTGAGCATACTTGTGAGTCGTGTCTTACCGCGAGTCTTTTTCTGGTCCTGAAGAACCGCATAGAGTAAAACGGCAAGACGTTCAGCAGCTTTACCGCTGATTTTTGCAGCCACTTCAACTCCGTTGAGGGTCATTCTCACGACCTGTTCGGCTGCTTCTCCTGACGAGTAACTCATCGTTCGATTTCTCCTTTCTTTCGTTTTCCTGCTGTTTGATTTGCTCAAGGTTTTCTTTTACTTGTGCTGACCGTTCAGCAATACCGGTACACAATCCAATTTCTTTTCGGCAGGTCTTCATTTCTGCGGAAAGCTCTGAAATCCGGGCTTTTATATCCTCGGCACCTTTTTCATCGCCAATGCGAACATGCCGCTTCAAATCATTTCTGAGTCCCGTGCGGCTTTCCGTGAGCTGTTTGATTCTTTCTTCCTTTTCGGATTTATAAGCATCAAGTTCCTCAACAGTTTGAATACCTGTTTTTCCAAGAAAATCGGCTTGAGCAATATATCTGTCGAGCCTTGTCACATCTTCGCGTAAAAATGCCGACACCTTTTTTACAGATGCCGGCTTGTAAATGATGATATGAAGCTCGTAACAGTAATGAAGATATAGGGCGTAAAGACCTGTGGCTTTTTCTGCTTTTTCCTTGTAGTGATAGTAAGGTGCTTTTTTGTCCTCTTTCACTTCGGGAAAAGGATCTTTTCGACGATAGTTATTCTGTATTCTTTGCTTAATGGAATCCAGTTCGTAGTATTCGCCGAGATTGTCCAAACGGAATCTTTTGTCTCCGTCCACAATCTTTACGATTGGATGCACCAGAGGTGTTCCTTTTTTGGTTCTCGTAACAACCTCATAGCCCATCTCGTTCATAACGCGAAGGAAATCACGTTCGGTCGTTGACGCAGCAATAGCTCTATCAATGTCTTCGCGTACTTTTCCTTTCATAGTGGGTTTACCATTCTTTTCAGCAATCCACTCGCCATAGTTTTTCTTTCGGTTTTCCGGATGCTCTATCACAGAGAGACGGTATTCCCGACAAAGCCGGTCAGATACTTCTCTCATTCGGGCGTAGGTTTGCTTTTGGTCATAATAGCGTTTTCCATCTTTATAAGATACTGAGTTCAACACAAAGTGATTGTGATAGTGGTCACGATTAAGGTGCGTAGCGACTACAACCTCAAATCGATCACCCCACAATTCCTGAGCAAGTTTTTTGCCAATTTCATGCGCTGTGTCAGCATCAACCTCACCCGGCAAAAATGATTGGTAGCCGTGAAACGCTACGATTCCTCCAGTCTTTCGCCAGTGCTCTTTTGTGTACTTGAACTGTGTAGCGGCTTCAAATTCGTTGCAGTTAATTCCTGTAACGTACATTCGCTTTTCAGTTTTCATATCATTACCCACATACTCAAGTACATCATCAATCGCATGGAGCGAGGCGGCAAAGTCCAGTCCTTTTTCGGTGGTTTTTTCGGGATTGCTCACATAGTTTATGACTTTATCAACTCTACCTTTGATATCCCAAATAGCTGTGACAGCCATTACTCTCCCTCCGGACGGAAGGTATCCCAAAGCATCTTTTCAGTTTTCTTGTAATCATCAAGTGCTTTGCGGAGCATCGGAACATCAAGAAGTCCTGCGGCGTTGGCTTTTTTCAAAACCTGATTGATATTAGAACCTACTCTGCGAAGTTCACGAATCATATCATAGTATTCTGCCGGAGGCGCTTCCTTTATTTCCATACCGGAGACCGCATTTCGTATGAAGCCACCGATAGACATACCGGACTTCTTAGCCTTTTTTGAGAGTGCGGAAAGCTCGTCTTTCGTAAAGCACACCTCAACTCTACAATTTCTTTTTCTCAAAAATAATCACCCTTCTTTCTATGGGGTTTCAGGGGCATTGCCCTCTGACAAGCGAATCTGTACGGACAGATTCAGTGCTTGCTAAGACAATGCCACTAACCCCGTGTCATATTTGCTCTGCGGCTTTCAAAAATGAATTGCCTGACTTTGCCGTCTTAAAAGTAACACTGACTTTTGTACCAACTGGCATGTCTGCAAGGCCAAAGAAGTCAGTCGTATTCCATGCGGCTGTGAGTACCTTCCTGCCATCGTCGAAATCGAGATAAACAAGAAGATTTCTGCTTTTATTCCACCGTTTACAAGCAATAGTAGCTTCATAGGTTCCCTCAAAATCGGGAAACTGATAGTCTCTTCCGTCAAACCCGGAATCCACAAACTCCTGCCAGGACAACGCTCTCTTTTCATCATCCATTTATTTCACCTCCCTTCGAGGTGGCATCAATTTTGATGCCACGAGTAAATCTGAGCATTAAAAAATGGCATCAATTTTGATGCCATCAAAAGCTGTTGATAAAATCGAGTGCTGCAAGATCGTTTTCGCTGATCTCCGGTTTCTTTTCTACTGGCTGAAGAGCCATACCCTGCATTGCAACAGTTATCGTCTGACGCAAGAGTTCCCGAAGGTCGCTATTTTGTCTGGAAGCGTTAATCATCGAAATGATTTCCTTATTGATAGACTCAGAATTCAATCTGTGCAAATATTCCCATGCGGCTAAATCGTCCTTGTTATCGAGATTAAACCTCAATGAAATCCTTTTGGAATTCATACCGAGCCACCGTCTTTCAAGAGGTTTATATACGACAAATATTCATACCCTTTTGCGGTAGCACATATATCGTCATTGATAGTTACGCGCTTCTCGTCATACTTTCCGAAATTACGGATCAGGCAACTTCCACCTCCGAGAACATACAGTCTCATCAGTTCCGGATTGTACTCGTGTTCACGAAGTCTTTGAAAAATGCCTGCAACATATTCGGTAGCGGTATCAGTAATAGTCTTCAGATATTCTTCCTTGATATCTGCCGTACCGAAACGGAAGACACGATTTATAATTGCCTCATCAACGGTAGTATGATGAACTCGCATGACATTTTCTCGAACCGCAAGCAAGCATTGGTGTGTACCGTATTTCTCAGTAAACATATTACCGGGAATCGGTTTCTTATCATTGATGAACATGATATTCATCGTCCCATTTCCGATATCGCAAAGCATATTCACTCCTTTGAAATCATAGAGCCTATCTGCGACAGCGGCAAAGCCCTGCGGAAAAACATCCACACCGACAATTTCAATTCGATAAGGAATATTGCGGAACGAAAACTCGACAATCTTGTTCTGCATAAGGTATTCTTTGAATTCCTCACGCTGTCCACTTACCCACGTTAAGGGAAGGCCGGCAGCAATACGCACCTTACCGGAAGTGATTTTTCTGATATTCATTTCTCTTGCAATAGCAGCAAGGGCCAAAACATAGTAATCAAGGTCCTTGGTTTTATCTGCGAGAAATTCTTTGTGACCTTCACCGATCAGATAATACTTGCCGTTGTAAATCAGCATATTCTCTTTGAACACGGGCTCCTTTTCATAAGAAGCGAGGCTTGCGGGGAAACAAGAATTTGCCGTCTTGATATTTCCGTAGCCGCTATCAATTCCGATAATGAAAACATCATCAATTACTTTCAAGTTCTCACCTCCATCAGCGTTCCTGTTCTTTTTCAGGCTTATATGATACGGCTCTGATCTGACCGCCAACGCTGAAGAAGTGCTCAGGATTTTCAAACTGCTTTTTGTATCTTTCAAGCTGCTCTTTATTAAGCGAGCCGAAGTTTGAACCTTTGCAATCACAGATGAAGAAAGTGCCGAAAACTATATCCAGCATTTCCTTGTTTTCTCCGTACACGGCTCTATTAGGAGCACAGCCATTGAACTTTCCTTCTTCATTACAAACGATACAAACCTCTTCCTCAAAGGGATAAAAAGCTTCAATGTCGCCTTTAACTGCTGCCTGAAGCTGTTCAAGTGTGTTTCCGATTTCTGTGATCCGTGCCACCTTTCCGGGTTCACACAACACCACTTTAATCTTGCTCTCTTTCAGTTCTTCTGTAAGGTAGGGATCAAAATCAACTTTTTTGAAGCCGAAAGAATCGCAGTAGGAAAAAGTCGATTCGCCGTCCTCTCCGATAACCTCCACAACATCAGATACCGAAAGGGATCTCCCTTTGTACCCATCGGGGTGGTCAATATTAAACTTACGATATACATCTTCGAGGTTTTCGCAATTCACTTCGCCCTCAAACACCTTATCGTAGATCTCGCTTTCGATTTCAGAAGAACCGTGAAACCGTTCCATTTCGTCAAGGCTCTGGAAAGCCACGCGATTGTGGTCGCGTCCCATGTTGACCTGGTATATTGCAATATTCATTAGCGTTCTTTCTCCTTTTCTTTTTTCATAATTCCAACTCGGATTTTCAATTCGTCGTTGACATCCTTCCCATAGGACGGAGGTTCATCAAGGACACGATATTTGCCACGAAGTCCAAGCACTATGCCTTGCACGGCACCACGACCGATTTCATCATTATCAAGATGAAGACGGATCGTTCTGATTGTCGGATGCTCTTCAAGGTATCTGACAAGTGCAACTGGAACCACATTTTCTCTCTTGGTTTTGAATACACCCGCAAGGGAAAGTAGTGCTTCATTTTTCCAATCGCGTCCTTCAAACAGTTCAAGTGTTGCAAAGCTCAATAAATCAATAGCCGATTCAAATACATGAACTTCATCTGCAGAGATTTCGTTGTTCAGTGAAAAGGAAAAGTGTTTGTCACTCCCGGTCAATTCGCTTTTATACTGAGTAGTTGTTCCACGAAGTGAACCGTAACGTGCTTTTCCGTCTCTGTCATATCCCATGAACAACGCACTGTGAAAATCTGCTGTTTCAAAAAGCAGCTTATTTTCAATGCAATGTCTGATAATGATTGGATGAATTCCTCGTCCCCTTAAATACTGCTCGACTTTTTTGGTATCATCGGACAATTTCGGCATAAAGAGTTCTTGACTCTTCTTCTCTTTCTGCGGATAAAAAACAGGCGGTTGGATTGCCGCCCGTCCGAGTATTGCTTCTACTGCCTGAGGAAAAGTTAGTTCCTTAACTTTTATGAGATAATCAAGGGCAGAGACACCGCCGATAGCACGAGAGAACCAATACCATTTTCCGTTGCTTATTTTGAGCGAATCGTGTTCTCTGGTACAGTAGTTATCGCCGTTCAAATGGACCAGATTTTGAGGTTCATAATTACGGAGATAAGTCAGCAGATCCATATCTCTTGCTCGCAAAATATCTTCAGGGGCAAAATATGCCATAGCCATCACCTCGCGTCCCTTTGTTCGCGGATAAAGTCAGCTCGAATTACGGCATTTGCCCGACACTCTATCGTGTCACGAATATTATCCATATAGTCGGATTCACGCTTTTCAAAATCCTTAAACACATCAGCCAGAGGACACGGCGATTTTAAGAGTGCCTTGCACTGTTTGTCGGAGAGATCATACTCCTCAAGCGCAAGGACTATATCTTCGCGCACGGTGTACTCATAACAATGATGCAGGATTTCATCGGGCGGCTGCGTGAGTAGCCAATCCCTATACTTTTCTTGCTCTGCAAACATTTTCTGGTACAGAGCCGTATTCAGTTCTTCGTTTGTCATTTATCTTTCCTCCTTTTTAGGTTTTCTGGATGACTCGTTTGAATTTTAGAGGACTGTTTTCGATATGTGTTCGTCAAGTAAAAATGTTAGCAAAAGGTCCCCAAAAAGGTTAGCGCCTTGGAGCACCTAATTTGTTGTTCGAGTATTTAACATCGAGACCTTTTTCGGGGCCAAACGGGTCGAGACC